>Ga0209132_1000047_pt1 | contig 95629 bp, 87 predicted proteins | sample UppTromiDAQMD023_FD_185835 | JGI IMG/M metagenome (GOLD analysis project Ga0209132, IMG submission 185835) | Upper troposphere microbial communities from Maryland, USA - DAQMD-023 (SPAdes) (version 2) | ecosystem: Environmental > Air > Outdoor Air > Unclassified | place: USA: Maryland, Virginia...
CCATGGGTGCGCACTCCTTCCAGGGCATGGTGATCGCTCCTTGGCTGCTGTTGGCTCCAGCTGCCAAGCTTGGATCTGTTACCCATGTCCTTGTACTGATGTGTCACCTATGAGTGTGAGTCGTACCCGGGCGCTTTTCTTTGCTCACTTTCTTGTAGCGAGACAAGAAAGTGAGTCGGCCGCCGGGCCGAAACCCGGCCTCGAAAAGAAACGCCCCGACAGGGGCTTGCAAACAGAATCAGCGGTGCAACGCACAGACAGGTGGACGGGATGTTAAGAACACGCATTGCGACGTGCGGACGCCCTTGCGGGTAGCCCCATCCCGTCCATAACCGCAGGAACGTGGGCATACACCCACGACAAGAAAGCGGACCGAGCAGGATGATAGCCACCCTCCATCGGCCAGCGAAAACCCTGTTGCCACCCCCACCCGATCCCCACAACATGTCGCCCGGACGTAACAAACCGCAACCGGGCCACAGCCCCCGCGCAGGAGACACCATGACCGCCTTGCCCCGCTGGATGAAGACAGCCGCCCTGGCCATGGCGCTGGCGATGCCGCTGGCCGCCACTGCCCAGGAGCCGCCGCGCACCGTCGCGGGCGTGGCATATCCCGCCCAGGCCGGGGTGGGCGGCCAGACGCTGCAGCTCAATGGCGCGGGCATTCGCTACAAGGCCATCTTCAAGGTCTACACGGCGGGCCTGTACCTGGAAAAGCCGGCCGCCAGCCTGCAGGAGATCGCGGCCCTGCCCGGCCCCAAGCGCGTGAGCGTGACCATGCTGCGCGAGATCGATTCGGCTGAGCTAGGCAAGCTGTTCGCGCGCGGCATCGAGGACAACATGGAGCGCGCGCGCTTCTCGCGCCTGGTGCCCGGCGTGCTGCGCATGAGCGACATCTTCACGCAGCACAAGAAGCTGCTGCCGGGCGAGAACTTCTCGGTGGACTGGGTGCCGGGCCAGGGCGCCCAGGTCTTCGTCAAGGGCCAGGCCCAGGGCGCGCCCTTCCAGGAGCCCGAGTTCTTCCAGGCGCTGCTGGGCATCTGGCTGGGCCCGCACCCGGCCGACGAGCAACTCAAGAAGGCATTGCTGGGCGGTTGAACGGCTGCGCGGGCTCCTGCACCGGCCCGGCAAAGCGCGCCTGGATCTCCAGCCCCGTGGCACCGGGCAGGGCCGTGAGCGTCCAGCCGTGGGCGCGCGCAATCTCCAGGCAGATGGGCAGGCCCAGGCCTGCACCCAGGTCGCGCCGCTCGCTGCTGCGCCAAAAGCGCTCGAAGATGCGCGGCAGGTCCTCGGGCGGCACGCCACGGCCCTGGTCCAGCACCGAAAAGCCCAGGCCGCAGGCCTTCACGGTGACGGTGGCGCCCTGCGGGCTGTGCTGCACGGCGTTCTCGATCAGGTTCTTGAGCAGCACGAACAGCGCGCCCCGGTCGGCACGCCAGGCAGGCGAGCCGTCCTTGACTTCGCAGTGGATGTGCACGCCGCATTTTTCCGAAGCGCGGGCCATGAAGTCGCAGACCTCGCCAATGATGTCGGCCGGCGCAATGTCTTCCATGCGGTAGCGCTGGTGCTCGCAGACCTCGGCCAGGTGCAGCAGCTGCTGGACCTGGCGCGCCATGTGGTCCACGTCCTTGAGCAGCTCGGGGCTGCGCCGGTCCTCGGGCTCCAGCTCGATCTGCACGCGCATCAGGGCCAGCGGCGTCTTGAGCTCATGCGCGGCCATGGACAGGAATTCCTGCTGGTTCCTGAAGCCGGCCTGCAGCCGGTCCAGCACGTGGTTGAAGGCCTCGACCAGGGGCGCGAACTCGCGCGGCAGGTCCTTGGGCTGCAGGCGCGTGCCCAGCGTCTGCGGGGTGATGCGCTGGGCATCCTGCGCGGCCACGCCCAGCGGCCTGAGCATGCGCTGCAGCGTGCGGTGCGTGGAGAACAGGAACACGACCAGGAAGACCACGCCGATGGCCACCATGCCGCGCCACAGCGCGGGCAGGCCCACCGATTCGCGCAGCCAGTCCACCATGCGGTCGCTGACGGCTATCTGCACGTGCCACGTCGTGCCGTCGTGGACCAGCGTGGCCGTGCCCGCGCGCATGACCACGCCGCCGCGCTCGTAGGCAAAGGCCTTGAGCTCGGGGTCGAAGCCCCGGCCGGTCTGCGTCAGCGGCTGCATTTCGCCGTTGGGGGCGAAGACCACGCGGCCGCGGGCGTCGGTGATGCGCAGCTGCATTTCCTCGCCCAGGCTGGTCAGCATCCAGGCCTTGAGTTCACGCTCGCTGAACCCCTGGGGCACGCCCTTGGCATCGAAGCTCACCCACTCGGCCAGCTTCTCGGCCGCATGCCCCATGCCGCGCTGCAGCGCATAGCTGTCGAAGGGCTTGGCGACGAGGATCACCAGCGCGCCCACCAGCAGCGCGCTGAACACCATGCTCAACCCATAGACGGCCAGCAGCCGCGAGCGCAGGCTACCGGGCCAGCAAAGGTTCGCGAAGCGCATAGCCCTGACCCCGGATGTTGACGATTTCCATGCACGAGCCGGCCGCGGCCAGCTTGCGGCGCAGCCGGTGCAGGGCCACATCGAGGGCGTTGGGCGTGACCACGCTGCTCATGCCCCAGGCCGCCGCCTCCAGCGTGGAGCGGCGCACCGTGGCGCCGGCCTTGCGCACCAGGCTGAGCATGATCTGCAGCTCCGCCGGCGGCAGCGCGATGGCCGAGCCCGCGCAGTGCATGCAGGCCTGCTGCGGGTTGATGCTGATGTCGCCCAGCTGCGGCGCCAGCTCCTGCACCAGCGCGGGCCGGCGCAGCAGGGCGCGCACGCGGGCAATCAGCTCTTCCATGGGAAAGGGCTTGGTCAGGTAGTCGTCGGCACCGGCTTCCAGGCCGCCCACGCGGTCGCTGAGCGCGTCACGGGCCGTGAGCATCAGGCAGGGCGTGGAGCGGCCCGCGGCGCGCAGGCGCTGCACCAGTTGCAGGCCGTCGCCATCGGGCAGGCCGCGGTCGATGACGATGACGCCATAGTCGATGTCCTGCAGGGCCAGCCAGGCCGTGGAGATCTGGTGGAAGACGTCGGTCTCTATGCCGGAGTTGGCCAGCGAGCGGCTGACCAGCGTGGCCAGCCTGGCATGGTCCTCAATTAATGCGATGCGATTCATGGTTTCCGTCGTTGCCGCACAGGGACAGCAAATGCTCCCTGATCCCGGTGATGCGCTGCGGCGCCATGGGCTCCACCAGCACATGGATGACCCACAGGTCCTCGACCATGGCGCGGCATTGCAGGGCAATGTCCTCGGACACCAGATCGTCGGCGCAGGCCGCGTCCACGAAATCAAACCATATGTTCTGGAATCTTGCGCGGGTCAGCAACTGTGCGGCCGTCTTCTGGCCGCGCTGGCGGGACAGGGCATGCTCGCAGACGCAGCGCACGTAGGCGCGCAGGTGGCGTGCGGGGCCTGGCGGCTCCTCGGCCAGCGCCTGCAGCAGGTCCTCGCGGAACTTGAGGATAAGCAACTCGAAGATCGTCTCCAGCCGCACGGCACGGTGCTGGCTGCATTCTTGGAAGCGCGAACCCAGGGAATACGCCTGGCCCGCCGCCTGGATACCTATCACGTCCTGGTAGATGGAGGCTTGCATTGCGATGGCACGTTCTGTCGTTTCAGGCTCCGTCGGTCCGCCGCGAGAGCGGCAAACCTGCGGGGAAAACGGCCATGCTCCCCGATTGCGTCTTACTGGCGACTTACCGGCCCCTGAATCTGCCCCATTACACCGGGAATATGCAGGCGGCCGGTTTGATCAATATTGGCTCAAATATCTTCCTGCCAGCCAGCAACATACCTGACCAGCGCCCACTGTGCCAGCCACAGTGCCATATATCCAAATGTCTCCACCAGCTCCTCCAGCACGATCACCTGATAATCAAACCATTGCTGCAGGACAATGAAACCATGACCTTCCGCATTGGTGGATATCACCATGGCCGCGACAAATGTCGCCAGGCTGAATATCGGCAGCGCCTTCTCGCGCACCAGGCGCTTGATGACCTTGTTCCAGACACCGTGGCGCACAAACCAATAGCAGCACAGCAGCAGCATGGCGCCCACCACCCATTTGACGGCGGGCCGGTACCACAGCACCTGGGAGCTGATCACCGGCCCCCACTTGCCAGCCTCCAGGCTGGGCAGGAAAGCTGCGCCCCAGGCCAGTTCACGCCCCAGAAAAGCCAGCCAGAACAGGGAGGCGATCCACCACAGTGGCGCTGCAAAGGAGCCTTTTTGCCGCCGCGCCGCAACCAAGGCCGCCACCATGCCCAGCAGCAGGGTCACGGCCTGGATATTCTCCAGGAATCCATTTTCCCAGCTCAGGCTTTGCGGCAATACAAAGCTCAGGGGAAAGCTCAATACCAGCCCTACCAACAAAGCCCAATTCCAAAGCCGCAGCAAGGAATCATCATGGTATTTGGACGCGGATATTCTTGTTTTTGAAAGGGAAGCAGTCATTTTGATACAGGGCGTCTGGCGCTTTATCTGTTGATATGGTTTTTGCAAGCACGCAATATCCCGGAAATACTTACCAGGAAGCCGGAAAAATGGCGGGCGCACGGGCCTTCCCGCCGTTTTTCATTACAGCAGACTTGCCACCAGATTGCAGCACTGTGTCAAATTTGCCCTGCCGGGCGCGCAGTTGCCACCGCAGCCCGGCCAGGGCGGGCCGGGCTCAGGCGACGCGGACCGCGCGCGGGGGCAGCGCCGCCAGGGGCGCGGGCTGCACCAGATCGCGGTAGTAGTTGGGCAACGCGAACAGTGCGGGGTGCACTTCGGCGTTGTAGTAGCGCAGGTCGGGCAGGCGGCGCTCGGCCAGGCGCTGGCGCAGCTGGGCGGGGGGCAGCGCCGCCGCATCCAGCGTGTCGGAGGCCACGGCCAGGCCCCAGTAGGCGCCGTACAGGGGGATGTAGAGGCCGTAGCAGCGCACGATGGCAAAGCGCTCGCGCAGGCTGGCCACCAGCCGCGCCACCTGCCCGCCATGGAAGACGGGGCTGCCCAGGTGCAGCACCAGGGCGCCGCCCGGCGCCAGCACGCGCTTCATGCGCGCCAGGGCCTGGTCGGAGTACAGCGCGCTGGCAGGCGTGTCGGGGTCGGTGAGGTCCATGAGGGCGAGGTCGAAGCGTTCTTCGGTGCGCTCCACCATGGCCATGCCGTCGCCTATGCGCAGCTGCAGGCGCGGGTCATCGAACACGCCGCGGTGCACCTGCTGCAGGTGCGTGCGCGCGGCCTGGACCACGGCCTCGTCCAGCTCGGCCACCACCACCTGCTCCATGGACGGGTGCTTGAGCAGTTCCTCGGCTGCGCCGCCATCGCCGCCGCCCAGGATCAGCGCCTTGCGCGGCGCCGGGTGGGCCAGGGCAGCGGGGTGGACCAGGGCCTCGTGGTAGAAGAATTCCTCGCCTTCGGAGGTCATGAAGCGGCCATCCAGTCGCAGCACCTTGCCGAACTGCGGCGTGTGCAGCAGCTCCAGTTCCTGATGGGGCGTCTGCACGGTTTCGCGCCGCGTGGCGCGCCAGCCAAAGCGCGCATGGGGCGTGAGCGCCTCCAGCGCCCAATCGCCCTCATCGGCCGCCGCCGTGGCCTGGGCGCCGGGACCGATGTCGCCGCGCATCAGATGCTGGCGCACCACGCGGCCCGGCGCGTAGGCGGCGATCACGCCCTCCATCAGCGCGCGGGCCTTGCCCGAGTTGTCGGCGGAGAAATTGCAGACGTAGACATCGACGGTGACGCAGCCGGTCTCGGGCCAGGTGTGTATGGCCAGGTGCGATTCGGCCAGCAGCACGGTGCCGGTGACGCCGCCGGGCTGCCCCTGGTAGTCAGGGAACTTGACCCAGCGGTCCTCCACCAGGGTCAGGCCGGCCTGCGCGGTCTGTGCGCGGCACAGGGCGGCGATGGCATCGGCGTCGAGCATATGGCGCTCGTCGCCCTGGCATTGGTAGAGATCGGCGGTCAGGTGCAGTCCGTGCATGTCGCGTGCTTCCTCCTTGTCTGTGGCCGGATCGCGGCCAGGATGGCAAAGCAGACGACTCTAGCAAAAACATAAATCGCACCGTCAAAGTGCGTTAACCATCGCCAAATCCCATTCTTTTTCCAACAATTTTGGAGGCTGCGCGGCTCAGGCCAGTTCGGTCAGCGCATCGACGAAGCCATCGGCATCGACCTGGCGCACGGGCTGGCCGTGGTTGTAGCCGTAGCTGACCAGCACCACGGGGCAGCCCGCGGCGCGCGCGGCCTGGGCGTCGTTGCTGGAGTCGCCCAGCATCAGTGTGCGTGCCGGGGAGGTGCCCAGGGCCTCGCAGGTCTTGAGCAGGGGCAGGGGGTCGGGCTTCTTGCGCTCGAAGGAATCGCCGCCGAAGACCTGTTCGAACAGCGGTGCCAGGCCTTTTTGCTCCAGCAGCGGCCGGGCGAAGGACAGCGGCTTGTTGGTCAGGCAGGCCAGGCGCAGGCCGCGCGCGCGCAATGCCTGCAGGCCTTCGAGCACGCCCGGGTAGACATCGGCGAACTGGCCGTTGAGCTGCAGGTAATGGTGTTCGTAGCGTGTCCAGGCCTGGTCATAGGCGGCGTCCACGTCGGCCGCGCCCACATGGGCCAGCACCGATCGGATCAGGTGCTCCGAGCCCTTGCCCACCATGTTCTCTATGGCCTGCGGGGCGATGGCCGGCAGTTGCAGGTCCGCCAGCATGCGGTTGAGGGCTTCGGCGAAGTCGCCCAGGGTGTTGACCATGGTGCCGTCGAGATCGACGATGGCGGCATCCAGGTGCGTGGGGTTCAACGGAATAAGGTTTGCAATCATGGCCATGGAGTATCGATAACCGGGGGCTGCCTGCGCAGGAACAGCGCTGAAAATATCAGAACTTGCACGGGCCCTGGACTTGGGCCCTGCGGCTCCTGGCAGACCCGGCATGGCGGCGGCCGCGCCCCCCGGCGGCACGCAAGGGGCCGTTGATCAGAACGACACCCAGTCGTCCTGCTCCTGCGCTTGCGCCTGCTTGTGCGCAGGGCTCACCGGGCTCACGGGGCGCAGCACGGGCCGGGCAGCCTGGCGGGCGGGGAGCGCCGCTTTCGCGGGTGCCGGATTGCGCGCCTGCACCGTCGGCTGCGACAGCGGCGGTGTCGAGGCAGGCTGTGCCGCCTGGCCGCCCAGCTGGAAAATCGACACGGCCTGAACCAGCTGCTGTGCCTGCGTTCTGAGGCTGGCCGCCGCTGCCGCGCTTTCCTCCACCAGCGCCGCATTCTGCTGCGTGACCTGGTCCATCTGGCTGACGGCCTTGCCGACCTGCGCCACCCCCGCGCTTTGCTCATCGCTGGCACTGCTGATCTCCCCCATGAGGTCGGTCACGCGCTGGATGGACTGCAGCACCTGCGCCATGGTGGCGCCAGCCTGGTCGGCCAGCTCGGTGCCCTGCTTGACCCGTGTGGTGCTGGTGGCGATGAGCTGCTTGATTTCCCGGGCGGCCTGCGCGCTGCGCTGCGCCAGGTTGCGCACCTCACCGGCCACCACGGCAAAGCCTTTGCCCTGCTCGCCTGCGCGCGCAGCCTCGACTGCGGCATTGAGCGCCAGGATGTTGGTCTGGAACGCGATGCCGTCGATCACGCCCACGATTTCGCCGATCTGGCGCGAGCTTTCGCTGATGTCCTGCATCGCGTTGACGACCTCCTGCACGGAGCCGCCGCCCTTGGTGGCCACCTGGCTTGCGCCCAGGGCGAGTTGATTGACCTGCCTGGCGTTGTCCGCGTTTTGCCTGACGGTGGTCGACAGCTGCTCCATCGACGCTGCAGTCTCCTGCAATGCGCTGGCCTGCTGTTCGGTGCGCTGGCTCAAGTCGGCATTGCCGTTGGCGATCTCCGTGCTGCCGCCCGCCACCCCGTCGGCATTGCTGCGCACGTCCTGCACGACCGAGGCCAGGCTCTGGAGCATGGCATTGAGCGATGCCTGGACGCTGCCTTCAGGGGCCTGGTGGCGCAGCAGTTCAGGGCTGAGATTGCCTTGGGCGATCTGCCGGGCGACATCGCCCAGTTGCGCCGGCTCTGCGCCCAGGGAGCGCGTCAGGCCGCGTGCTATCAGCTGCCCCATCAGCACGGCCAGGACAAAGGCCGTGACGCTGGCGGCGATCAGCATGTTTCTGCGGTGCGCGTAGGCCTGCGCGGCCTCTTCGATCATCTGCTGTGAACGGATGCGGGTCAGTTCACTGTACTGGCGGGTGGCCTCGATCAGCTGCGCCAGCAAGGGCCGGCACTCTTCGTTCATCTTGCGGATCGCTGCCTCCTTCTGGTTTTGCAGAGCCAGGGCCACGATATCGGTCGCAACCGGTCCATAGCGCTGCTCCACGCCCACAATCTTGGCAACCAGATCGCGTGCATCGGCCGCAACATCCTTCAAAGCCATCTTGGCCTGGAGTTCGGCCAGCGAGGTGTTGACGTCGGTGTGCGCGGAGGTCACGGCATCCTTCTCCGCCGCCAGATCTGCAGGCGAGGTCACCAGCACCAGGTTGCGCGCCGCGATCGCCCTGCGGTCCACGGCTGTGCGAACCCTCTCTGCCAGGTGTGCACGGGCGTTGATGCCTTCGACGAAGTGCACGAGATTCAGGTTCGCCTCGCGCAGCGCCTGCAATGCCAGCAGGGACACCACTACGGTGAGAAGTGCCAGGCAGGTGAAAGCCACGGAAAGTTTGGTCTTGACCGTCCAGAAGCGGGGATTCATGGCGCGTCTCCAGTTGGGTTGGCAAATTGCGGCGTAGAGGCGGGAAAGAGGTGTGCCGGAGCAAATGGCTCAGCTCACAGCGCAGTCCGGCAGGGCTGCCGTGGCCGTCACCAGGAGCTTGTCGGCATCGATGAGCAGCAGCGAACGCTCCTCGAGCACGCCCATGGCCAGCAGGCAGTCATTGACCAGGCCCCCGCCCATGGCGGGCACGGCGCGCAGGTCCTGCGGCATGAGCGTCACCACGTCGGTGACACCCTCCACCACCATGCCCGTCACTCCGCCAGGCAGGCGCAGCATGATGGTCACGGTGCAGGCGTCGTACGGCTTGGCCGCAAGCCCCAGCCTGAGCCGCAGATCGATGACGGGAATGACCTCCCCGCGCAGTTCCAGCACGCCGTTGAAGTAGGCGGGGCCATTGGCAATGCGCATGGGCGACTCGTAGGACCGGATCTCCTGCACTTGCAGCAGGTCGATGCCGAACTCCTCATCGTCCACAAGGAAGGAAAGCCATTGCCTGGCGGTGTCGGTTGTCAGTGTAGGTGGCATCTTCATCACTCCAATCAAATTTATTTGATGAATTTGATAAAAATTTAACAGAGAGAAAAGAACAGCACAACCGGTTGTTACATTTTTGGGGGTGTTGATGCTTCGACACGTGAGCCGTCGCCAAGCGCTGCCGGGCTGTGGCGACGGCTTGTCCAAGGAGGTAGAGGACTGCGTGGCGGCTCGGCGCAGCAGATCCCGGAGCAATGGCCTGGCGAGACTGAATTGATAAATTCAATCCCCCGAGATGAACTCAAGCTTGGTAAATTATCAATTGCATCATATTGATCAAAATTCCTAGCCACCTCTCGGGAGCCCCACCACCATGTTCCTTCGCCTTCTGTCCATCCGCACACGGCTCATCGCTGCCTTCACCCTGCTCCTGCTGCTGCTGAGCACGGTCGCGGCCATCGGCTCACTGCAGATCGCCCGGGTCCAGTTCAATGCCAACGACCTGGGCACCAACTGGCTGCCTTCCACCAATGTGCTGGCCTCGATCCGCGCCACGGCCAACGCGGCACGCCGCGCCGGGCTGCGCCACGTGATCGAGGAGGACGCGCAAAGGAAGCGCGCCCAGGAGGACCTGCTGCTGCAGGCCCAGAAGTCACTGCAGTCGGACCTGGCCGTCTATGAAAAGCTGGTGTCCTCGCCAGAGGAGCGGCAGCTGTATGAAAGGATGCTGGTGCTGTGGGACGCGGCCCGAGCCGCTGACCGAAAGATGGTCGAGCTGTCCAGCGGGGGCCCCGAACAGGTGGCCCAGGCGCGCGCACTGGCCACGGGTGCGACCGCTCAGGCCTTCGCCCAGCTCATGGACGTCGTGGGCCAGGACATCGCGCTGAACCAGGAAGGCGGGCGCAAGGCCACCGAGCAGGCCGAGAAGGACTACCACCTGGCGCTGTACCTGCTCGGCGGGCTGGCCACGCTGGCGGTGTCCCTGGGCGCCGTGCTGGCCTGGGCCATCACGCGCTCGATCACCGAGCCCCTGCACATGGCGGTCTCGGTGGCGGACACCGTGGCGCGGGGCGACCTCACGGCCAGCATCGTGGTGCAGGGCCGGGATGAGCCCGCCCGGCTGCTGGGCGCGATGCGCGACATGAACGGCAAGCTTCGCGAGATCATGGCAAGCATTCGCCTCAGCAGCGACAGCATTGCGACGGGGTCGAGCGAGATCGCCTCCGGCAGCCTGGACCTGAGCCAGCGCACCGAGCAGCAGGCCAGCAACCTCGAGGAGACGGCCGCATCGATGGAGGAGCTCACGGCCACGGTGCGCACGAATGCGGACACGGCCCAGCAGGCCAGCAAGGTGGCTTCGGCCGCGTCGGCCTCGGCTGCCGAGGGAGGCCAGTCCGTGGCCCTGGTGGTGCATACCATGCAGGACATCTCGCAGGCCTCGCGCAAGATCGCCGAGATCACGAACGTCATCGACGCCATTGCCTTCCAGACCAATATCCTGGCGCTCAACGCTGCCGTGGAGGCCGCGCGGGCCGGCGAACAGGGCCGGGGCTTCGCGGTGGTCGCCAGCGAGGTGCGCGCGCTGGCCCAGCGCTCGGGCACGGCGGCCCGCGAGATCAAGGAGCTGATCGGTGCCAACCTGGAAAAGGTCGAGCAAGGCACCCAGGTGGCGACCCGGGCTGGCGAGCAGATGGGCCGCATCGTGGAGCAGGTGCGCAGCGTGGACACCATGATCGGCGAGATCTCCAGCGCATCGGCCGAGCAGGCGGTAGGCATCCGGCAGGTCGGCGAGGCGGTGAGCCAGCTGGACCAGATGACGCAGCAGAACGCGGCGCTGGTCGAGCAAAGCTCGGCCGCTGCGGGCAGCCTGGAGCAGCAGGCCGCTTCTCTGGCGCAGATCGTCTCCACGTTCAGGATGCACCCCGAGCATGGGGCAAGCCACCCCGCCGCGCCGCGTCCGCCAACGTCCAGGCCATGGGGCCCAGGCAAGCGCTGCCGGCCATTCAGGCACGCGTATCGCCGGCCCGTGCACAACCGCAGGTCAAGGAGGAGGAATGGGCGGCCTTCTGACCTGGATCCGTACAGAAGCAAGGAAATGGCGGCAAGATGACGTATTCATGTGAACCGTTGCGGGGCCCTTGTTCATGATCAAGCGCATCAGTGTGCGGCAGCTGCGGCTGGGCATGTTTCTGGAGAGCTTTTGCGGCAGCTGGATGGAGCATCCGTTCTGGCGCAGCCGCTTCAGGCTGGAAGACCCTGCCGACCTGGCGAGGATCCTGCACGCCCCCATCCAGGAAGTGTGGATCGATACCGCCAAGGGCCTGGATGTCGCGCAAGACGAGCCGTCTTGCTCGCGCGAGCAGGTGGACACCGTGATCGACGCCCAACTGTCCGAGATCTCGCAACTGGCCGAGTTGGAGTGCGAGCTGCGGCCCGTTGCCTTCGATGAGGAGGTGAAGCGGGCCGCCCGGATCTGCCGCCAGTCCAGGCAGGCGATCACCGCCATGTTCCGCGAGGCGCGCATGGGCAGGGAGATCAACCAGGACGAGGCCCGCTCCGTGGTCGCCGAGGTGTCCGAGTCGATCATCCGCAACCCGTGCGCCTTGGTCAGCATCGCCCGGCTCAAGAGCAGCGACGACTACACCTACATGCACTCGGTGGCGGTCTGCGCCTTGATGATCGTGCTGGCACGCCAGCTCGACCTGCCACCGCAGCAGGTGCGCCAGGCGGGCTATGCGGGGCTGCTGCACGATATTGGAAAGATGGCGATCCCCGCCCCCATCCTGAACAAGCCGGGGCGCCTGACCGACAGGGAGTTTGCCGAGGTCCGCGAGCATCCGGCGCGAGGCCTGGAGCTGCTCCTGGCCGGCGGCGTCGATGATCCGGTGGTGCTGGACGTCTGCCTTCACCATCATGAGAAGGTGGATGGCACAGGCTACCCCCACGGGCTGCGCGGCGAGGACATCAGCCTGTTCGCGAAGATGGGCGCGGTCTGCGATGTCTACGACGCCATCACCTCGGACCGCCCCTACAAGCGTGGCTGGGACCCTGCCGAGGCGGTGCACAAGATGGCCGAATGGAGCGCCGGGCACTTCGACAAGACCGTATTCCAGGCCTTCGTCAAAAGCATAGGCATCTACCCGGTGGGCTCTTTGGTGCGGCTGACAACGGGCAGGCTGGGGGTGGTCGTGGACCCTGGCCGCCAGTCCCTGACCTGTCCGCAGGTCAAGGTGTTCTATTCCACGGCCAGCGGCATGCGGATGGCACCGGAGACCGTTGACCTGGCCCGGCCCGGGTGCCAGGAGAAGATAGCCAGTCGGGAAGACCCCGCGAAATGGGGCTTCACCGACCTCGATGCCCTGTGGAAAGACCCGGCCTGGGAACGGGCCACATAAAGACGGGGCTGCCGGCTCCCGCACAGGGGGAAAAGACCTGTTCCCGGCCTGGGGCCGGAACCCGCCCCGCTGCGGGCGGCAGCATCCGGCGCCCACGGGCGTGCAGGCCTGGCAACAGATTTGATAGATAAATTCAATAAAATTTGATTGAATTGATATTTATGATTCACATGCCGGCCCACACCTTTGTTGCGGCATGAAAGATCTCCCCATGCAAAAGATACTGATCGCCGAGGACCATGCCGACATCCGCAAGCTGCTGCGCATGACACTGGAATTCAGCGACTTTGACGTCATAGAGGCTTGCGATGGCGACGAGGCCTGGGCGATGGCCGAGAGGCTCAGGCCCGACATCGTCCTGCTCGACATCATGATGCCGGGCACGCTCGACGGCCTGGAGGTGTGCAGCCGCATCAAGCGCTCCTACGAGCTGCTGCATACGCAGGTCATCCTGCTGACGGCCCGGGGCAGCGCCGAGGACCGCAAGGCGGGCCTGCAGGCCGGAGCCGACGAATACCTGGTCAAGCCCTTCAGCACCCTGAAGCTGCTGGAGACGATCGAAAAGCTCGAGAGGATCGACTGATGGCCCAGTACCAGACCGCCTCCCCCCGGGAGCCATCGCGACGTTTCGATCCTGCGGCCGTGGAGCAGATGGAGCAGCTCATCCAGGACTTCGGCCGCATGTACCGCGAGCGCAACGATCTGCTCAAGGAAGTGACACGCGCCCACCACGAGACCCTGCTGCGCCTGGCCATGGCCGCCGAGTTCAAGGACGACGACACCGGCTCGCACATCATCCGCATCGGCTACCTGTCGGAGGCCTTGGCCCTGCGCCTGGGCTGCCGCATCGAATTCGCCAGCCTGCTGCGCAAGGCGGCTCCGATGCATGACATCGGCAAGGTCGGCATTCCGGACACCATCCTCAAGAAGCAGGGCCCGCTGGATGCGCAGGAGCGCCTGGTCATGAACCGGCATGCCGAGATCGGCGCGCATCTGCTGGGCCAGTCGCGCATCCCGGTGTTCCAGATGGCGGCCGAAATCGCCGCCAGCCACCACGAACGCTTCGACGGCAAGGGCTACCCGCAGGGATTGGCAGGCGAGGACATCCCGCTGTCGGCGCGCATCACCTCCATCGTCGATATCTTCGACGCGCTCACCATGGACCGGGTGTACCGGCCGGCGTTCGGGCGAGCACGGGCCCTGGAGATGATCGCGGCGGAACGGGGCAAGGCCCTGGATCCCGGCATCGTCGACGCGTTCATGGACAACATCGAAGAGCTGGATGCGCTGCGCCTGGCGCTGACCCGGCAGTCCCCGTCCTTCACCGATCTGATCGACACACCCTGAAAGCCCGCCATGCATCCATCATCGACATGTTTCGGCGCACCGTCCCCAAGGCGCGTGCTGGCACGCCTGGCAGCCGTTGCCGGATTGCTGCTGTGTCTGGTGCCATGGTCCGGCTCTGCCGCAGCTGGCGAGGTGCTGGAGCGGATTGCATCCACGGGCGCCCTGCGTGTGTGCATATGGCCCGACTACTACGGCATCACCTTCCGCGACCCACGCACGGGCCGGCTGACGGGCGTGGATGCAGAGCTGTCGGCGGAGCTGGCCAGGGAGCTGGGCGTACGGCTGCAGTATGTGGATTCCTCCTTTCCCAGGCTGATACCTGACCTGCTGGAGTCGCGCTGCGATGTCGCCATGTTCGCCGTGGGCATACTCCCCCAGCGGCAAAAGCAGCTGCGCTTCACGCAGCCCTATCTGAACAGCGACATCTACGGCGTCACCACCAAGAGCAATCAGGCCGTGCAGTCCTGGGCGGACATCGACCAGCCCGGCGTGCAGGTCGCCGTGCAGCGCGGCACCTTCATGGAGCCCGTGATGCGCGAGACGCTCAAGCATGCGCAGATCGTGTCCATCGAGCCGCCCCAGACCCGCGAGAAGGAGCTCATGGCAGGGCGCGTGGATGTGTTCATGACCGACTACCCCTACAGCCGCCGGCTGCTCGACAGCTCCGACTGGGCCCGGTTGATCGCACCGCCCAAGCCGTTCCACGTGCTTCCCTACGGCTATGCAACCAGTCCTGCCGACGCCCAGTGGCTGGCGCGCCTGGACCAGTTCGTCTCCGACATCCGGCGAGACGGCCGCCTGGCCCGGGCAGCGCGCAACCACGGGCTGAGCGCCATCGTCGCGCCTTGAACCCTCCGATGGAGCGCCTTCATCATGTCTGGCCGAGCCGGCACGCATCATTTTCTGGGGGCCAGGCGCAGCGCCCACCTCAAGGCATTGGTGCTGACCTTTGCCCTGTGCGTGCTTGCCGGGCTGGTGCTGTTCGTCTGGAGCCAGCTGCATGCCGAGGCCGAGCAGAGCAAGGCCCAGGCGGCGTTGCTGGCCCGTGTGCTGCAGGATCAGACGAACAAGACCTTCGAGACCGGCGAGGTCGCCCTGGCAAGCCTGGCCAACAACCCGGTCATCCTGTCCGCCGACAGCCCCGGCGCAGCGCGCGAGGCGGCCTTGGCGCAAGTGGTCGGCCAGTTGCCGGTTCTGCGCAGCATGGCGCTGCTCGATGGCAAAGGACGCATCCTGGCGAGCACACAAGCGGGCGAGGCCGGCCTGCAGATCGAGCTGCACAAGCTGCTGCCTGACAAGGCATCGGCTCCGGTCCCGGGCAAGGTCCAGCTGGGACGCCTGGTCACCGGCCGCAGCCTCTCCTCCCTGGCAGCGGTCCCGCATGCGACACCGCGGGGCGTCCGCTACCTGCCCCAGATCCTCGCATTCAAGCGCGACAACGGCGCACCGGCCGTGCTGGTGGCCCTGATCAATCCTGATGCCTTGGCCAACTTCTACCAGTCCACGCTGGAGTCCCTCAGCTACGAGGCCATGCTGCTGAGCTACGACGGCCAGGCGCTGGCCAGCACGAATGCGGGCACGGGCGTGCAGGCGACCGCCGTGCTGCAGACACCGCTGTTCCGGCAGTGGCTGCCGCACAGCGAATTCGGCTCCTACGTCGGCGCCGGCATGCTCGGCTCCCATGAGGTCGTGTCCTTTCGCACCGTGCGCAACTGGCCTCTGCTGCTGGTGGTGGAGGAGCCCTACTCGGAGGTGGTCGCGCGCTGGCGCGACAAGGCATTCGCCTTCTTCGTTGCCGGCCTTGCGCTTCTTGCCCTGGTGCTGGGCCTGAGCGGGTCGGTGCTCAAGACCCGCAGGGTCCAGAAGTCGTCCCAGCAGTCCATGGAAAAGGCCCAGGCGCGCCTGGCCCGCAGCGAGCATGAGATGGCCGTGCTCATGCGCAGCGTGCAGGAGCTGATCTTTCGCACCGACATCCAGGGCCGGCTGACCTTCGTGAACGCTCGCTGGGAGCAATGGACCGGGCAGCCCAGCGTCGAGGCGCTGGGGCAGCCGCTGGAAGGCATCGCGCGCGAAGCCTGCAGACCGCAGATCCATGCCCTGCTCGACCCCCAGGCCAAGCTGGCCCTGCGCAACTGCCAGGCCATGTTCCAGCTGCCGGGCCACCGGGAAATACTCTGCGACATCGCCGTCGTCCCCCTGCTGCGCGACGGCCGGCTCGTGGGCTTCGCGGGCAGCGCCGTGGACGTGACGGCCCGCTGGAAGGCACAGCAGGAGCTGCAGACCCAGCTGGCCTTCCAGCACCTGCTGTTCGAGACCACGCCCCTGCCCATGCTGGTCACCGACGCGGACCACCGCGTGGTACTGGTCAACAAGGCCTGGGAGGACTTCTTCGGCCGCGGCCGCTATGCCGTGCTCGGCCACGAGATCAAGGGCCTGCACTCGCGCGAAGATGCCCTGCTGCAGATACGCAGCAACCAGGTCGTGATGCGCTCGGGCCAGCGCATGGTGCTGGAGGCCCGGCTGCCCCACATGGACGGCAGCTACCGCGACGTGCAGATCTCCAAGGCGGCGGTCAAGGATGCCCAGGGACAGACCACCGGCGTGCTCAGCATCTTTGTGGATGTGAGCGAATTCCGCGCGGCCGAGCATGCCACGCGCGAGGCCCGCGACGCGGCCGAGGAGGCCTTCCGCGTGAAGTCGGAGTTCGTCGCCAACATGAGCCATGAGCTGCGCACCCCGCTGCAGTCCATCATGGGCTTTGCCGAGCTGGGCAGCCTGCGCTCGCGCGGCAATCCCGCCATGGCCGACATGTTCAACGACATCCATGCGGCAGGCCAGCGCATGCTGGCCCTGGTCAATGACCTGCTCGATGTGGCCAAGCTGGACAGCGCCGTGGGAACCATCCACCTGGAGCGCACGGACCTGCGCAGCCTGATCCGGCCGGTCGTGCGCGAGCTGGAGCCGCAGCAGCAGCACAAGCTCATCGACCTGCGGCTCGAACTCGACGACGCCCCGCTGATCGCCAAGGCCGACCCCGTGCGCTTCCAGCAGGTGGTGCGCAATGTGCTGGCCAATGCCATCAAGTTCTCGCCCATCGGCGGGCGCATCGATGTGCAGGGCCGCATCGACGGGCAGGGCGATATCTGCATCGCCTTCTCCGACCAGGGCCCGGGCATTCCGCCACAGGAGCTGGACAAGATCTTCCAGCCCTTCGTGCAGTCCAGCAAGACCAAGGACGGCTCGGGCGGCACGGGCCTGGGGCTGGCCATCTGCCGCAAGATCATCGACGCCATGGACGGCACCATCGTGGCCGGCAACGGCCCGGCAGGCGGCGCCATCTTCACCATCATCCTGCCCAGCCGCAGTGCGCAGGAGACCCGACCGGCCGAGCTGACATAGCCTGCGCGGGCGCGGTGGCGCGAGGCTCAGGCCTCGGACGGCATGTGCCGCCCATGCACCAGCCAGTTGTCCCCTGCCTGCCAGCGCGCGGCCCAGGCGGGCAGCTGGTCGGCGGGCATGGGCCGGGCGATGCCGTAGCCCTGGGCCACGTGGCAGCCCATTTCGCGCAGGCGGCGCGCATGCCTGGGGGTTTCCACGCCTTCGGCCACGGATTCGAGCTGGAAGGTGCTGGCCAGCTGGATCACGCCTTCGACGATGCCCAGGTCGTCCGGGTCGGCCAGCATGTCGCGCACAAAGCTCTGGTCGATCTTCAGCGACTGCACGGGCAGCTTGCGCAGGTAGGTGAGCGAGGAGTAGCCGGTGCCGAAGTCGTCCAGCGCAAAGCGTATGCCCAGCTGCCGGCACTGCCCCATCACCTGGATGGCCTGCTCCATGTCGGCAATGGCGGCGCTTTCCAGGATTTCCAGCTCGATCAGGTGCGGCGGCAGTTCGGGATGCCGGGCCAGCACCTGGGCCATGGTGGCGTGGAAGCCGCCATCCAGAAGCTGGTTGGCGCTGACGTTGATGCTCACGCACAGGTCCAGGCCTTGGTCGAGCCAGCGTGCCGCCTGGGCCACGGCCTCGCCGATGACCCAGTCGCCCAGCGGTCGCTCCAGGTCGCTGCCCGCGATGAAGGGCAGGAACTCGGCCGGCGAGCGCAGGCCCTGGCGCGGGTCGTGCCAGCGCAGCAGGGCCTCGGCGCCCACCAGCCTGCCGCCACCCAGCTCCACCTTGGGCTGGTAGTGCAGCAGGAATTCGCCCTGCTCCAGCGCACGGCGCAGCCAGCCCAGCTGCAGGCGGCGCGCATCGGCCTTGCGGTCGTTTTCCGGGTCGAACAGCTGGTAGCGGTTGCGCCCGGCCTGCTTGGCCACGCACATGGCCTGGTCGGCATGGCGCAGCAGCAGGTCGGGGTCGGCCTGGTCGTCGGGGTACAGGCTGACACCCACGCTGGCGGTCACGGTCAGCACCCGGTCCTGCACGGGCACGGGGCGGCTGGCCGCCTCCAGCACCCGGTCGAGGATGGAGGTGCAGTGCTCGACCGAGCCGATCTGCGACAGCAGCAGCACGAACTCGTCGCCACCGAGCCGGGCCAGCGTGTCCTCGGAGCGCAGCACGCTCTTGAGGTGCTCGGCCACGCCCACCAGCAGCGCATCGCCGGTTGCAACGCCGTGCAGGTCGTTGATTTCCTTGAAGCCGTCCAGGTCCAGAAAGCACACGGCCAGGGAGCGGCCCTCGCGCGCCGTGCGCAGCATGGCCTGGTTGAGCCGCTCGACCAGCAGGCGGCGGTTGGGCAGTCCGGTCAGCAGGTCGTAGTGGGTGACGCGGTCGAGCTCGGCCTCATGGGCCTTGATATGGCTGATGTCGGTGAAGACGCCGATGTAGTGCTCGATCTCGCCGCCGGCACCCTGCGCGGCGGAGATGGACAGCATCTCGGCGAAGATCTCGCCCGATTTGCGGCGGTTCCAGATCTCGCCGTGCCAGAAGCCGTCGCGCGCGATGCAGGCCCAGATCTGCCGGTAGAACTCCGGCCCGTGCAGGCCCGAGGACAGCACGCGCGGCGTCTGGCCGATCACCTCCTCGGGCGCATAGCCGGTGATGCGGGTGAAGGCCGGGTTGACGCGCGTGATGCGCCGCGCCGGATCGACCACCATGATGCCCTGGTGGCTGCTGTCGAACACCACGGCGGCCTGGGCCAGCTCGCGCTCGAAGCGCTTGCGCTCGGTGATGTCCCGGGAGATGCCGAACAGGCCTGCGATGTGGCCTGCCGTATTGCGCACCGGGCCCTTGGTGACCAGGAGGTCCAGCGTCCTGCCCGGCTCCACCGTCAGCTGCTCCTCATGCGTGGCCACCTCCTGGCGCAGCACCGCCTGGTCCTTCCTGCGGATGGCGCTGGCGATGCCGAAGGGAAAGAGCGCGAAGTCGTCCTTGCCCACGATGTCTTCGGCCTGCCGGCCCACCAGGCTGGCGGCGGCCCGGTTGACCAGCAGATAGCGCCCGCGCAGGTCCTTCACGAAGACGGCGTCCGAGGTGCCGGAGATCACCGAGTCCAGCAGCTGCCGCTGCATGTTGGCCTTGCGCAGCGAGCGCTGCAGCGTCTCGGCCAGCACGCTCACGGCCAGGCCGTTGACGGCCACCACCCCCCATTGCGCCCAGTCGCGCACGGCGACGCCGTCCGTCTGGTCCAGGCTGTAGGCCGCAAAGGCCGTGGCCAGCAGGCCCGGCCCCAGGCCGCCGATCAGCGCACTGACCAGCACGGGCAGCATGAACAGCAGCAGCAGCGAGCGTTCACCGAAATGGCTGGCCAGCGTGCTGCTGGCGGCCAGCACGGCCAGGCTCATGGCCAGGGCAAACAGATAGGAGGCCCAGACCGGGAAACGGCGCGGCCCCATTTCCTGGGTGATGGCGGAGGCGCCGCCGCTGTGCGCGGCCGGCACCGAGCACAGCGCGAAGAACAGCAGGAAGTCCGTGGCCAGCACAAAGAACAGCCCCTTGGCGACGGAAAGCCAGCCGATATCCGCACTGCCTGCCAACGCGAACAACAGCTTGTCGGACAGAATGATCCAGGCGAATGCGAGCAACCCGTAGCTCACCGTGATCAGTCCGATAAATCGGCGTCTTGCTGATTTGGCCATTTCAGCGTGGCACTCCCTGTGTATATGGCTGTCCGGAATTATTGCCAATCCCTGCTGGCAATCGCGTCGTCATTCGCCGAAAACAGGGGGCAATAAAACCATTTGCCGCGCACTCGCTCATTCATAGAGAAATTGCATCGCAGGCCTTTTCCGCCGGATGCGGGAATATCTGTCCGGCCTCTTTTCCCGGTCCGGCCGCCAACTCATTCCGGGCACTGGCGGCAGGGCTGCTGCTCGGTGCGTGCGGCCTCGGCATGCAGCCAGGCCAGGAAGGCCGCCACGGCGGGGCGCCGGGCGTTGCGCGCGGGGTAGACGGCAAAGTGGGCCTTGACGCGCAGGGCCCGGTCCATGCCGAAGGGGGCCACCAGCCGGCCGTCGGCAATGTGGCCGCCCGCGTTCATGGCGCTTTCCAGCGCCACGCCCAGGCCCTGCGTGGCCGCGTCCAGCGACATCTGGGCGCGGTCGAAGCGCACGGCAAAGCGCTCTGGCGCGCGCAGCTGCGAGAACGCCTGGAACCAGTCCGACCACTGGACGATGCTGACGTTGCTCTGGATCAGCGGCACGTGCAGCAACTGCTGCACGCGCTGCAGCCCATGCTCGGCCACGAACGCGGGGCTGGCCAGCGGCAGGATGTGCTCCTCGAACAGGGGCTCCACCTCCAGCTCCGGCCACTGCGCAATGCCGTAGCGGATGTCGATATCGGCCTGGCCCAGCGCGAAGTCGCTGTGCGAATGCGCAGCCGACAGGTTCAGCGCAATGTGCGGGCAGGCCCGCGCGAAGTCCCGCAGCCGGGGCATGAGCCAGAGGCTGGCGATGCTGGGCGCGCAGTGCACGTAGAGGCTGTTGCTCATGCTGTGGCGCAGGTCCTCGGTGGCCGAGACGATGGCCGCCAGCGCGCCGCCCACGCGCTCCAGGTAGGCCTGCCCCGGGCGGCTCAGGCGCACGCCATGCGCGCTGCGCTCGAACAGGCGCACGCCCAGCTGCGCCTCCAGCTTGGCCACCTGGTGGCTGACGGCCGAGGCCGTCAGGTGCAGCTCGGAGGCGGCCAGCGCGAAGCTGCGCCGGCGCGCCACGGCCTCGAAGGCCTGCAGGTGGGCACTGCTGGGAATGGATGCCATGGCAAGTTCCTCGAAGACGCGGGCAGCTCACGGGCAGCTCACAGGCAGACCCCGGGAGACCCCGTACGTGAGCTGAAGAACTGTCATCTTAGGCTGATGAAACATCGTTTGTCTTCATGCTCGTGACAGCCCAAGATGGCTGCATCCACCACCACTACAGCGGAGACAGGCACATGCTGCTCAAGGACAGGGTCGCCATCATCACCGGCGGCGCAGGGATCAACGGACTCGGTTTTGCCACGGCGCGCCAGATGGCCGCCCAGGGGGCCCGCGTGGCCATCCTCGACCTGGAGCGGGCCGACCCGGCCGGCGCGGCCGCGCGGCTGGGCGACGGGCACCTGGGGCTGGTGGCCGATGTGACGGACAAGCCCTCGTGCGAGGCGGCCGCCGCCGCCGTGCTGCGCGCCTTCGGCCGCATCGACGCGCTGGTCAACAACGCGGGCATCACGCAGGCCGTGGGCACGCTGGAGATCGGCGGGGCCGACTACGACCGCGTGCTCGACGTGAGCCTGCGCGGCACGCTGTACATGTCCCAGGCCGTGCTGCCAGCCATGCGCAGGCAGCAAGCGGGCGCCATCGTCTGCATTTCTTCCGTCTCGGCCCAGCGCGGCGGCGGCATCTTCGGCGGGCCGCACTATTCGGCCGCCAAGGCCGGCGTGCTGGGGCTGGCCCGCGCCATGGCGCGCGAGTTCGGCGCCGAGGGCATACGCATCAACTGCGTCACGCCGGGCCTGATCGAGACGGACATCACCCAGGGCAAGCTCGGCCCCGAGCGCAAGCGCGAGATCTCCGCCACGATTCCGCTGGCCCGCCTGGGCCGCGCCGACGATGTGGCCGGCGCCTGCGTATTCCTGGCCAGCGACCTGGCCGCCTATTGCACGGGCATCACGCTCGATGTGAACGGCGGGATGCTCATCCACTGAGCCCCGCGCGCCTGGCCATGGCCTGCATGGCCGCACACAACCCAAGCAAAGGAGACAAGACCATGCAAAGCACGCTTTTCCATCGCGCCGCCCTGGCCGCCTGCGCCCTGCTGCTGCCGGCCCTGGCCTGTGCCCAGGCCGTCAAGCTCACGCTGGGGCACGGCGCCGCGCCCGACAATCCGCGCCACCTGGCATCGCTGAAGTTCGCCGAACTGGTGAAGGCGCGCAGCGCGGGCCGCATCGAGGTGCAGGTCGCCCCCTCGGCCCAGCTGGGCGACGACGCGGCCATGGTCACGGCCCTGCGCACGGGCGCGCTGGACCTGTCGGCCAATTCCCAGGGCGCGGTGGCCGCGGCCGTGCCCGAGTACGCGGCCTATGGCATGCCGTTTCTCTTCGCCACGCCGGCCCGGGCCTTCCAGCTGCTGGACGGGCCGCTGGGCCGGGAGCTGGCCGACAAATCGGCCGCCAAGGGCATGGTGGTGCTGGGCTACTGGGACAACGGCATACGCCACATGACCAACAGCAAGCGGCCCCTGCGCAGCGTGGACGATCTCAAGGGCCTGAAGATGCGCACGCCGCCCGACGCGGTGCTGGTGGACATCATCCAGGCCCTGGGCGCCGAGGCCCAGCAGATCAAGTTCGCCGAGCTGTACGTGGCCCTGCAGCAGGGCGTGGTCGACGGCCAGGAGAACCCGCTGGCCAACTTCCACGCCAGCAAGCTGTACGAGGTGCAAAAGCACCTGACGCTGACGGGCCACATGTTCCAGATGACGCCGCTGATCATGGGCAAGCGCAGCTGGGACCGGCTGCCGGCCGCCGACCGCACGCTGCTGGCCGAGGCCGCGCAGGAGGCCACGGCCTACCAGCGCCAGCTGGCGCGCGAGGCCGACGACAGGCTGCTGGACGACATCCGCGCCAAGGGCGTGGAGGTGAGCACCATCGACGCGCGGGCCTTCGCCCAGGCCACGGCCAAGGTGCAGGACAAGTGGCTGGCCAGCCCTGCGGGCCCCTATATCGCCAAGGTCGTCAAGGCCGCAGGCGCGCAGTGAAGTGCAGGGAGCCGTCCATGAACCTCATCGAACGCCTGGTCACGGGCCTGTGCCGCGCCGTGCTGTGGACCAGCACCCTGGTGATCTTCGTGATCCTGGTGTGCAACACCGCCCTGCGCTATGCCAGCGGCACCAGCCTGCAGTGGGCCAACGAGGTGCCCGAGCTGCTGTTTCCCTGGCTGGTGATGTCGGGCGTGGTGCTGGCCGCCGCCCATGGCGCCCACATCACCACGAGCTTTCTGGTCGAGGCGCTGCCTGCCCGCGTGCGGCGCGCCACGGCCGTGCTGGGCTGGCTGGCCGTGGCCGCCCTGTACGCCACGCTGGCCTGGTCCACGCTGAACATGCTGGAGATCGTGCATGACGAGCGCAGCCAGATCCTGGGCATTCCCGGCTCGCTGACCTATGGCTGCGTGATGGTGGGCATGGCCTTGCTGGCTCTGCTGGCCCTGCAGTCGGCCTGGCGCGCCTGCGTGGCGGGCGGGGGCCGGGCATCCGCAGGGGCTGCAGATGCGACCAATGCCGCAAGTGCCGATGCCGAACCCGCGCGGCCCGTGGCCGCCGCGCACTGGTGAAGGGGGCAGGTCCATGTCCTTCATCATGCTTTTCGTCTTCATGGCGGGTGCCGTGATCGCCATGCCCATTGCGCACGCGCTGCTCATGGGCGCCATGGCGGCGGCGGCCACCTCGGACCGCGTGCCGCTGGACCTGCTGGTGCAGCAGATGGTGGCCCAGGTGCAGAGCTTTCCGCTGATCGCCATTCCGTTCTTCATGCTCACCGGCTCGCTGATGATGGGCGGGCGCCTGGGCGAGGCCCTGGTGGGCGTGCTGTCGGCCCTGATAGGGCGCTTTCACGGCGGGCCGGCCCAGGTGGGGGTGATGTCGTCCACGCTGTTCGGCGGGGTGTCGGGCTCGGCCGTGGCCGATGCCTCGGCCATCGGCTCGCTGATGATCCCGTGGCACAGGCGGCTGGGCTACCCGCCCGCGTTCTCGGCGGCCACGCTGGCGGCGGCGGCCACCATCGACATCCTGATCCCGCCGTCGATCCCCATGATCCTGTTCGCGCTCAGCGCCAATGCATCGATTGCGGCGCTGTTCGTGGCGGGCATCGTGCCGGGGCTGCTGATGTGCGCAGGCTTCATGGGCGTGTGCTGGTGGGTGGGCCGCAGGCGCGGCTTTCCGCGCGACACCACGCCCTTCGCCTGGCCCGCCTTCCGGCGCCACCTGCTGTACGCCAGCCCGGCCCTGCTGCTGCCGGTGCTGATCATCGTGTTCCTGCGCTTGGGCATCGCCACGCCCACCGAGGTGGCCGTGCTGTCCACGCTGTATGCGGGCCTGGTGTCGGCCGCCATCTACCGCGACCTGGGCTGGCGCCGGCTCAACGATGCGGTGGTGCATGCGGGCCTGGCCACGGGCGTGGTGCTGCTGGTGATCATGGCCTCGTCGGCCATCGGCTGGCTGCTGACCTTCGACCGCATGCCCGATGGCATCGTCCAGTGGGTGCAGTCGCATGTGCATTCGGCCTGGCTGGTGATCGTGCTGATGAACCTGCTGATGCTCTTCATCGGCATGTTCATCGACCTGCCGGCCGCCGTGCTGCTGCTCACGCCGGTGTTCGTGCCGCTGGCCCAGAGCATCGGCATGGACATGACCCAGCTGGGAATCATGATGGTCGTGAACCTGGCCCTGGGGCTGTACACGCCGCCCGTGGGCACGACGCTGTTCATCACGAGCTCGCTGGCCCGGGTCAAGGTGGGCCAGACCGTGCGCGAGCTGATTCCCTTCTACCTGGTGGCGCTGGCCATGCTGGCGCTGGTGTCCTATGTGCCGGCCAGCATCCTGCGCTGAGCCGCGCGCCTTTCCATCTCTAGGAGACGATGCATGAACCAAGAACTGCAACAGCGCCTGGACCGGCTCGCGGCCTGTGCCTGGCGCATACGCCGCCGCGCCCTGCAAATGGGCGAGGTGCAGGGCCAGGGCTACATAGGCCAGGCCCTGGGCTGGGCCGATGTGCTGGCCGTGGCCTATGGCGACGCGCTGCGGCTGCGGCCCGATGAACCCGGGTGGGAGGGCCGCGACCGCTTCCTGCTCTCGCACGGCCACTACGCCATCGCCTTCTACGCGGCCCTGGCCGAGGCGGGCATCCTGTCCGACGAGGAGCTGCAGACCTATGGCAGCGATGACAGCCGCCTGCCCATGTCGGGCATGGCCAGCTATACGCCAGGCATGGAGATTTCGGGCGGCTCGCTGGGCCAGGGCCTGCCGATCGCCGTGGGCATGGCGCTGGCGCTGCGCCACAAGGGCAGCGATGCCTTTGTCTACAACTCCATGTCCGACGGCGAGCTGGACGAGGGCTCGACCTGGGAGGCCGCGCTGTCCGCCGCCCACCACGGCCTGGGCCGGCTGATCTGCCTGGTGGACGTGAACAACCAGCAGGCCGATGGCCCGTCCACGCGCATGCTGGGCTTCGAGCCGCTGGCCGACAAATGGGCCGCCTTCGGCTGGCATGTGCAGCGCGTGGACGGCAACGACCTGGCCCAGGTGGTGCAGGCCTTCGACGCGGCGCGGGCGCTGGCCGAGGACCGGCCCCGCGTCATCCTCTGCGACACGCTGATGGGCAAGGGCGTGCCCTTCCTGGAGCAGCGCGAGAAGAACCATTTCATCCGCGTCGATCCGCCCGAGTGGCAGCAGGCCATCGCCATCCTGGACGCATCGCAACCCCTGGAGCCCGCCCTGCCATGAACATGCCTCTTGCCACCCCCAAGCCCCGGCCGACCACCTCGGCCATGATCGCCTCCATCGCGGCCGAAGGCCAGCGCGTGCAGGCCGCGCCTTTCGGCAAGGCCCTGGTGGAGCTGGCCGCCAGCCGCCCCGACGTGGTCGGCCTGACCGCCGACCTGGCCAAGTACACCGACCTGCACCTGTTCGCCCAGGCCCACCCCGAGCGCTTCTTCCAGATGGGCATGGCCGAGCAGTTGCTCATGGCCGCCGCCGGCGGCATGGCCAAGGAGGGGCTCACGCCGTTTGCCACCACCTATGCCGTCTTCGGCACGCGCCGCGCCTACGACTTCATCCACCAGGTGATTGCCGAGGACAACCTGGACGTCAAGATCTGCTGCGCCCTGCCCGGCCTGACCACGGGCTACGGCCCCAGCCACCAGGCCACCGACGACCTGGCCATGATGCGGGCCGTGCCGGGGCTGACCATCGTCGATCCCTGCGATGCGCTGGACATCACCCAGGCCGTGCCGCAGATCGCGGCGCACCGCGGCCCCGTCTACATGCGGCTGCTGCGCGGCAACGTGCCGCTGGTGCTGGACGAGTACGACTACCGGTTCGAGCTGGGCAAGGCCAAGATGCTGCGCGAGGGCCGCGAGGTGCTCATCATCTGCAGCGGCTTCATGACCATGCGCGCGCTGGAGGCCGCCCAGCTGCTGGCCACGGACAACGTGGGCGCCGCCGTGCTGCACTGCGCCACCATCAAGCCGCTGGATGTGCAGGCCATCGTGCAGGCCGTGGCCAGCGGGCCGCGCCTGGTGGTGGTGGCGGAGAACCATTCGGTGGTGGGCGGCCTGGGCGAGGCCGTGGCCGGCGCCCTGCTGGAGCGCGATGTGCGGCCCGCGCGCTTTCGGCTGGCGGGCCTGCCCGACGCCTTCCTCGACGCGGGCGCCCTGCCCACGCTGCATGAGCGCTACGGCATCAGCGCCCAGGCGCTGGCAGGGCGCATCCGGCAGTGGCTGGGGTAGGCAAGGCTGCGGTCACGGGGAATCTGTCCGCAGCGCCAGCATATAGCCCATGCCGCGCACCGTGTGCAGCAGCTTGACCGCATAGGGATCGTCGAGCTTGCTGCGCAGCCTGCACACCGCCACGTCCACGGCGTTGTTCAAGGCATCCACGGGCAGGCTCCAGACCTGCTCCACCAATTCGGCACGCGAGACCACATCGCCCTGGCGCTGCAGCAGCAGCCACAGGACGGCGAACTCCTGCCGGGTCAGGTCCAGCCGGCGACCGGCGCGTTCGACCCGCTTCTTGGACAGGTCCAGCACCAGATCCGCCAAAGTCAGGCGCATGCCCTCCCGCCCGGCGGACCCGCGCATGCGCAGCCTTGCGCGGGCCAGGAACACCGGCAGCCTGATGGGCTTGACCAGGTAGTCGTCCGCGCCGTGCTGCAGGCAGAACACCTGGTCCTCCAGGCTGTCGTTTGCGGCAACCACGATGGCGGGGGTGCTTGTGGCCCGGCGCAGGGCCTGCAGGACCTCTCGCCCGCTCAACCCGGGCAGGTCCAGGTCCAGCACCACCAGGCTGTAGGCACGGCTCAGTGCCATGTCGCGGCCCTGCCGGCCGTCATGCGCGACGTCCACGTTGAACCCGTCCTGGCACAGGCCCTGGCACAGGTACTGCGCCGATGGAGGATGGGCGTCCACGATCAGGACTTTCATGCTCGCTCCTTTGACCGCACGGCAAGGCTCAGGCCAGCACCTGCCTGAGCATCTGCTGCTGCCGTCGCGCCCATTTCGTGCCGACGCGGATGGCCTCGCGCTGCCGGGAGGAGGCGGAGGCGAAAAAGACCGTCTCGCTGATCTGCAGCCGGTGGAACAAGCGCCGCAACTGCAGCGAACGTGCCCGCAGCGATCCTTCCGGCACCAGGGATTCCTGGCGCTGCGCCGAGAACAGGAAAGCGGCCTGCTCCAGGCAGCAGCGGGCCTCGGGCGTGGTCGCGGGCACGGCCCGGGGCTCGCACAGCCGTGCCTTCGCCACAAAGGGGTTGTGGCCCACCACCAGGCCCCAGGGCCGCATGGCGGTCAAGGGATCGACCGACAGAGCCTCCTGCTTGGTGAGACCGAATGCCCGCGCCAGGCGCAGCCGCATGGCCAGCCGCGGCGCATCGGGCCGCACCGCCTCGATGGCCGTGAGCGCCTCCTCGTCGCCCCCGTCCACGGGCAGCAGCAATGAGCGCAGCAGCAGCCCGGCCTGCTCGTCGTCCTTGGCCGCCGCGGCATGGAGCAGGGCCACGCCCTGCTCCATGGATTCGATGCGTGTGGCGTCACGCAGCACCAGCGCACCCAGGCGGCGCTGGGCCTCCGCCAGGCCGTGCCGCGCCGCCTTCTCCAGGCAAAAGCGCGCCAGCGTGGGATTGGCCACCGAACTGCGGTAGTCGGAACACAGGCGAAACAGGTGCAGCCAGGCGACGGCGATGCCGCCATCGGCGGCGCGCAGCAGCAGGGCTGCCGCCTTGCGCAGGTTCTGCGCGTGCACGAGGTTGTCTGGCGCAAGGTGCGCGCAGGACTGGCCGGAAAGCGCCCGCCCCAGCGCATGGCAGGCGTGCAGGTCGCCATCGGCGGCGCAGCGCTCCAGGCTGCTTTCTATCCAGCCCACCGCCAGCCGCCCCAGGCCATGGCCTGCCACCTCCGCCTGGTGAACCAGGTCGGCGATCAGCTGCTGTATGGCGGGACAGGCAGCGGCATGGGGCAGATCGCCCAGCAGCTCCAGCATCTGCACTGCGCGTGGCGACTGGCCCATGGCCATGGCCTGGCGGGCTTCACTGGCCATGACCTCGGCAATGTCCTGCGGCTGTACGGCGCGCAGGATCTGCAGGACCTGCAGCAGCTCGCCGCAGGTGAGCGCGGATGCGCCGCCTGCCCCGTGGCACGGAAGGGAAGCGCTGCACCGGCCCAGGCATTCCAGCGCCAGATCGAGTTCCCCCCGGATGAGATGCCATGCGGCGAGCTTCTGGCGCCCGACATCCTCGTACTGCGCAGCGATCCTCAAAGGCTCCAGCAGCCCGTGCTCCAGCAACTGCCTCAGCGGCAGATGCAGGGCCATGCAGACCGAGGCCTGGCGCCTGGCCTGGGGCAGTGCGGCCTGCAGGTAGCCGAGCCCCACGGAAATGCTTCTGGGCACGCCCGGCCCCCCTGCCAGATAGGCCTCCCCGAGCTGAAGCCTGGCCCCCGTGTCCCCTCTTCTCGCCAGCATCCTCAGCTTGACATCCTCGCGACGCATTTTCTGCCCCCCGCCTATCTTTCAATACCCACCCACAGCCGCATCAGCGATACGACACGGATTATTTTTATTTCACCGGAGTCAATCCCCTGAATGCTATCAATGCCCAACATCCATACACCCGACAGCAAAGTGACATTCAAGACATTTTGAAGAAAGGTAACTGTCATGAATGGCAGCCCCTGCCTTCTGGTGTTGGCGGGGTGGAACAGGTTTTGCACGAAAAGCCTGTGAATGGCTTGCCATGCCCTGCCCATTTCTTTTCAAGACCGACTGCGATCGCCTGCGGATTCTAGTATTTACCACAGCATCCGTTTTGAAAATGGATGCGCATGGAATCCACCATTGAATACAAGGATCAGGCATGAAATTCAATCGCATATTGGCGGCAGCATTGCCCGTCATTTCGCTGGCGGCCAGCGCGCAGTCATCCATCACCCTGTTCGGCATCGTAGACGTCAATGCGCGCTACGTGAGGAACAGCGACCTGCCTGGCAACCTGACCATGAACAACAGCGGCCTGGCCTCCGGGCGGCTGGGATTTCGCGGCGACGAGGATCTGGGCGGCGGACTGAGGGCCGGCTTCTGGCTGGAGTCGGACGTCAATGCCGACACGGGCACGTTCAGCTCCACGGGCAAGTTCTTCCAGCGCCGTTCCACCGTGAGCCTGTCGGGAGGTTTCGGCGAAGTGCGCCTGGGCCGCGACCTTTCGCCGGCTTCGGCACATACCTACAAATACGATCCGTTCGGCGTGATCGGACTGGGCGGTTCCGCCGTGGCAAGCCGCATGCCGGACGGCTTCTCACCGTCCTACTACCGCCGCGACAACGCGATCCAGTACCTCTCGCCCAGCCTCTGGGGCCTGCGTGCGGAATTCATGTACGCCATGGACGAGAACCCATCGAGCAACGTGGGCCGCCACGTGGCAGGCCGGGTTCACTACGAAAACGGTCCATTGAGCCTGTCGCTGTCCTATGGCACGACCGACATCGGCGCCGCCGGCGCCAAGTTCAGGCAGTATGGCGCGGGCGCCTCGTACGACTTCGGTTTCGCCAAGCTCATGGGCCACTTCCAGCGGGAGGACCTGCCTTTCGGCACCTACGGCAGCAGCACCCTGGGCTCCGAGGACCGCTGGCTGCTGGGCATGACGGTTCCCGTGGGCAGCGGCCATCTCCGCGCCTCCTATGTGCGTACCGATTCGCGCAAGGGTCCGGTGGCATTCAATGGCAGCGATGCGAACAAATATGCCATCGGCTATGTGCATGATCTGTCGCGCCGCACGGCCTTGTATGGAACCTTGGCCCGCATATCCAACAAGGGCAATGCGAATTTCGCCCTGTCGGGCGGTGCACCGGGGCTTGCTCCCAAGGGCACGTCAACGGGTGCGGAAGTGGGCATACGCCACAGTTTCTGATTTCCTTTCCAGGATTATTCCCGCCAGCGTTGCAAGACCGCTGGCGGCAGGCCGGGCAATACCCTTTTTCCGCATTCGCCAAACCATTGCCACGGCCTGCCATCCATCCATGTTCCGTTTGAATTGAAAATCCCATTTGCGCCAAGGAGCATTTCATGAAAAACATCAATGCCCTGTATATCGCAGGCATTTTTCTTGCCTGCCCAATGGCCCATGCGGACACTTTTCCCAACGGTCAATCGCATTACGGCTCGCCCGCGCCTGCAGGCTCCTACCGTAGCGTCGATCTGTCGCAGAAGACGCCCATCAACGTCACCTGCGGCGAAACCCTCAATTTCACCAGCAAGGGCAGGACATTCGCGTGGAAGGTCAGCTCCATCCGGCACAGCCATGTGCCGGTGGCGCGCTTTGCGCCGCCCGGTTTCGACACGCAGGGCCGCAGCATCTTCGTCATGCTCGCAGAGCACGAGCGAGGCGGCTGAAGGGGCCGCGTCGCTGCGGCCTGCGCTGCGCAAAATCCAACTCAACGCAACTCGACGCAGCAAAAAAAGGGCCCGCAATTCGCGGGCCCTTTTCGTTGCTGGAGGCAGGCCGAAGCTCAGGCCGCCAGGGCGCCGCGCATGGCGTCGATCACGGCCTTGTAGTCGGGCTTGCCGAAGATGGCGCTGCCCGCCACGAAGGTGTCGGCACCGGCATCGGCCACGCGGCGGATGTTGGTTTCCTTGATGCCGCCGTCCACCTCCAGGCGGATGTCGCGGCCGCTGGCCTCGATGCGCTTGCGCGCGGCCTCGATCTTGCGCAGCGTGCTGTCGATGAAGCTCTGGCCGCCGAAGCCGGGGTTCACGCTCATCAGCAAGATGAGGTCGATGTCGTCGATGACCCAGTCCAGCACGTCCAGCGAGGCGGCCGGGTTGAACACCAGGCCCGGCTTGGCGCCCTGGGCACGGATGTTCTGGATGCTGCGGTGCACGTGGGCCGTGGCATCGGGGTGGAAGCTGATGTAGTCGGCGCCGGCCTTGGCGAAGGCCGTGGCCAGTTCGTCCACGGGCGTGACCATCAGGTGCACGTCGACGGGCACGGGCTGGCCGTCGGGCGTCTTCGCATGGGGCTTCAGGGCCTCGCAGATCATGGGACCGAACGTGAGGTTGGGCACGTAGTGGTTGTCCATCACGTCGAAGTGGATCCAGTCGGCGCCGGAGGCGATCACATTCTTGACCTCGTCACCCAGACGGGCGAAGTCGGCAGACAGGATGGAGGGGGCGATGCGGTAGGTGGGGCTCATGGCCTGCGATTGTCGCAGCTAGCCCATGCCGGCACCAGCGACGGCACAAAGCCATGGGCGGCGGCGCGTGGGGACGTTCGCAAGCCGGTACATTGCGGGCAGTTACCATTGCCGCCATGCCCATGAACGAGTTCCAGGTCCAGGTCCGCCCCGCCTTTTTGCCAGAGCAATCCGCTCCAGCGGCAGGCGTGTACGCCTTCTCCTACACGATCACCGTGACCAATACCGGCCAGGTGCCGGGCCAGTTGATCGCGCGCCACTGGATCATCACCAACGAGCTGGGCCATGTCGAAGAGGTCAAGGGCCTGGGGGTGATCGGCCGCCAGCCGCTGCTGCAGCCCGGCGAGACCTTCGAGTACACCAGCGGCTGCCAGCTGCGCACGCCCAACGGCAGCATGCAGGGCACCTATCTGTGCATCAGCCACGAGGGCGAAGTCTTCGAGTGCCCCATCCCGCGCTTTCATCTGCAGTCGGGCGCTGGCGGCGACAGCTTTCCAGACCCTGACAACCGCGTGCTGCACTGAGCGCGTTCCTCGGGGGAGGCGCTAGTCTTCCGCCCTGCCGCAAGACCCCTACATGAAGCGAATCACCCAAGACCTGCCCGGCCTTCTGGCCGCACTCGACCCCGAGGCCGACCTCGCGCACCGCCATATCTGGCTGATCCACCTGCTGGAGTGGGTGCGCGCGCCCAAGCCGTCGGTGGACGGCGCGGTGCAGCGCGTGCAGTTGCTGGTGGAGGCCGTGGAGGCCGATCCGGCCGTGCGCCAGCGCCTGCATGCGTGGTGGCTGCGCTTCATCGATACCGTGGACATCACGGCGCTGCTGGCCGATTTCGGCTTTGCGCCGCGCACCAACATGTTCAGCGAGCTGTCCGAGCGCGTGCGCTACAAGCTGCTGCCCAGCACGCCCGAGACGGTCGATGCCTCCGAGCTGTTCATGCTGGCCATGCCCGACGAATTCGACGCGCGCTGGCTGCATGCGCTGGACGCGGCCCTGCTCGAGCGCATCGCCGTACTGCTGACCGATGGCAGCGAGGGCCAGGGCAGCAGCTTCTGGCAGAACAGCCTGCTGGGCTCCATCACCTATTGCACGGGACAGATCCTGTCCACGGGCTTCTCGCCCGAGCTGCGCCTGCGCATGGACGAGCAGGCGCGCGACGACCAGCCCTTCCACGCCCTGATCCACGATGCGGAAAGCCTGCGCGTGGAGGTGCTGCACGCGCTGCGCACCAACGACCGGCGCGACGCGGCCGAGGCCCGGCTGCGCGAACGGCTGGATGCCTGCCGCGCGGCCGTGACATCGGTGTACGCGCATTTCGAGTCCGAAGGCATTTCGGTGGGCCTGGTGTTTCGCCTGCGCCAGCTGCGCGCGCGCATCCTGCGCGTCAGGCGCCTGCTCGACTGCCTGCTGGCCGACAACCGCGCCACCGAGACGGCCGACCTGCTGGCCAACCTGGTGTCCGTGGGCATCGAGCGGCGCAGCCTGCGCGCCCTGCTGGCCACCAATACCTCGCTGCTGGCCGCCAAGGTGGCCGAGCGCAGCGCCGAGACCGGCGAGCACTACATCACGCGCACGGGCCGCGAGTACCTGTCCATGGTGACCAAGGCCGCCGGCGGCGGCTTCGTGATGGCCTTCACCACGCTGCTCAAGTTCGCGCTCTACGCGCTGGGGCTGTCGGCGTTCTGGGGCGGGCTGGCCGCGGGCATCAACTACTCCATCAGCTTCGTGCTGATCCAGCTGCTGCACTTCACGGTGGCCACCAAGCAGCCGGCCATGACGGCGCCGGCCATGGCCGCCAAGCTCAAGGACCTGCGCGCCAGCGAGGCCATCGAGGAATTCGTGGACGAGGTCGCGCACCTGGTGCGCTCCCAGGTGGCGGCCGTGCTGGGCAACGTGCTGGTGGTGCTGCCCATGGTGCTGCTGCTGTCGCTGGGCTATGCCCAGCTGTTCGGCCACACGCCCATCGACGAGCCGCATGCGATTGCCGTGCTCGATTCGCTGAGCCTGCTGGGCCTGTCGCCGCTGTTCGCTGCCTTCACGGGCGTGCTGCTGTTTGCCAGCAGCCTGATCGCGGGCTGGGCCGAGAACTGGTTCGTGCTGCGCCGGCTGGACTCGGTGATCCGCTACAACCCCGGCATCACGCGCTGGCTGGGCGCCGGGCGCGCGGATCGCTGGGCGCATTTCTGGCGCAAGAACATCTCGGGCTTTGCTGCCAATGTCTCGCTGGGCATGATGCTGGGCCTGGTGCCGGCCTTCGCGGCCTTCTTCGGCCTGGGGCTGGAGGTGCGCCACGTCACGCTGTCGGCCGGCCAGATCGGGGCCGCCATGGCCGCCCTGGGCTGGGAGGTTCTGCACTCCGACATGTTCTGGTGGGCGATTGCCCTACTGCCCATCAATGGCGCGTTGAACGTCACTGTCAGCTTTTATCTGGCATTCCGCGTTGCGCTGAGGGCACACAATGTCAGCGGAGTCGACCGCTCGCGCATCTATTCGGCCATCCGCCGCCGTCTGCGCACAGCGCCGCTGAGTTTCTTCCGCCCCTGAGCCTGCGGGACCTCGGGAACCACGCGGAACCCACGTGCTGGCGTGCCCGCCCGGCCTTGCAGCCTGGCAGTCACGCCAGTGGATCGCCAACGAAGTGTCCCCGTGCCAGGCGCACGGGACGCGGGCTTGCCCGCGCCGCAGGGAAGGCCTTGCGGAGCTTCGCTTGCGGGCCACTGGCTCGCGCAAAGGACGTCGCTGATGAATGACATGCTGAGCTTCTGGGAACCGTGGCTGCGGCCTTCGGCCGGGCTGGCCACGGTTCAGTGGTCCCTGCTGCTGGCCGTGGCCACCATGGTCGGCTATGCCTGCCAGCGCCATGCCGCCCTGCCCAAGGTGGTCGGCTACTCGCTGGTCGGCGGCATTGCCGGGTTGATCGGCTTTGAGGCCAACACCACCTGGCCGCTGCAGGGCACGGGGCTGTTCCTGCTGGAGCTGGGCGTGGCCATCGTGCTGTTCGAATGCGGCGGGCGCATCACGCTGCGCTGGTTCCGCCACAACCCCATGGTGCTGGTGCAAAGCGTGGCCGAGTCCGCGCTGACCTACGTGCTGGTCTCCCTGGTGCTGGGCTGGCTGGGCATGGCCCCCGAAGTGGCCGGGCCGCTGGCCCTGGTGGCCATGGCGGCCTCGCCCCTGGTGCTGACGCGCGTGGTGGCCGACATGCGTGCCGCAGGCGCCGTGACCGATCGCGGCCTGGTGCTGTCCACCCTGTCCACGCTGTATGCGCTGGCCCTGGGCAGCGCCAAGGCGGGCATGCTGACGCAGCCCAAGGCCGGCTTCGTGGCCTCGATCATGCCGGTGCTGGTGGTCTTGGGCGTCTCGGTGGCCGTGGCCCTGGTGCTGGCCGTGCTGATGCGCCTGGCGCTGCGCTTCATGAGCCCGGCCAGCGAGAACACCTCCATCCTCTTTCTCACCCTGATCTCGGCCAGCGTGCCGCTGACCTCGTACCTGGGCGGCTCGGCGCCGCTGGCGGCGCTGCTGGGCGGCATCCTGCTCAAGCAGTTCAACCCGCGCCCCTGGGCCTGGCCGCGCCAGCTGGGCACGGCGGCCTCGCTGCTGACCATGCTGATGTTCGTGCTGGTCTCCACCGTGGCCGCACAGGCCGACTGGAGTGCGCCGGTGGCCGGCGTGGTGGGCGCCGTGATCCTGGCGCGCCTGGTCGCCAAGACCCTGGGCGTGGCCGTGGGCAATGTGGGCACGGGCGCCAACTGGCGCCAGGCCTTCTGGGTGGGCTGCGCCATGGCGCCCATGTCATCGGTGGCGCTGCTGATCGCCTCGCAGTTCGTGGCCGCCGCGCCCGAGCTGGGCGCGCAGATCGCAGGCGTGGCCCTGCCCACCATTTTGGTGATGGAGGTGCTGGGCGCCGCCCTGGCCACCGTGGCCATCTACCGCTCCGGCGAAAGCTCCCGTCCCTGGAAGCCGCTGAGCCGCTCGAACACCGCAGGAGATGAACGTGAGTCTTGAAGCCTTCAACTCGTCCGAACCGCTGACCCTGGGCGTGGAGCTGGAACTGCAGCTGGTCAACACCCACGACTACGACCTGGCCCCCTACGCCGAGGACATGCTGCGCCTCATGCTCAAGAACCCGCTACCCGGCAGCGTGGTGCCCGAGATGACGAACAGCATGATCGAGATCTCCACCAGCGTCTGCCATTCGGCCTCGGAGGTGCTGGGCCAGCTCAGCCAGATCCGCGATGCCCTGGTCAAAAGCGCCGACAAGCTCAACATCGCCGTGGTGGGCGGCGGCACCCACCCCTTCCAGCAGTGGCATGAGCGGCGCATCTACGACAAGCCGCGCTTCCAGGAGCTGTCGCAGCTGTATGGCTACCTGTCCAAGCAGTTCACCATCTTCGGCCAGCACGTGCACATCGGCTGCCCCGACGCCGATGCGGCCCTGCTGATGCTGCACCGCATGTCGCGCTACATCCCGCACTTCATTGCGCTGTCGGCCTCCAGCCCCTACGTGCAGGGCCACGACACGGCCTTCGACTCGGCGCGGCTGAACTCGGTGTTCGCCTTTCCGCTGTCGGGCCGCGCGCCCTGCGTGCTGCACTGGAGCGAGTTCGAGCAGTACTTCGACAAGATGACGCGCACGGGCGTGGTCAAGAGCATGAAGGACTTCTACTGGGACATCCGGCCCAAGCCGGAGTTCGGCACCATCGAGATCCGCGTGTTCGACACGCCGCTGACCATCGAGCGCGCAGCCGCCCTGTCCGGCTATGTGCAGGCGCTGGCCGCCTGGTTCATGGACACCCAGCCCTTCACGCCCGTGGAGGACGACTACCTGGTCTACACCTACAACCGCTTCCAGGCCTGCCGCTTCGGCCTGGAGGCCGTGTACGTGGACCCGGCCACGGGCGAGCACATGCCGCTGGCCGACCACATCCTCAAGACCATGGATGCCGTGGCCGACTACGCGGCCCGCCATGGCGCCGCGCCCGCCCTGCACCTGCTGCGCAGCGACGTGGCCGCCGGCAGCAACGATGCCCGCTGGCTGCGCGAGCGCCAGCGCAGCGAGCAGCTGCTGGCCGAGGTCTCGCGACAGGCAGCCATGCGCTTTCGCGGCCAGGCCGTCTGAGGCCGGCGTTCAGCGCAGGCTCAAGGCAGCACCGCCGCCGCACGCGCGGCGGTGATCTGCGCGTCGGCGTCGCGCTGCAGCAGCAGGCGCTGGCGCACCAGGTCCTGGGCCGCCGCCGTGACGGCGCTCACGTAGCCGGCCTGGTCGACATACAGCTCCTCCAGTGACGGCCGCCCGTCACCGGCCGCCAGCCGCGCCGCGCGCGTCTTGTGGAAGGGGATGAAGCTGCCCGTGAGGTTGGACAGGTCCACGATGCCCGGCGTGGCCACGTAGTTGAACTCCATGCTGGTGCCCAGCGGTGCCCGCGCCTCCACGCTGCGGATGCCGGCGCGCGTGAGGCCGGTGGCCGCATCGACCTGGGGCACGAGGATGGCGTAGTCCTTGCCCGTGGCGCGCGGCGGCTGCAGCGTGGCGATGCCGCTTTCGTCCTGCGGCACGTACTGCGGGCCGAAGTCGAGCAGCGCAAAGCCGTTGTGGCGCGCCAGGTAGCGGAACTCGGGGATGGCGGTCTGCACGCCGCCCACGCTCCAGCTCAGGCCCTTCATGGCGGGAAAGACCAGCTTGTCGGGCCGCACCAGGGTGCCGTCGGCCAGCCTGGGCACCTGGCTGGCCGGCGGCTCGGTGCCGCGCACCACCCAGTCCTCCAGCGCGATGAACAGCGCGCGGAAGGTGTCGTTGAAGTGCACTACGGTGCCGGCCGGATAGACATTGCGCGTGGGCGCGTAGCCGATGCTGGCCGTGCCGCCTGCGCCGCCGTGCTGGGTGCTGGCGTAGTAGTAGATGCGCGCATTGGCGGGCTGGGCGATGTCGCGCAGGCCGTTGGCATCGGTCAGCACGGGCGAGCCCTGCAGCTGCCAGAACTCCGTGCCGGACAGGCCCAGGAAGAACTTGGGGCAGGTGTTGCTGGCTTCGCAGCGCTTCATCACGCCGCCCTTGCGGCCGCTGACCTCGTCGCTGTAGTCCTTGTCCAGGCCGCGCGGCGCGGTCTGGCCGAAGGCCGTGTGGTCGGTGCGCAGGCCGCCCCCGCCGCCGGGCACGGCGAAGCGCGTGTTGATGTTGGTCTGGCGCGCGGCCACATGGGCATACATGCCGTCGAAGACCTTGCCGCCATCGAGCGCCTGGTTGAAGCCCAGGTGCAGGAAAGTCTTCATGGCATTGCCCGACTGCGAGGTGCCCTGGCCGATGGTGTGCGTGATGCGCCCGGCCAGCGGATTGGCCTTGCCGTCGGCATCGGCCGCCTTGGCGCGGAAGAAGCTCACCGTGTCGCGCAGCGCGGCCAGGCCCACGCCCATGACCTTGGGGTCCTTGGCCACGTAGACCAGCTCGTAGAGGTACTGCGGGTCGAACCCGCCCTTCAGGCAGACATTGGTGGCGCTGGGTGTGCCGGGGAAGGGGTTGGCGGCGGCATCGCAGCTGGCGAACTTCCAGTCGACCGCAGGCACGGTCTGGCGCGCATCGGTTTCGTTGATGCGGCGCGTGAGCGAGTAGCCGGCCTGCGTGTTGTCCAGGCTGGCGGGCTCGTAGGGGATCATGCTTGCGTTGAACACGCCACCGGGCAGGGCCATGGAGGGCACGGCGGCGGCCGGGACCAGCTCGGTGCGGTAGCTGCCCGTGATGCTGCTGCCGTCCTTGTTGCGGGCCACGGGCACGGTAACCGTCAGGCGCGCGGGCGTGGACTTGGGCACGTCGCCCTGCCAGGCCGAGTACAGCAGCACATAGCCGCGCTCCAGGTAGACCGCATCGCCGGGCGTGGCCGTGGGGTTGGGCATGGTCAGGATGTTGCCGCGATTGGGCGCGTCATAGCGCAGCACGCCGCTGGCCTTGGACATGTCCTTGGGCTTGAGCATGACGAAGTCGGTGCTGTACTCGACCATGCCGCGCGCATTGACGGGCGCCAGCGCCAGGTCCTGGATCACGGCGTTCTTCGGGTCGGCCGGGTTCAGCTCGCCGCGCAGCACGCCGGTGACTTTCTCGTAGGCGCCGACACTGCCGTAGCTGCCGGCAAAGTCCTCGGTGGCGCTGATGCTCAGCTGCATGCGCGGCGCCTGCGAACCGGCGGGCGAGTCACTGCCGCCGCAGGCGGTCAGCAGGCCGGATACGGCCAGGGCAAGGGCCAGGGGATGGGTGGATCTGATGTGCATGTTGTCTCCTTGGGGTCATGGCACAGGCAAGGCTGCGCCCTGGCCGCCGTGCATTGCGACGGCCTAGGGCGGTTCGGAAAAAAAGGAACGGGAGAGCGGGGAACGGGAGAGCGGGGGAGCGGCCTACTCGGGCTGGATGCCGGCGGCCTTGATCACCTGGCCCCACTTCTGGGTCTCGGCGGCCTGGAAGGCGGCCAGTTCCTGCGGTGTGGCCGTCCAGCCCTGGGAGCCGGACATGTCGAAGAAGGACTTGGCGCCCGCGCTGTGCACGGCGTCGGACAGCAGGCGGTTCAGGCGGGCCACCACGGCCTCGGGCGTGCCGGCCGGCGCATAGGCGGCGAACCAGTAGCCCATGTCATAGCCCTTGACGCCGGCTTCCTCCAGCGTGGGCACCTCGGGCAGCTGCGGGCTGCGCTGGGTGGTGGAGTAGCCCAGGGCGCGCAGCTTGCCCGACTTGACCTGGGGCACGCCGGTGGAGGTGTCGGTGATCATCAGATCGATCTGGCCGCCCAGCAGGTCGGTGATGGCCAGCGGATTGCTCTTGTAGGGCACGTGCATCAGGTCCACGCCGGCCAGCTGCTTGAGCATTTCACCGGCCACGCGGCTGGAGGAGCTGCCGCTGCCGAACGACAGCTTGCCCGGCTGCTTCTTCGCCGCCGCCAGCAGATCGCCCACGTTCCTGTACGGCGCATCGGCGCGCACCACCAGCACCTGGCCGCCCTTGCCCAGCCCGGCCACGGGCGCGAAGTCCTTGACCGCGTCATAGGGCAGCTTCTTGTACAGATGCTGGTTGGCCGCGTGCGTGGTGTTGGTGGTGATCAGCACCGTGTAGCCATCGGCCGCCGAGCGCGCCACCTGCTGGGCCGCGATCATGCCGCTGGCGCCGCCCTTGTTCTCGACCACCACGGCCTGCTTGGTCGCCGTGGTCACGGCCTGGCCCAGCGCCCGTGCCAGCTGGTCGGTGGCGCTGCCGGCCGCAAACGGCACGACGAAGGTGATGGGCTTGGACGGATAGTCCTGGGCCAGGGCCGGTGCGGCGGCGGCTGCTGCCAGCGCGCAGGCGGCCAGGGCGAGCGCATGGCGGCGGGGGAAGTTGTGCGAAAAGTGCATGTCTGTCTCCTTTGTTGTGATGAATGTGTGACGGGCGGGTGCTGCCGGCTACTCCGGCGCCAGGTGGGGCAGCAGCGCAGCCGGTATGTGGACCTGCATCTGCAGCAGCCAGTACGACAGCGCCTTGCCGTGGCTGTCGAGGTTGAGCGCGTCGTTGACGCCGCCGTCCAGCACCGCGTCCAGCACCCAGTTCATGGCCTGCAGGCGCTGCAGCACGAAGCGCTGCACGCGCGCCGGGCGCCGGGCGGCGAAGTGCGCGGCCACGCGCTCTTCGGTGATCTGCTCCACCAGCACGGGCCAGCAGGCGGCATTCCAGGCGATGAGGCTGATGTTGGATCGGTTGCCCTTGTCCCCCGTGCGCCCGTGCGCCAGGCGGTACAGCGGCACGGTGACGGGCATCGTGGTTGGCAGTGTGTTCATGCGGCGTGCTCCCCGGCCTCTTTCTCGACCCCTTTATCGACCCCTTTGTCGATCTCTCCCTCGGCCCACTTCCATCCGGTGGCGACGCTCTGCTGCGCCAGCAGGCAGGACACCGTGCCCAGCCGCGCGCGCAGCGCCGTGCGCACGCCGCCGCCGCCGGCCGGCCCGCAGGTGTACAGCGCATTGACCTCGCGCGGCAGGCGCCGCGCCTGGGCCTGCGTGGGGCGCAGCCAGGCGGCGCGCAGGCGCACGTCCTGGGGGGCGGCTGCGCCGGCCGGCTGCGCGTCGCGCCAGCGGCCGGCGTCGTCGCCCAGCACGCTGGCCACGCCGATCCAGTCCAGGCGCAGGTCGCCGGCGGCCTCGCCGCCCAGGCGCTCGCGCAGCACCTCGCCAGCCAGCCGGGCGCGCTCCAGGGCGCGCGGGCCGGCATAGGAGATCTCGCCCTCGGCCAGCCAGCCCGAGGCATGGCAGACATTGACCTTGTAGTGGCCGTTGTGCGCATGGCCGCGCACGCCGCTCAGGCGCACGGCGTCAGGCCCCACCTGGTGCACCTCGGCCTCGGACAGGTCGGCCACCACGTCGGGCGTCAGGTAGGCGGCCGGGTCGTGCACCTCGTACAGCAGCTGTTCCTTGACCGTGCGTTCGCTGACCAGGCCGCCCGTGCCTTCGGGCTTGGTGATGGTGCAGTCGCCCGAGGGCTCGATGATGGCGATGGGATAGCCCAGCCGCGCCAGGCCCTGCACGTCCTTGAAGCCCGGGTCGGCAAAGTAGCCGCCCGTGACCTGGGCGCCGCATTCCAGCAGGTGGCCGGCCATGGTGGCGCGCGCCAGGCGGTCCCAGTCGTCCCAGGCCCAGCCGAAATGCGCCATGGCCGGCCCCAGGGTCAGCGAGGGGTCGGACACGCGGCCGGCCACCACGATCTCGGCGCCGGCCTGCAAGGCCTCGGCAATCGCGCGCGCGCCGATGTAGGCGTTGGCACTGACCAGCGAATCCTCGGGGAACTCCGCGCCCAGCGCGGCCCGCAGCGCCCCGCGGTACGCCGGGCCGCTGACATCGTCGCCATGCACCACGGCGATGCGCGGCACGCGCAGGCCCAGGCGCTGCGCCAGCCGCTGGATGCAGCGCGCCGCGCCTTCGGGATTCGCCGCACCGAAGTTGCTGACGATACGTATGCCATGCGCCAGGCAGTCGGCCAGCACGGGCTCCAGCAGGTCCTCCAGCAGGGGTTCGTAGCCCGCGTCGGGCTGCTCGCGCCGCGCGAGCTGGGCCAGGGCCAGCGTGCGCTCGGCCAGGGTCTCGAAGATCAGGCAGGCGCTCTGGCCGCTGGCCGCCAGGGCGCGCACCACGGGCGCGGCGGCATCGGTGCGGTCGCCCGAGAAGCCGGCTGCGCAGCCCACCCACAGCGGGGGCCTGTCCGGGGCAAAGAAGGTTTCCAGGTGGTCCATGCAGGCCAATGTAGGCAAGGGCTGCTAATCTGTGAAATCGATTGTTCGGATCGACTTATCCAAAAACCCGATGAATATCTCCTCCCGCCAGCTCGATGCCTTCATCGCCCTGGCCCAGCTCAGCAGCTTCACGCTGGCCGCACAGCGCTGCCATCTGTCGCAGCCGGCCTTCAGCGCCCTGATCAAGGGTCTGGAAGACGGCGTGGGCGTGCGCCTGTTCGACCGCAGCACGCGCCACGTGGCGCTGACGCAGGAGGGGGCGCAGTTCCTCGATGCCGCGCAGCGCATACGCGCCGACCTGGGCGATGCCGTGCACGGCCTGCGCGAGGCGGCGGCGCTGCAGCGCGGGCGCGTGTCCATCGCCCTGCTGCCTTCGCTGGCGGCGGCCTGGCTGCCGCCCGTGCTGGCGCTGTTCCATGCGCGCCATCCGGGCATACAGCTGCAGGTGTCGGACCTGCTGTCCGAATCGTGCATCGCCCAGGTGGCCTCGGGCCAGGCCGACCTGGCGCTGGCCGCCATCCGCGCCGACACCGAGGAGCTGCAGGCCGAATGGTTCTGCGCCGACCGGCTGCACCTGGTCTGCCGCGCCGACCATGCGCTGGCGGCCCTGCCCGCGCCGGCCATGGCCGACCTGCGGGACCAGCCCTTCATCCAGCTCGCCCGCCACAGCAGCGTGCGCCAGTACCTGGAATCGCAGGAGCAGGCCCCGCCCCTCAACACCTTGCTGGAGGTGGAGCACCTGGCCACCGTGATGGGCATGGTGCGCGCGGGCCTGGGCATCAGCGTGGTGCCGGCCCTGGCGCTGTTCCACTTCGTGCAGCCCGGCCTGGTGACGCGTCCGCTGGCCGATGCCGACCGCCGGCGCGACCTGTACCTGGTGCGCAGGCGCCAGCGCAGCCTGTCGCCGGCCGCCCAGGCCTTCCACGCGCTGGCGCTGGAGCATCGGCCCGGTGCGGGCGAGACCACCTGATACGGGGCAGCACGAACCTCGCAGCACAATAGCCCGATCGCCAACCGCCTCCGAAAGCCGCCACCGTGGGTGAATTCGACCTGATCCGCCGCTTCTTCCAGCGCCCCGTGCGCCGCGCCGCCCTGGGCGTGGGCGATGACTGCGCACTGCTCGCCCCGGCGCCGGGCATGCAGCTGGCCGTCTCCAGCGACATGCTGGTCGAGGGCCGGCATTTCTTCGCCGACGTGGACCCGCGCCTGCTGGGCCACAAATCCCTGGCCGTGAACCTGTCCGACCTGGCGGCCTGCGGCGCGCGCCCGCTGGCCTTCACCCTGGCCCTGTCCCTGCCGCGTGCCGATGCGGCCTGGACCGAGGCGTTTGCGGCCGGCCTGCTGGCGCTGGCCGACGCCCACGGCTGCGAGCTGGTCGGCGGCGACACCACCCAGGGGCCCTTGAACATCTGCATCACCGTCTTCGGCGAAGTGCCGCCCGGCCAGGCCCTGCTGCGCAGCGGCGCGCGCGCAGGCGACGACATCTGGGTCAGCGGCAGCCTGGGCGATGCCCGCCTGGCGCTGGAAGCCCTGCTGGACCACACCACCCTGCCACCCGGCACGCTGGCCGCCGCGCGCCAGCGCCTGGAAGCGCCCACGCCGCGCGTGGCCCTGGGCCAGGCGCTGCGCGGCATTGCCAGCAGCGCGCTGGATGTGAGCGACGGCCTGCTGGGCGACCTGGGCCACATCCTCGAGCAATCCCGCGTGGGTGCCAGCCTGGACACGCGCCTGATCACGCCGCTGCTCGATGCCGGCCGGCACACGCCCCTGGCCATCGACCTGCTGCACCAGTGCACCCTGTCCGGCGGCGACGATTACGAGCTGTGCTTCACGGCCCCGGCCGACCGGCGCGATGCCGTGCAGGCCGCAGGCCGCGACAGCGCCACGCGCGTCACGCGCATCGGCTGCATCGAGGAGCAGCCCGGCCTGCGGCTGATCGGCCCGGACGGAGCGGCCATGGCGCCCCGATGGACCTCATTCGACCACTTCGCTGCGGCCTGACGCCGCGCCAAACCACTTTCATCCGAGAAGGACTGCCCATGGTTCAACGCTCCGCCCTGCCCGCCCTCTCTGCCCTGGCAGCCGCCTGCTTCCTGCTGGCAGGCACCCCGGTCCAGGCCCAGGCACAAGCCCAGGAAGCCACCATCGCCCGCGCCCCCATCGCGCGCGTCACCCTGTATGCGGGCGTGGCCTCGGTGGAGCGCACGGCGCGCATCACGGCCGCCACGCGCCAGCTGGTGTTCGAGTGCCTGCCGGGCTCCATCGACCCGCAGAGCCTGCAGGTCAGCGCCGATGCCGGCGTGCGCCTGGGCGACTACAAGCTGCAGTCGCAGCCGCGCGAACTGGCCTCCAAGGCCTGCGCCAGCCCGCTGGAGCAGCAGATCCGCACGCTGGAAGACCAGCTGGCCGCGCTGGAGGCCGACGAGTCCGCCGCCAAGCTCGTGGGCGACTACCTGCAGGGCCTGGCCAAGCCCGGCGATGACGCCAAAGCCCCCGCCCTGCCCGCCGCCAGCCAGCTGGGCGCCGCCACCGAGGCGCTGCGCAGCACCAGTCGTGGCAACACGCTGCGCGCCCACCAGATCCTGCGGCAAAAGCAGGCGCTGCAGGAGCAGCTCAGGCCGCTGCAGCTCGAACGCGACCGCACGGGCGCCGGCAACGCCCAGGTGATGAAGGTCACCGTGCAACTGGCCAGCCCGGCCGATGCCAATGTGCAGCTCACCTACCAGGTGCGCGGCCCGAGCTGGCAGCCCACCTACCGCGCCCAGCTGGACCCGGCCAAGGGCACGGTGGCCATCGAACGCCTGGCCCTGGTGGCCCAGAACAGCGGCGAGGACTGGAGCCAGGTGCAGCTGCTGCTATCCACCGGCCAGCCTTCGCGCAGCACGCAGGCGCGCCTGCCCAATCCCTGGACGCTGGATGTGGAACGGCCCCGCCCCGTGGCCGCCATGGCCCCTGCGCCAGCGCCGGCCCCGGCGGCCCCTGCGATGATGCTGGAGCGCGCCCGCAAGCCCGGGGCGGCCGGCGAGGCCGCCGAACTGCCGGTGCTCGATGTCGCCAGCCTCAACACCGCCTACGCCACGCAGTTCTCCGTGCCCTACCGCATCAGCGTGCCCTCCAGCAGCGAGCGTGTGACCCTGGCCCTGGGCGCGCAGAACCTGCCGGCCACCTTGCTCACGCGCACGGCGCCCGCCGTGGAAGAGGCCGCCTACCTGGTGGCCCAGCTGGCCGTGCCGGCCGGTGTCTGGCCCGCAGGCCCCGTAGCCCTGTTCCGCGACGGCGCCTTCGCCGGCCAGGGCCGGCTGGACTTCGGCAACGCCGCCGCGCTGGCCCAGGGCCTGTCCTTCGGCCGCGATGACAAGGTGGTGGTGCGCAACCTGCCCGTGGACTCGGCCACGGGCAGCGGCGGCCTGCTCAGCAGCAGCACCGAACGCCAGGTCACGCGGCGCTTCCAGGTGGACAACCGCCATGACCGCGCCATCGAGCTGCAGGTGGTGGACGCCGCACCCGTCTCGCGCAACGAGCAGATCCGCGTGCAGTCCCAATACAACCCGCAGCCGTCCACCACGCGCTGGAACGACCGCAACGGCATGATCGCCTGGCAGCAGCCGCTGGCCGCTGGCGCCAGCGCCAGCTTCGAGGCCCGCCACCAGATCCGCCATCCGCAGGATCTGGCGGTCGAAGAGCGTCAGTGAAGCACCAGGGCCGCGCTTATGATCTCGCCCCATGAGTGACGCGCCGCTGCGGCCGGAGGTTTCCGGCGATCCTGCTACCCCCACCTATGCCTCTGCGGCGCGCCCACCGGAAGGCCCGCCGCAGGGCGGCATGGCACGCCCCACGCTGGAATTCATGATGTCCCACCCGGCCCACTTCATCGCCATGGGGCTGGGCTCGGGGCTGGGGCGCATCGCGCCCGGCACCGTGGGCACGCTGTGGGCCTGGCTGTCCTTCCTGCTGCTGCAGCACTGGTTCACGCCCCAGCAGATCGGCCTGCTGATCGCGGGCAGCATTCCCCTGGGCTGGTGGGCCTGCACGGTCACGGCGCGCCACATGCGCGTGGCCGACCCGGGCAACCTGGTCTGGGACGAGATCGTGGCCTTCTGGCTGGTGCTGTGGCTGGTCATGCCCACGGGCTTCTGGGGCCAGCTCATCGCCTTTGGGCTGTTTCGCTTCTTCGACGCCGCCAAGCCCCAGCCCGTCAAATGGGCCGACCGGTGCTTCAAGGGCTTCGGCTGGCGCGGCGGCTGGGGGATCATGTTCGATGACCTGGTGGCCGCCTTCTGCACGCTGCTGGTCATCGCCCTGTGGCGCCATTTCATCGGCTGAAGGAGCTGGCATGAGCGCATCCAACGAACTCGTCGAAACCCTGGCAGGCCTGCTGCTGCAGCGCGGCTGGATGCTGGCCACGGCCGAGAGCTGCACGGGCGGCATGATCGCTGCGGCCTGCACGGACCGCGCCGGCTCCAGCGAATGGTTCGAGCGCGGCCTTGTCAGCTACTCCAACGCGGCCAAGCACGACCTGCTGGGCGTGCCCGAGGCGCTGATCGCCGAACACGGCGCCGTGAGCGAGCCCGTGGCGCGCGCCATGGCCGAAGGCGCCATCGCCCACTCACGCGCGCAGTGCAGCGTGGCCGTGACAGGCGTGGCCGGGCCGGGCGGCGGCAGCGCCGCCAAGCCCGTGGGCACGGTCTGGTTCGGCTGGAACGTATACGGCACCACGCACAGCGAATGCCTGCGCTTTGACGGCGACCGCGCCGCCGTGCGCCAGGCCACCGCGGTCCATGCCTTGCAGCGCCTCAATGCGCTGATCAGCGCAAGGCTTTTATGAGCCTGTGCGCGATCTCCTGCAGCGGTGCAGGCAGGGCGCGGTAGCTTTCCAGCAGGCGCTGCTCGTCCACGGGCAGCGGCGCGTTGTCGTCTTCAAGCCCCGCCGTCAGCTCCAGCGCCGTGGTCTGCAGCGCCAGGGCCACGCGGGCCAGGGTGTCGTTCTTGAGGGTGCGGATGGCCCCCGATTCGATCTGCGACACGGCCGAGGCCGTGATGCCTGCGGCCTCGGCCAGCCGGCCCTGGGTCATGCCCAGTTCGGCGCGGCGGGCGCGTATGCGTTCACCGATATGTCTCATGGCCCGTGCATCCAAAGCCTGTGGCGCGGGCGCTCAGGCGCCGTGGCACTTCTTGAACTTCTTGCCGCTGCCGCAGGGGCAGGGGTCGTTGCGGCCCGGCTGCTCGCCCTTGACGATGGTTTCCTGGCGCGGGCCCATGCTCTTCCAGATCTGGCGCAGGTCGTACAGCGCCCAGATGGCCTCGCCGAACTGCTCCACGCGCTCCTGGCTGGTGCTGGCGGGGCCGTCCTCGTCGTACATGCAGACTTCGGGCTTGCCGGTGTCGTCCTCGGTCAGGGCCACGACGGCGTTGAGCGCCTCGTTGAGCCAGCCGGCGGCTTCCTTGTCGCGCGGGGCGGCCCATTCCTCGGCCCAGTTCTCGACCACGAACATGAAGCCCAGCGCCCAGATCTGGCCGAACGAGGGAATCTCGCCGTCATCGGGACGCTCTTCCTCGGGCAGCGACAGGATGGCGCCGCGCATGTCCATGGCCTCGGGCTGGAAGGTGCGGTCGTCTTCCAGCGTCTTCACATCGGCGTCCAGCTGGGTGCGGATCTCGTCCATGCGCAGGCCCACCAGCTCCAGAAAGCGCGCCTGCTGCGCCGCGTCCTTGAACACTTCCATCAGCGGCAGCGGCTGGCCCTCGGCCACCTCCAGCGTGCCGCCGTCGCCCAGCAGCATGGGCAGCCACTCGGCGGCCGGCACCTCGCGGCGCGTGCAGATCAGCGCCGTCAGGAAACCGTCGCAGAACTCCCACTGCGGAATCTCCTCGCCGCGCGTGCGCAGCTCGTCGAGCAGATCGTCAAGCTCCTCCAGCGCCTCGGGCGTCAGGGCAGGCTCGTCGGGCAGGGCGGTGGCTTCGTGGGCGTCGTTGGACATGGCGGAAATCTCTAGGGAAAACAGGGAGAAGGAACCGGCCACGGCCAGCCCCTCGAATGAATGGCCCGCAGTGTAGCCGCGCCGCCATGTCCGTGGCGCCCGGTCGGAACTGGCGCCCACGGGGCCCTATCGCCCCACATGGCCCACATGGCCCACCCGCTACCCGGCTCCCTGCCAGGCCGGGAGCATGGAAAGCCCCACCCATTCCCCGACCCGGCTCATCGTCAAATTCTGCAAAGCGCCGCTGGCGCCGCCAAAGACTGCCACCAGTGCCCATGTCTGCTCGTCGAAACCGCAGGTCGTGCAGCAGGCCATCTGGGGCAGGCACAGCGCCTCGGACTGGTCCTGGGCCAGCAGGCTGACGAATTCCTGCGCGGTCACGGTCTCCGGATCCAGGCCCATGGGCCAGGACCCCTTCCAGCGCTGCGCATCCAGGGTCACGCTGTGCACGCCCCATGTCGGAGCGCCTGGCATGTCGCCCCAGGCCAGGCGTTGAAGGACCAGGCCCAGCCCCGTCTCCGCCCATGTCACCGGGTAAGGCGGGGCGTGATCGATCTTCAGCAGCTGCGCATCGCTCAATCCCGCCTGGCGCAGGGCCAGGCGCAGGTAATCCTGCCGGCTGTGCCGCCCCAACGTGCGCAACACGGCATCCATCAACGGGGCGATGGGCTGTGGATTCATGGTGCCGTCCATTCAGAACTCATCAAAACGACGCATATAGGCATCGCATGCCAGTTGCCATGCATGCTCATCATTGGAGCCAGAAGGCGGCGGTCCGATGAAGTTGTTGAGCCGGGATTTGGCACGAATCGGTTTGAGCAGGCGCGCCGCCTCGCCAAAGGCGGGCAGTGTCAGTCCCTGCTCCATATCCCCCAGCCCAGGAAAGTCTCCTGCACGGATTCCCAGGCAGTTGCCTACATCACCGGCCGAAAGATACTGGCTGGCCTCGATCTGCTTGCGCACCGCTTCCCGCCCGCCCAGTTTTTCCAGCAAGGCATCGCTGACAAAACTGAGCCAGTTGATGCTGTACATGGCGTTGTTGAAGTCATGGCTCTGCAAGGCGTGGCCACCCAATGCATTCAAGCCTGGAAACCGCTGAAGATAGGGATATAGCACTTGCTGGCCCTTGCCAACAGGTCCGATATTTCGTTCTTCCACTGCAGGCATGACACCCCATCCGGCAATGGCCCAGAAGGGCTGCATCAACTCCACTAGCTGGGTGGTAATTTTTCCCACATTGCGCTCAGGCGGTTGATCAAGAATCCACCTGACAGGAAGTGCCATGCGAATGAAAGACATGGCAGGGCCTATGCCAGGTGATTGATAGCGATCCTTCATCCAAAGCCCTTCGTCGTTGTTGATACAGCAGTAGAGACGAAAGTCTTGCGCATTTTTTTCCCACACTTCAGGGGGCTTAGGCCTACCCGAGGCCATATAAAATATCAGAGCATAACCTTTTGGGTTATCAAAGCTCTTCTGTTTCTTTGCAGCCAACTTTCTTTGTGCTATCGCGCTGGTCAGCATGGCTGGCATTCCGTCATACCAATAAACCAGCCGTTCCTTCCCTACGGCCTCACAAAAAAGATCAACCACTTTCCATGCACGTTCACGCACAGCCAAGGAATCCCCCTCATGGAACACCATTTCAATGGTCCAGCCGGCTCTTGCACAAACATCACCGAACTGATTGCACAGTACCAGCGCCTTGAGAATATCCATCGTCGCCACGGTGGCAGCATCCGCCTTCTCATTACCGCAAGGCCAATTGAAATCATTTTTCGCAGCCATCTTGATCTTCTCCATTACTTCAAAACACCAGAAATCAGAACAAATCAAACCGGCTCATATAGGCATCGCATGCCAGCAGCCATGCATGTTCATCATTGGAGCCAGAAGGCGGTGGTCCGATGAAGTTGTTGAGCCGGGATTTGGCACGAATCGGCTTGAGCAGGCGCGCCGCCTCGCCAAAGGCGGGCAGTGTCAGTCCCTGCTCCATATCCCCCAGCCCCGGAAAGTCTCCGGCCCGAATCCCCAGGCAGTTGCCCACATCCCCGGCGGAAAGGTATTGGCTGGCCTGCACCTGCTTTCGCACGGCCTCCCGCCCACCCAGTTTCTCCAGCAATGCATCGCTGACAAAACTCAGCCAGTTGATGCTGTACATGGCTTTGTTGAAGTCATGATCGAACAATGCAAGACTTCCTATGGCATTCAATCCTGGGAACCGCTTCAGATAGGGATATAGCACTTGCTGGCCCTTGCCATCGGGTCCAATATTGCGTTCTTCCACTGCAGGAATGACACCCCAGCCGGCAATAGCCCAGAAGGGTTGCATCAACTCCACCACCTGGGTAGTGATCCGGCCCACGTTGTGCTCAGGTGGCTGGTCAAGAATCCACCATGCTGGAAATGCTATGCGAATGAAAGACATGGCAGGACCTATGCCAGGTGAGGTAGAGCGATCATCTAGCCATGTGTATTCTTCGTTGGCAATACGACAGTAAAGACGAAAGTCTTGTGCATTGTTTTCCCATACTTCAGGTGGATTTGGTTTACCCGAAGCCATGTGGAAGATCAGTGCGTAACCTTTAGGGTTGTCCAAGCTTTTCTGTTTCTTGGCGGCCAGCTTTCTTTGTGCGATCGCGCTGGTCAGCATGGCTGGCATTCCGTCGTACCAATAAACCAATTTTTCTTTCCCCACAGCCTCACAAAAAAGATCGACCACTTTCCATGCGCGCTCACGCACGGCCAATGAATCCCCATCATGGAACACCATCTCGATCGTCCAGCCTGCTCTTGCACAAATACGCCCAAATTGATTCTTCAATACCAGCGCCTTGATAATATCCATCGTCGCCACAGTGGCCTTCTGCAGCTCTTTGGTACTCAAAGGTTTGTTGAAGTCTTTTGCCATATCCATCCTCCATATTTCGCCGCATCTAAACCATCGCTTCAAAAGGCCAATCCGAGGACTCTTGCGAGTGCGCTCCCCACCGCACCTACACCTCTAAGTGCCCGCCCCAGCGCAGACGCACCGGCCGCAGCCCCGACCGCCGCCGCCGTATCCTCATTCACCCGCTCTGACAAAGAGATGGCCTTTTCCCTATTGGCCTGCCATCGCGCTGCCTGATTCAACACACCTTCGTTTTCCTTTTCGCCATTACTGTCGCAAGCACAGCTTTCGGCGTCCAAGGCTTCTTTGAGAAACTTATTTTTAAAAATATATTCGTAGGCATCAATCTGACTCATGCCGTCTGGCCCTTCAACATTGGAATACCCATCCCCGGGAAACTTCATCTCATAGACCCGCTGCACGTTGTCCAGCACAGGCGGAAGGCGCGGGTTCTTCACCACGACCACATCCGGAATGCGCGAGCCCGCAGGCCGGCTGCGCGTGGGGCGCACGGGCTCGTTGCGCGACATGACGGGGGCCTTGTTCAGGTACGGCACTTCCTGCTTGTAGTAGCCCCGGTAGCCTTCAAACCCGTCGGCCTGCATGACCACGCCGGCCACGCAGCGCTGGCCCAGGCCGCCGGTCATGCAGCAGCAAAACAGCTCGCACAGCGCCCTGCGGTCCAGTTCGTTGTCGAAGTCCCGGGTGCCGCATACCTTGTTGAAGCCCACAAGCACGACGGCCTTGCACAGGTCCCTGGACCGCTTCAGGCGATTGAGGGCGATGAAGGCGGGGACCAGTTGTTCGCAGCTCATGCGCCAGGCCCGCCGAGGGGCGAGGACGATTCGCCAGCAGGCGTGCGCCGCCGCACCACGTCCCAGATCCCCATCGGCAGCTCAAGCATCATCAACTGGATGCGGCCGTCAGGCGGCAGGTCGGTGCGCGCGAGAAATTTGCGCACGGCGGGAAATTCGTCGAAGCGCTCGCCAAACTGGTGGCGCAAGGCCAGGAAGCCGATGACATCGTCCGGCGTCGACAGGCCCCAGCCCACCGCGCGGTCAAGGCCTCGCCGGGTATGGGCCAGCAGCCTGTCATGCGGCCAATCCTGCTCGCTGAGATGGCAGGTCTGCCGCACGATGGCGGCAATCCCTTCTTCGCTGGGCACGAGGTTGCGGCGCAGCGTGCGCTGCATTTCCAGGGTTGAAATTTCCATCATGGCGAAGACACCTCCCATTGCCTGTTGTCCAGGCGCGCCAGGCCTGTGACGTGGTCCAGAAACTTGCGTTGCGCCATGCCGACCCAGATCCCCTCGGGATGCGGTGCCAGGCAGGCGAGGATGCTGTGGCCGCGGAACCAGTCCCCCAGATGCGCCGGGTCGAACTGCGCCAGCAGGCGAGGCAGCACGCGCGGGTCGTAAAAGCGCAGCCACAGCCGCTGGCCGCCGTCCCCCCTGGCCTGCAGAAACCGCTTGAGATGGCGCTTGAGCGCAGGGGCCGGCAGCCGGCTGATCAGGAAAATGCCCCAGTGCGCCTGCCAGCCTTCATGCGGCCAGCGCTGGAACAGCGGGCTGCCTGCATGCACCCGCATGAGATAGGGCGCGTAGCGCGCATAGCGGGCGGCGGGCATGCCGTCATACAGGCAGGTGATGCACGACTGCGGCGGCTCGGCCAGGATGGCGTCATGCAGGTGCTCATCCGCCGCCGCGTCCACGATGGCGTAGAGCAGGCCGTCATAGGTCGCCGCCACCTTTTCGAGCACGGCCTGGCGTGCCATCTGGAGGTCGTCCGGCGTGCCGGGGCCTGGGGGGATCAAGGTGGACATGGCGATTCAGTCCTCCATGGCCGACACGAAGGCGGCCCCCGATTGCGCGGCTTCGGCCAGGCACCGGCCCGCATTCGCACCGATCCAGACGGTGGTGCAGCCCGAGACGACCACGCCGCCGTGCACGGTCCTGTCCCCCATGCGGGCTGCGGGCCTGCCGCCGATCAGTACCGTGGCTTCGCCTTCGGCAATGGCGTCGGGCGGCGAACGGGGGCACAGCGCCTGGTCCGTGACCCTGGCCGCCGGCATGCCGCCTATGAGCACATCGGCCTGGCCGGAGAGAATGGCCCCGCCCCCGTGGGCGGGGCAGGCGTGCACGTCGCCCACTCTTGCTGCAGGTTGTCCCATGCGAGTGCCCCGGGTTCAGCAGTTGATCTTCACCAGCGGCGACTTGATCTCGACCATGGCCGGAGAGATCTCGATGGAGCTCGCCCCCGATTGCAGCCGGATGCTTCGGGTGCCGGTGACGATGACCTGTTGCCCATCGACCGTCAGCGTGGTGCCCGCCGCCAGGGCCAGCTGTCCGCCCGCATCGACCAGGCTGTTGGCGCCCACCCGCAGCGCGTGGTCGTTGCCGACGTTGACCGCCTGGTCCTGCCCTACCTCGGTGCTGTCGTTGTTCTGGATGGTGCTGCTGCGGTTGTTGCCCACGATGAGGCCTTCATCGTTTCCAACCTGCGCGCTGCGGTTGCGCCCCACGGTCCGGCTCCAGTCCATCCCCACGCTGTCGCTTCGCAGGACACCCACGTTGCTCATCAGCACCGCGCCTACGTTGAGGTTGTAGGCACACCCCACGGTGACCATCTTGAACAGGCCCGTGCCCTGCGTGTAGCCGATGCCCACGGTTTCGGATTTCATGCGCCCCGTGGCCAGGGTCCAGTTGCGGCCGATGCTGTCGCGTCCATTGGCATCCACGGTTTTCGTGCGGTTCTTGCAGATGCGGATGCTTTCATCCAGGTCCACCGTGCGCATGCGGTTCTGGTGGACGGTGAGGGTCTCGTCCAGGTCCACCACCTCCGTGCGCCAGCCGTGGACATCGATCTTCTCGTTGCGGTCCACGGTCTCCGTGCGGTCGCGGTGGATGACGCTGGTCTCGTCCCGGTCGATGGTCTTGCGCCGGTCGTTGCCCACCCATTTGTCTTCGTCGTTCTCGACTTCGGTGAGCTGGTCCTTCTGTGCATGCAGCCACAGCTGTTCGGCGCCCGCCTTGTCCTCGAAGCGGATGGCGTTGGCGTCGCCCTGGCCGTTCTTCATGCCTGACCCCGGGTTGCCATCCTTGCTCGATCGGGTCTTGATGCCCGATTGCGTGGCATTGGCCGGCAGCGCCCAGGGCGGCATGTTGGCCGCGTTGTAGACGCAGCCCGTGACCAGCGGATAGTCGGGGTCGCCATTGAGGAAGTCCACCACCACCTCATGCCCTATGCGGGGGATCGAGATGGCGCCAAAGCCCGGGCCGGCCCAGTTGGTGGCCACGCGGATCCAGCAGCTGGAGTTCTGGTCCTTCTTGCCCAGCCGGTCCCAGTGGAACTGCACCTTGATGCGGCCGTATTCGTCGGTCCAGATTTCCTGCCCGGCCGGGCCCACGACAATGGCCGTCTGCGGCCCCGTGGTGCGCGGCTTGGGCGTGGTGCGCGGTGGCTTGAAGGCAAGATCCGTGGGCTGGGCCTGCAGCTCGTAGCGCTGGAAGGAGCCTTCTTCCTTGGCGCCGTCCCGGGTACTCGGTGCGGATGGGACGCCACGTACGCTGGAGATCGCGCTGACGCGAGGGTTTTCTTTCAGGTGGTAGCTCAGGCCCGTGATCAGGTACTGCCGGTTCTGGTCACCACGCGGGTAGTTGTAGAGGCTGAAGGTGTAGCCCGTGGCCAGCGCCCGATGGCAGGACTGGCCCCGCACCCGGCTGTGGCCCGTGAGGCCTTGCTTCAGGCGCACGCGGATGTAGGCATCTCCGTCGCCGTACTCCGTGTAGCCGCCCGGCCATTCGTAGGTTTCATGGCCGTCGTGCGCATGGCCCGGTGGATCGCGGCGCATGTGGGACAGTTCGGCCCGGGGCTTTTTGAAGTCGTAGTCGTCGATGTAATGGCGGCCCGGCTTGATTTCCTGCTCCAGCTGCCAGGCGTGGATGTTTTCCTGATCGCCCGCGGCGGCTTTTTCCGGGGGATAGAAGGGAATGGATTCGCCGCCGGGCAATGCGCCGTGCGAGGCAATGATGTCGTCGCACAGCACCAGGGTGTGCTGGCCCGATGCGTGCTCGAAGAAATAGTAGATGCCTTCGTGCTCCATCAATCGCGAGACGAAGTCGCAATCGCTTTCGTTGTATTGCACGCAGTAGTCCCAACTGCGATAGGCACGCGTGAGTTTCTTTTGCAGGGGATGGCCATAGACGCCCAATACCTGCTCGATGATGTCGGGCACGGTCTGGTTCTGGAAGATGCGAAAGTCGCTCTTGCGCGTGGCCAGCCACAGCCAGGGGCTCAGCCGCGCCTTGTAGGCGTAGTGGCGGTGGTCCTGGCCCTGCATGCCGAAGCGGGTGACGATGCCGTCGATGAAGCGCCTGCCGCCGCCCTGGGTTTCAATTTCTATGGTGGCGTTTTTGCCCAATAGGGCCTTGGGATCGATGCTTTCGCTTTCGCTGAGCATTTCCACATCGAGGCTGAAGAGCTGGCTGATGTTTTCCTGGCCGCGCAATTCACGGAAATGCAGCTGCTCGCCCAATGGCGTGTGGATGGTGACTCGGCGTGTCATTGGTGCTCTCGCCCTGTGGGGGCGCCCTCCCGATCTTTCGATACGGAAAGATCATGGAAGAATGAGCCGCTCTATGGAAATTCCAATTTCTGCCAAAAAATAGGATTGCCAAAAGGAAAATTGCCGCTTCTCCCACTCGGATCGGGCTTGGGAAAAGCCTAGGACAAGCGGCCGGAGCAAGGGCCTTCATGATGTGCAGCCGCCACACATCGCCCCGGCTGGCCGCCCCCGGATCAGGGCGCCGCACGCCCGCGCAGCCGCTCAGGGGTTCAAAGAGTCCTTCCGATGATCTCCTTCATGATCTCGTCGCTCCCCCCGTAGATCCGCCCTATGCGCGCATCGGTCCAGGCGCGGCCGATCTGGTATTCGGTCATGTAGCCGTAGCCGCCGTGCAGTTGCAGGAATTCGTCGAGCAGGCGGTTTTGCAGCGCCGTGGCATTGAGCTTGACCATGGCGGCCCGGTCGGGGGCGAGCGCGCGGCGCAGGTGCAGGGCGATGCAGTCGTCCACGAAGACGCGCAGCATGGTGGCCTGTGCCTTGGCCTCGGCCAGCTTGAAGCGCGTGTTCTGGAAGTCGAACACCGGCTGGCCGAAGGCCTTGCGCTCGCGCGTGTAGGCAATGGTCTTGTGCAAAAAGGCTTCGATGGAGGCGGCCGCGCGCACGGCCACCACCAGGCGCTCCTGGGCCAGTTCGTGCATCAGATACCTGAAGCCCGCGTTCTCCTCGCCCAGCAGGTGGTCGGCCGGCACGCGCACGTTGTCGAAGAACAGCTCCGAGGTGTCCTGCGCCATGAGGCCGATCTTCTCGAGCTTGCGGCCCTTGGAGAAGCCGGGCATGCCGTCCTCGACCACGATCAGGGACACGCCCTTGGCACCCATCTCGGGCGCGGTCTTGGCGACGACGATGACCAGCTCCGAATTGATGCCGTTGGTGATGAAGGTCTTCTGGCCGTTGAGCACGTAGTGGTCGCCCTCGCGCCGCGCCGTGGTGCGCACGGACTTGAGGTCGCTGCCCGCGCCGGGCTCGGTCATGGCGATGGCGCCGATCAGCTCGCCCGCGGCCATGCGCGGCAGCCAGCGGTCCTTCTGGGCCTTGCTGCCATAGGCATGGATGTAGGGCGCGACGATGTCCGAATGCAGCGGAAAGCCCAGCCCGCTGGCGCCCGTGCGCGCGATCTCCTCCAGCAGCACGGCCGCATGGCCGAAGTCGCCGCCGCCGCCATAGGGCTCGGGCAGCATGGGGTTGAGCAGGCCTTCGCGCCCGGCCTTGCGCCAGACCTCCTTGGGCACGATGCCCTGGCGCTCCCATTCGGCATGGTGGGGGACGATCTCGCGCTCGAAGAAGCGGCGGGCCTGCTCGCGGAACTGTTCATGGTCTTCGCGGTAGACGGAGCGCTCGGTCAGGTCTTGCATGGGTCGGTATCCGGTGGTTGTCGGTGAGGAAAGACGGGGAAGGGCCGTTCAGGCGCTGCGCAGGTTGAAGCCCGCGTGGGGCTGCTCGCGCAGCCTGTCCTTGAGCACGCGGCGCAGCAGCTTGCCCGTGGGCAGGCGCGGCAGCTCGTCCACGAACTGCAGGCGCTGCGGGCGCTTGAGGCGCGACAGCGTGGCGCCGGCCTCGGCGACGATGGCGCGCGCCATCTCGGCGCTGGCCGCATGGCCCTGGCGCAGCACGACCACGGCCATGGGCTGCTCGCCGAAGTCGGGCTCGGGCACGCCGACCACGGCCACCTCCTGCACGGCAGGGTGCGTGGCCAGCGCGTTCTCTATCTCCTGCGGATAGAGGTTGACGCCGCCCGACAGGATGAGGTCGGCCCGCCGGTCGCTGAGAAAGAGGTAGCCCTCCTCGTCCACATGGCCCAGGTCGCCATAGGTGGCCCAGCCGCGCTCGTCGATGGCCTCGCGGGTCTTGGCGGGGTCGTTGAGGTAGGCGAAGGGCGCCACGTCCGAGAAGAACACGCGGCCGATCTGGCCCGCAGGCAGCTCCTGCCCGTCGTCGCCCACGATGCGCAGCCGACCGTAGCTGGCGCGGCCCACGGAGCCTGGACGCCGGCGCCATTCGGCGGAGTTGATCAGGGTGATGCCGCAGCCTTCGGAGCCTGCGTAGTACTCCAGCAGGATGTCGCCCCACCAGTCCAGCAGCGCCTGCTTGACGGCCACCGGGCAGGGCGCGGCCGCATGGATGGCGCAGCGGTGGCTGGACAGGTCATAGCCGTGCCGCACCTCCTCGGGCAGCTGCAGCAGGCGGCCCAGCATGGTCGGCACCCATTGGCTGTGGGTGATGCGGTAGCGCTCGATCATCGCCAGCGCCTGTTGTGCGTCGAAGCGCGCCGTGATCACCACCGCGCCGCCGCCGTCCAGCGTGCGCAGGCAGTAGCGCAGCGGCGCTGCGTGGTACAGCGGTGCGGGCGAGAGGTAGACCGTGTCGGCATCAAAGCCCATGTTGCGCTGCCAGGCCAGGAATTCGGGATCGGCCTGCGTGCGGTAGAGCGCCGCCGGCAGCGCCTTCTTGATGCCCTTGGGCCGGCCCGTGGTGCCGGAGGAGTACAGCAGGTCGCGCCCCAGCGGACGGCTGGACAGGTCGATGGGCGCGGGCGCCTGCGCACGCCAGGCGGCCAGGGCATCGGCCAGCGACGGCAGGCCCGTGGATGCGCAGTCTCCGTCCACCGAATGCACGGTGGCCGCCAGCGTAGCCGGCAGCTGCGCCGCCGTGGCGGCCGAGGCAAAGACATGGCGCGCCCCGCTGTCGCCCAGGATGTAGGCCACCTCGGGCGCCGTCAGGTGGGTGCTGATGACCACCGCGTACAGGCCTGCCAGGCGCGCGGCCAGCACCAGCTCCAGGATCTCCACGCGGTTTTCCATCAGCACGGCCACCGTGTCCCCGGCCGCCAGGCCCTGTCCGGCCATCCACTGCGCCACCTCGCGCGAGCGCTGCGCCAGCGCGCCCGCCGTGTGCTGCTGGCCGCTGTCGCCCATGGTCAGCGCAACGCGGTCGGGCCGGGCATCGGCCCAGCTGTGAAAGTCATGCACGCCTGTCTCCTTTGCTTTTTTTGAATCCGCTGTCTCGAATTCATCGGGTTTTCAGCAAGTATTTTTGTTTACGCTCGGTTTTTCATCCGGGAAAACGCTTTGTTCAATGCAAATTTCGAGACTTATCATTCATTTCATGAACCTCCAGTCTCATTAAATCCGCATGAACACTCCCGTCATCGTCGATGCCATCCGCAGTCCCATGGCCCGGGCCAAGCCCGATGGCGCCCTGGCCCAGCTCCACCCCGTCGATCTGCTCAGCCAGGTGCTGGAGCAGCTCGTGCAGCGCAACCGCATCGACCCCGGCGCGGTGGACGATGTGATCACCGGCTGCGTGAGCCAGGCCGGCGAGCAGGCCGGCACGCCGGGCCGCCTGGCCTGGCTGGCCGCAGGCCTGCCGGCCCATGTGCCGTCCACCACCATCGACCGCAAGTGCGGCTCCAGCCAGCAGGCCGTGCACTTTGCCGTGCAGGCCATCATGTCGGGCACGCAGGACATGGTGATCGCCTGCGGCGTGGAGTCCATGAGCCGCGTGCCCATGGGCAGCTCGCGCATGGGGCAGAACACCACGGGCGCACGCTTCGATGCGCGCTTCGCGCCGGGGCTGGTGGGCCAGGGCGTGTCGGCCGACCTCGTGGCCGCGCGCTGGGGCCTGGGCCGCGAGGAACTGGATGCCTATGCCGCGCGGTCGCACCAGCGCGCCCATGCGGCCCAGTCGGCCGGGCACTTCGAGCGCGAGATCGTGGGCATCACCACGCCTGCCGGCCTCGTCACGGCCGACGAGACCATCCGCCCGGCCACCACGGCGCAGAAGCTGGGCGCGCTCAAGGCCGTGTTCCAGAACGACGAGCTGTCGGCGCGCTTTCCGCAGATCCGCTGGCACACCACGGCGGGCAATGCCTCGCAGATGACCGACGGCGCCAGCGCCATGCTGCTGATGAGCGAAAAGCGCGCCCAGCAGCTGGGCCTGCGCCCGCGAGCGCGCTTCGTGGCGCTGGACGTGGTGGGCGACGATCCGCTGTACATGCTCACGGCCCCCATTCCCGCCACGCGGCGCGTGCTGGCCAAGGCCGGCATGCGGCTGGAGCAGATGGACCACTGCGAGATCAACGAGGCCTTTGCCTCCGTGCCGCTGGCCTGGCTGAAAGAGCTGAGGGAACTGGGCGCCGACCCCGAGCGGCTGAATCCGCGCGGCGGCGCCATCGCCCTGGGCCATCCGCTGGGGGCCTCGGGCATCCGCCTGATGACCACCATGCTGCACGCGCTGGAGGACAGCGGCGCGCGCTACGGCCTGCAATCCATGTGCGAGGCCGGCGGCATGGCCAACGCCACCATCATCGAACGCCTGTGAGCCAGGCACGGGAGACACATCCATGCAACTGCAAGAGAACATGACAGCCCTGGTGACGGGCGGCGTATCGGGCCTGGGCGAGGCATCGGCCCTGGCGCTGCTGGAGCGCGGCCTGAACGTGGTGGTGGTGGACCTGAACGAGGACCGCGGCGCGGCCATGGTGGACGCAGCCCGCCAGCGCTACGGCAGCCGCCTGCGCTTCGTGAAGGCCGACGTGGCCGACGCCGACCAGATGGCCGCCGCCATTGCCGCCGCCGAGGACTTCGGCGAGTTCCGCGCCCTGGTGCACTGCGCGGGCGTGGGCGGGCCGCTGCGGCTGGTGGAAAAGGACGGCAGCCCGGGCTCGCTGGACAAATACACGGGCATCGTGCGCGTGAACCTGATCGGCACCTTCAACACGCTGCGCCTGGCCGCCGCCAGCATGGCGCGCAACGAGCCCGTGCAAGGCGAGCGCGGCGCCTGCGTGCTCACGGCCTCGGTGGCGGGCTACGAGGGGCAGATCGGCCAGATTCCCTACGCCTCGGCCAAGGCCGGCATCATCGGCATGACCATCGTCGCCGCGCGCGACCTGGCCACGCGCATGATCCGCGTGTGCACCATTGCGCCGGGCCTGTTCGACACGCCCATCCTGGCCAAGCTGCCCGACAACATCCGCCAATCGCTGGCCGCCTCCGTGCCCAACCCCGCACGCCTGGGCCACCCGTCCGAGTACGCGCTGACCGCGCTGCACATTCTTGAAAATCCCATGCTCAATGGCGAGACGATTCGCCTGGACGGTGCCATTCGGATGAGTCCTCGCTGAGAAGCGCCCCGGCCCAGCACACGCGCGGAGAAGAAACACCATGTTCAAACGTCTCACGCTGGCGGCGGCTGCCTTGCTGTGCGCCACGGCCGCCATTGCAGCCGATGCCTGGCCCACCCGGCCCATCACCCTGGTCGTGCCGGGCGCGGCCGGGGGCTCCACCGACATTCCCGCGCGGCTGCTGGCGCTCAAGCTGGGCGAGCGGCTGGGCCAGCCCGTCATCGTGGACAACAAGCCGGGCGCGGGCGGCTCCATCGGTGCCAGCCAGGTGGCACGCGCGCAGCCGGACGGCTATACGGTGCTGGTGGGCAACACGGGCTCCAACGCCATCAACTACACGGCCTACAAGAAGCTGCCCTACAGGCCCGAGGACTTCGTGGCGCTGACGGACATGATCTCGTTCTCCAACGTGCTGGTCGTGCCCCAGGCATCGCCGGTGCGCTCGCTGGACGACCTGCTCAAGGCCGCGCGGCAGGCGCCGGGCAAGCTGTCGTTCTCCTCGGCCGGCGTGGGCCAGACCACGCACCTCATGGGCGAGCTGCTGCGCGAGCGCACGGGCGTGGACGTGGTGCATGTGCCCTACCGCGGCTCGGCACCGGCCACGGCGGCCATCGTGTCGGGAGAGACGCAGTTCATGTTCGACAACCTCACGGCCTCGCTGGTGCATATCAAGGCGGGCAAGCTGCATCCCATCGCCGTGACCGGCGCGCAGCGCGAGCCTGAGCTGCCCAACGTGCCCACCGCCACCGAGCTGGGCCTGCAGGACTTCGACAAGGTCGGCTGGATGGGTTTCTTCCTGCCCGCGCAGACGCCGCCCGCCGTGGTGCGCAAGCTCACCGACGGCCTGGTCGCCGTGCTCCGGGACCCCGAGGTGGCGCGCCGCTACCGCGAGCTCGGCGGCCGCCCGGGCGGCATGCCGCAGGCGCAGTTCATCCAGCTGGTGGACAACGACCGCAAGAGCTGGGGCGCGCTGATCACCAGCCGCCAGCTGCAACTCGACTGAACCGATTTCGACGGAGACGCCATGAAGGTGCTGGACAGCGTGCGCGTGCTGGAGATTGGCGGCATCGGCCCGGGGCCGTTCTGCGCCATGCATCTGGCGGACCTGGGAGCCGATGTGGTGTCCATCGTGCGGCCCGAGGCGGAACCCGCCGCCACCTCATCCGCCTCATCCGCCTCAGCCGCCTCCGCGCTGTCGCGCGGCAAGCGCTCGGTGTTCGCCGATCTCAAGTCGCCCGAAGGGCGTGACCTGGTGCTGGCCCTGGTGCGCGATGCCGATGCGCTGATCGAGGGCATGCGGCCCGGCGCCATGGAGCGCCTGGGCCTGGGACCCGAGGCCTGCCAGGCCCTCAACCCGCGCCTGGTCTATGGCCGCATGACGGGCTGGGGCCAGGACGGACCGCTGGCCCAGGCAGCCGGCCACGACAACAACTATGCGGCCGTCTCGGGCGCGCTGTGGGGGTGCGCGCCGGCCGACGCCCGGCCGGTCTCGCCGTTTGCCACGCTGGGCGACATCGGCGGCGGCGCCATGTACCTGATGACGGGGCTGCTGGCCGGCATCGTGCAGGCACGCGCCACGGGGCGCGGCACCGTGGTGGACGCGGCCATCGTCGATGGTGCGGCGCACATGCTCAACCTCATGCTGCATGCGCGCCAGCGCGGGCTGGTGGCCGACGAGCGCGGCCACAGCATCCACGACAGTGCGCCGTTCTACGAAACCTATGCCTGTGCCGATGGCGGCTTCATCACCGTGGGAGCCATCGAGCCGCAGTTCCACGCCCTGCTGCTGGACAGGCTGGGCCTGGCCGGTGCCGCGGCGTTCCAGGGCCCCCAGTGGGACCGCGCCGCCTGGCCCGCGCGGCGCGCGCAGCTGCAGACGCTGTTCGCCTCCCGGCCCCGCGCGCACTGGCAGCAATTGCTGGAGGGCAGCGATGCCTGCTTCGGCGCCGTGCTCAGTCCCGTGGAAGCCGCCCGCCACCCGCACCTGCAGGCGCGCGGCGTCTACCTGCAGCCCGAAGGCGGCGCCCTGCAGGCCAGCCCCGCGCCACGCTTTGACGGCCAGGCCTATGCGCCGGGTCCTGCAAATGCTGCAGGCTCAGACACCGCCAGCGTGCGGGAGAAGGTGAGCGCAGGGCGCGCGCAGGAAGTCTGGCGCAGCGCCCGCTGATTCACGAGAGGCTGGAGGCGCCCAGCATGCCTTCGACCAGGCGCACCAGCGTGATCAGGCGCGGCCCGGCATCGCTTTCCAGCGCGCGGCTTTGCGGGCTGTAGATGGGCAGGGAGACCGAGAACACCCAGTACTCGCCGTCCTGGGCCGTGGACATGGGCACGGCAATGGACTGGATCTCGCGGTGCAGGTCGCCGTGGCTGCGGCAAAAGCCGTGCTCGGCCAGGTCGCGCCGCGCATCGTCGAGCCGCTCGCGCAGTTGCTGGGCGCGTGCGGGATCGTCGGCCTGCAGTTCCGCGATGAAGGCCTCGCGCTCGGCCTCGGGCAGGCTCAGCAGGTAGGCGCGGCCCGTGGCGGTGCGCGACAGCGAGATGTGCACGCCGATCTCGGGCAGGAAGACCTTGTTGGTCAGGCCGTTGGCCAGCTCCACCAGGCACAGCTGGCGGCCGTGGCCCACGGCCAGCTGGATCTGGCCCTCCAGGTGATTGGCCAGCTCCTGCATGTGCGGCCGCGCGAACTGGCGCATGTGCATGCGCGCCAGCACGGGCGAGGACAGGTTCAGCAGCCCCACGCCCGGCACATACTTGGACAGGCGCTCGGAGTAGCGCATCAGGTTCAGTTCGCACAGGGTGTCGATCAGGCGGAACAGCGTGGGCTTGGGCAGGCCCGTCATGTCCATCAGTTCACGGGCGCTGAGTTCCTGGTGCTTGTTGGAAAAGCACTGCAGTACGGAGATGCCGCGCACCAGGGCGGCCACCAGCTTGCCACTGTCTTCGGAATTCATGGATTGATGAGGGCTGAAAAGATGAAACGATTGTCTCAATTTTCAGGGTGCCGCCGCACAGATTTCCAGGGCCATGCGCAGTGCAAACCCGTAAACAGGCCTTGCCCCGCGCAACGGACATGACACGGCACAATCGGTCCATGCTTGGCGCCCTGCGCCTCCCACCAGAAAAGCCTGCCGTGTCCGAACCGTTTGCCGCCGTCCCGCCTTCCGAATCGCCAGACTACGACGCCTTCCTGCGCGCCCATGTGCTGAGCCAGCCTTTGAGCATCCAGCGCTATGACCGCGGCGACGAAACCATCTGGGTCAAGCGCGCGGGCGCCAGCAACCCGGCATGGCGCTATCGCGCCCTGGCCCTGCTCGCCTTGTGCCTGCGCCTGCCCGTGCTGCGGCCCGTGCCCAATCCCGGCGGACACGAAGCCATCCGCACCGAGGTACGCCGCCTGCGCCAGCTCGCGCAGCGCGGCCTGCGCGTGCCTGCCGTGCTGGCCGAGTGCGAGGACGGCTTTGCCATGCGCCACCTGGGCAGCCCCGGCGTGGAGGCGCCCTCGCTGGGCAATGCCATGGAAGCCGCCCTGCCCCGGGGGGATGGCAGCACGCTGGCGCTGTGGCTGCAGGGCCTGCAGACCCTGCAGCAGGTGCATGGCAGCGGCGACTGCCTGAGCCAAGCCTTTGCGCGCAACATGGTCTGCTGTGCCGATGGCGTGATCGGCTTCATCGACTTCGAGGACGACCCCGCCGCCCACCTGCCCCTGGCGCTGTGCCGCGTGCGCGATGCCCTGTGCTACGCCCACTCCACGGCCTGGATACTGGAGCAGGCCGGCGCCATGCCGGCCGCACGCGCGGCCTGGCGGGACTTCGTGCAGTCCATGGAACCCGAGACCCGTGCCCTGATGGCGCGCACCGTGAAACAGCTGGCCTGGGTGCGCCGCCTGCCTGAGAGCCGCCGCCTGGGCCGCGACATGCAGCGCGTGCGCATGGCCTACACGCTGGTGACGCCGTAGCGGCAGCGGGCTGCACGCCTCAACCGGGCCTCAGCCGGGCTTCAGCCGGGCAGATGGCCCAGCGAGGCGCTGACGCGCGCCGCTTCGGCGCGCAGGGCCCGGGCCACAGCGCCCTGCGGGTCCGGGTCGAAGCCGCCGCTGGCGCCCAGCGCGCACAGCACGCCCACCACATGGCCTGTGTAATCGTGCAGCGGCGCCGCCACGGCGCTGATGCCCGGCAGGTTGACATCGCGCACCGAGGCGCAGCCCGCAGCGCGGATCTCGCGGCGCAGCGTGCCCAGCGGGTCCGCGCCATCGAGCAGCGCGCGCCGCGCGGCCGGCGCCTCGGCCAGCTCCCGGGCCAGCAGCGCATCCACGCGGGCATCGTCGTCCATGAAGGCGAAGAAGGCGCGCCCCGTGGCCGACCACAGCAGCGACATCACCGAGCCCACGCGCACATTGACGGTGACCGGCAGGCCCGGCTCCTCGAAGCGCACGATGGTCGGCCCCAGGTTGCCCATCACGGCCACGAAGCTGGTGACCTGCAAGGCCTCGCGCAGGTGCAGCAGGGCCGGCTCGGCCAGGCGGATGGGGTCGGACTGCCGCATGGCGGCCAGGCCCACGCGCATGGCCTCGGCCGCCAGCGCGTACTGCGTGCCGCCACGGTCCTGCTCCACCAGCCCCTCGGCCATCAGGCTGGCCAGGTAGCGGTGGACCTTGGCCGGGCTTTCCTCCACCGCGCCCGCGATGGCCGTGAGGCTGGCGCGTCCGCCCAGCGTGGCCAGGGCCTTGAGCACGGCCAGGCAGGTCTCGGCGGCCTGCACGCGCTGGCGCCTTTCGCGCGGCGGCGCGGGCTCGTCAATCTCGGAGGCAACAGTGGAAGTCATGGCGGCAGGACGGGTCTGGAAAGGCCTGTTTTAAGGGCTGGCGGGGCATTGTGCCGCAGCTTGCGGGTAATCCCGGGCGGTGTTTTTACGCAATGCGTAGAAAAATTACGCAAAACAAGATTCCATGGATTCCACCCAGGCCTCACCGGAGACAAGCCCCATGCACAAGCGCCTTTTCCTCACCACACTGGCCGCAGGCCTGCTATCGGCCACCGCCCTGCCCGGCGCGCTGGCCCAGGACGGATTCCCCAGCAGGAACGTGCGCTGGATCGTTCCCTACGCGGCCGGCGGCGGCTCGGACTTCCTGGCCCGCACCATAGGCCAGGCCTGGGGCGGCCAGGTGCACCAGCCCATCGTGGTGGACAACCGCCCGGGCGGCAACACGGCCATAGGCGCCTCGGAAACCGCGCGTGCTGCCGCCGATGGCTACACCGTGCTGTCGGCCGACAACGGCACCCTGGTCTTCAATCCCGTGCTCTACAAGAGCCTCAGCTACCACCCCGCCAGGGACCTCGCGCCGGTCACGCTGATGGGCCGCTTCCCGATGATCCTGGTGGCCGGCCCCGGCATGGCAGCGGCCACGGCCAAAGACTTCCTGGCCCAGGCGCGCACCAGCAAGGACGGCGTGAACTACGCCTCGGCCGGTGCCGGCAGTCCGCACCACCTGGCCATGGAACTGCTCAGGGTGGAGGCCGGCCTGAAGCTGGTGCACGCGCCCTACAAGGGCGCGGCGCCGGCCCTGGGCGACGTGGCTGGCGGCCAGGTGCCCGTGATGATGGTGGACCTGGCCGCGGGCGCAGGCTTCATCAAGGCCGGCAAGGTCCGCCCGCTGGCCGTGGCCAACGCCACGCGCCTGCCCCAGTTGCCCGACGTGCCCACCTTCGCCGAGCTGGGCCTGCCCAAGGTGCAGGCCGCCGCCCTGGTAGGACTGGTGGCGCCCGCCAGGACCCCGGCCCCGGTCATCGCGGCCCTGCACAGGCAGGTCGTGGCCGCGATCAACGAGCCCGCCGTGCGCCAGAAGCTCGTGGATTTCGGCGTGGAGCCCGTGGGCAACACGCCCGAGCAGTTCGCCGCGCTGCTGGCCAGCGAAAGCACGCGCTGGCACCAGCTGATCCGCGACCAGAACATCACTTTGGATTGACCCTCCGCGCCTGCCTGCCTGCGAACAACCTGCCATGACTGCCTCCGCCGCCCCCGACACCGCCCCGTCCGCCTTTGCGTCCGGCTCTGCGCCCACCTCCGCGCGCTGCCCCTTCGACCACCGCCAGCCCAGCGGCCAGACCGGCCCCACGGGCTGCCCCGTCAGCGCAGGTGCCGCGGCCTTCGACCCGTTCAGCGACGGCTACCAGCAGGACCCGCCCGAATATGTGCGCTGGGCGCGCGAGCAGGAGCCGGTGTTCTACAGCCCGCAACTGGGCTACTGGGTGGTCACGCGCTTCGACGACATCAAGGCGGTGTTCCGCGACAACATCGCCTTCAGTCCCTCGATCGCGCTGGAGAAGATCACGCCCACGGGGGAGGAGGCCAATGCCGTGCTGGCCTCCTACGGCTTCGCGCTGAACCGCACCCTGGTCAACGAGGACGAGCCCGCCCACATGCCGCGCCGCCGCGCGCTGATGGACCCGTTCACGCCCGAGGAGCTGCGCCACCACGAGCCCATGGTGCGCGAGCTGGCGCGCGCCTATGTGGACCGCTTCATCGACGACGGCCGCGCCGACCTTGTGGACCAGATGCTGTGGGAGGTGCCGCTGACCGTGGCCCTGCACTTCCTCGGCGTGCCCGAGGAGGACATGGACCGGCTGCGCGAGTACTCCATCGCCCACACCGTCAACACCTGGGGCCGGCCCCGGCCCGAGCAGCAGGTGGCCGTGGCCCATGCGGTGGGCAACTTCTGGCAGCTGGCCGGCAAGGTGCTGGCCAAGATGCGCGAGAACCCCGATGCGCCGGGCTGGATGCAATACGGCATACGCAAGCAAAAGGAGCTTCCCGAGGTCGTCACCGACTCCTACCTGCACTCCATGATGATGGCCGGCATCGTGGCCGCGCACGAGACCACGGCCAATGCCACGGCCAACGCCGTCAAGCTGCTGCTGCAGCATCCCGGCGCCTGGAAGCAGATCTGCGAGAACCCCGCGCTGATCCCCAATGCCGTGGAGGAATGCCTGCGCCACAACGGCTCGGTGGCCGCCTGGCGGCGCCTGGCCACGCGCGACGTGGTGATCGGCGGCGTGGCCGTGCCGGCGGGCTCGAAGCTGCTCATCGTGACCTCGTCGGCCAACCACGACGAGCGGCATTTCGCCGATGCCGACTTCTTCGACATCCACCGCGACAACGCCGGCGACCACCTGACCTTCGGCTATGGCTCGCACCAGTGCATGGGCAAGAACCTGGCGCGCATGGAGATACAGATCTTCCTGGAGGAGTTCACGCGCCGCCTTCCCCACATGCGGCTGGCCGAGCAGCGGTTCACCTACGTGCCCAACACCTCGTTCCGGGGCCCCGAGCACCTGTGGGTGGAGTGGGACCCGGCCCTCAACCCCGAGCGCGCCCGTCCCGCCCTGCTGCAGGCGCGCCAGCCCGTGCGCATTGGCGAAGCCCTGCAGGGCGGCGCCAGCCGGCCCATGGTCGTGGCCGAGGCCGAGGCTGCCGCCGAAGGCGTGCTGCGCCTGCGCCTGAAGGCCGCCGATGGACATGCCCTGCCGCGCTGGACGCCGGGCTCGCACATCGACCTGCAATGCGGCGACACGGGCCTGTCACGCCAGTACTCGCTGTGCGGCGACCCGCAGGACACCGGCAGCTACGAGATTGCCGTGCTGCGCGAGGCCAACGGCCGTGGCGGCTCGGCCTGGGTGCATGCGCATCTGCACCGCGGCGCCACCGTACAGGTGCGGGGCCCGCGCAACCATTTCCCGCTGGACGAAGGCGCCAGCCACCTGATCCTGGTGGCCGGCGGCATCGGCATCACGCCCATCTCGGCCATGGCACGGCGCGCCAGGGCGCTGGGCCTGTCCTATGAGATCCACTACAGCGGCCGGCGCCGCGCGGGCATGGCGCTGCTGGCGCCGCTGCAGGCCGAGCATGGCGCCCGGCTGCATCTGTACGTGGCGGAGGAAGGCCGGCGCGCCGACTACGCCGCCCTGCTGGCCACGCCGCGCGCCGGAGCCCGCATCCATGCCTGCGGACCGGCGCGCCTGCTGCACGGCCTGGAGGCCGCCAGCCGCCACTGGCCCGAGGACAGCCTGCGCGTGGAGCACTTCGTCTCCACCGTGGGGGCGCTGGACCCTGCCAGGGAGCAGGGCTTCGAGGTGGAACTGCGCGCCTCGGGCCTTGTGCTGCAGGTGCGCAACGACCAGACGCTGCTGGACGCCCTGCGCAGCGCGAAGATCGAAGTGCAAAGCGACTGCCGGGAAGGGCTGTGCGGGTCCTGCGAAGTGCCCGTACTCGAAGGCGAGGTGGACCACCGAGACATGGTGCTCACGCGCGGCGAGCGCGCGGCCTGCACCAAGATGATGAGCTGCTGCTCGCGCGCCAGGAGCGGCAGGCTGGTGCTGGGCCTGTAGCCAGGGCTCCGCTGCCCTGTGCCCGCAAGCCCGCCGCCCAGAAACACAAAAGCCCCAAGGCCATCATCGGCAATGGGGCGATCGCATCGGTGGGCGCGCTTCGGGGCGCACCTGCCTCCAACCGGATTACTGGTTGGCGATTTCGAGCTCGGCGTTGCGGGCTTGCTGGATGAAATCGATCAGGGAATAGATTGCTTGGCGCATGGTGAACTTCCTTACTGAGACGCTCAACAATCACTGGCGGCATGCATCTCAAGTGCCGCGAATGCCGGGAAAACCCTCTAAGCGTTTACCCTATGAATAAGTATAAACCACTAGATCCCGGCGTGCAAACGCACAGTTGTAAGCGCACGTCAAGATTCCGCAGAGGCGCCCAACTGCGTCCCAATGTCAGGCATGGGATGATTCAGGCTTATGACCGCGCCTTCCGTTTCCCTCGCACCCTGGCACATAGAGCCGCTGAACCCGGCCGAGGCGCCGTGGCCGCTGCTGCTGTCGGCGGACCCGTCGCGGGAAAAGGTGCGCGGCTATCTGGCGGGCTCCACCTGCTTTGCCGCGCGCGAGTCCTTCCAGCGCGAAGGCCAGCCGCCGCGTCCCGGCGGGCGCGGCGAGGTATTGGGCATGTGCGTGCTGGTGCCGCTGCGCGCCAGCGGCGACGAGGCCTCAGGCCCACCCGCCTGGGAGCTGATGAACATCGCGGTCGCGGAATCGCTGCACCACCGGGGCCTGGGCACCGCCCTGCTGCGGCGTGCCATCGAATGGGCGCGCTCCCAGCGAGCGCCGCGCATCGAGGTCGGCACGGGCAGCTTCGGCGACCAGCTGGTCTTCTACCAGCGCGCGGGTTTTCGCGTGACGGGCATAGACCGGGATTTCTTCCTCAGGCACTACACCACCCAGCTGTGGGAGCGCGGCGTGCAGCACCGCGACATGCTGCGCCTGACGCTGGAGCTGGGCACGGGCCGCTGAACGGCCGCCCCGCTCAGTCCGAAGACATCTTCATCAGCACCAGGCCCGAGACGATGAGCACGGCCGCGCCGATGCGCATGGCGCTGACCTGCTCGCCCAGGACCGTGATGCCGACCAGGAAGGCGCCCACGGCGCCGATGCCGGTCCAGATCGTGTAGGCCGTGCCCAGCGGCAGGCTGCGCATGGCCACGGCCAGCAGGCCGAAGCTGGCGATCATGGTGACGATGGTGATGGCGCTGGGCACCAGCCGCGTGAAGCCGTGCGATTGCTTCATCGAAAACGCCCAGACCACTTCGAGCAGCCCCGCCACCAACAGATAGACCCATGCCATGGAAAACTCCTTGTGAAGCCGGGTCGTCCCGGCGCATGCATGTCCCGATGTGGGGGAGGCCGTCCTCCTGGCAGAAGGGCTTGTGCCTCCTGCATGGCCGCCAGTTTAGGAGAAAGCCTTCAAGCCGGCCGCACCCAGCCTGTTGCCCCATTGCCGCCTGGGTGGTTGCTGCACAACAGCATCCAGGCTTCAGGCGGCCAGTGCCTCTTCCTGCTCGGCCAGCAGGATGTTGCCCACGGTGGCGCCCAGGCCGGCCACGCGCTTGCGCAGCTTGAGCACGGCCTTGTCCTTGCTGATCAGCAGCGCCTGGTGCTGGCTGGCCAGGTCCAGGAAATGCTGGTCGTCGGGGTCGGTGCAGGCAAAGCGGATGCGCGGCGCATCGGCCACGTATTCGACGGCTCCGTCGAAGGCCGAGAGCACGCCTTCGGCCGTCTTGCCGTAGAAGGCCACGCGCGGCGCGATCTGGCTGTAGTGCAGCACGCGTTCGAGCTCGATGCGCTGGGCCTGGTCGGCGATCCAGCGCATCTGCCCCTGCTCCACCAGCTCGCGGATCGGCGGAACATGCGGATCGTCGAAGATCAGCATGTCAAGGACCACATTGGTATCGAGCACCACGGGCCGGGGCAGGGGACCTTCGTAGCCGTCGTTGCACTGCGGCCAGCGCAGCACGATCTTCATGGCGCGGTGCCCTCTGCCGGGCCTTCGGCGGCCTTTCTGGGCTTGACAGCGCCGCGGACCATGTCGAAGCGGAACAGCCGGCACTCGATGGGGCCGTTCCACATGGGCGTGCGCCGCGCTTCCTTCAGGCGCATCTTGCCGGGCAGCTTGAGGTCGGGCGTGAGCATCCAGGCGCTCCAGCCGCTGTAGTTCTTCTTCCAGTGGGTGGCCAGCTGGCTGAAGAATTCCACGCCGTCCTCGGTCTGGGCCGTCTCGCGGCCCGCGCGCTCGACCACGGCCATGCGCTCGCCGGCGCTGCGGCCGGCCGAGCCGGCTGCGGCAATGCGCTCGCCATAGGGCGGATTCAGCAGCATCAGGCCGGGCTGCTCGCAGGGCGGCATGCGCTGCAGCGCGTCGCCGCCGCGCAGCTGCACGGTCTGGCCCACGCCCGCGCGCTCGGCGTTGCGCTGGGCGAAGTCCACCATGCGGTGGGACACGTCGGAGCCATAGATGCCCACGGGGCTGTCGGGCAGGATGGCGGCCTCGGCCTCGTCCAGCATGGCTTCCCACACATGCCTCTGGAAGGGCACGAGCTTTTCGAACGCGAAGCGCCGCAGGATGCCTGCCGGAATGCGCCGGGCGATCTGCGCGGCCTCGATCAGCACCGTGCCGCTGCCGCAGCAGGGGTCGTACAGCGGCTGGGGATCGTCGCCGTGCGGGTCCCAGCCCGTGGCGGCGATCATGGCCGCGGCCAGGGTTTCCTTGAGCGGCGCATCGCCCTTGTCCTCGCGCCAGCCGCGCTTGAACAGCGCCTCGCCCGAGGTGTCGATGTAGATGGTGGCCTCGTCGGTCGTCAGGTGCAGGTGCACGCGCACGTCGGGGTGGCGCGTTTCCACGTCGGGGCGCACGCCCTTCCTGTCGCGGAAGCGGTCGGCAATGGCGTCCTTGACGCGCAGCGCCGCAAAGTTGAGGCTGGTCAGCGGGCTGTGCTGGGCCGTGACTTCGATCTTGAAGCTCTCGCGCGGGGAGAACCAGATCTCCCAGGCCACTTCGCTGGCGGCGCGGTACAGGTCGTTTTCGTTGCGGTACAGGGTCTGCGACAGCTGCACCAGCACGCGCTGGGCCAGACGGCTGTGCAGGTTCAGCAGCATGGCGTCGCGCCACAGGCCGCGCACCATCACGCCGCCACGGCCGACCAGGAGGTCGTGGCCGCTCAGGCCGGTGATCGCGTGGACCTCGTCGGCCAGAAATCCCTCGACGCCGGCGGCGCAGGGCAAAAACAGATGCAGTTGGTTCATAGCTTGGGTGCCGAGCATACGCGCACCGCGATTCCCCGCGCAGGCGCCAGCCGAAACCCGCTTGCCTGCGCTTCGGCCCGGGCCTACAGTGGAAGCAACCGCGAGGGAGAGCACCATGAAGACTCGAACCACGCCCGTCCACACGGATTTCCTCGGCGCCACGCAGGCCGCACGCCTGGTGGCGCAGGTCGGCGTCGCCGCCTGCCTGGCCGGCCTGGCCGATGCCATCGAGCAAGACTTCGCGCGCTGGCCCGATTTCGAGAAATCGGCTCGCCTCGCCCACCATTCGCCCGGCGGCGTGATCGAGCTCATGCCCGTGTCCGATGCGCTGGACTACGCCTTCAAGTACGTCAATGGCCATCCAGACAACGCCGACCGGGACCTGCCCACGGTGATGGCATTCGGCGCCCTGGCCGACGTGGCCACGGGCCTGCCGGTCTTCCTGTCCGACCTGACGCTGGCCACGGCGCTGCGCACCGCGGCCACCTCGGCGCTGGCCGCGCGCCGGCTGGTGCGGCCGGGTTGCCGCAGCATGGCGCTGATCGGCGCAGGATCGCAGTCCGAATTCCAGGCCCTGGCCTTCACCCACCTGCTGGGCGTGGAACGGCTGCGCATCTTCGACATCGATGTCCAGGCCATGCGCAAGCTGGTGGACAACCTGGGCCATGCAGGCATTGCCGCCCAGCGCATCACCTGCTGCACCAGCAGCGCCCAGGCGCTGGAAGGCGCCGACATCGTCACCACGGTCACGGCCGCCAAGCGCCGCGCCTGCGTGATCGCCGATGCCGATGTGCGCCCCGGCACCCACATCAATGCCGTCGGCGGCGATTGCCCCGGCAAGACCGAACTGCCCGTGGAGTTGCTGCGGCGCGCGCGCATCTTCGTGGAGTTCACGCCCCAGACGCGCGTGGAAGGCGAGATACAGCAGCTGCCCGCCGACGCGCCCGTGACCGAGCTGTGGCAGGTCATCAATGGCCTGGCGCCGGGACGCGGGCACGACACCGAGATCACGCTGTTCGACTCCGTGGGCTTTGCGCTGGAAGACTATTCGGCCCTGCGCTGGTTGCGCGCGCTGGCCCACGACACCGGGCTGATGCAGTCGATCGACCTGGTGCCTTCGCTGGCCGACCCCCGCGACCTGTACCGGCTGGTGCGCGAGGCCGGGCAGGCAGAACGCGGCTTTGGCTGACACGGGGACTGCATACCATGGGTCCCATGAGCATGAACACCCATACGTCCCCGCAGACCGCACGCGCCCTGAGACTCATAGGCGTGCCCACCGACATCGGCGCCAGCCGCCTGGGCAGCGCCATGGGCCCCGACGCGCTGCGCGTGGCCGGCCTGGCCCCGGCGCTGCGCCAGCTGGGCTGCCAGGTGCGCGACATCGGCAACCTGGCCGGTCCGCCCAATCCCCAGACACCGCCCGAGCAGGGGCTGCGCCACCTCGCACCGGCCCGCGCCTGGATGGACGCCGTGCACCAGGCCGTTGGCCAGGCGCTGGACGATGGCGAGCTGCCGCTGATGCTGGGCGGCGACCACAGCCTGGCCATGGGCTCGATCAGTGCCGTGGCCGCCCACTGCCGCCGCCTGGGCCGCGCGCTGCGCGTGATCTGGCTCGACGCCCACGCCGACTGCAACACGCCCGATATCTCGCCCAGCGGCAACCTGCACGGCATGCCCGTGGCCAGCCTGTGCGGCCTGGGGCCCGAGCCGCTGACCGCGCTGTCCCAGGGCGGCGATCCGGCGCTGGATGCCGCCTCGCTGTGCCAGATCGGCCTGCGCAGCGTGGATGACCAGGAAAAGCGCCTGCTGCATTCGCTGGACATCGAGGTGTACGACATGCGCGCCATCGACGAGTTGGGCATGCGCGAGGTCATGCGCCGCGCGCTCGACGGCCTCGCCGGCAGCGACACCCACCTGCACCTGAGCTTCGACGTGGACTACCTCGATCCCGACATCGCGCCCGGCACGGGCACGCCCGTGCGCGGCGGCCCCAGCTACCGCGAGGCCCAGCTGTGCATGGAGATGCTGGCCGATACCGGACGCCTGGGCTCGATGGACCTGGTGGAACTGAACCCGGCGCTGGACCTGCGCAACCAGACGGCCGAGCTGGTGGTGGACCTGCTGGAGAGCCTGTTCGGCAAGAGCACGCTGGTGCGGGCCGATCGCTGAGGCCGCTCAGGCTGGCGAGAGCGAAACACGCCAGCCGTCGCCCGTTGCGTCCGTAGCGAAGCGCACAGGCACAAAGCGCTCGATCACCTCGAAATTGCTGCGCGCATGCGGCGTCAGTTCCGTGCAGGTGTAGCTGGCACCGCGCCCGCTGCGCCAGACGGCCAGCGCCAGCGGCAGGGCCCATTGGTCGGCCAGGTACGGGCCCAGCGCGGCCCGGCTGCCCTGGTGGCGGCGCACCTCGCGTGCCAGGTCATGCGCCACCTTTTCGGCGCTGACGCCCTTCTTGCCGAACTGCGTGAACACTTCGCTCAGGTGCTCATAGGCCAGCGTGGCCAGCAGCGCGTTGCCCGGCCCCTCGTTCTGGCGCACGGCAGCCACCTGCAGTTGCTCGCCAGACCAGTCCAGGGCCTGGCCCAGATGGTCCAGTTCGCGCTGGGCCACCGCGCGTGGCAGCGCGGGCGCAAAGCATTCGGCATGGCTGGCCACGGGGGCGCCGCGTTCGGTAATATCGAAAGGCACAAGCCCATTGGTTGCCGGCGTGATCGTCACGTCCATCTCGCCGCCACCGGCCGGATAAAAGCCCAGCCGGCGCAGCCGCAGTTCGCAGCGCGCGCCCAGCCTGTGCAGCAGCGGCGCATAGCTGCGCTCCAGGAAATGGAAGGGCGGCGCGGCCGGGTTGTGGGTGCCGCCGCCCAGGGTCAGGCGGCTTTCGCCATCGGCCAGCATCAGCGCGGGCCACAGCGTCTGCAGCAGCAGGGTGCAACTGCCGGCCGAGGCGATCACGAAGCGGTACTCGCCCGCACGCACCGGCCCCGGTGTGAATTGCAGCGCCTGCGAATTCATCTCGGCGCCCTGCATCTGCGCGCCGCAGATTTCGGCGGCGGCATTGACGCAGGCCAGGTGCTGGCGCATCAGGCCCGGCTTGGCGCGCCCGGCACGGATGCGCTGCATGGCAAAGGGCTGACCCGTGCACATGGACAGCGCCAGCGCGCTGCGCAGCATCTGGCCTCCGCCCTCCCCGGCGGAGCCGTCGATCTCGATCACTTTCATTTTTCTCTTTCATTCATTGCCGCCAATTGCCGCCAAAGCGCGCCACGGCATCCCGCAGATAGCGGTCCAGCGGCGCCGCATCGGCCTGGCCCCCCGGATCGGGCGCATGGGCCATGGCATGGGCCAGCTCGCGCTCCAGGAAATCATGGACCCGCACCCGGCGCGGCCCCTTGGCGGCCTCGCCCAGGCGCATCTTGAGCTCCAGCAGCTCGTTGAGCTCGGCCAGCAGGCCTGCATCCTCCAGCGTGCCCGCCGCCAGCTGCGCAAAGCGCATGGGCGGCGCACCACGCCCCTCGCGTATCCAGCGCGCGGCCAGCAAGGGGCGCAGCACGTAGAAGTACTTCTTGTAGCGCACCACATCACCCTGCAGGTGGGCGCGCAGGTTCTTGCGCGCCATGGCCACGTAGTGGTGGTAGCCGCGCACCGGCGAAAAGCCCTGCTCGGCCAGCAGATGCAGGCGCTCGGCCCAGGGCTGCTCCTGCCGGTAGACCACGGGCGAGCGCAGCCATTCGAGCAGCGTGGGGTTGGAGGCGCGCAGCAGCCCCAGCGCCTTGCGCAGCTCCCAGCCGCTGACATCGAGCTCGCCGCTGAGCGGCTGCTCTATGACATCGCGGCCCGGCGCCACCGTCAGATACCAGGGCAGGCGGTGGACGTAGATGAAGCGCACGTCATAGTCGCTGTCGGGCGAGGCAAAGCCCCAGCCGCGGCTGCCCGACTCGCAGGCAAACAGCACCGTGACCTCGTGCCTGCGCTCCACCTCGGCCAGGTTGGCCAGCACCGTGGCGCGCATGGCGTCGGAGACCGGATGCGCGCTCAATACCTTCTCTTCCCTCATGCTCTCATCCTGCTTTCTGTTCCGGAGGATGAGAGCCCGGGGCCCTCATCCACTCACCCTTTCACGCACACCACTTGCTTCAGGGTGTGCACCACCTCCACCAGATCCTGCTGCGCGGCCATGACCGCATCGATGTCCTTGTAGGCCATGGGAATCTCGTCCACCACATTGGCATCCTTGCGGCATTCCACGCCCTCGGTGGCCTTGATGTGGTCCTCCACGCTGAACATCTTCTTGGCCTTGGTCCGGCTCATCACGCGGCCCGCACCGTGGCTGCAGCTCTCGAAGCTCTCCGGGTTGCCCAGGCCGCGCACGATATAGCTGCGCGCGCCCATGCTGCCCGGGATGATGCCCAGCTCGCCGCGCCGCGCGCTCACCGCGCCCTTGCGGGTGATGAACACGTCCTGGCCGAAATGGCGCTCCTGCTGCACATAGTTGTGGTGGCAGTTCACCGCCTCCACATGCGACTCGAAGGGCTTGGCGATCACCTTGCGCACCGTGGCGATGAGGTTGGCCATCATCACCTCGCGGTTGCGCATGGCGAACTTCTGCGCCCAGGACACGCCGCGCACATAGTCGCCAAAGTAGCGGGCCCCTTCCTCGAAATAGGCCAGGTCCTTGTCGGGCAGGTTGCGCTGATGCAGTTCTGCGTCCTTCTTGGCCAGCTCGATGAAATGGGTGCCGATGGCATTGCCCACGCCGCGCGAGCCCGAGTGCAGCATGAACCACACGAAGCCCGCCTCGTCCAGGCAGATCTCGATGAAGTGGTTGCCGCTGCCCAGCGTTCCCAGGTGCTTGCGGTTGTTGGTGTTGGCCAGGCGCGGATGCAGCTCGCACAGCAGGTCGAACTCCTCGGCCAGCGTGGCCCAGACCTGGTCCACCGACACGGGCGGGTTCTCCCAGCTGCCTGGATCACGGCCCCGGTGGCGCGGCACCGAGCCATGCGGCACGGCCTGCTCTATCGCCGAGCGCAGCGGGCCCAGGTTGTCGGGCAGGTCCTCGGCGCGCAGCGTGGTCTTGGCAGCCATCATTCCGCAGCCGATGTCCACGCCCACGGCCGCCGGGATGATGGCCTTGATGGTCGGGATCACCGAGCCCACGGTGGCGCCTATGCCCAGGTGCACGTCGGGCATGGCTGCGACATGCTTGAACACCACGGGCAGGCGCGCGGCGTTCTCCAGCTGCTTGCGCGCCTCGTCCTCGACGGGCACGCCCTTGGTCCACATCTTGATGGGGACGCCGCCCTCGACATCATGCTGTTGGTAGTTGTTCATGGTGCTGTTCTCTTTCATATCTTTGTTCTTGGTTGAATCGTGTTTTCGCCTCAAGTGGCCATGGCGTCGAATACCGCGCCTATGCGCTCATCCAGCGGGTAGCACTGGTGGTCGCGCTTGCCTGAAGGCAGCCAGGTGCTGGCCGGGCCACGCTCGGCCAGTTGCAGCAGCTTTTCTGCCCAATGCTTCTTGTTGCCTGTCTGCGAGAGCCACTGCTCCATCGTTGCACGGTAGCCATTGCGATCGGATGCGAAGGCATTGCTGATGCAGTGCCCACCCCAGATGAATTCGTAGAAGCATGCATCGACAAAATGCAGCGTGGCGCTCTCGCTGTCACAGGTCAGCCAGTGATCCAGCAGGGGCTGGAGCGGCACACCGGCGTAGTCCCACATGAGCAAAAAGGAGAAGGCCTCTTCGCCCTGGAAGACGCTGGTGTCCGGCTCAGCCCACTGCTCCAGCCCCAAGGCAAAGAAGGCACGAGCAAAGGCTTGCAACGCCGCGCTTTCCTGCGATGAAAAGGAGCCGGGCTCGCAACGACCAAGGCGGTCCAGATACAACTCGGTGGAGTGGTGCAGCCTTGCGCCCTGCGCCAGCAGTTCCAACATTCTTGGCGCCAGGTACTTGATCTCATCCGCAGGCTGGACCAAGCTTTTGGCAGCGTCGTTGTATTGGTAGAAATGGTGCTCGGTCAGGCTGCGCAGGGGCAGTCGACGCATCTCGCGCTCCAGGTCTGCATCCATGCAGCATGTGACGCAAGCGTCCAGCGCTACCGACGGCGACCTGTATCCAGCAAAGCTCTGGTAGAGCGCCTGTGATGCAGCAGCCAGGGCGTCTGTACGCTCCTGTATTTGCGCTGCAGGCGATTGCATCCTTTTCGATGTCATCTTCTTGTCCATGGTGTCTCTCCTTCAAGGGCAGGCATGAGGCAACCGGCACCGCCGGCGACTCCACGCCCGCCTCATCGCGTGATCAACGCATCTTCACCAGCCCGTTGAGCACCTGGTCCAGCCCGCCGAACACGGAGATCTTGTCGATGCGCTCGGCCACGCGTTCCAGCGTCTCCAGCTCCTTCATGCGCAGGGCAACGGGGTTGTCCTCCATGACCTTGGCGGTGTTGAGCAGCGAGCGCGTGGCCGCCGTTTCCTCGCGGCGGCGGATCACGTTGGCCTGGGCCTGCTTTTCGGCCTGCACCACCTGGGTCAGGATGGCCTTCATCTCGCCTGGCAGCACGATGTCCTTCACGCCCACGCTCTCCACCACCATGCCGAAGGGCTGCAGCTTGGCCGCCATGTGCGCGGTCACCACGTCGTCGATCACCGTCTTGTTCTCCAGCAGCTCATCGAGCGTGCGGGTGCCCACGGCGGCGCGCAGCGCGAACTGCAGCTCCCGGTACAGGTGCTCGGCGGGCTTTTGCAGCTGGGCAAAGGCGCGCAGAACGTCGGTGTGGCGATAGGTGGCGCTCAGGTTCAGGCGCAGGCTGACCTTGTCGCGGGTCATGATGTCCTGGCCCGAGACCTCGACGGCCTGCAGGCGCAGGTCCACCAGCTCCACGGCAATGCTGCGGCCGAACTTCCAGAACGCATGGCTGCCGGCCTGCAGCAGGCGGTCCACCTTGCCGTCGATGGTCAGCAGCGCGCACTGGCCTGCGGGCACCTGCACCTGCAGCACGCCGTTGAGGCCGGACACGCTGCGCTGGCGCAGCTGCGTCTGGGTCAGGCGCGCCGCCAGGGCGGCGGGCAGCTCGGCGCCGGCCTGCAGGTCGACCACCTGCACGCTCACATCCACCAGTCCCTTCCAGTACAGGCGGCGCGTGCCGGGCGGCAGGATCTCGACCAGCACGCCGTTTTCGCTGCGCAGGCCCGCCTCGGTTTCGGACAGTTCCACGCGCAGGAATTCGGCGGCCACCACGGCGGGCTCCTGGGCCATCAGGTAGTCGGCCAGGCCGTGCGTGAAGGCGGGCTGCTCCAGGGCAAAGGTTTCCAAGCGCAGCTGGTCGGTGCCGGCAAACAGCCAGTGCCGGCCGCTGTGCAGCACGCGCTCGAAATCGCCATTGCGCAGCAGCAGGGCGCGTTCGTTCTTCTTGATGGTGATGCGTTGGATCTTCAGCATTTTTTCTTCTCCTCGTTCGGCGTCTTCGCCGCAATCAATAGGGGTGCCGTTACAGCAGCGGCGGGGTTCCAGGGGGCACGGCCCGGGCCTTGCAGTGCGCCGTGGCGGCAACCCTGGAAACAGGTTGCAGCGTGGCTGGCTGCGGGCGCGGACCGTGCCGGGACCTGGCACAGCCGCCGCCGCTGACGGGGGGCGGCCTGGGGCTGCATCGCAACCCGGCGGCCACCTCCCGCGTTCGGCGGGTGGTCTTTCGACCGTTTCAATAGCCCGGCCTTGCGGCCGGAAGAGTGGACAGGAATCGAACCTGCGACAGTCCTCTTGCGAGGGTGCTCTACCAGACTGAGCTACCAGTGGCTGGCAAGCCTGGAGTCGAACCAGGAGTCCCTTGCGGGACGGTTTCCACAACCTTGCCGTCACCCAGCGCCTGCGGCGTGCGGCATGCGGGAAATCGACAGGCCCCTGGGGGCCCGGACTTCCCGCACCGGCGGGGCGGGCGTTTGCCCCAACCCCGGCCTGTGAGCGGTCACCGCCTGCACTGGATACCTTGCTTATTGCGAGATGCGTGCCAGCCCGGCATCTGGTGCCAAAAATTTCTTCAACCCCTTGATTTATTTGGATAAATCTCAAATCACACTTTTCTTGATTTCTTCTTCAATCCAAAGAAACTAGAATTTCAGCTATCCAACTAGACAAAAACATGGAAAAGAAAAAGGTCGTCATCGGCTTTCTGGGTACGCAGCTGGACTCCGGCAGGGGCGCGGGGCGCTGGGAGAAATGGCGGCCGACCCTCTCCCTCATGCAGCACGAGGATCTGGTGGTGGAGCGGCTGGAGCTGCTCTACACGCCGCCCCATCTGGCCCTGGCGCAGCTGCTGCAGGGCGACATCGCCACGGCATCGCCCGAGACCCAGGTGAACCTCGTGCCCATGGACATTGCCGATCCCTGGGATTTCGGCGAGGTCTATGCGCGGCTGTTCGACTGGACGCAGGCCTATCGCTTCGACCCCGAGCGCGAGGAGTACTGGACCCACATCACCACGGGCACGCACGTGGCACAGATCTGCCTGTTCCTGCTGGTGGAGTCGCGCCGCATTCCCGGCGTGCTGGCCCAGACTTCGCCGCCCCGGCGCCAGCGCATGGGCGACCCGGGCAGCTATGCGCTGATCGACCTGGACCTGTCGCGCTACGACGTGATCGCCCAGCGCTTCGGCGCCGAGCAGAGCGAGGCCGTGCAATTTCTCAAGAGCGGCATCGCCACGCGCAATGCCGGGTTCAACGCGCTGATCGACGAGATCGAGCGCGTGGCCGTGCGCTCGCGCGCGCCCATCCTGCTCACGGGTCCCACGGGTGCGGGCAAATCGCATCTGGCGCGGCGCATGTACGAGTTGAAGAAGGCCAGGCACCAGGTGCAGGGCGAGTTCGTCGAGGTCAATTGCGCCACGCTGCGCGGCGATGGTGCAGCCTCGGTGCTGTTCGGCCACAAGAAGGGCGCGTTCACGGGCGCTGCGGCCGACCGCGCCGGCCTGCTGCGCAGCGCGCACCAGGGCGTGCTGTTCCTGGACGAAATCGGCGAGCTGGGCCTGGACGAACAGGCCATGCTGCTCAAGGCCGTGGAGGAAAAGCGCTTCTATCCCATGGGCAGCGACCGCGAGGTCAGCAGCGATTTCCAGCTGGTCGCCGGCACGCACCGCGACCTGCGCATCGACGTGGCGCAGGGGCGCTTTCGCGAGGATCTGTTCGCGCGCATCAACCTGTGGTCCTACGCGCTGCCGGGCCTGGCCGGGCGCCCCGAGGACATAGAACCCAACATGGACCACCTGCTCGCGCGCTCGGCCGACGAGACCGGCCAGATGGTGCGCTTCAACGTGGAGGCCCGCGAGCGCTATCTGCGCTTTGCGCGCTCGCCCGAGGCGCTGTGGAGCGGCAACTTCCGCGACCTGTCGGCCAGCATGACGCGCCTGGCCACGCTGGCTGACGGAGGGCGCATCTCCACGGCCCTGGTCGATGCCGAGATCCAGCGCATGCAGTGGCTGTGGCAACGGGGCGAGGCAGCGCAGCCCGCCCCCGCCGGCGCCGGCTGCGGCCTTGATGCGCTGTTGCCCGCCGATAGGCTGGAGCAGATGGATCTTTTCGACCGCATGCAGCTCGAAGCGGTGCTGCGCGTGTGCAGGCAATCGCCCTCGCTGTCCGATGCGGGGCGCCGCCTGTTCGACCAGTCACGCACCCAGCGCAGCGTGGTCAACGATGCCGACCGCCTGCGCAAATACCTGCTGAAATTCGGCCTCAAATGGGATGACGTGGCCGGCCGCGCGCCTGCGGCCTGAGAGCGTGCGCGCCCTGCGCGGCTACAGCGCCTTGCGCAGCGTGGTCGGCGGGATCTTGAGCAGCTCGCGGTACTTGGCCACCGTGCGCCGCGCGCATTCGATGCCCTGCTCCTTGAGCATGTCGGCGAGCTGGTTGTCCGACAGCGGCTTCCTGGGGTCCTCGGCTGCGACGAACTGCTTGATGAGCGCGCGCACGGCCGTGCTCGACGCGTTGCCGCCCGCCTCGGTGCCCAGGCCCGAGCCGAAGAAATACTTGAGTTCGTAGGTGCCCTGCGGCGTGGCCATGTACTTGGCCGTGGTCACGCGGCTGATGGTGGATTCATGCAGGCCCAGCGCATCGGCAATGTCGCGCAGCACCAGCGGGCGCATGGCCAGCTCGCCATGCACGAAGAAGTTCTTCTGGCGCTCCACGATGGCCTGCGACACGCGCAGGATGGTGTCGAAGCGCTGCTGGATGTTCTTGATGAACCAGCGCGCCTCCTGCAGCCGCTGCTGCAACGCCGCATGGCCTTCGCTGCCCCGGTGGCTGCGCAGCGCGCTGGCATAGATGTCGTGCACGCGCAGCTTGGGCATGACATCGGGGTTGAGTTGCACGCTGAACTCCATGCGTCCCGCACCCATGCGCACCGGGCGCACGATGACATCGGGCACGACGATCTGGCGCTGCACGTCGGCGAAGCGCCGGCCCGGGCGCGGCTCCAGCCGGGCGATCAGGACCATCGCCTCGCGCAGCCGCTCCTCGCGCGCGCCGCACAGGCTGGCGAGCTTGCGCAGGTCACGCCGCGCCAGCAGGTCCATGGGCTGGGCGCAGATGTCCAGCGCGGTGCGCAGCACGGCCTGCCGATCTTCGTCCTCGGCACTGCCGTCGCCTTCGCGCTCGGCATCGGCCAGCTGGTCGCGCAGCTGCAGCGTCAGGCATTCGGCCAGGTCGCGCGCGCCCACGCCCACCGGCTCCAGGCTTTGCAACAGGCGCAACGCCACGGTGAAGCGGTGCACCAGTTCCTCGCACTCCTCCAGGTCGTCGCCCGCCAGGCCCTGTGCCAGCTCGTCGAGCGGGTCTTCCAGGTAGCCGTCGTCGTTGAGGTTCTCGATCAGAAAGCGCAGCGCGGCACGATCCACCTCGCCCAGGCGCAGGCTCAGGGCCTGGCGGTGCAGATGGTCGGTCAGGCTTTCTGCGCTGCGTGCCAGCTCGGTGGCATCGGTCTCGTCATCGTCACCCTGGCCGCGCGTGCGGCTGGAAGGCGCATCGCTGCCCCAGTCGCGGTCGTCGTTGCCCGAGTTGGTCTGGCCATCGCCTTCCCAGCTCAGGGACTCGGCCGTGCCAGAGGTCTCGGCGGCATCGCCGGAGGATGTGTCCGACGGCGCCTCCCATTCCACCGCAGCCGATGGCTGGTCCGCACGGCTTTCCTGGAAGGAGTCCGCGGCGTCGGCGCCGGGCGCCGCAGGCTCCGGGGCGCTGCTTGCCGCTTCGTGGTCGCCGTCGTCGTTCGCCAGCTCCAAGAAGGGGTTGTCGCCCAGCATCTGCTCCACTTCCTGCGCCAGCTCCAGCGTGGACAGCTGCAGCAGCTGTATCGACTGCTGCAGTTGCGGGGTGAGCGAAAGATGCTGGGAGACGCGCAGCGACAGTCCGGGCTTCAAGCGGCAGCTCCTTCGCGCAGGCAATCTCGCAGACGGGCCAGGCAGGGCATGGCGCTACATCCGGAAGTGTTCGCCGAGGTAGACGCGCCGCACTTCGGCGTTGTCCACGATCTCCTCGGGTGTGCCTTGGGCCAGCACATGGCCGTCGCTGATGATGAAGGCATGGTCGCAGATGCCCAGCGTCTCACGCACGTTGTGGTCGGTGATGAGCACGCCGATGCCGCGCGCCTTGAGAAAGCCGATGATGCGCTGGATCTCGATCACGGCGATGGGGTCGATGCCGGCGAAGGGCTCGTCCAGCAGGATGAAACGCGGCTGCGTGGCCAGCGCACGTGCAATCTCGACGCGGCGGCGTTCGCCGCCCGACAGCGCCAGCGCGGGCGATGCGCGCAGATGGTCCACGCGCAGCTCCTGCAGCAGCGCCGTCAGGCGCTCCTCGATGACGCTGCGCGCCAGCGGCCGGCCCTGCTCATCCCTTTGCAGCTCCAGCACGGCGCGCACGTTGTCCTCGACGCTGAGCTTGCGAAAGATCGATGCCTCTTGCGGCAGGTAGGACAGGCCCAGGCGCGAGCGCTGGTGGATGGGCATGTTTCCCACGGCCTGTCCGTCGATGAAGATGTCGCCGCCGTCGCTGCGCACCAGGCCCACGATCATGTAGAACGAGGTGGTCTTGCCCGCGCCATTGGGTCCCAGCAGGCCCACGACCTCGCCCTTCTTCACGGACAGCGACACGTCCTTGACCACCTTGCGGCTGCCGTAGGACTTGGCCAGATGGCGCGCCTGCAGGCTGCTGCCCTGTTCGGCGCGTGGGGAGGAAGCGTGGGCAGCGGGGGCTGAGGCCTCGGTACTCATCGCTTGGTACCACCAAGGCTGTCCAGGGTGTTGCTGGGCTGCAGGGATGTGCCCGGCGCGCCTGCGGCGGGAGCGCGCGGCTGCGAGCCCGGTGTGCCCTCCTTGGGCGCCAGCACGGCGCGCACGCGCCCGCCCTGGCCGGCGGTGGAGCTGGGCTGGCCGCCGCTGGTCTTTTGCCCATCGACGGTGAACACGTCGGTGAGGTTGTTGTAGACGATGATGGAGCCCGTGATCTCGTCGCTGAGCTGGCCGCCGCGATAGCGCCGCAGTTCGCCGCGGCGGATGAACTTCACGAGATCGGCCTTGCCGTCGTATTCGATGACCTCGCCCTCGCCTTCCACGAATTCCTCGGGCTGGCCGGGAACGGTGTCGCGCTTTTGGCGGAAGAAGGCGCGCTTGCCCGCTTCGGCCGTGACCACGCCGTACTGAAAGCCTTCGGGGTCCTGGCGCACATCGAGCTGGGCACCGCGCAGCACGATGGTGCCCTTGGTCATCACCACGTTGCCGGTGAAGACGCTGGTCTGCTTGAGTTCGTCATGGCGCAGCGCGTCAGCCTCGATGTTCATGGGCTTGGTGCTGTCGGCCTTTTCGGCCTGGGCCAAACCGGCGAAAGCCGCCAGGGCGGCTGCGAGCAGGAGGGAGGAAAGTCGTTGTTTCATGGAGGGCACGCTTCTTGCATCCATTGTAGGGGGTGTCGCGCGCAACCGTTCCTGGCGTCTTTCAAGCCGGGGGGCAAAGCGCTGACACGAAGGCACAAAAAGAGGTTTCCAAAAGCGACAGGCCCGCTCAATGGCGGGCCTGTCACGGTTGGTCTGGGCCGAGGCCCGGACCTCAGCCCTTGCGGCTGGTGGCGATCAGCTGATCGACCACGCGCAGCACATTGGTCATGTTCCCGGCCTTGGTGCCATCGGTGTAGTAGCGGCCCGCCACGCCCATGGCCGGCACGCCTTCCACGTCATAGTCCTGCTGCAGCTGGGTGGCCTTGCGCACCTGGTTGGAGACCGTGAAGGAGTTGTAGACCTCCTTGAACTTGGCCACGTCCACGCCCTGCTTGCCCACCCAGGCGAAGATCTCGTCGTCCTTGGCCAGGCGGTTGCGTTCCACATGGATGGCGTGGAAGGCGCGCGCATGCATGGTGTCCAGCAGGTTCATGCCTTCAAAGGCGTAGTACAGCTTTTGCTGGGGCACGAAGCTGGCGTTGAATGCCACGGGCACGCGGTGCACGACCACGTCGGCCGGCGCCTGGTTCTTCCAGGCGGCAAAGGTGGGCTCGAATGCATTGCAGTGCGGGCAGCTGTACCAGAAGAACTCGACCACCTCGACCTTGCCGGCGCCGGCGCTGGTGGGTGCGGGCTTGGCCAGCTTGATGTAGTCCTTGCCCTCCTTGGGCGCTGCCGCCTGGGCCTGTGCGGCGGAGGTGCCCAGCGTCAGCGCGCTGGCAGCGGCTGCCGAGGCAGCCAGGGAAAAGTCGCGGCGATTCATCAAAACAAACTCCTCGTTCAATGCTGCAGATTAGGAGGCTGGGGTTTGCCAAAAAGTTCAGCGCTCTTGCTCAACGCTGTTTCAGCGTGCGGCGCGCACCAGCGTGGACTCGACCCCGGCGCCATCGAGCTTTTGCTTGAGTTGCTCGGCATCGTCGCGCTTGGTGAACGGACCCACGCGCACGCGGAAGATGGTGATGCCGTTTTGCTCTCGCTCGCTCACGCGCGCCTCCCATCCCAGCATGGCCAGCTTGGCCCGCTGCGCATCGGCATCGCCCTGGCTGCGGAAGGCGCCGGCCTGCACGAAGTAGTTGAAGGCAGCCTCGGCCTTTTCGGCTTTTTCCGTCTTCTCGGCAGCGGCGGAACGCGCCTTCACCAGATCACCCAGCGGGTCGGCGGAGGTCTTGCCATCGGCCTTGGTGTCGGGCTTGGCGGGCGGCTTGGCCGGGTCCACGGGCGCGGGCGGCGGCGTCACGCCGCCGGCCACGGCGGGCGGGGTGGGCGCTGCTGGCGTGGTGCTGCCGGGGAGGCTGGGCGTGACGGCAGCCGGTGGTGGCGGCGCCGGGTTCTTGCCCTGCAGCGGTGCGTTGGGGTCCCAGTTCTTGTTGCGCTGGGCCTCTGCCGCGTCCTGGTCGGCCGTCTTGCCGCCCTTGGAGAGAAAGGGCACGGGCACCTTGGTCACATAGACGGCGACGGCCAGGGCTGCTGCCAGCCCGACGATCATGCCGATGATGAGACCGATGACGGTGCCCCCACGTTGCTGTGTCTTCATAGATGGCTTGTCGCTCGAAGTTACATGCGTTGCGGGGCCGAGACGCCCAGCACTGCCAGGCCATTGTGCAATACCTGGCGCGTGGCCGAGATCAGCGCCAGGCGGGCGAGCTTGACCTTTTCATCGTCCACCAGGATGCGTTCCGCGTCGTAGTAGCTGTGGTACAGCGAGGCCAGTTCACGCAGGTAGAAGGTCACGTCGTGGGGCGCATTGCCTTCTGCGGCCGAAGTCAGCATGGCCGGGTACTTGGCCAGCTGCAGCATCAGCGCCTGGGCCTGCGGGCCTTCCAGCGCCGACAGGTCCACGTCCTTGAGCGTGTCCGCATCGCCGCCCCAGGCTGCCAGCACCGAGCAGATGCGCGCATGGGCGTACTGCACGTAGTACACGGGGTTGTCATTGTTCTGGGCCACGGCCAGGTCCACGTCGAAGGTGTACTCGGTGTCGGGCTTGCGGGACAGCAGGAAGAAGCGCACCGCATCCTTGCTGGTCCACTCGATCAGGTCGCGCAGCGTGACGTAGGAGCCGGCGCGCTTGCTGATCTTGACTTCCTCGCCGCCGCGCACCACGCGCACCATGGTGTGCAGCACATAGTCGGGATAGCCGGCCGGAATGCCCACGTCGGCGGCCTGCAGGCCGGCGCGCACGCGTGCGATGGTGCCGTGGTGGTCCGTGCCCTGGATGTTGACGACCTTGGAGTAGCCACGCTTGAACTTCTGGATGTGGTAGGCGACATCGGGCACGAAGTACGTGTAGTTGCCGTCCTGCTTGCGCATCACGCGGTCCTTGTCGTCACCGTAGTCGGTGGACTTGAGCCAGAGCGCGCCGTCGAGTTCGTAGGTGTGCCCGCCCGCGATCAGGCGCTGCACCGCGTCCTCGACATGGCCGTTGGTGTAGAGGCTGGATTCGAGGTAGTACTCGTCAAAGTGCAGGTTGAAGGCCTGCAGGTCCTTGTCCTGCTCGTTGCGCAGATAGGCGACGGCGAACTGGCGGATGTTGTCGTAGTCCTCGACATCGCCGTTGGCCGTGAATTCGCGGTCATCGGCCTTGACGGTCTTGCAGGCCTTGAAATCGTCTGCGATGTCCTGGATGTAGGAGCCGTTGTAGAAGGCCTTGCTTTCCGGATTCTCGGGATCGATGGGCCAGCATTCGTCGCCGGGCTTGAAGCCCTTGGCGCGCAGCTGCGTGCTCTTGGTCAGCGTGTCGATCTGCACGCCCGCGTCGTTGTAGTAGAACTCGCGGTGCACGCCCCAGCCCTGGGTGGCATAGAGGTTGCAGATGGCATCGCCCAGCGCGGCCTGGCGGCCATGGCCCACGTGCAGCGGGCCGGTGGGGTTGGCGGAGACGAACTCGACCAGCATCTTGGCGCCACGGTCGGCCTGCCAGCCGAATTTCTCGGCCTGTCCCAGCACTTCACGGATGATCTGCTGCTTGGCGGCGGGCTTGAGACGGATGTTCAGAAAGCCGGGGCCGGCGATCTCGATGGCATCGACCCAGCGCTGGAAAGCCGGCGTGGCCTCCAGCGCAGCCTTGAGCTGTTCACCGAGCGCGCGCGGATTGAGCTTGAGTGGCTTGGCCAGCTGCATGGCGGCCGTGCAGGCGAAATCGCCATGGGCAGCCACCTTGGGGGATTCGAAAGCGGCACGGGCACCGGCGCCGGGCGACAAAGTTTCAAGCTCGCCGGCCAGAGCCGCGAGCAGTTCCTGTTTGACGGAGAGCATCGGCGGATTCTACGTGGCAGGCCCGCCCCATGCCGCCAGACAGGAAAACCGGGCCTACATGCCCCGCGCCCAGAACACCGCCACCACCGCGATCACAGGCACCACATGCGCCTGCCACATCACCCAGCGGCGCGTGCTGGCCACCTCGGCAGGCTGGGGCAGGCCCTGGCCGGCATCCAGCGCGCGGCGCCAGCGCCGGAAGGCCAGCGTGGGCTTGATCGACAACACGGCGCCGACCACGAACAAAGTCATCTTCAGATGAAACAGTGGCTGCGAGACGTACCAGGACATGCCCTTGACGCCCCACACCAGGCGCGCAATGCCGGTGAGCACCAGGAACACCACCGCCAGCCCGTAGATCATGTCCAGCCGCGCCAGGCGCTGGACCACGGCGGCACTCATCCACTCGCTGCGGCACAGCGCTGCCTGGCTGGACAGGAACACCACGAAGGTGAGGATGGCCAGCAGGTGAAGGCTGGCCAGAATGGCTTCTATCGTCATGGGGAATCCGTATAGAAATTGAGCCTCTTGGGCCATGCTGCATTACGCCAGAAACGGCGACCGCCATCGGGATGCCCGAGGCAATCGGTAGACCACTGCGGTCCTCCCGTCGCGCCGGCTCTTGCGTCGCTACTTCGGCAGTTCCGCGCGCAACCAGTCATCCAGCAGCGTCTTCTCGTAGCGCAGGGGATCGTTGGGATACAGGTCGGGGCGCATCATGAAGGTCGCATCGCGCAGTTGGCGGCTGCCCTCGCGCAGCAGCTTTCCGTCGGCATCCAGCAGCTTGAAACGCAGGTCGATGCGCGGTGGGTAGATATCGCGGACGATGCGCACATCGGCGGCCTGGGGTCCGCGCCAGGGCTCGAAACTGCCGGCACGCTGCACATCGGTGAGGTGGACTTCAAGCCGCTGGCCCTGGGGCAGCCTGGGCGCGGCCCGTTCGGCCAGGAACTGGGCCAGTGCGTCAACCCAGGCACGGCGCGCCTTGTCGGTCTCCCCGGGACCGCTGCGCAAGGCGTCGAAGCGCGAAGGGTCGTCAAAGGTGACGCTCACGATGCCCGCAGGCACCGCCCCCTGGCGGGCCCCTGCGGCCCTGCCCTGCTCCGGCCCCTGGACGGCACAGCCCGCCACCATCCCCAGGCAGGCGGCGCCCAGCGCCATGCACATCCAGCGCCGCCTTGCGGGGGGCGCGGCCTGCGTTGCGGATATCGCTTTCTTCGCGATCGACACTGCCATGCTCATTCCTCCTTGCTGGGCGGCCCGATCAGGCCGCGTGGGTTCGACGCCAGAATTCCGGCTGCTCGTAATGGTGCTTGAGATAGTCGATCCACAGCCGCACGCGCAGCGGCATGTGCTTGCGCTGGGGAAAGACCACGAAGATGCCGTTCGGTGGGGCCGCAAATTCCTCCAGCACCGCCACCAGGCGCCCGGCGGCGATCTCGGCCTCCACCTCCCAGGTGCTGCGCCAGGCAATGCCCCAGCCGCCCAGGCACCAGTCGTGCAGCACCTGGCCGTCGGAGCAGTCCAGCGGACCGCCCGGCTTGAAATGCACGACTTCGCTGGTACCGCTGTCCGGGTGCGGAATGCGGAAGGCCCAGCCGCGCGTCTGCGAGGCATCGCTGGACAGCGTCAGGCAGTCATGCTGGGTCAGCTCGCTGGGGTGGCGCGGCGTGCCGCGGCGCTCCAGATAGGAGGGCGTGGCCACGCACTGGCGCCGGTTGTCGGCGATGCGCACGCTGACCAGGGCCGAGTCGGGCAAGTCGCCTACCCGCACCGCGCAGTCAAAGCCCTCACCGGCCAGATCGACCACGCGGTCGCTCAGATTCAGGGAAATCGTCACATCGGGGTGCAGGTCCCGAAAACGCGGCACCAGAGGCGCCACATGCCGCCGACCAAAGCCTGCCGGCGCCGTGATGCGCAGATGTCCTGTGGCCTTGACCCCGCCCGCGCTGACGCTGGCCTCGGCGTTGGACACATCGGACAAGAGGCGCTGGCAATCCTCGAGAAAAGCGCTGCCCTCGTGCGTGAGCGAGATGCGGCGTGTGGTCCGCACCATGAGCTTGACGCCCAGGTGCTCTTCCAAGGCATCCAGTCGCCGCCCCATGATGGCTGGCGCCACGCCTTCCGCCTTGGCCGCTGCCGTGAGGCTGCCGCGCGTGGCCACCGATACGAATGACTCGAATGCCTTGAGCTTGTCCATGACTGCTGTCCGTTTCTTTTCCGTGTTCTTGTGGGGCATGCGCATGCATGCCTGTCTCCTGGGGTCCGCCTTTTTGCGCAGTAGGCACTGGCTGTCTGCCATTTGCCCTTCGCACCGGGCTGCATGCCAATTTCCGATGGTTTTGGCAGGCCCATAACCTTCCCACATTTTTGCGTAAAAGTCACGAGTTTTAAGATTTATGGTCTATTTATGTACGCAAATAAATCTAATAAAGTATTCCTTATAGTCAGGCCCGTAAAGGGTCCAGGCCAGTCTTTCCATCCATCCAACCGGGGTTCCCACCATGACCGATCGCACCCAAGCCCACAGCCTGCAGGTGGCCACAGAGCTGCACCGCTTCATCAATGAACAAGTGCTCCCGGGCACGGGTGTCGCGCCCGAGGCATTCTGGAAAGGCTTCGACGAGATCGTCAACGACCTCGCCCCCCGCAATGCTGCCCTGCTGGCCGAACGCGACCGCCTGCAGGCCGAGCTGGACACCTGGCACAAGGCCCATCCCGGCCCCATCACCGACATGGCCGGCTACCAGCAGTTCCTGACGCAGATCGGCTATCTGGTCGAACAGCCCAAGGATGCCAAGGCGACCACCACCAACGTGGATGCGGAACTGGCCATCCAGGCCGGCCCCCAGCTGGTCGTGCCCATTCTCAACGCCCGCTATGCGCTCAACGCCGCCAACGCGCGCTGGGGTTCGCTGTATGACGCGCTGTACGGCACGGATGCCATCGGCGAGGACGGCGGCGCGGAAAAGGGCAAGGGCTATAACCCCGTTCGCGGCGCCAAGGTCATCGCCTTCGCACGCGACTTCCTGGACCAGGCCGCCCCGCTGGCCTCGGGCTCGCACAAGGATTCCGCCGGCTACCGCGTGGAAGGCGGCCAGCTCGTCGTCGCGCTCAAGAACGGCGGCACCACGGGCCTGAAGAACACCGCCCAGTTCGTCGGCTACCAGGGTGATGCCGCAGCGCCCTCTTCCGTGCTGCTGCTCAACAACGGCCTGCATATCGACATCCGCATCGACAAGACCACGGCCATCGGCCAGACCGATGCCGCCGGCGTGGCCGACGTGGTGGTCGAAGCCGCCCTGTCCACCATCCTGGACCTGGAAGACTCCGTGGCGGCCGTGGATGCCGAGGACAAGGTGGTGGGCTATGCCAACTGGCTGGGCATCCTCAAGGGCACGCTGACCGAGACCTTCGACAAGGGCGGAAAGAGCATGACGCGCGGCCTGAATGCAGACCGCGAGTACACCGGCGCCGACGGCAAGCCCGTCAGGCTGCATGGCCGTTCGCTGATGTTCGTTCGCAACGTCGGCCACCTGATGACCAACCCGGCCATCCTCTGGGGCAACGGCAAGGAAATCCCCGAAGGCATCCTGGACGCCATGGTCACCACGGCCATCGCCGTCCATGACATCAAGGGTCTGGGCGCCAACGGCATCCGCAACTCGCGCACGGGCAGCGTCTACATCGTCAAGCCCAAGATGCACGGCCCTGCGGAAGCCGCCTTCGCCAGCGAGCTGTTCGGCCGCGTGGAAAAGGTGCTCGGCCTGCCCGAGAACACCGTCAAGCTGGGCATCATGGACGAGGAGCGCCGCACCAGCGTCAACCTCAAGGCCTGCATCGCCGCTGCCGCATCGCGCGTGGCCTTCATCAACACCGGCTTCCTGGACCGCACGGGCGACGAAATGCACACCGCCATGTATGCCGGCCCCATGGTCCGCAAGGCCGACATGAAGGGAAGCGCCTGGCTGGCCGCCTATGAGCGCAGCAACGTGCTCGTGGGCCTGGGCCTGGGCCTGCGCGGCAAGGCGCAGATCGGCAAGGGCATGTGGGCCATGCCCGACCTGATGAAGGCCATGCTGGAGCAAAAGATCGGCCACCCCAAGGCCGGCGCCAATACCGCCTGGGTGCCCTCGCCCACGGCCGCCACGCTGCACGCCCTGCACTACCACCAGGTCAACGTGGCCGAAGTGCAAAAGCAGCTGGAGCAGACCAATGCCGACGCCGAGCGCGCCAACATCCTGGCCGACCTGCTGCAGGTGCCCGTGGTCAAGGAAGACAAGTGGAGCGCGGCTGAAAAGCAGCAGGAGCTGGACAACAACGTCCAGGGCATCCTCGGCTATGTGGTGCGCTGGGTGGACCAGGGCGTGGGCTGCTCCAAGGTGCCCGACATCCACAACGTGGGCCTGATGGAAGACCGCGCCACGCTGCGCATCTCCAGCCAGCACATCGCCAACTGGCTGCAGCACGGCATCGTGACCGAGGCGCAGGTGCGCGAGACCTTCGAGCGCATGGCCGCCGTGGTCGACCAGCAGAACGCGGGCGATGCGCTGTACAAGCCCATGGCCGGCCACTTCGACACCTCGATGGCCTACCAGGCCGCCTGTGACCTGGTCTTCAAGGGCAAGGAGCAACCCAGCGGCTACACCGAGCCCCTGCTGCATGCCTGGCGCCTGAAGGTCAAGGCCGCCGCCTGACGCAGGCGGCGGCCGGCGCTTGAAAAAGCACCCAGGCTTGCCTGAGGTGCTTTTTTCATGGATCTACACTCAGAACCACGATGAGTGCACCTCCCTCCGATGCCAGCCTATGTCCGCTGTGCGGCCGCAGCAATCAGTGCGCCATTCTTGCGGGCGTTGATCCGCTGAACTGCTGGTGCATGGACACGCCGGTGGCACCCGATGCATTGGCCCGCATTCCGGAGCCCCTGCGCAACAAGACCTGCCTGTGCCCCGCCTGCGCACTTGGCACCGACAAGCCTCGACCGCCCGCGTCGGCCGATATGATGTCGCCGACCCAACCCGCTAGAACTTGATCCCTGAGGAGATTGACATGCCCACGTACCACGTCGAAATGATGGAAGGCCGCACCGTCGAACAAAAGCGCAAGCTGGTCGAAGAGATCACGCGCGTCTCGGTCGAAGTCCTCGGTGGCTCGCCCGAATCGGTGGACATCCTGATCACCGACATCAAGCGCGAAAACTGGGCCACGGGCGGCAAGCTCTGGTCCGAGCGCAGCTGAGGACTTTTCCTCCAACGCATGCAAAAGGCAGCTTCGGCTGCCTTTTTCCATGAAGTTGCAGCTTTACTTGCGCATTTCTCCAAGTGCCTGCAGCGCACTGGCAGCCACGGTCCACGGCACAGGATGGGAGTCTCTGGCCTGCCAGTACCTGGCAACCCCATCCATGGAAACCTGGGTCAAAACCACCTGGGCGGCGCCGGCCGCATAGGCTTGAAAAGCGGCATCGGTCATCCGTGCCTGGTAGCCAGAGAGATCGCCTCTACGGAAAAGCGCCCATGCGCCTTCGACACACTGCAGCTGCAGGCGCAGATGTGCATCGCCAGGCAGCAACGCTTGCATGAACAGATCGCGCGTGGCTTCATACGTCGTGGGAGCAGCACACAGCAGTGCAATGCGTGACTGGGGATCTCTCTGCAAGGCAGCGGCCACCTTGCGGGCCAGCATGCCATCGGCACGCCAGACCTTGCCACTGCGGCAATCCGCCACGGCCGGGCCCAGGGTCGAGCAGGTCAGCAGCACGGCATCGATATCGGCAGGGTCTGCCAGCGCATCAAGCTGCCCCGCCGTTTTCTGCCGAAGCGACGCATTCATGCCGCCGGCAGCCTCCGCCTCCAACAGCAGTTCCTCATGCACCTGATGAACGATTGAGTGGGCCGGCCAGCCCAGTTCGGCAGCAGCCTGCTCGAAGATCACGGCGTTGCTGTGCGCCGTATGCAGACAGAGGATGGGCATGGGTGTGTTCCGTTTTTTTGCCGTTGCCCCGCATTGTGCTTGCAGCTGCCGCGCCAGGCGTTAGGCTATGGCTTGAACTACGCAAACAACGATACCGCCATGTGCCAGCTGCTTGGAATGAACTGCAACACGCCCACCGACGTGCGCTTCAGCTTCTCGGGGTTCACCCAGCGGGCGGGCAATACCGGCGACCATACGGACGGCTGGGGCATCGCCTTCTTCGAGGACAAGGGCCTGCGCCACTTCGTCGGCTACGAGCGCGCCATCGACTCGCCCATCGCCAAGCTGATACGCGAGTACCCGATCAAGAGCCGCAACGTCATCGCCCACATCCGCAAGGCCACGCAGGGCGCGGTAAGCCTGCAGAATTGCCACCCCTTCGTGCGTGAACTGTGGGGTCGCAACTGGGTCTTTGCCCACAACGGGGATCTCAAGGGCTTTGCACCCAAGCTGCATGCCCACTTCCACCCGGTGGGAAACACCGACAGCGAGCAGGCCTTCTGCTGGATTCTCCAGGAGCTGTGGAAGTCGCATGCCGGCCTGCCCAGCGTGCAGGAACTCACCCACACGCTGCGCGAGCTGGCCAAGCGCATCTCGCCGCATGGAACCTTCAATTTCCTGCTGTCCAACGGCGAAGCGCTGTGGGCCCATGCCACCACGCACCTGTGCTATATCGAACGACGCCACCCCTTTGCCCAGGCCCATCTGTCGGATGAAGACCTGGCCGTGGACTTCGCCCGGGAAACCACACCCCAGGACCGCGTGGCCATCATCGTCACGGCGCCATTGACCAAGAATGAGACCTGGACCTCAATCCAGTCGGGCGAACTCAAGGTCTTTGTACAGGGCGAATGCCTGCCGCTTTGAACCATTGCGTATTCAGGAATAAAAAGAGAGCGCGTCAGCGCTCTCTTTTTTTGGGTTGTCCGTTTTGGCTGTTCTGCCTGTTTCCCCGTTTCCTGCACCCCAATGCAAAAAACCCCGTAGCTTTGGGCTACGGGGTTTCTTGGGCTGTAAGAGCCTGACGATGACCTACTTTCACACGGGAACCCGCACTATCATCGGCGCAAAGTCGTTTCACTGTCCTGTTCGGGATGGGAAGGAGTGGTACCAACTTGCTATGGTCATCAGGCATA
>Ga0209132_1000060_pt1 | contig 71007 bp, 38 predicted proteins | sample UppTromiDAQMD023_FD_185835 | JGI IMG/M metagenome (GOLD analysis project Ga0209132, IMG submission 185835) | Upper troposphere microbial communities from Maryland, USA - DAQMD-023 (SPAdes) (version 2) | ecosystem: Environmental > Air > Outdoor Air > Unclassified | place: USA: Maryland, Virginia...
CAACGGCGGCTATGGCGCCTCGAGCTATGCCCAGTCCTACTACTACGCGGGCGGCGGCGGCGGCGGCGGCGGCGGATCCGGCGTCATCGTCACGACCGGGACCAGCCTGACCAATACGGGCACGATATCGGGCGGCAATGGCGGCGGCGGCGCGGACGTGATCGGGCCGGGCATCCCTAACTCGTTCGCAAATCCGTCCGGCAACGGCGCCGGCGGCGCCGGCGGCAACGGCGTCACCGCCACCGCCGCCAGCGGCCTGACGATCACCAATTCCGGCACGATCCAGGGCGGCGGCGGCGGAACAGACTACCAGAACCTCCAGCCCTATCGCCCGCAGGCGGGCGGCTACGGCGTCATCGGCCAGAACCTGACCATCATCAACAGCGGAACCATCCAGGGCGGCGCACGCGGCGGCGCCGGCGGCCTGTCGGGAAACCTCTCGACCGCGATCGTCATCACCGGCGGCGTGAACAGCATCGCGGCGCTGACCGGCAGCAACATCGGCGTGATCGAGTTGGCCGGCGGCGCCACCACCATGTCGGGCGCCTACAACAACGCTGTCGTCGTCGATGGCCCCGCCACGCTCAACTTGGGCGCGGCGGGCGACGCCACCGGTTTCACCAGCGTGAACAACGCCGGCGGCACGATCAACATCGGCGGCGGCGACACCCTCTCCGCCGCGGCGATCGCCAACAACAGCGGCGGCAAGATCAATCTGAGCGCCGGGGCCATACTCCTAGGGACTGGCGGCGCGTTCAACAACGACGCCACCATCAATGTCGGCGTCGGCGGCGTCGTCACGAACGGCGGCGACATCAACAATAACGCCAGCGGCGTCATCAACTTCAACGGTCCCGGCGGCATGGCGAAGCTCGTCGCGTACAACGTCAACAACAGCGGTCAGATCAACGTCGGCGGCGGCGACGTCGATGCGCAGATGAGCAACATCAGTAACCAGGGCAGTGGTTCGATATCGCTCACGGGCGGCAATATGCTGAACGTCTCCACCTTCACGAACCAGGCCACTGCGACCCTCAACATCGGCGCGGGCCGCAAGCTCAGCGTGCAGGTCCTGGCCTTCAACGGCGGCGTCGTCAGCGGCGCGGGCTCGATCGAAGCCGCCAACGCCTTCAATCTGTGGGGCCCCGGCACGATCGGCGTGACGCTTACGGGCGCGGCGCTTCTGACCAGAGGCGGCCCCGGCACGACCGTCCTGACCGGCGCCCAGACCTATACCGGCGGCACCACGATCAACGCCGGCGAACTGCAACTCGGCGCGGCAGGCGCCGCCGGCTCGCTCTTGGGTCAGGTCAGAGTGAACGGCGCGGGCGCATTCACCGTCGCCAACGCCAACACCACGGGCGTCACCACCATCACCAACGCCGGAACGACGAAGTTCCAGAACGGAAGCACCGCCGGCGCCACTGTGCTCACCAACAACGGCTATCTGTACTTCTACGGCGCCAGCAATTCCGGCTCCGGCGTCACCACCAACAACAACAGGCTCGAATTCCACGACACCAGCTCGGGCGGCGCCGCGACCATAAACAATGTCGGCACCCTGGAGTTCCACGACAACAGCCAGGCCGGCGCGGCTGCGATCACCAACGCCAGCGGCGCCCTGCTGAACTTCAGCGACGCCAGCTCCGCCAAGAACGCCAACCTCACCAACAACGCCGCCCTGTACTTCAACGACAGCAGCACGGCTGGCGCGGCGACCATAACCAACAATCGCGACCTGACGTTCTTCCAGACCAGCGGGGCTGGCGGCGCGACGATCACGAACAACGGCGCCCTGAAATTCCAGGCCGCCGCCACGGCCGGCAGCGCCAGCATCACCAACAGCTCCAGCCTGGTGTTCCTCAACAACAGCAACGCCGGCTCCGCCGCTATCGCCAACACCACCGGCGGCGTGGTCGATTTCTCGAATACGGCCGGGACGAACGGCGACCACAGGATCAGCGCCGGCTCGATCGCCGGCGTCGGCTCCTTCCTCCTGGGCGCCAACCAGCTGACAGTCGGCTCGAACAATCTCTCGACCGAGGTGAGCGGCGTGATCGCGGGCGTCGGCGGCTCGCTGGTCAAGACCGGCGCGGGCACGCTGACGCTGACGGGCGCAAACACCTATACCGGCGGCTCCACGGTCAGCGGCGGCACGTTGCAGCTTGGCAAGTTCGGCGCAGCCGGCGCCATCGGGGGCGCGGTCGACGTCGGCAACGGAGCCAACCTCGACGTGGTCAACGCCGACATCAGCGGCGTCACCCGCATCTCGAACAGCGGCGACATCTTTTTCCGCGACGGCACGAGCGCTGGCGGCCTCACCATCACCAACAACAACTCAGGCGTTCTGAATTTCTACAGCGCCGGCACGGCCGGACACGCCGCCATCACCAACAATAATATCCAAAACTTCTACAACGACAGTACGGCCGGAAGCGCCAACATCATCAACAACTACACCCTGAATTTCTACCAGAACAGCACGGCGGGCGGCGCGAATATCGCCAATAACTCCACCGTGAATTTCTACCAGAGCAGCACGGCGGGCGGCGCGACTATCGCCAATAACTCCACCGTGAACTTCCTTAACGACACCTCCGCCGGCAACACCGCCATCACCAACAACAGCACGGTTTTTTTTAAAGACAGCAGCACCGCGGCGGGCGCCGTCATCACCAACGTCGCCAGCAACAGCGTCGTCTATTTCACAAATTCCAGCACGGCCGGAAGCGCCGCCATCACCAACAACGGCGCCGTCGCCTTCCAGAATTCCAGCACGGCCGGCTCCGCCGCCATCATCAACAATGCGGGCGGTTCGGTTGATTTCAGCGGCACGACCGGGCCCAACGGCGACGGACAGGTCGGCGCCGGCTCGATCGCAGGCGCGGGTTCCTACCTCCTGGGCGCCAACCAGCTGACGGTCGGCTCAAGCAATCTTTCGACCGAGGTGAGCGGCGTCATTTCGGGCGTCGGCGGATCGCTGGTCAAGACCGGCGCCGGGACGCTGACGCTATCGGGCGCCGACACCTATACGGGCGGCACCACGATCGCCGGCGGCATCCTGCAACTCGGCAATGGCGGCGCGACGGGCTCGATCGTCGGCGATGTCGTCAACAATGGCGTGCTCGCCTTCAATCGCAGCAATACGACAACCCTCTCCGGCGTCATCTCGGGCGGCGGCACGGTGCAGCAGATCGGCGGGGGCACGACGATCCTGACCGGCGCCAACACCTATGGCGGGGGCTCACTGCTGCAAAGCGGCGTGCTGTCGGTGTCGAGCAACGCCAATCTCGGGGCGGCCTCCGGTGCGCTGACCTTCAACGGCGGGGTGCTTCAGGTCACCGGCTCCAGCTTCTCCTCCACCTCGCGGACGATCAACTGGGGCGGCGGCGGCTTCGACATCGCCGACCCGTCGAACGCCTTCACCGTCAACCAGGCCCTCAGCGGCGGCGGCTTGCTCACCAAGCTCGGCGCCGGCACGCTGATCCTGACTGGCGCCAACACCTATAGCGGCGACACCACCGTCGCCGCCGGCCGGTTGCAGTTCGGCGGCGGCGGCGCGGGCGGCGCCAACACGCTCGGCGGCGCGCTGACGGTGGCCGGCGGCGCGGCGCTGGCCATCCAGACGCCGGCGACCCTGAACGTCGCGGGCGCCGTGACGTTAACCGACAACGCCACGCTGTCGATCGGCGCCGGCGCCGGCGGCCCCGCCCTGTCCGCCGATCACGTCGCGATCGGCGCCGGCGTCGCCTTCAATATCGGCGGCATCAACACCGCCAGCCAGCTCGACAAGGTGCTGATCAACACCCGCTCGGGCATCAGCGGCGACTTCGCCGGCGTCACCGTGGGCGGCTTCAGCGGCGCCGTGGACTATCTCACCCTATCCACCAGAAAATCGGCCGACAGCCTGCAATATCTGGCCAGCTACGGCCTGAGCTGGACCGCCGGCAACAACCTCGCCCAAGGCGGCTTCACGCTGGCCAATGCGACCGACACCTTCACGGTCGGCGCCGCGCTCGCCAACCAGGCGGCCAATTCGGCGACCGGCTGGAACGGCGCCTCCCTGACCAAGGCCGGAGCCGGAACGCTGATCCTGTCGGGGACCAACAGCTATACCGGCGGCTCCACGGTCAGCGGCGGCACGCTCCAGCTCGGCGACGGCGGCGCGACCGGCTCGATCGTCGGCGACGTCGTCGACAACGGCGTGCTCGCCTTCAACCGCAACAACACCATGGTCTTCTCCGGCGTCATCTCGGGCGCCGGCGCGGTGCAGCAGATCGGCGCGGGCACGACCATCCTTTCGAACGCCAACACCTTCAGCGGAGGCGCCCTGTTGCGCAGCGGCGTGCTGGCGGTGGCGAGCGACGCCAATCTCGGGGCGGCCTCCGGTGCGCTGACCTTCAACGGCGGGGTGCTTCAGGTCGCCGGCTCCAGCTTCTCCTCCACCTCGCGGACGATCCACTGGGGCGCGGGCGGCGGCGGCTTCGACATCACCGGCCCGTCGAACGCCTTCACCGTGAACCAAGCCCTCAGCGGCGGCTCGCTCACCAAGCTCGGAGTCGGCGCGCTCATCCTGACCGGAAGCAACAGCTTCTCCGGCGGCGTCACAGTCAGCGGCGGCGTGCTCCAGGTGGGGGCCGGCGGGACGACCGGCTCGATCGCCGGCGACATCGTCAACAACGGCGTGCTCGCCTTCAACCGGGCGGATACGGCGCGGTTCTCCGGCGCCATCTCCGGCGCCGGCGCGGTGCGGCAGAACGGCTCCGGCACGCTGATCCTGACCGGGAGCAACACCTACACCGGCGGGACCACGATCAATGGCGGCGTCCTGCAACTCGGCGACGGGGGCGCGAGCGGCTCGCTCACCGGCAGCATCGTCAACAACGGGACGCTCGCCTTCAACCGCAACGACGTAACGACCTTCTCCGGTTCCATTTCGGGCGGCGGCGCGGTGCGCCAGATCGGCTCCGGAACGCTTATCCTGACCGGGAGCAACAACTATGCGGGCGACACCACCGTCTCCGGCGGCCGCCTGCAGTTCGGCGGCGGCGGCGCAGGCGGCGCCAACAATCTCGGCGGCAGCCTGACGGTGGCCAGCGGCGCGCTGGCGATCCAGACGCCGGGAACCGTGAACGTCGCTCACAATGTGACCTTCGCCGACAACACCGCGTTGTCCATCGTCGCCGGCCTCGACAGCGCGGCGCTGTCGGCCGACCACGTCGCGATCGGCGCCGGCGTCGCCTTCAACATCAGCGGCATCAACACCGCCAGCCAGCTCGACAAGGTGCTGATCAACACCCGCTCGGGCATCAGCGGCGACTTCGCCGGCGTCACCGTGGGCGGCTTCAGCGGCGCCGTGGACTATCTCACCGTCTCCACCCACAAATCGGCGGACAACCTGCAATATCTGGCCAGCTACGGCCTGAGCTGGACGACCGGCAACAACCTCGCCCAAGGCGGCTTCACGCTGGCCAATGCGACCGACACCTTCACGGTCAGCGCCGCGCTGGCCAACCAGGCGGCCAATTCGGCGACCGGCTGGAACGGCGCCTCCCTGACCAAGGCCGGGGCCGGAACGCTGATCCTGTCGGGGACCAACAGCTATACCGGCGGCTCCACGATCAGCGGCGGCGTGCTGTCGGTGTCGCGCGACGCCAACCTCGGCGCGGCTGCGGGCGGCCTGACCTTCACCGGCGGCGCCCTCTCGACCACCGGAAGCTTCGACACCGCCCGTTCAGTCGCGCTGACCCAGGCCGGGCGCTTCGACGTCGCCGCCGGAACCCAGCTCGGCCTGACCGGCGTGGTGTCGGGCGGCGGCGATCTGATCAAGCAGGGGGACGGCGCGCTGCGGCTCGACAACGGCGCCAACGCCTACCGCAACACCCTGGTGGCGGCGGGCGCGCTGATCGGCGCCGCCGGTTCGATCTCGGGCGACATCGGCAACGCCGGCACGGTGATCTTCAACCAGACGACCGACGCCAGCTTCGCCGGCGCCATCGGCGCGCTCAACGGCGCGGGCGGCGCCATGGTCAAGCGCGGCGCGGGGGTGCTGACCCTGACCGGCGCCTCCTCGCTCAACTGGACGGTCCAGGCCGGCGGCCTCGTCTCCTCGGCCGAACGCTTCGGCGGGGCCGTCGCCATCGCCGAGAGCGCGTCCTTCGCCCTCAACCAGACCGCCGACGCGGCCTTCGCCGGCGTGATTTCCGGCGCCGGACAGTTCAGAAAATCCGGCGCCGGCAAGCTCGCCCTGACCGGCGACTCCAGCGGCTTCGCCGGGGCGACCACCGTCGAGGCCGGAACGCTGGCGGTGAACGGCGTGCTCGGCGGGACGCTCAACGTGCTCGGCGCCGGCCGCCTCCAGGGCTCCGGCAAGGTCGGCGCCGCCACCATCAACGGCACGATCGCGCCGGGCAATTCGATCGGCACGCTCAACGTCGCCGGCGACATCGCCTTCAACACGGGCTCGATCTACGAGGTCGAGGTCAATGCGGCTGGGCAATCCGACAAGATCCTCGCCTCGGGCGCGGCGACGATCAAGGGCGGCACGGTGAAGGTGCTGGCGGGCGCGGGCGACTACGCGCCGCAGACCCGCTACGCCATCCTCACCGCCGGCGGCGGACTTGCGGCCAACAGCGCGTTCTCCGGCGTAACCTCGAACCTCGCCTTCCTCGACCCTTCGCTCAGCTACGACGCCAACAACGTCTGGCTGACCATGACCCGCAACAACATCGATTTCAAAGCTGTCGGCGTGGCTCCGAACCAGGTCGCCGCCGGCGGCGGGGTCGAAAGCCTCGGCTTCGGCAATCCGATCTATCACGCCGCGCTGAACCTCTCGGCCCCACAGGCGCGAGACGCGTTCGACCAGCTCTCGGGCGATATCCACGCCTCGGCGAAGACGACGATGATCGAGGACGGACGTTTCGTCCGCAGCGCCGTCAACGACCGCCTCCGCGCCGCCTTCGACGGCGTCGGCGCCTCGCAGGGCGCTGTCGCGACCTATGTCGGCGGCCAGCCGGTCGCGGTCGCCGCGAACACGGAACGCCTCGCGGTCTGGGGCCAAGGCTTCGGCTCCTGGGGCCACGCCGACGGCGACGGCAACGCCGCGCGCCTCGGCCGCTCGACCGCCGGCTTCTTCATCGGCGCGGATGCGCCGGTGTTCGCCGGCTGGCGCCTCGGCGCGACGGCCGGTTACAGCCGCACCGATTTCGACGTGAAGGATCGTCGCGCGTCAGGCTGGAGCGACAACTACCATGTCGGCCTCTACGGCGGCGCGACATGGGGCGACCTCGCCCTCCGCTCCGGCGCGGCCTATGCTTGGCACGACGTCGCGGCCAACCGCAGCGTCGCGTTTCCCGGCCTTGGCGACAGGCTGAGGGGCGATTACGACGCCAGCACGGCGCAGGTCTTCGGCGAACTCGGCTACCGCATCCGCGCGCGCAACCTGGCCTTCGAACCCTTCGCCAACCTCGCCTATGTAAGCCTGCACGCCGACGGCTTCGCCGAGGCGGGAGGCGCTGCGGCGCTGACCAGCGCGGCCTCCACGACGGATACGACCTTCGCCACGGTGGGCTTGCGCAACTCGACCACCTTCGAACTCAACGGAACGACCCTGACGGCGAAGGGCGCGCTAGGCTGGCGACATGCGTTCGGCGACGTGACGCCGCTCTCGACGATGCGCTTCGCCAGCGGCGGCGACGCCTTCGCGGTCGGCGGGGTTCCGCTCGCGCGCAACGCGGCGACGGTCGAGGCCGGCCTCGACTACGCGCTGTCGCCCAACGCGGCGCTCGGCGTCACCTACGGCGGCCAGTTCGGCTCAGGCCTCTCCGACCAATCCGCTCGCGTCAGCTTCAACGTCCAGTTCTGAGCCGGAAAGCGAGTCGACGATGACCGACCCCGTCCGAACGCCGCCGGCCGGTCGGCGTCCCGCCGCCGCCGACGTGCTCGTATGATCACTGTCTCGGGACGGGCTCCCCGTCCTGAGACTGGCCAGGGCGACCGCCGACGCCGCTGAAGTTCGCTGCGATCAAGCGGCCCGGACTTGATCCTCCCTTTCGCCTGACCCCGCCAGCCTCGCGCCGAGCGCAGTCTTCGGTAGCCACTCTGCGAAACACCCCTATAAGCTAATCTAATTAGCATTTATTCGGAGGGCGATCGCGTCCTCCCGAGAGGGGTGGAAGCGTGGCGTTTACGAAGCGACCGAACATCGCTGGCCAGAGACCGGCCTTCCAATTGGCGGGCTTCGCGCTGGCCTGGATCGCGGGGATCGCGCTGGCGGCGATGAGCGGGTCGCCGCCGCAGCCCTCGCCGGCCTCCGCCCTTGCGCACAGCTTCTCTGCGGAACGGGCCATGGCCGACGTCGAGGCGATCGCGGCACGGCCCCATCCGACCGGCTCGCCGGAGATCGAGCTGGTTCGACGCCGCCTCGTCGCCCGTATGCAGGCCCTGGGCCTGTCGCCGCAACGGCGGGCGTCCGTGGGCGTGACCGAGAACAAACATTTTCCCGACCTGGCGATCGCCGGCCGCGTTCAGAACATCGTCGGCGAACTGCCCGGGACGGACCCGACCCTGCCAGCGGTGCTGGTGATGGCCCACTACGACAGCGCGCGCCATTCGCCCGGAGCGGGCGACGACGCGGCCGGAATCGCCGCGGCCTTGGAGATCGCGCGCGCGCTCAAGGCGGACGAACCGCATCGCCGCACCGTCATCTTCCTGTTTACCGACGGCGAGGAGCCGGGGCTTCTGGGCTCATCGGCCTTCTTCCAGGTCGATCCGTCGCGCAAGCGCGTCGGCGTCGTCGTGAACCTTGAAGCGCGGGGCGACAGCGGCCGAACCGCGATGTTCCAAACCAGCGCCCAGGGCGGCGGCCTCGTCGCCATGCTGCAGAAGCATGCGCGCGCGCCAAGCGCCGACTCCTTCGCATCCTGGCTCTACGAACGGATGCCCAACGACACCGACCTGACCAGCGCGTTCAAAAGCGGCCTTCCGGGAATGAACTTCGCCTTCGCCGGCCACCAGATCGCCTACCACACGCCGATCTCCACACCGGAACGGCTCAACCGCGGCAGCCTCCAGCACATGGGCGACCAAGTCCTCCCCGTGGTGAGGGCCATGGCGGACGCCCCCGCCCTGCCCGTCTCGGCGCCGGATCGCGTCTACTCCGATGTCTTCGGTCTCAAGCTCGTGAGCTACCCGCCGTGGGGCGGATGGATGCTGGCCATCGGCCTGGCCGCCGCCGCATTGATGCTGGCGGCGTTGGCGGTGCGGCGCGACCTGGCGACGCCGGGCCAACTCGCAAGCGGCGCCGGCGTCCTGCTGGCGTTGCTGTTCGCCGCGGCCCTGGCCCTGCGTCTGGATGGCCGGCTGCTGACGGCTCTGCTCGGCGCCGGCGCCTCGCCTCACGCCCTGATCGGCCAGTTTGAACTGCTGCTGGGCGGGGGCGTGCTGCTGCTCTCGGGGATCGGCCTCCTGGTGCTCCCGGCCGCGGCCAACGGCTGGTGGCGCGCGGCGGCGTACGCCTTTTTGGCCGTCGGCCTGATCTGCAGTCTGTTGGGCGGGATCGATCCGCCCGGCGCCGGAATGGCGATCTCGGGCGCCCTGCTCTGCGCGGCCGTCCTGCGTCGCCCCAACACGCTCTGGGGCCTATGGACCGGCGGATTGCTGCTGGCCGCGGCTTTGGCTTTGTGTTTGCAGTTCGCGGTCCCCAAGGGCGCGCATCTTCTGACCTGGCCCCTTCTGGCGATGGTCGCCGCGTGCGCCATAGCCATGACGAAACCCCTGGCCGGACGCCCCGCGCTCGAGCTTCTGGCGATAGGCGCGCTGGGCGCTCTCGCCTTTGGCCTGCTCGCCAGTCAGGCCTATGGCTTCTTCACGGCGACCGGGCCTGTGGCCCCCCTCGTCCTGACGCCTTTCGCCACGCTCGCCGCTCTCGCCCTGCTGCCGCTTGTCTGGCGTTGGGACGGCGCGCCTGTCGGCGGTTCGATCCTCCTCGTCGCAGGCATGGGATTGCTCGCCGTCGCCGGCGTGCGGGGCTCGCGTCCCTCGCCGCAGGCGCCGCACATGGTCGAAGCGTTCTACGTCGCCGATCTCGACAAGGGGCGCGCCTGGCGCGCCAGCGCATCCCCCGACCTCGGCGCCTGGACGAGCGCCGCCCTGTCTCTCGACGGAGACTTCCCCAGGCGCGGCCGCCTGGAGCCGTTCCTGTCCGAGCCGCTCTGGCTCGCGGCGGCCCGGCCCGTCGCCTTCGCCGCCCCGCCGATCACGCTCGAAACCTCGGGCGAGGCGTTGCTGCTGCGCACGCGCGCGGTCAACCAGGGCCGCTTCATGCGGCTGATGCTGAAGCCCTCGGCCGAAATGAAGGGCTTGAGCATCGGGGGGCTGCCGGTCAGGGCCGCCCTGCCCGCCGGCGTCTGGTCGCAGGTCACCTTCCACGCCCCCGCCGAGGGCGACGTCGTGCTGGAGCTTCCGAAGCCCGCGGGCGCGGGCGTGCTGGAGATCTGGGTGGCGGAGGTGCGCGACGGCTGGCCCAAGGGCCGCGAGCCCGCCCCTCGCCCCAGCGGCGTCGAGCCCTTCAGGCGGGCCGACACCACCTGGATCGTGACGCGCCGCAAGTTCGACTGGAAGTGAGGCGCCCTAGCCGCGACCAGCGTCTCCGCGCGATGAGCGCAAGCCCCCGCCTAGGCGAGGGCCGGACGTTTCAAATCGAGGCCTCGCATCTGTCTTCCGAGGGGCTGGAGCCGGGGGCGGCGAGGCCTTCCAGCCGACGGATCGGTCGGTCCAGGCAGAGCAACGCCATGCCGGCCGCCGCCGCGGTCGCGGCCATGAGCGTGAAGAACAGCGTCGGCCCGATCTGCGCCCAGGCCATCCCGGCGAGACCTGCAAACAGGTTTCCCGCGAAGGCCGCGAAGAACCATGCCGCGATGGTCGTCGCCGCCAGCCCGGCCGGCGCCAGCCGTCCGAAGAGCCCGAGCCCGACAGGCAGGATGAGGAGTTCGCCCGCCGTGAGCAGGACGAAGAAGATCACCAGCCAAATCCAGCTGACTTGCCCGGCGCCAGCGGCGCTGACGGTCGCCAGCAGCGCGAACGCGCAAGCCGCGACCCCGGCCCCCAGCGCCATTTTCACCATCGACGACGGCTCCGCGCCGCGAGCGGCGCGGCGTGTCCAGTAGGCGACCAGCGGCGGCGTCAACAGGAAGACCAGGAGCGGGTTGAGCGACTGGAACCACGTCATCGGGATGCTCCACCCGCCGACCAGGCTCCGGTCGACATTCGCGTCGGCCCAAAGCGCCAGGGTGTTGCCGGTCTGCTCGTAGGCGATCCGGAAGACGACCACCGCCAGGGCCACGCCGCCGAGCAGCAGGAAAGTCTGCGACGACGCCGGCTTTCCGTCGGCTGGCTCCACCGTTTCAAGCAGACGCGGAGGGTCGGGCGGCAGATATCGCCGCCCCGCGACATAGAGGCAAAGCCCCGCCATCATGCCGAGGCCTGCCGCCCCGAAACCCCAGTGCCAGCCGTAGAGCTCGCCGAGCGTCCCGCACGCCAACGGCGCGAGGAAGGCGCCGAGGTTTATCCCGACGTAGTAAACGTTGTAGGCCGAAGTCCGGCGCGGGTCCTCCGGCGCATAGAGGCGGCTGATCTGACTGGGCAGGCTGGGCAAGAAGAGACCGTTGCCGATGGCGATGACGGCCAAGGCCGAGAAGAACAACGTCTCGGAGGCCATCATGAAGTGGCCCAGCGCCATGATCGACCCGCCGGCGATCACCGCCCTGCGCCGCCCCAGCCAACGGTCGGAGACGGCGCCGCCGATGATCGGCGTGAAGTACACGACGGCGGTATAGAGCCCGTAGACCAGCGAGGCGCGCGCCTGATCGAACATCAGCGCCTTGGTCATGTAATAGACAAGCAACGCCCGCATGCCGTAGAAGGAAAACTTCTCCCACATCTCCGTCAGGAAGAGGACGGTCAGCCCTCGGGGCTGCCCAAACCAGGTCTTGTCCGCCACGCCGTTCACGCGCCGCCGCCCCAGATCGCCGGCGGACACGACACCAGCCCGTGCTCATGGACGATCCCTGGCTCCCGGTCGGCGGCCAGCACTATCGGGCCGTCCAGATCGACGACCTCGCAGAGCTGGGCCAGCAGATGGGCCGGGGCCATGGCCAAAGCCGTGCCCATCATGTTGCCGACCATGACCTGCAGGCCCAGCCGATGCGCCTCGCGGGCCATTCGCAGGCCCTCGGTCAGCCCCCCGCATTTGTCGAGCTTGATGTTGATCGCCTGGACTCGACCGGCCAGCGGCGCGATGTCCTCGAAGATCTGGACGCTTTCGTCGGCGGCGATGGGAACGGCGCTGGCGAGCCCGTCCATCAGCGCCTCGGCTCCGCGCGGAAAGGGCTGCTCCAGCAGCCGCACGTCGGCCTGCGCCAGGACCGGCGCCAAGGCCGCATAGCTGTCACGATCAAGCCCCTGGTTGGCGTCCACCCCCATCCAGACATCCGGACGGGCCGCCCGGACGGCCAGGACCCGTTCAAGGTCGACGGGCTCGCCCGTCAGTTTCAGCTTCAGGGCCCTGGCCGCCGGGAAGGCGCGAGCGGCGTCGGCCATGACCTGCGGCGCGTCTGCGCCAAGCGTGTAGGTCGTGACCAGCGGTCGCGGCTCCGACAGGCCCGCCAGCCGCCAGGCCGGCGTTCGGCGTTGTCTGGCCTCCAGGTCCCACAGCGCGCAATCGACCGCGTTGCGAGCGCCGCCGGCCGGAAGAAGGCGTTGCAGTTCCTCCCGGCTGATCCCGGCTTCGATCGCTCCCCGGACGGCCTCGACCTGCGCCTTCATCCCTTGGGGACGGTCGCCCAGATAGTAGACCCCCGCAGCCTCGCCCTGTCCTTGATGCTCGCCGTCCCCTAAGCGCGCGACCAGGACCTCAAGGACGGTGAAGGTGTAGCCGGTGATGCGAAAGGGCGCGCGAAGCGGCCAATGCTCGATGTCCAGGCGCAGGTCGAGGCGCGCAGGTCTGTTCACTTGCGAAAATCCTTACGATAGGTGGAGAAGAGGTCAGTAGTTCGGGCCGGCGCCGACGAGCCGGAATACGAGGACGACCCACGCCGCCGGGACCGCCGCGAGCACCAGCAGCATCGCCCAGGCTCGCCTGCGCCAGCCCGATCGCCAGGTCGCAAACAAGGCCCAGAGCGCGATCAGGGGACCGGCGACCACGACCGCCCCGCCGATCTCGAGCACGGCCAGCCAGGGGTCGAGCGGCGTCGAGAATTCCGCGAGGTCTCTGACCGCGCCGTCGAGCACCAAGGCCCAGCCGATCGCGACCGCCAGGGTCGCGGCCGCCCAGCAGCGAACGGCGAGACGGGCGGCGACCGCGTTTCGCGGCCTCGCCGTCGCCACGCCTCGTCCGCGGCCGAGCACGGCCGCCGTCGGCCAGGCCAGAACCGTCGCAGCCATGACGGCCAGGCCAGCGATCAATGCCGGAACAAGCCAGGCCGCCGACCGCCACCACGGCGCCGGCTGATAAACCATGAACGGTGAGATCGGATCGGTGCTGACCGCGACCACCTTGCGGCCTTCGACCTTGGCGGCTAGCCGCTCCTGTCCGCCGACTTCACGCCAGACGAACGGGGCGACTTCGCGCCAGACCTTCGGTTGATCGTTGGGACCGCGAAATCCGTCGGCGACGAGCGAGCCGTCAGGCGTGACGCTTATCCGCAGCTGGCTGAACAAAGTCCCGATCGAGAGAAGCGTCGTCTCCGCCCGCCGGGAGTTTTCGTAAGTTCCGGCGAGCATCGCCGCATGGGCCCGCGCGGTCGGCAGCACAGGCTCGCGCAGCGGCGGGCCGGGGAAGTATCGATCGGCGAACTGCTCGAACAGCGCATTGCGGATTGTGCGCGCGGCGCCGGGACGGCCGGCGCTGTTCAAGGCGACGTAGAGGCCGACGCCGTCGTCAAGGAAGAGCTTGAGGTCGCTGTGGAACGCCTGGCTGTCGCCGCCATGGCCAATGATGCGCCGGCCGTTGCGCTGGGTTTCATAGAAGCCGAGCAGCATGCCGTTGAGCGGCGCCATCAGACGCCTCGCCTCGCCATGCATCCTCTGAGCGGTCTGCGCCTGCAAGATACGCGCGCCGCCGTACCGTCCGTCCTGAAGATGGGCGATCATGAAATGCGCCATGTCCCGCCCGCTGGCCGACATGCCGCCCGCAGGAGCCGGAGCCAGGCGCTCGAACCTCCACGCCCGGCCGGACGCGAGCATGTAGCCTTGCGAAACGCCCGGCGGCGGCGACTGGACGAAGGTCGCCGTGGTCATCTCAAGCGGCCGGAAGATCTCCGCCCGGACATAGTCTTCGAAGGGGCGTCCAGAGACGCGCTCGACGATGTAGCCGGCCAGGGCGGCGCCATAGTTCGAGTAGGCCGGCGTTTCGCCGGATGGGTAGATCCGCTTTGGAACCCAGACCTTCAGCCAGGCCTCGTTGCTTTGCAGGCCGGCGGCGTCGCGGCTCCACATGTTGCGCACGCCTTCCTCGAACCCCGCCGAGTGGGTCATCAGGTCACGGAGCGTCACGGGCCTTCCGGCTCGCGGCGGGATGCGAAAATCGAGATAGGCGTTGATGTCCCGATCCAGATCGAGCCGCCCGGCTTCGACGAGCTGCATGACAGCCGTCCAGGTGACCAGCTTCGACACCGAGCCTGGCCTGAAGAGGGTCCGCGACGGATCGACGGGCGTCTGCTTGGCCACGTCGGCGTAGCCGTAGCCCTTGGCGAGCAGCACCTCGCCGTCCTTGACCACCACCACGACCGCGCCGGCCACGTCGCCCCGCTTCAGGGCGTAGGGCATGAGGCCGTCCACGAACGCCTCGGCGTCGACGGCGGTCAGTTCGCGCCCACCGGCGGCCGGTGTCGCCCCGGCCTGCGAAGCGGCGGCGATCAACACCGCCACCCCGATCGCGATCCATGCGCCGCACCTCATAACGCCCCTCCGCCCAACCGTTTCCCAACCCAATTACAGAATTGCTAATTGTATTAGCTTATTTTCGCAACACCCCCGCTCGACCGCGACGATACCCATTGACACGTGGTCGATTTGCCCTCATCCGAATGCTACTTAAATTAGTCTAAGTCGATAGAGCCGTGGCCGACACCGCCGAAACGCCTTCAACGCTCGGAACGCTCGCGGGGCTTTGGCGGCGAAAGTCGCTAGCCGTGGGCGGCCGCGCGCCGTTCGAAGACAGCGACGCCCTCTGGATTCAGCTGGGCGCGTTCTTTGTGGACCTGCGCACGCCCCTGGGGGCGGGCGCGCTAAGCCCTCCGGCCGCATTTTCCGGCCGCGCGCAGTGGCGCGCGCCACGCATCACGTTTTGTCGCGACCTGGACCTCGAGCGCCAGAAGGCCAGCGACGAGGCCGAGCTACGCCTGAACGGCGACACCCTGATCGAGCGTGGAATCTATCGAGCCGGCGACCAGCCCCTTCCCTATGCCGAGGTCTGGCTCCGCGAGCGGCGCGGCCCGGCTAAGGGACGCGTCCTTGAAGGCCGCGCCGCGCCACAGTCGCGCGCGAGCGGACGACTGATCGAACTGGGAGCGACCGCCATTGCGATCATCGACGCGGGGCCGGCCGGCTTCAGCGCCGTCGAATTCTGCAGGACGAAGGACGAATGGCGCCCGACGCGCCGCCTGGGACGGCCGCCGCCCGACCTGCCACGGGGCGACGGACTGCGCGACGGGACGAACTGGGCGGGTCTGTACTGGGCCGTGGTCGACCATGCGGCCTAAGCCGGCCAGCAGCCTGGGAGCGGGCGTGTTCGGGGCCAGCCTGCCCGGCATGGCGGTGCTCAACACCTTTCCATTCCTGGCCGGCGCGTTGATCGACGATCGAAAGATGACGGCCGCCGCGGCCGGCGCCCTGCTCAGCCTTGAGCTCCTGGCCAGCGCCGTGGCGGCGCTGACCGCCTCGGCGCTGGCCCGACGCCTGCCGCCACGTCCCTCCGGCCTGTCCGGGTGCCTGCTGTTTGCGATGGGCAATCTGGCGGCCGTCCAGGCCGAAGGCTGGCTGCTGGCCGCGGCGCGGCTGCTGGCCGGCGCCGGCGGGGGCCTGGCCCTGGCGGCGGCGGGCCGGGCGATGGCGATGTCCACGGCCCCGACCAAGCTGGGGGCCGACATCGCCATCCTGCTCGCCGCCCTCGGCGGCGCGGTCGCCCTCGGCGCCGGCCTGACGATCGACCGCTTCGGCTTCGCCGGCGGCTGCCTCTTCCTGGCCGCCGCGGCCCTCAGCGCGACGCCGTTCGTCGCCCGGCTTCCCGACCCGGGCGTCGCCATCCAATCTGGCGCGGCGGGGCGGCTGGATTGGCGCGTGGCCGTCCCGCTGCTCGGCGCCACGGGAATAGCCTTCCTGACCGGTGGAGCGGTCTGGAGCTATTGCGAGCGCATCGGTCTGGCGGCCGGCCTTTCGGCGAAAGCGGTCACGATGGCCGTAGGATCGACCGCCGCCCTGGGCGTCGCCGGCGCCGCCGCCGCCCGCGTGCTGGCGAGCGTGCGCCCCCTGGCCGTCGGCGGCGCCGGCCTGCTCGTCTTTGGCGCCTCGGCCGCGGCCCTGTCCGCCTCACGGGAACCGCTTCACTACATCCTCGCGCTTTCGGCCCTGTCCTTCGCCTTCATCTTCGTTTGGCCCTTCATCCTGGGCGCGGCCGTCGAGGCCGACAAAAGCGGGCGGCTGGCGAGCGCCGCCTACGGCGTCCAGATGCTCGCTGGCGCGCTGGCGCCCCTGGCGGGCGGCGTCCTCATCGGCGCCGGCGCGCTCGACCGCCTCGCCGCGGCGGCGCTCGTCTCAGGCGCCGCCGCGGCGGGAGGGCTCGTAGTCGCCGGGCGCCGAAATCGGCAGGCCCGACTCCGAGATCATTCAAGTTAGAAAGTGAAACAGTCGATGCGCACATCAACCTTGTCGCCGCTCGCCGAAGAGGTGCTGGCGATCGCCGGCGCGCCACTGGAGCGGGCGTTCGCCCTGCCCCCCGCCTGCTACGTCGACCCCGGCTTCCTGGCGCTTGAACACGAGGTCCTGTTCGCCCGCGAGTGGCTGTGCGTCGGCCGCGCCGCCGATATCCCGCAGCCCGGCGACTACGCCGCCTATGACAGCCCTGTGGGCCCGGTCATGGCCGTGCGGCAGAAGGATGGGTCCATCGCCACCCTGAGCCGTGTCTGCCGCCACCGCGGTGCCCTCGTCGGCGAAGACGGGAGCGGGTCCGCCCGGCTCTTCACCTGCCCCTACCACAAATGGGTATATGAGCTGGACGGCCGCCTGCGCGGCGCGCCGGCCATGGGCGGCAACCCGGCCTTCGCGCCAGCAGATCGCGCCCTGCCGCGCTTCGCGACCGAGGTCTGGCAGGGCTTCGTCTTCTTCAACGCCGACGCCGGCGCCGCCCCGCTGGCGGGCAGGCTGGCGAGCATCGCCGAACTCTGCGGCCGCCATGACCTGCTCAACCTCAAGACCGGCTTCCTGATCGAGGAGGATTGGCCCTCGAACTGGAAGGTCGCGTTCGAGAACAGCTGCGAGACCTACCACCACATGGGCGTTCACCGGCAAACCCTGGAGCCGGCCTTCCCGACGCTGGGCGTGCGCTGCGAGGCGGGCGGAGCGCAGCACAACCTGCACATCGTTCCGTCAGCGGACGGATTCAGCTTCGAGCCCGGCGCCAACTCCCGGCTAACCGGCGATGACCTCGCCCAATTGCAGATCGTCGGCGTCTATCCGAACCTGGTCATCGCGCTGTCAGGCGCCACGGCCACCTGGTTCTCCTTCACTCCGACTTCGGCGACGACCACGCGCCTGCGTGTCGGCTGGCTCGTCCCGTCCGATGCGGACCCCGCCGCGCTGCCGCGCGAGCGCGCAACGCTGGAAGCCATCCTGGCCGAGGACCGCGTGTCCTGCACGGGCGTTCAGCGGGGACTGGAGAGCCGCGATGCGCGGTCCGGCCCCCTGTCGCCCATCGAACAGACGATCGCCGAGTTCGCGCGCTACCTTGCCCGCCGCATAGCGACCGCCGGCGGGGCGTAGGCCCGCTCAGGCCGTGACCAGCGCCAGCGCGATGGTCACGGCCTGGGACTGCAGGCGCTCCAGCTCGCTCACCCCTACCGACGCGGCTACGCCCGCATAGGGCCAGGCCAGAGAGACGAGGATGGCGCCGAACATCAGCGAAAAGAAGCTGGGGTGGATGCCAGGCTTGAACACCCCCTCGGCCACGCCACGCATATAGGCGACCCTCAGGTTCTCGTTGATGCGCCCCACCGCGTCGATCTTGGTCGCATCCTCGACGGGGCCAAAGGCCGTGGTCAGGGGACCGAAGCCGCCGGGCGTCGCCAGGTCGCGCAGCAACATCCGCACATAGGCGGGCTTGGCGGCGAAGAACCACACGAGCCCCCTGGCCCAGCTCTCCATCCAGGCGATCGGCGGCAGTTCCGGGTCGGGGCTCAAGAACTGCGCCAGTTCGTCGAGCATGGTCCGCGCCAGGACCGCGATGATCTCCTCGCGGCTCTCGAAATGGCGGTAGATGGACGGCGTCTGGATTCCGACGGCGTCGGCGATGTCCTTCAGCTTCAGCTCCTCGACGCCGTCGCGGGCGATCAGGCGCATGGCCTCCTCGAGGATCAGGTCGCGTGTGCCGATCGGCTCGTTCTGCCGCAGCCGCCGGCGCGAGGCTCGTTCCGCCATGATTCATGTCTCCCGATAGGTCGATTAGCACAGGCCGGGCGACCTGCGGGAGATGTGCTTAGGGACGGGGCGGAAGCGCAAAGCGCAGCGACCGCGCGATGCTGGCGCTCACCACGCTGACGTGGGTCTCGCCCCCGAAATCGACGAACTCGGCCTTGTATCCGTCCGCGCCCTTGACGGCGGCGAGCCGCCCGCTCAGTTCCCGTGCGTTGTCGATGGTTCGTATGCGCCGGATGTAGTCATCGAATTGCGCCTGGCTCATGCCTGGCGGCGGGGCGACCGCGGTGGCGGACTGTTCGAGGCCGCCCACCGTCACCAATACGCGTGGAGCCGCCCGCCCGGCCGCCACCGCGGACTTGAAGGCCGCTTCGTTGTTCAGGACCACGGCCCCGCCCCACCAGATCGACGGGCTGGCCGAGACGACGCTGCGATAGGCTCCGGGGTGTTTGAACAGCGTGTCGAGCGCGAAGAGCCCTCCGAGCGAATGCCCGACAAGCACCTCCTCGGCGGGATTGATCCGGTACGCGCCGGCGAGCCGCGGCTGCAGATCCTCCTTCAGGAAGCGATAGAAGTCGTCGGCCCCGCCCACCGGCAGGCCGCCCATCTCCGCCACGACCACCCCCGCGGGCGGCCTGGGCGTATAGTCGAACACCCTGCGCGCCGCGATCTGCCGCATCGAGCCGGTCGGGTCATCCAGCTTGAACGGATAGCCCACGCCCACGATGATCGCTGGCCGCATTTCTCCCGCCAGTTCGAGCATGCGGGCGATCTCCACCGCGGTGCCGAAGTAGCCGTTGCCATCCAGCAGATAGACCACCGGATAGCCGCCCGGCGGGGGCGGGGTCAGCGGCTCGGCCACGAAGATCCGGTAGGCCAGGCCGCCGGCCTTGGAGGTCATGTCCCATTGGTTGGCGTAGAGCACCTGGACTGGCTCGACAGCCGCGGGCGCCTGCGCGGCGACAGGCCCCGCCAGCGCGAAGGCGGCGCAGGCGGCGGCGACAAGGTTCGACGTCTTCATCCAGAATTTCCCACCCATCAGAATCGCGCCCGAACGGTCAGGCCGACGGTCAGCGGCCGCACGCGGATCGCGCCGCGCTCGCCCAGCGGAACGCCAGAAACGAAGGTCGCATCCACCGCGCTGGTCTTGCCGTCGGAGTTGAACAGGTTGTTGGCGAAGGCGATCAGCTCGACGCGCTCGAGATTCACCCCGGCCCGCAGATTGGCGACCATGTAGTCGCCGAACCGGACGCCCTGGCGCCCAAAGTCGGTGAACTGTTCGCCGACATACTGGATGTCGGCCCGCACATAACCGCGGCGCTCCAGGACGTCGAAGCCGGCCTGCGCGTAGGCGGACGCCTTCACCGCCGGACTGGCCGGCAGCTGGTCGCCCGACTTGGCGCCGATCACGCCGCTCACCCGGGAAATCTGGGCGACGTCCTTGGTGAGTTCGCCGTGGCTGAGGGACAGGGCCGAGCCCACTTCGAGCCAACGGGTCGCCAGGGCGGTCAGTTCGGCCTCCAGACCATAGACGCGCGCGTCGCCCGCATTGCCGGTGTAGGCGACGCCTTTGTAGAGCGAGGCCTGAATGTTGGACCAGTCGATGTAGTAGAGCGTGGTGTTGAGCCGCACCGCCCCGCCCGCCAGGCGCGATCGCTGACCGACCTCGAAGTTCCAGAGGCTGTCGGAATCGTAGGTCGCCGGCGGCGGGGTCGGACTGAGGCCGGCCGTCAGGTTCGGTCCGCCGGTCCGGAAGCCGCGCGAGGCCTGGGCGTAGAGGGTGAGACTGTCGCTCGGACGATAGGTCACCGCAAAGCGCGGGTTGGTGGTCACTTCGCTTTGCTTGCCGGTCGTGTCGATCACGGTCGCCGGCGACAGGTCGCCGGTCATCAGGACGCCGGAAGAATGGGTGGTGAAGGCCACGCTCGAGCGACCGACCCGCACCCCGGCCGTCAGGTCGACCTTCTCGTTGAGGGCGTAGGTCGCCTCGCCGAAGATCGCCTTCTCGCTTTCGTCCGAAGCGGTGCGGACGTCCTGGATGCGCTTGACGCCGACCAGGGCCGCGATGGCCGGGGAGTCGATGGTCTGGCCGCCGGTCCCGTCGATGGTCTGGTAGTAGGCGCCGACCGTCCAGCGCAAGGGCCCCTCCCCGGTCGAGGACAGCCGCAGTTCCTGCGTGAAGGTCTTAGCCTTCGAAGGGGTCAGGCTGGGGGTGGCCGCGACCAGGCCGGGAACGCCAAGCGCATAGCCCAGCAGGGTCACATAGGCGCTGGCGTCGCTGACGGCGAACAGCTGCTTCGTCGAGTAGCTCGTGGACGAAACCAGGTCAAAGCCGTCGAAGGCGTATCGGCCGACCAGATTGTAGATCCTGTTCTCCAGATCGACCGAGGGCTCGACCAGACTGGCCCTGGTGCGGCCGTCGGACCCGTTGAGGTCGTAGGAGCTGTGGCCGGTCGAACCGGACCTGCTCTTCTGATAGAGCGCCGTCGCCAGGAGCGAGAGACGCTCGGTCGGTTCCGCGGCGACCATCAGGCGCCCGCCGGACTGCCTCCCCCAGTTGACGTCGCGTCCTCCGGTCAGGCGATTGTCGATGTCGCCTCCGACATAGCTGGCGTAGCCCACGGCGCGGACGCCCAGCTTTCCTGCGACGATCGGCGCGTTGAGCATGGCGTTGAAGTCGCCCGAACCATCTCCGCCGTCCGTGGCGCTAGCACCGGCCTCGAGGGCGCCCGACATCGCATTCAGGTCGGGCTTGTTGGTGATCACCCGGACCGCGCCGCTCAGCGAGCCGGATCCGAAGAGCGTGCCCTGTGGGCCGCGCAGGACCTCCACGCGCTTGATGTCGAACAAGCGCAGGTCGGTCGTGCTGAGCCCGCCCGCGCCAGGATCGGCGGGCAGGTCGTCGATGAAGAGCCCGACCGTCGATTGCTGCAACCCGGCCGAAACGCCGGTCGTGACGCCCCGCACCACAAGGTTGGCCTGGTTGGCGCCTCCGCCGGCGTTCGACAGGCCCGGGGCGTTGGCGACGATGTCGTCGATCTGGGCAGCGCCGCGCCGGGCGAGCGCGGCTTCCGTTTCCGCCGAGATGCTGACGGGAACGTTGCGAAGGGCCTCCTCGCGCTTGGTCGCCGTGACGATCACTTCCTCGATTTCGAGCGGCTCACGCGCCTGCGCCGCAGCGCCGCCGGCCGCCCCGAAACAGATCAGCGCCGCGCTGGCCGTCAACATTGCGCGCGACTTCGTAACTGTACGCATCTTCCCTCCCAGTCCGGTCCTTATCGTGGCGTTCCGCCTACCGGTTGGGACGCGCTCTAGGCCGCGACGGGATCGGCGTCAAGTTTATGCTAATTTAAATAGCATTTAAGAGAGACGTCGCCGGACGACGGATATCGCCGAAAATTCGCTTTCAAATTGAAATTCTGAGACGCCTCAGCGTCGCACAGACAGGCGTGTCGCGCCGACGGCAAAAAGAAAGGGAGTACAATTAGCCTAATCCAGCGCTCTAGTCGTTTCACGACATCCGACCTGACGGACGCGGACGAGGAGGCGACCGGCGCGTTTTCGCAGACCCGCCCCGCAGCCATCGCAGCGATCGCAGAACGGCTTGGGGCGGGGGTATTTTATCAGCTCAGCCATCTTGGAGCCCGAAGGCTCCGTTTCCGGTTGGCGGTCGCGCCGCGACGGTCGCCTCCCCTACGCCTGATGAGCCTCGGCCCGAAAATGGCGGAACGTCGAACGGCGGATCAGACGGGGCTAGAGCTTCTTTGCGACGGCGCTCGCCAGGGCGCGCAGCGCGTCCTTGCGTTGGGCCGGCTGACCGACGCCGCCTGCGGCCACCGCGACCACCCGCGCGCCCTTCAGGAAGGTGTAGCTGGCGCCCTGCGCCGACAGCGCCCAGAAGGTGCGTTCGCCGACGCCCTTTTCCTCGACGACCTTGGCCCCGTCAGAATGGGCCTCGACAAGATGGACGGTGGCTTGCTTGCGCGCTTCGGCGGCGGACGAGAACTCCACCACCGAGATGATCAGTCCGGCCTTGGCGGCGCGATAGGTGCAATAGGAAAGCCGCCCCGGGGAATCCTCGTCCTGCTGCGGCCCGGCGGGGATCGCCGCGGCGACGGGCTGCCCCACGACGGCGGCGGCCTCGGCGCGGCTGGCCAGCCCGCAGACGTCGATCGCATAGGCGGGGCTGGCGGCGAGCAGAACCGCGACAACGCCGCCGAACTTCAGAACCTGCATGGACATGGGCGTTCCTTGAGCGAACCTGGGAGCGGACCTGGGACCTTCACCGATCCTAGCCGCCGGGCGGGCGGCCGACCTCATTGGAACCTATGAGCGCCGCCGCCGTCCTTCCCGCGCCGGCCTTGACATTCCTGTCAATAAGAAGGGAGCCTGCCGGCGAGATCGGAAGGGAACGTCATGGGGGGAAGAGCCTCGGTCGGCGACGACGAAGACGTCGCGCCGAGCCGCTATGTCAGCCTGCTTGAGGAATGGTCCCGGCGCTACCGGCCGCCCCTGATCCGCTTCTTCCAGCGGCGCATGCCGCCGGCCGACCACGAGGATCTGGTGCAGGAGGTGTTCCTGCGACTGGCCAAGCACGGCGACCTCGACACCATCGGCCACGTCGAGGGGTACCTGTTCCGGGCGGCCGGCAACGTGCTCAAGGACTGGCGCCGGCGCGAGGCGCGCCACGCGGCCGCGGCCCACGACCTCATCGGCGACGACCTGGCCGACGAGGTGGGTTTTTCGCCGGAACGCGTCCTTCTAGGCAGGGACACCGTCAACGCGCTGGTCGCGGCGCTGGAGACGCTGCCGGAGAGGACCCGCGCCGTGTTCGTGCTATATCATTTCGACAATCTGCCCCATGTCGAGATCGCGCGCCGGCTCGGCATCGCCGTGCGCACCGTCGAGAACAACATGGCCAAAGCCCACGCCCACATCGCCGCCGTCATGCTGGATCGTAAATGACCCTTCCCGACCGGCAGCTCGAAGGCCGGCCCTCCAACCTCGCCGAAGACGCGGCCGAATGGGACAGGCGGCTGCGGTCGGCCCAGTGCGCCGAGGACGACCGCAAGGCGTTCGAGGCCTGGTGCGAGGCCGATCCGGCGCGGGCCGCCGCCTTCGACGACCTGCAGTCGGGCATCCGCGGCCTGAAGGAGGCCTACGCCGTCAACCCCCGCCTGCGCGCGATGCGCGATCAGGCGCAGGCGCTCAGGCCGGCCGGCCGGCCATGGCGGATCGCCGCCGGCGTGAGCGCCCTCGCCGTCGCCGGGGCCGCCGCCGGGGCCTGGCTGATCTTCAGGCCCGCGCCCGTCGCGCCGGTCCCGGCAGAGGCTCCGCGCGACGCCATTTCGGTGTTCCAGACGGCGGTGGGCGAGCGGACGACGGTCGTCCTGTCCGACGGCTCCAAGGTGACGCTGAACACCCGCAGCAAGATGGTCGTCGACTACACGCCCGACCGTCGCGACATCGCCCTGACCGCCGGCCAGGCGCTGTTCGAGGTGGCCAAGAACGCCAACCGCCCATTCGTGGTCACCGCCGGCTCGCGCAGGGTCACCGCCGTCGGCACCACCTTCGACATCCGCATCGATCCGCGCCGCGTCGACGTGACCCTGATCGAAGGCCGGGTGCGGGTCGACCCGGTCCGGCCCGGCCTGCTCGCGGTGATCCGCCCGGACGTCCGCCAACTGAAGGCGGGCGAACAGCTGACGGCCACCGACGCCGGAGCCGGGGTGGCCGTCGCGCCCGCCAACATCCCCGCCGTGACCAGCTGGCGCCAGGGCGCGGTCGTCTTCAACGACACGCCGCTGCCCGACGCCGTCGCCGAGATCAACCGCTACGCCGCCGAGCCCATCGTGGTCGGCGACCCGGCCCTAGCCCAGTACCGGGTGAACGGCCGCTTCCGGACCAGCGAACCGGCCACGTTCGTCAACGCCCTGGCCGCCTATTTCCCGCTGGAGGCCCGCAGGGCCCCCGACGGCCAGACGGTGCTGACCGCCAGGCGCTGAGCCGTTCGCCGGGCGCGACGGACGGCGCATAGTCTTGATTTTTCAATAGAAAGCTTCTCAGGCCGTCGCATCGCGTCCCCGGCCCGTAAAAAACTGGCCCGCGGAAAGGTGGGCGGGGACTCCAGCCGGCGTCTTCCTGCATGACAGCCGCTCAAGCGGCGTCGAGACCGGAACGGTCGACGGGGAAACGCCGATGACAGACAAGACCAAGACCTCGCCCAGAACGCTGGCCATGAGCGGATGCGCGCTCGTCGCCCTGCTCGCCGCCGCCGGCGCCGCCCAGGCCCAGACCAAGCCGCCGGCCCATTTCCAGATCGCCGGCCAGGACCTGCGGGCCGCCCTGCAGCAGTTCGCCAAACAGGGAGACCAGCAGGTGCTGTTCTCCTCCGACATCGTGGCCGGCAAGCACAGCCCCGGCGTGGCCGGCGACCTGCCGCCGGAGGGCGCGCTGAAGGTCCTGCTGTCGGGGACCCGGCTCACCTACGCCAAGACGCAGAACGGGGCCCTGCTGATCGTCGCCGACCCCGCGGAGGCCCAGATGCCCCGCCCCCAGCTCGCAAGCGCCGGCGCTAACGCGGCGCCGGCGGTCGAGGAGGTGGTGGTCACCGCCCAGAAGAAGGCCGAGAACATCCAGAATGTGCCGATCGCGATCTCGGCCTTCACCGGCGAGGACCTGACCAACCGCCACATCGAAACCGGCGGCGACCTGGTCACGGCGACCCCGAACGCCGCCTTCACCAAGACCAACTTCGCCAGCTACAACTTCCAGATCCGCGGCATCGGCACCCAGGCCCTGTCGGTGACCACCGACCCGGCCGTGGCGGTCAGCTTCAACGCCTCGCCGATGATCCGCAACCGCCTGTTCGAACAGGAATATTTCGACGTCAACAACGTCGAGGTGCTGCGGGGCCCGCAAGGAACCCTCTACGGCCGCAACGCCACCGCCGGCGTGATCAACATGATCCCCAACCTGCCGAAGCTCGGCGGGTTCGAAGCCTGGATCAAGGCCGAGACCGGCAACTATTCGAGCAAGCGCCTGAGCGGCATGGTCAACATCCCGCTCTCCGACACCCTGGCCTTCCGCGCCGCCGGCGCCTGGACGGATCGGTCCGGCTACGTGACGAACAGCGTCACCGACAAGGACGTCGACGGCCGCAACCTGTGGTCCGGCCGCCTGTCGCTGGCCTGGAAGCCGACCAGCCGCTTCAACGCCAACCTGATCTGGGAGCATTTCGACGAAAACGACGACCGGGCGCGCACGGGCAAGCAGTTGTGCCACACCGACCCGGGCCAGCCCGCCGTGAACGGCGTCGCCACACGCCCCGTGGACGCGGCGCACTTGAATCAAGGCTGCCTGGACGGCTCGCTCTACGGTCCCGGAGCGTTTGGCGTGCCGAACGGCAGCGGCATGCCATGGATCATGGCGGCGTCGACCGCGCCGGGCCAGATCGGCGCCACCCCCGGCGGCAACAATGTCGCCGCCATCCCTCCCGCCACCGACCCTTTCCATGGGCTGATCCAGTCAAGAGATCTGCGCACGATCGGGACGACCTACGACCCGCGCTTCCGCGCGCATAACGATGTCTTTCAGTTCAATGTCGACTTCGACGTGACCGATAATCTGAAGTTTGTTTCCCAGACCCTCTTCACTCGGGATGTATATCGATCCACCCAGGATTATTCCCGATTTCAGTCGAACCCGATATTCAATGCGACGGACAACCTGCTGAGAAACCCCACCCTTCCGACCCCCGCCTACAATATCCTGCCGAACGGCTTCTTCTGCGATCCTCAGCTGGGCTGCTCCAACCGTCAGCTCATGGTCGACATGGTCACCTCGAACAGCAAGCAGTGGTCCCAGGAATTCCGCCTGCAATCAGCTTATTCAGGACCGTTCAATTTCAGCGTCGGCGCCAACTACCTCTATTATCAGATCGATGAGAGCTACTACGTCTTCAACAACGTGCTCACCTTTCTCTCGGAGAATTACTACAATACCGAGAACATCGCGGCCGGCCCGCTGCCGTGCGCGCCGGGCCAGCCCGCCAACCCATCGACCGGGAAGGGCTGCGTCTATATCGACCCGAACCCTCTCGGCCGGATCAACGGTCAGGGCCACAACTACTTCCGCAGCTGGAACCTGGCCGATACGCGTTCGATGGCGATCTTCGGCGAAGCCTACTGGCAGCTTTCCGACAGCCTGAAGCTGACGGCCGGCCTGCGCTTCACCAACGACCGCAAGATCACCACGCCGATACCCAGCCAGGCTTTGCTGACCACCACGTTCGTCGGGGGCGGCTTCGTCAACAGCGGCTATCCGGCCCAGCCGGACATTCGCCAGACCTGGAGCGAACCGACCGGCCGTCTGGTGCTGAACTGGACGCCGCGCACAACGTTCACCGACAGCACGATGGTCTACGCCTCGTATTCTCACGGCTACAAGGCCGGCGGCACCAATTCGCCGGGCATCGGAGCCGATCCGCAGTATCTGTACTTCACGCAACGGGACCCGCGATACAAGGCCGAGTACGTCGACGCCTTCGAAATCGGCGCCAAGAACGTGCTCGCCGGCGGCCGGCTGGTCGTCAATGCGGCGGCCTTCTACAACGACTACCAGAACTATCAGATTTCGCAGATCGAAGACCGCGCCACGCTCAACGAGAACTTCGACGCCAAGACCTGGGGCGCGGAACTCGAGACGATCTGGCGGCCGACGCGGGAATTCCAGGTCAGCGCCGCCCTGGGCCTGCTCGACACGCGCATTGGCTCCGGGCAGTCCTCGATCGACCCGATGAACCGCACCCAGGGCGACCCGAACTGGGTGCTCGTGCGCCCCTGGATGCAACAGGCCTCGAACTGCATCGCGCCGGCGGCGATCGTGTCCAAGCTCCTGCAGTTCACCGCGACCCGCCCCAGCCTGCTGTTCGGCCTCTGCGGCAGGAACCCGTTCAGTCCCGGCTACGGCCCAGGCAGCCCGAACCTCCGCTTCATCGGCGGCGTTCCCTACGACCCCCTGGTCAACGCGCCGAACGGCGGCCAGGGCTTCGCCGCCGATGTCGGCGGGCACAACCTGCCGAACGCCCCGCATTTCACCGTCAGCGTCAGCCCGCAGTACACGGTCTATTTCGGCCGCAGCGACCTGACCCTGCGCGCCGACCTCTATTACCAGGGCGACAGCTGGGCGCGCATCTATCAGGACCAGATCGACCGCCTGCGCGGCTGGGGCAACATCAACCTGTCGGCGACGTGGCGCATGCCGGAAACGGACTGGACGGTGCAGGTCTACGTCAAGAACGCCCTCGACGGGAAAGCCATCACCGGCACCTTCCTGAACAGCGACGACACCGGCCTGACCTCGAACGTGTTCGTCCAGGACCCCCGCATCATCGGCCTCAGCGTCCGCAAGGGGTTCTAGGGGCGACGGCGCGTCGAGCGCCCGCCCCACGGCCCGGTCGTCGCCCTGGCGCAGGGCGACGACTTCCCCGCCTGTCTCCCGCCCCTCCCCTGAAACGCGGCGGCGCCATGCAGCCGCCCTGGCGCGGAAGATCGCAAATCCATCAGCCTCAAGAAGAAAAATGGGGAGCAGGTTGGTTGATTCATGGCCAAAATTAGGTCATGAGCCCCCGACCCTTGATGCATACTCAGGCATAGATTCAGCCTGGGGAGCGTTTTTTGACGCGCGCATAGTTCAGTATGGCCAGGTGACAGTGCACAGTACTCGTTCGAAAACCGTAACCATTCGTCAATCTTTTAACGCGTCCGGAACTCGATCCTTACGCACGCGGCTGCAGATCAATTCGGCCTTGGTCGGGGCGGCCCTGACCTTGGCCGCTCCCAGCCTGGCCCTGGCCTCCAACGAATGCGGGGCCGCGGTCGGCGGCGTCGTCACCTGCGCGGCGACGGGAAGCCCCTATGCGGGGGGCATCAGCTATTCCGCCTCCGGACAGGGCCTGACGGTCAACCTTGAAAGCGGCGCGCTCGTCCATTCGACCGCGAGCGTCAGCGCGGGCGTCGATCTGCAATCGAACGACGAGAACATCACCTTGAATCACGGCGGCGGCGTCATCGCCGACCGCGGCTACGGCGTCTCCCTGCAAACGAGCACCGGGTTCATCACCGCCAACCTGGGCGAGGTGGTCTCGGCCACCAGCGCCGGCGTCTACGCCTTCCATGACGACGGCGGAGGGCTCATCAACGTACGCAAGGTCACCTCTGGCGCCGAAGGCGTCGTAGCCAACAGCTACAATGGCGGCTTCACCATCAATGCCGGCTCCATCTTGGCCGTGGGCGTTGGGATCGACGCCTTCAGCGTCGGTTCCGGAAATCTCGTCGTCACCAGCACCGACCGCATCGAGACGACGGGCGTGGGCTCGTCCGGCCTCACGGCCGCCACCAGCGGCGACATCCTCATCGACGTCAACGCGGTGCGGACCGCCGGCCGAAACAGCATCGGAATCCAGTCCTCGACCGATCTGGGCCGCCTCGACGTTTCGGCCAAGTCGATCGTCACGGTCGGCGCGAACAGCTTCGGCCTGCAGGCCATCGGCCAAGGCGGCCTGGTCAAGGTCGACGCGGGATCGATCTCGACCCAGGGGAACGGCGGCGTCGGGCTGCAGGCGCGCAACAACAGCGGCGATGCGTTCGTCCATGCCGGCGCCGTCGACACGCGAGGCGACAACGCCGCCGCGGTCGATGCGCAAAACATCTTTGGCGGCATCGTCGTCAAGATCGACGGCGCCATCTCGACCGCCGGGACCGGCAGCAACGGCGTCAACGGCGTCAACGCCAACGGCGACATCGCGCTGACCAGCGCCGGAACCGTTTCGACCCTCGGCGCCAACAGCATCGGGGTGAACCTGTCCAACGGCCGCGGCGCGGTGACGGCGGATGTCGCCACGGTCTCGACGCGCGGCGCGGCGACCGCCGCCGTCATGGCCGTCGCCGACGCCGGCCGCGTCACGGTCAAGGCGCTGGACGTCGTCGCCTCGGGCGCGCTCAGCGAAGGCGTCCTGGCGCGCAGCAACAGCGGCCCGGTCAGCGTCGCCGTGCGCAACAGCGCCGCGGACGCCGCCGCCATCCACGCGATCGGCGTCGCGGGCCCGGCTGACGTCGCCATTTCGGGAACGGTGCGTTCGGCCAATAGCGACGCCATCGTGGTCCAGAGCGGCGCGGCCGCCAGCATCACGATCGCCGCCGCCGGCTCGGTGACCGGCGCGGGCGGCGCCATCGTCCTCAACGCCCTCAACGCGACCATCAACAACGCCGGCTCGCTCAGCGGCGGCGCGTCGCCGACGATCGTCGCGACGCAGGGGCCCGTCACCCTGACCAACAGCGGCAAGTTCGTCGGCGGCGTGCGCTTCGGCGCGGGGGCCAATCTGGTCGCGAACAGCGGCGATTTCGCGCTCTCGGGCGTCAGCGATTTCGGCGGCGGCGCAAGCCGCCTCGTCAATACGGGCGTGGTCCGCATGCTGGCGCCCTCCGCCCTGTCGGGCCTCAGGCGGTTCGAGAACGCCGGGCTCGTCACCCTGGCCGACAACCACGCAGGCGACGTCCTGAGGATATCCGGCGACTATGTCGGGGTGAACGGCCGACTGGCCCTCGACGTCAACGCCCTCGCCGGCGGGGGCGCGACCCACGACCAACTGGTCATCGGCGGCGCGGCCTCGGGCGTGACCTCGATCAGCCTCAACCACGTGGGCGGCGTCGCGCTGACGCCCGGCACGACGCTGAAGCTGGTCGATGCGGGCGGCGGCTCGCAGGCAGGCGCCTTCACGCTGGCGCCCGGCTCCAGCGAGGTCGGCTTCGCACACTACGGCCTGCGCTATGAGGCGGCGGGCGACGACTTCTATCTGGTCGCCACCGAAGGCGCGGCGGTGTTCCAGGCGCTCAAGATCAACGAAGGCGCCCAGACGCTGTGGCGCCAGTCCGCCGACGCCTGGTCGGCGCACGCCGCGTCCCTGCGCGATCCGGCTGCGGGCGGATCGCCCGCCCGACGGGTCTGGGGACAGGTCTACGGCTCGACCGACAAGCGCGACCAGACCTTGGTCCGCGCCGCCGGCGGCATGGTCCAGACCGTCGACCTCTCCTATCGCCAGGAACATGTCGGCGGGCAGATCGGCGTCGACCTGGGCGCGGCGGCCGCCGCCCCCGGCGTGACCTTCGGCCTGACCGGAGGCTATCTCGACTCGGCGCTGAAGTTCGCCGGGACCGCCGACCGCGCCGACTACAAGAGCGTCAACCTGGGCGCCTACGCCCTCGGGCGGCAGGGGCGCTATTTCGTCGACGCCCTGGCCAAGTACGACCTGTTCCAAGTCAAGACGCGCAGCGCCACGGCGGGCTACGCCGAGACCCTCGACGGCTCGACGTTCGGCGTGCAGGCCGAGGCCGGCGCGCGGATCGGATCGGCCGGTTTCTTCGTCGAACCGGTGGCCAGCCTGGCCTACAGCCGCACCGATCTCGACACCCTGCGGGCCCTGGGCGCGACCCTGGACTTCGAGGTCCTGAACGGCCTGCGCGGCAAGCTCGGCGCGCGCGTCGGCGGCAGCCGGCCGCTGGCCGGCGGCGTGGCCGCCTACTATCTCGGGGCCCACGTGGTGAAGGAGTTCGACGGCGAAGGCGGCGTGCGCTTCATCCAGGGCCAGGCCGCCAGCGTCCTCGCCAACGATCCGCTCAAGAGCTACGGCCAGTTCCAGGCCGGCGCCAGCTTCGCCTCGACGGCCGGCCTGACCGGTTTCGTCGAAGGCGCCGCCGGCTCCAGCGACCGCTATGAGAACTACAGCGGCCGCATCGGCCTGCGCATGGTGTTCTAGGCGAGCCGACCGGCCTTCGCCGCCCATGCGGCGAAGGCCTTCCGCGCCGTCGGGCGCGGATGCGGAAAGACCGCCCGCCGGCCCTCAGCGGCAGGTCTTCGCCGCGACCGGATTGCACCGCGCCGCGCCGCCGCCGGGCAGGCGCACCAGATAGGGCGTGCCGTAGGCGTTGCCGGGAACTTCGAAGTCGGTCGACACCACCTGGGCGCCGCTGGCGAAGGCGGCGTCGGCGCGGGTCGTGTCGTTGACCTTGGCCTCGTAGGTCTCGATGTCCGAGCGCGTGCGCACCAGATAGCCCTGTTTGACATAGGCGCGGATGTCGTCGGCGCGCACCAGGGCGTTGTCGTACATCAGGAAGGCGGCATGGTCCTCGCCCGGCGAGGCGCGCAGGAAGGCCAGACGCCCCTTCAGCGAGGGGTGCCCCTCCAGGTAGCCCTTGGCCCCGGCCTCGCCGTTGGCGGTGATCATCAGGAACACGATCTTGCCGCGCGCGGCCGCCAGCGTCGGCCACGCCCCGGCCCGGACGGCCGCGTTCAAGGTCGCGTGCGAGCCGCGCACGTCGTCGGGCGTGATCAGCCGGTCGCGGCTGAACACCGACGAGATCTCCTGGTCGAGGTCGTCGAACAGCTTGGGCGTGAACGGCGTGGTGTGGGTCGGATCGGGCAGGATCGGCACGTCCGAGACCTTGGCCTCCAGCACGATGAACAACGGCACGTGCCGGGGATGGGCGTCGGACCACTCCCGGACCTGGGTCAGGCACAGCTTCAGCGTGGCGCAATGGCTGCGGAAGTCGATGTCCGGCATGTGGAACACCTTGTAGCCGGGCGTCTTCAGGGCGGCGGCGTCGAACGGCGCCAGGTCGCTCGCCCCCTGCCCGCGCAACAGCCGATAGCCGGCGGGGTCGGCGAAGCGTCCGCCCTCGGGGTCGGGATTGACGTCGAGCTCCAGGCTGCGCACGCCGATGTCGAGCTGGGTCTTCAGGTCGGGATGGGTGTAGGCCAGCGCCTCGGTGATGGTGACGTGGTTGGGGTGCTCCTCGCGGAACAGCGCCGCCTCGGCCGCCGGCTTCTTGCCCATCGCCCCCTGCAGGCGGCCGATGATCGGCTCGACCACCGCGATGAGCCGCTTGTCCGCCGGCATCGAATAGCTGTTGTGGGTGCCGAGCACCTGGAGCTGGTTGAGCTTGAGGCTGGGATCGAGGCCGGCGGCCTCCTCGGCCAGGGCCGGGACGGACGCCGCCAGAAGGGCGGCCATGGACACGCCGGCGAGAGCGAACCTGGACATGGGCTGGTTTCCTGATGATGCGTCGCCCGCGGGGTCGGGCCCCGCGAGCGCCGAGGGGCTTTTGGGGGATCAGAAGGCGAAGCGGGCGAAGACGCCGACGGTCCGGCGGGCGTTCAGCGAGGTGTAGTGCAGAAGGCCGAGCGCGCCGTACTGCTGGTAGCCGGTGGAGTAATAGGTGTTCAGCAGGTTGCGGCCATAGAGGCCGAACTCGATGTCGCGCCCCGGCGGCGTCAGGCTGAGCCGGCCGTTGAGCAGGCCGTAGCCGGGCACTTCGGAATAGGCCGGCTGGCCGACCACCGTCCAGGTCGTGCTGCGGTAGGCGTAGTCGAGGCTGCCGCGCACGCGCACGCCGCGCCACAGGGTGTCGTCATAGGCCAGGCCCGCCTGGGCCGACCAGCGCGGCGCGTTAGTCAGCCGCGTGCCGGTGTAGTTGGTGGTGGCGTTGTAGACATAGTCGGTGAAATGAGAGTCGGCGTAGGTGACCGCCCCGGTCAGGGTGATCGCGTCGGTCGCCTTCCAGGCCAGGCTGGTCTCCGCCCCGCGCGTCCTGAGGCCGCCGGCGTTGCCGATCACCAGCTGGGCGATGACGCTGCCGGGGATGTAGGTCAGGATCGTCGTCTGGAAGTCGGTGAAGTCGGAATTGAAGACGTCGAAGTTCAAGCGCAAGCGGCGGCCGAACAGCTCGGACTTCACCCCGGCCTCGTAGCTTTCGACGGTTTCGGCCTTGTAGGGGTCGTACTTGTTGCCGACGAAGGCGACCCCGGCCGGCTTGTAGCCGGTGGAATAGGTCGCATAGAGCATGGCGTCCGGCGTCAGCTTGTACTGGGCGGCGATCCGGTAGGAGACGTTGTCGCCCTTGACCTGGCCGTACGACAGGAAGGGCGGCGGGCTGGTGGCGGTGAAGGTGGCGTTCACGCCGGTGATCGGCAGTGGATCGATGGTGATGAAGTCCTGCGACTGCCCGTTGCGGTCGGCGGTGTAGCGGGCGCTGACCGCGAGGCTGAGCTTGGACGTCAGGTTGAACTTCAACTGGCCGAAGGCGGCGGTGGTGGTGTTGCGGGCCCGGAACAGGGTGGCGTTGCCCGGCACGCCGACGGCGCCGGTCAGGGCGTAGAAATTCGTCAGCCGTGCGCCCGTGGGCGAGACCAGCGGCGCGCCGAGCGTGGCCCATTGCAGCTGGGTCTGGTCGGCCGCCAGGCGGTTGTAGAACAGCCCGCCCAGATATTCGAAGGTCCCGCCGCTGGGCGAGGCCCAGCGCAGCTCCTGGCTGAACTTCGAGGTCTCCAGCCGGCCGCTGTTGTAGGGGATGTAGGCGAACTGCGTCGTCGGCACGAGGTCGGCGGGGGTGTCGTTGTCGTACGACGTCTCGCGGTAGGCGGTGATCGAGGTTAGCGTCCCGTAAGGCGCGCTCCACTGCACGCGCAGCGAATGACCCAGGGAGGTGGTCTCAATCATCCCCCTGGAGGAATCGGCGTTGTCGGCGTTTTTCGGTCCGGGGGTGACGCCGTTGGCGATCTGCAGCGCGGTCACCGCCGGCGGCGCGCCGGACACCGCCGTGCGGATGGTGTTGTCCCAATGGTGCTCGCGGTCGAAGGCGTAGACGGCCTCCAGCCCGTCGAACGGCTTGAACAGCAGCTTGGCGCGGTAGCCGTCCTCGCGGAAGGTGCCGAGGTTCTGGCGCAGGGTGGTGTAGCGCCCGTAACCCTCCTGCCCCTGCTGGAAGGCGGAGACGCGCAGCGCCGCCTTGTCGCCCAGCGGGATGTTGGCCAGGGCGTTGAGGTTGTGGTCCTCGCGCTCGCCGTAGCTGACGGCGACCTTGCCCGACCATTCGTCCAGCACCGGCTTGGCGGTGGTGATGGCGATGACCCCCGAGGTGGCGTTCTTGCCGAACAGCGTGCCCTGGGGCCCCATCAGCACGTCGACCTGCTGGATGTCGGAAAGGCCGGTCAGGCCGTTCTCGCGCTGGCCGTCCATGACCACGTCGTCGACGACCAGGCTGACCGACTTGGCGTTGGAGAAGTCGAACGAGGTGCTGCCCACCCCGCGGATCTGGAAGGCCGAGCCGTTGGTCGGGTCGTACTGCACCCCCGGCACGAGATACTGCAGGTCGGTGACCGACTGGAAGTTCGAGCTTTCCAGCGCCTTGCCGCTGACCGAGCTGATCGAGATCGGCACGGCCTGGGCGCTCTCGACCCGGCGCTGGGCGGTGACCACGATCGTCTCCAGCGTGCTGGCGTCAGACGCCGAAGCGGCCGCGCCGTCAGCGGCGTACGCCTGTGCGAACGACGCCAGACAGGCGCCGGCGGAAAGGAGCAGGCTCAGACGGGCTCGCTTGACTGAAAACATGGCCGAATTCCCCCAGTCACAAGTTGACTGGCGGCGCACTAGCACCCAGCCGTGACGGTCAGGTGACACTTGTACGAAATCAGATGGTCATATTTCAGATGAAGCCAGCGCCTCGCGGGACACTTGTACGAATCCCGGAGCAATGCACGGCCAGGAAGAGCGCGCCGGGCCGCCGCCCGTTCAGGCCCTGGCCGCGCGGGCGGCCTGGCCTTGAAGGCGGGCGATCAGCTCTGCCCCGGCCTGGGCGCCGCGGACGCCCAACTCGCCGTCGAGCATGACCTGGCCGATGGCGACGATGGACAGGATCTGGGCCGCCAGCCGGTCCAGCGGCGGCGCGCCGCCGGCCTCGCGGGCCAGGTAGGCGTAGTAGTTCTCGCCCCGCCGCCGCCGCATGTCGGCGGCGAAGCCCCGCAGATTGGCGATGCGCGTCGCCGCCAGGGCGACGGCGAAGGTGCCGCGCGCGATCTCCACCTTGGTCGCGTCCGCCGTCGGCGATCCGCCCGCCGGCAGGTCGTCGACCCGCCCCTGCAGCCGCGAGATGATGTGCTCCAGCCCGGCCTTGAGCAGGTCTTCCTGGCGCGGGAAGCGGTAGGCCAGCGTCGAGGGCGGCGCCCCCGCCGCCTCGGCCACCGCACGATGGGTGACCGCCTCGGCGCCCGCGGAGATGATCAGCGCGGCGGCGTGCGCGGCGACGGCGGCCTGCCATTCGCCCATCGGCGGGGTCTTGTAACGTTCGCGGGCGCCGAGCAGCAGGTCGCCCAGCCCCGCCTGGAGGACGGCGAACATCTCCTCCTCCGCCCCCGGCTCGGCCGGCGCCAGGCCCAGGCACAGGCGGCGCAGGCTCAGGCGGCGCAGCCAGCGATAGGCGGCGTCGTCGCCAAGGACCAGACCGTGCGCGGCCTCGTCGGCGCTGTAGGCGTGCAGCGCCTCGGCCAGTTCGGGCCCGCCCAGGGGCGCCGTCGCCACGCGCCAGAACTCAAGGCGTCGGGCCTTCCAGGTTTGCAGCGGCGCATGGATCTCCGGTCTTGAGGCCGCGCCCTGCAGCAGCTCGCAGAAAAAGAGGCAGAGCGTTCGGCGGCGCCCCGCCCATTCATCGAGCACGGCGTCGGCGAAATCGGCCAGGACGCCGCCGTCGAGCCGGCCCATCGCGGCCAGCCGCGACAGCCACAGCTCCGACCGCCGCGCCTCTTCGTGCGTCGCAGCCGAGACCAGCGCCGCGACGAGGTCGTCCTTGCGGCCGAACCGATAGGACAGCGCCGACACGGTGACGCCCAGGCGCTCGGCTAGCGGCCGCAGCGTCAGCGCCTTGAGGCCGTCCTCCTCGACCAGCGCCAGGGCGGCCTGCAGGACCCGATCGATGCCGTCTTCCAAGTGCGAGTCGCCTCAAGACCAAGTCCGAAGGCCAGGGTTTAGGGTCGAGGCCCGCCCGGTCGCAAGCCCGGGCGGCGGCGGTGGCCGCCGCCTACCTGCCCCGCAGCGCCGCCTGTTGAGCCAGGCGGCCGCTCCACGCGGTCGGCATCTGCTTCAGCATGGCGCTCCCGTCCTGCCCGCCCTCTGCCGCCCGCCAGGCCTCGATCGACTCGGAATTGCGCAGCAGGACCCCCTTGGCGATCGGGACCAACTCCCAGACGTGCACCGCGCCGTTTCAGACCAGCCTTCGGCCAGGCTCGACCGCCGAAGGCGACGCCGCGAGGACGGCGGCGACGTCGACAGTAACGCCGTCGCGCGTCCACCCGGCCGGGCCGCGTAAAGCCGGCGCGCATTCAGTCGATAAAAGAATAGATCAAGAATATTTTCGAAGCGAATGCCAATCATGACGCAATCATATTTCCAAATATTGAGAAATCGGCGAAAATGAACGTCAGATTAAAGCAATATAACGAAACCTATATTTTATTTGTTACCTTATTGTCGCAAGAAATAACTATTGGAGCCCTCGATCAGGCGAACAGCCGATCCAGAGGGGAACCATAATGCTGAACCGTGCAAACTTCCGTTTGCGGATGTTGGCGAGCGCCGCCGCGGCGGCGGGCGCGATCGCCTCGCCGGCCTGGTCGCAGACCCAGGCCGCGGCGTCGAGCGACGCCATGGCCGCCACGGGCCTTTCGGAGATCGTCGTCACCGCGATGAAGCGTGAGACCGACCTCCAGAAGACGCCCATCGCGATCTCGGTGGTGAGCTCCCAGGCGCTGGCCGAACGGCACGTCCAGAGCCTGCTCGACCTCGGCGACGGTTCCGTTCCCGGCCTGCGCATCGCCACCTTCGAGGCCCGGCAGTCGGCGCTGACCATCGGCGTGCGCGGCATCGTGCCCCTCGACGCCAACCAGCCCGCCCGTGAACAGGGCGTCGGCGTCTATATCGACGGCGTCTATCTGGGCCGCCAGCACGGCCTCAACGCCGCCCTGCTCGACATCGATCGCATCGAGGTCCTGAAGGGCCCGCAAGGCACGCTGTTCGGCCGCAACACCGAAGGCGGCGCGCTCAGCATGGTCAGCCGCGCGCCCACGGGCGAGTTCGGCCTGCGCACCACCGTCGGCGTCGGCAACTACGGCGCCTATAACGGCTCCTTCCACCTCGACCTGCCGGCCATCGCCAACTTCAGCGTCAAGCTCGACGGCGCGGTCCAGTACCGCGACCCGACCGTGAAGAACCCGCTGCCGGGCGCGACGGGCTGGAACTATTTCGACCGGCGCGGCCTGCGGGCGGCGGTGCGCTGGCAGCCCCTGCCGAACTTCACGGCTGACTACGCCTACGACACCGGGCAGGATTCCAACTCGCCCTTCTACAGCCAGCTGCTGAACTACAACCCGCAGGGCAAGCCGATCGGCACGGGCTCGGGCAAGATCGCGCCGCTGCCCCCGATCGTGAAGGTCTCGTCCGACCGCATGTCGTCCGCCGACATCGGCGTGCCGCAACAGCCCAGCGTCGACAAGACGAGCGGCCATTCGCTGCACCTGAAGTGGAAGGTCTCGCCGGACCTCGAACTGCGCTCGATCACCGCCTATCGCGAAGTCAGCGTCGAGCAGTGGGACAACAGCGGCGGCGCCCACCGTCCGCCCGTGTTCACGCCGAACGGCAACTTCAGCCGCTACAGCCTGGCGGGCCTGTGGCAGCACCAGTTCAGCCAGGAATTCCAGGCGGTGGGCAGCTTCAACCGCGTCGATTACGTGGCCGGCCTCTATTACTTCGACGAAAAGGCCAGCGACGACGCCGCCACGCCCAACACCAACAAGTGGAACGCCGACGGCACCGGCTACACCATCCTCGACCCGACGCCGACCATCCGCGGCTCGCGCATCGTCGACCGCGCCAGCGTGGCCTACGCCACCAGCTACGCCGTCTACGGCCAGGCGACCTACACCCCCGCGATCCTCGACGACCGCCTGCACGTCACCGTCGGCGGGCGCTACACCAACGACGACAAGAACGGCCGCCTGCTCGTCGTCAACAACATCCCGCGCCCGTACAGCTACGCGGAAGAGACCAGCCGCTTCAACCCGATGGCCACCGTCGCCTTCGACGCCGCGCCGGGGATCAACGTCTACGCCAAGTACGCCACCGGCTACCGCTCGGGCGGCGCCAGCTCGCGCTCGATCACCTACCGCTCGTTCGGGCCGGAAGACGTGAAGTCCTATGAGATCGGCGCCAAGACCGAGTTCTGGGACCACCGCGCGCGCCTCAACGTCGCAGCCTACAAGATGGACCGCAAGAACAGCCAGATCGACTTCAGCTCGATCCAGTTCGACGCCATCACCGGCACCAACCGCAACACCATCGAGACCGTCAACGCCGACGGCGTGACCGAGATCAAGGGCCTCGAGGTCGACCTGACGGTCAACCCGATCCAGGGCCTGTCGCTCACGCTCGGCTACGCCTACACCGACACCAGCGTGCCGCCGGCGATGAACTACACCGTCACGCCCGCCGTCCTGCAGCCGGTCTACATCGTCTTCACGCCGCGCAACGCCGTCAGCGGCGCGATCGACTACTCGCACCCGGTGGGCCCGGTCACGGCCAAGCTGCACCTGGACGCGGCCTACGCCGACGCCACCCAGACCTTCGACCAGTTCGCGACCAAGGCGGACTCGTCGTTCATCGTCAACGGCCGGCTCTCCATCGCCGACATCGACCTCGGCTCCTCGTCGGGCAAGCTGACGGTGTCGGTCTGGGCCCGCAACCTGTTCGACGAACAGCACGTCTATCGCCGCGACCCGTCGAACCAGGCGACCCTGGGCGACTACGGCAACTTCAATGAACCGCGCACCTTCGGGATCGAAGGCTCCATGCGCTTCTGACGGACCCTCGGTTCGAAGCCGCCCAACAGCGGCATTGGACCCACTCAAGCCCGACGCGAGCAGGCTCCGCTCGCGTCGGGCTATTTTTTTGCGCCCGGGTCAGGGCGCGGGAACGACCAGCACCACCTTCAGGCCCGGCCCGGCGTCCTCCAGCGCCAGGCTCCCGCGATGCAGGCGCATGATCGCCTCGACCAGCGGCAGGCCCAGCCCGTGCCCCGCCTGGTTACGGCTCTTGTCGAGCCGGCCGAAGCGCCGCATGGCCTCCTCGCGCTGATCCGGCGCGATGCCCGGTCCGTCGTCGGCGATCGTCACGGCGGCGCCCGCGGGCGACCGCGCCGCCCCGACCACGACGCGCGAGCCCGGCGGCGTGTGGCGCAGGCCGTTCTCGATGACGTTGATCAGCGCCTGGGTCAGAAGCTGGCGGTCGCCGAGGACCGGCAGGCTGTCGCAGGGGCCGACGACCAGTTCGCGCGCCTCTTCGGCGGCCGCGGCCTGCATCATGGCGCCGACGTCGCGGGCCAGGGCGCCCAGGTCCAGCGGCTCGAAACGGGCGCGACGGTCGCCGCCCTCGACCTCGGCGATGCGCAGGACCGCCCCGAACATCGCCAGCAGGTGGTCGGCCTGGGCGATGGCCTCCTCCAGCCCGGCCCGCAGCGGCGGCGTGTCGGCCTGGGCGGCCAGCCGTTCGAGCTGGCCGCGCAACCGCGCCAGCGGCGTCCGCAGGTCGTGGGCGATGTCGTTCGACACGTTGCTGATCCCGCTCATCAGCTCGGTGATGCGGTCGAGCATGCGGTTGAAGGCCTGGGCCTGCTGGGCGAACTCGCCGCGCGACGGCTCGACCGGCAACCGCCGCTGCATGTCGCCGTCGATGATGGCGTCGACCGTCCGCCGGATGGCGGCGATGCGGCGCTTGATCAGCAGGCCGAAGGCGATCAGCCCGGCGATCACGATGAGGACGATCGACCCGAAACCGACCAGATAGATGCGCGTGCGCGCTTCGTCGTAGTCGTCGAAGGGCTCGATCTCCGCGACCGTGGTCAGCCGCAGGCCGCCGCCGAGGTCGCGCACCAGCGCCCGCCCGACGCCGAGCCCCTCCCTGTAGTCCTCGCGCCGGACCGTCGAGAAGCCGACCGGCAGGCGGCGGCGGATGTGGATGTTGCCGCCGAGCAGGCGCCCCTCCCCGTCGACCAGCATGAAGCCGATGTCGGCGGTGTCGAGCCGTCCCTCGAAGGCCGCGATCCGCCGCAGGATGTCCGCCGGCCTGGAGCCGGCGGCCGGGGGGCCGGCCACCGCCTTGCTGGCCGCGGCGACGCGCTGGTCGACGAGGCCGGTGATCGTCGCCTGGGTGACCCAGTGGATGGCCAGGCCGGTGCCGATGGTGGCGGCCAGGAACGCCAGCAGGAAGGCGATCGTCAGCGACCGCAGGGATCGCAGGGCCATGGGCTCAGCCGCGCAGCATGTAGCCGACCCCGCGCAGGGTGGCGATCGGGTCGTCGCCGCCGGCCGCCGTCAACTTGACCCGCAGGCGGCGGATGAACACGTCGACGATGTTGGTCGAAGGCTCGAAATCATACCCCCAGACCCGCTCCAGCAGCATGGCGCGGGTCAGGACGGTGTCGACGTTGCGGGCGAGCTCGGCCAGCAGGTTCAGCTCCAGGTGGCTGAGGTCGATGGCCTTGCCGTTGCGCCAGGCCCGGAACTTCTCGGGGCTGACCAGGATGTCGCCGGCCCGCAGCATGCCCGAGCCGCCGCGCGCCCATTTGCGCGCCCGCAGCACCGCGCCGAGGCGGGCGTGCAGTTCGCTGGCGGCCACCGGCTTGACCACGTAGTCGTCAGCGCCGGCCTCCAGCCCCCTGACCTTCTCGGCCGATTGGCCGAGGGCGCTCAGCATGATGATCGGCGTGGTGACGTCGCGCGCCCGCAGCGTGGTGAGGACGGAGACCCCGTCGAGCCGGGGCAGCATCCAGTCGAGGATCACCGCGTCGAAATGATCGTCGTCGAGGGCGCGCAGCCCCTGGCGGCCGTCGACGACGTGGACGACCTGATGCTCGAAGGCCTGCAGCTGCTCGACGAGGCCGGCGGCCAGGACCTGATCGTCCTCGACCAGAAGGAGCTTCATCCCCATAGACCTGCCCCCTTTCCGTCCGGCCGGCGTTCAGAGGGCTTGGTAGCCGATCTGCGCCGCCGGCGGTAGCGGCCCGCCGGGGAAGCCGGGCGGGCGGAGGGCGCCGAGCGACGCAGGCTAGGCCTTGCCGGCGACCTTCGCGAAGGCGAGGAGCGCCAGGGTGACGGTGATCGCCCCGCCGATACGGGTGGCGATCTGGGCGAACGGCATCAGCTGCATGCGGTTGGCGGCGGTCAGGATGGCGATGTCGCCGGTGCCGCCCTGGCCGGAATGGGTGGCGTTGACGACCGCCGTCTCGATCGGATGCATGCCCAGCAAGCGGGCGACGGCGAAGCCGGTTCCGACCAGGGTGGCGACGGTGGCCACGATGGTGGCGACGGTCGGCAGGTTGAAGGCGGCGACCAGCTTCTCCCACGGCGTCTTGGCCACGCCGATGGCGAACAGCAGCGGATAGGTCACGCAGGCCGAGAAGAACTGGTAGTTGGCGTAGGCCCCGCGCTCGATCGACGGCGGAACGAGACGGCCCAGCTTGATCAGCACCGCCAGGGCCAGCATCACCACCGGCCCCGGCCAGCGCCACAGCTCGTGCGTCAGGGCGCCGACCATGTAGAGCGCCGCCACCGTCACCACCGCCGCCCCGACGGTCTGGGGCGTCGGATGGAACAGCACGGCCTTGGCCCCGGCCAGCGGCGCGTCGACCTCGCCGACCTGCAGCCGCCCCTCGCCGGAGAAACGCGGCCAACGCTTGCCGAACTGGTTGAGCAGGCCGGCGAACAGGATCGCCGTCAGGCTGCCCAGCATCACCGCCGGCAGCACCTCGGCGAACACCTCGCCCTGCGGCTGGCCGGAGAACTGGGCGTAGCCGACCGACAGCGGGATGGCCCCCTCGCCGACGCCGCCGGCCATGATCGGCACGACGATCTTGAACAGGGTGTGCTCGAAGCCGAGCCCCAGCGCCGTCCCGACCGAACAGCCAACCACGAAGGCCGCGACCGAGCCCAGCGCCAGCGGGACGAAGATCTTGAAGAAGCCCGAGACCAGCGCCCGCCGGTCCATGCCCAGGATCGAGCCGACCACGATCGAGGCGATGAACAGGTAGAGGAAATTCGAGTTCTCGGTGAAGTCCGAGATCGACTTGACCAGCACCGGCGGCAACAGGCCCGCGTATTCCAGATAGGAGGGCGTGAAGGTGGCCAGGATCGCCGCGAAGCCGAAGCGGCGCAGGATCGGCGTGCGCTTGCCCAGCTCGGCGCACAGGAAGCCGCCGACGCCGAGGAAGACGATGGCGGCCATGATGTCCGACGGCGCCTTGCCCAGCCTGACATAGACGCCGGCCAGGGCGACGACGAGGACCACGACCGGGGCCGGCACCACGCCGATGCGCAGATCCATCAGGCCCCACCAGCGACGCAGCCAGGGCGACGGCGCCTCGGCCGCGTCGGTTTCGACTTCGGGAGCGGTCACGGGCGTCTCCTCCAAGCGGTCCGGATGCGGGTCAGCCGCGCTTCGGGATGATCGGCAGCACGACATGCGACGGCCGGCCAGCGTCGGCGAAGACCGTATTGCGCGCCACCCGGCGGGTCAGCCCCTTGCCCTCCGGCGCGCCGGTGTTGGGGTTGACGTCGAAGTGCGGGAAGTTGCTGGACGACACGTCCAGCCGGATGCGGTGGCCGGCCTTGAACAGGTTGCCGGTCGGGAAGGCCTCGACCTTGATCCGATAGGCCTGGCCCGGCGTCATCAGCGACGGCTTCTCCCAGGAGTCGCGATAGCGGCAGCGCAGGACGCCGTCGGTCAGGTTCAGCGCGAAGCCCTCGGGGTAGTCGGCGCTGGGCGGATAGACGTCGATCAGCTTGATGGTGAAGTCGGTGTCGGGACAGTCCGACGCGATCCACAGCTCGGCCTCGACGGCGCCCGTCACCTCGACGTCCTGCGCCAGCGGCTCGGTCTGGAACACCAGCACGTCGGGCCGCGCCTCGACCGGCAAGTAAGGCTCGCGCGAGGCGTAGAAGTTCGGCCCCTCGCGCTGGTCGTAGCCGCCGCCGCGCATCAGCGGCTCGCCGGACGTCACCGTCCCGCCCATGGTCGGCACCGGATGCGCGGGATCGAAGTCGTAGGTCAGCGCCTCGCCGTCGGCCGCCTGCCGCTCGGTCGACAGCGCGCCGGACGCATGCAGATAGAACGGCGTCAGCTTCTGGTCGGCGATCGGCCAGGCCTGCTCGCTGCGCCAGCGACCGCCATGCTCCAGGCGCCCCTCGGCGGTCTTGCGCCCGCTGCCGCCGCCCATGATGAACAGCCGCACCGGCGCGTCGTGCGCCAGGCCCGGCCCCTTGCCCTTCAGGCTGCGGTCGAACCAGCGCAGGCGCTGGGCGAAGAAGTCTTCGCCGCCGTCGGCGTCGATGGTCGCCTGCGGCCCGAACTCGACGTCGCCGGCGTAGGTGGTCGAGCGGCCGCCGTGGGTCCACGGCCCCATGATCAGGCGCACCGGCCCCTTCTTGCGCTTGGCCAGGCCGACATAGTTCTCGGTCGCGGTGCGCGAATAGGGATCGTACCAGCCCGACATGTGCACCATGGCCGCATCGGAGAACTGGTCGTAGTAGCCGGCGGCGTAGATGCCCGGCTGCTTCCAGTAGTCGTCGAAGGCGCCGTGCTCCCACTGCTCGTAGACATAGTCCTCGTAGTCGGGGATCAGGCTGATCGGCGTGTGGCCGCGCTTCCACGGCATGCTGGCGAACCAGGCCTTGAGGTCGATTTTCTTAAGCGCCGCCAGCCGGCGCGGATCGGCGCGCACCTCCTGGCTTTCGAGGCCGAGGTTGTAGGCCCAGGTGACCTGCTTCAGCTCGAAGGCGCCGCCCTGGCGGATGCCGCCCTGGTAGGCGTTGGAGAAGCCGCCGCAATCGACGAACATCGCCTTCAGCCCCGGCGCGCCCAGGCAGGCCATGGCCACCTGGGTATGGGCCGCATAGGACAGGCCGATGGCGCCGATGCCGCCGTCGCACCACGGCTGGGCGACGATCCAGCGGCAGGTGTCGTAGCCGTCCGCGCCTTCCCTCAGGTACTTGATGAACTCGCCGCCGGAATCGCCCCGGCCGCGGCAGTCCTGGAACACCACCACATAGCCCTGGCGCACATAGGTCTCGGCGACCTGGGCGCGGGTCCTGGGCTTGCGGTCAGCGGCGGTGATGTCGCGGAAGCTGGTGACATTCCGGCCATACGGCGTCCGCTCGAGAATGACCGGGAAGCGCCCGGGAACCGGAACGCCCTTGCGGGCGGGGCGGTAGACGTCGGTCGCCAGCCGGACGCCGTCGCGGGTGACGACGCCGACATTGCTTTCCAGCACCATCTCGAAGGGGCCCTCCGCCGCCGGGGCGGCGAAGGCCCGCGTCGATCCGAACAGGCCCAGCAGGACCGCCGCACGGGCGACGGCGCGACGGTCCGGTTGATACGCGCGCGACATGTTTCGTCCGGCCGCCGATCAGAACTTCTTGCCGACGCGGACGTAGAAGTAACGCCCCATCACGTCGTAGGTATAGATGTCGAAGTTGATCGGCGCGTTGGCGTAGGACAAGGGCGGGGCTTGGTCGAAAACGTTGTTGACGCCGACGGTGACGGTGGCCTGGGCCTGCTCGAAGCGCTTCTCCAGCTGCAGGTCGTTGTAGAACACCGCGTCGACGCGATCGCCCTTGACCGGGACCACGGGCCTGGCCGGCGGCGGGCCGTCGAGGGTCGAGCCGATATAGCGGCCGCGCCACATCACCCCCCAGTCGCCGGCCGACCAGCGCAGCGAGGCCAGGCCCTTCCAGTGCGGATAGGTGGCTCGCGCCGTGGCGGGAAGGGTGCCGCCGGTCGAGGTGCCGGCCGCGTGGGTGACGATCGGCGCGCCGCCGGTCGGGTTCGGCGAGGTGACGTCGAACTTGTCGAGATAGGAGCCCGACAGCATGCCGTCCCACACCCCGAAATCGGTCGAGACCCGGTAGCGCGCGGTCAGGTCGACGCCCGACGTCTTGATCTGGTTGAGGTTCATGAACGACGAGCTGAAGTTCAGCACCTGGCCGGTGGCGGCGTCGCGCGTCAGCGCGCCGCAATAGGCGCCGGCGAGCGAGGCGCAGAGCTGCAGCGCGTTGGCCACCGACGGCGTCGAAATCGCGTCGTTGATGGTGATCTGGTACCAGTCGGCGGTGAAGGTCAGGCCTGGAACCTGATGCGGGGCGTAGGTGATCCCGGCGCTGTAGGTCTCGGCGGTCTCGGGGTTGAGCTTGGGATTGCCCGACACCGTCAACGGCAGCAGGCCGCCGTTGTAGGAGCCCTGGTTGTACGAGGCCGGGACCCCGGCGCAGCCGGGCAGGTTCGGGTGGGCGGCCGCGCCGCCGTTGCACGGGTCGGTGTTGCTGCCCGCCAGGTTCGACTGGCGCTGGCCGGTGTAGAGTTCGATCAGCGACGGCGCGCGGAAGCCCTGGGACCAGGTGCCGCGGATCAGCACGTCCTCGACCGGGCGATAGCCGATCCCGACCTTGGAGGTGAACTTGGAGCCGACCGAGCTGTAGTCGGAATAGCGGGTGGCGACGTCCAGTTCGAGCTTCTTGGCCAACGGCATGTCGGCCAGCAGCGGGATGTCGAACTCGAGGAAGGCTTCCTTGACGTCGTAGTCGCCGTTGGCCGTCGGCGTGCGCATGACGCCGGTGGTCGTCGGCGTCGTGGCCGGCAGCGGCAAGGCGCCGGAGCCGGTCGAGACGGTGTTCACGTACGGATCGGGATTGTCCCTGCCGACGTTCTTGCGCCACTCCAGGCCGAAGGCCGTGGTCACCGACCCGGCCGGCAGGTCGAACAGGGCGCCGTTGACGTCGAAGGTCAGGTCGTAGAGCTGGGTCTCGTTGGTCTCGCGGGCGGTCGAGTTGATGTAGGCCGCCTGGGCCGGGGTCATCTGGCCGAAGATGTTGACCGGCACGCAGCCGGCCTGGGCGGCGCAGACGCTCGGGCTCGACAGGCCCAGCGCCAGGTGCTCCAGGTCGATGCCGCCGGGGCTGTCGAACTGCATGTGGTTCTTGGCGGCCGAACCGTACAGCGACCAGTTCCACGGATGCGACAGGGCGGTGAAGTCGCCGGCCAGGGTCGCCGACACGCGGTAGGTGTCGACTTCCTGGTTGCTGACGCGGTTGCCGACCTGGGGCGTGAAGATCTGGATGTTCCAGGCCTGGTTGGCGCCGAAGCCGACGCCGAAGGGGTTGTATTGCTGGTTGGCGGCGATGGCGAAGCCGCGATAGGTGCCGGACGTGCCGCCGATCGACAGATTGGTCGGCGAGAACACCTGCGACGAGGTCCGCCGGTTGAACATGGCGTCGGCCGTGAACCGCAGGTGCGAGGTCAGGTCTCGCTCGAACTTGCCGTAGACGCCCCAGCGCTCGCTGGGCCCGACGGCGTACAGCCCCTGGGCCATGGTGTTGTAGTAGTCGTCCGGCAGGACGGCGCGGTGATAGCTGCCAAGGCCGGTGGCCTCGACCACCCCGACGTTCTGGGTCAGCGGCGAGGCTGCGGTCGAAAAGCCCGGCAGGATATAGAGGCCGCGCGGGCTGGCCGGCGGCGCCGTCAGGTTGTTCAGCCCGCCGGTCAGCGAGATCTGGGTCAGGCCGCGGTCCGAGGTCCTGACCGGCTCGTCCTTGACGTAGGTGGCCGACAGCAGGATCGAGCCGCCGTCGAAGCGATGGCCCCAGTTGACCATGCCGTTGTACTGCTGGCCGTCGCCCCGGCTCGAGACGCCGAGCTTGGCCTCGACGCTCAGGCCCTCGAACTTGCTGCGGGTCTTGAGGTTGACCACCCCGGCGATGGCGTCAGCGCCGTAGATGGCCGAGGCGCCGTCCTGCAGCACCTCCATGCTTTCGATCATGCCGATCGGGATGGTGTTGAGGTCGGCGAAATCGCGGATGCCGCGCGAACCGACGCCGTCGACCCAGCGGTGGCCGTCGACCAGAACCAGGGTGCGGTCGGCCGCGCCGTCGGAATTGGCCAGATAGCGCAGGCTGATCGAGCTGCCGCCGTAGGAGGTGCCCTGGGTGCCGTTGGAATTGTAGCTGACGCCGGCGCTGGGCAGCTTCTGCAGCAGCTCGCCCACCGAGGCCACGGCCGAGCGTTGCAGGTCCTCGCGGGTGATGGTGGTCAGCTCGCCGACCGTGTCGGCGTCCTTGCGCCGGGTCTTCGAGCCGGTGACGATGACCTCTTCGACCGTAGCGGCCGTCGTCGTCCCGGCCGGCGCGGGCTGGGCCTGCTCGGCGAACGCCGCCGGCGCCGCGATCATCATGGCGAGCATGGACGCGCCGGCATAGGCGGCCTTCATCTTGTTCGGCACTTCTGGACTCTCCCCTCTCGCGACCGACCCCCCGGTCGTCGCCTGCTCGGCCTTCGCCGTTGTTGCGCGCAGGCTAAGGGGCGTTACCTGTCATCCGCCTGTCACGGACCCGTCTAAAATCGTCGGTGCGGTTCGGGCCGATGGCGCGGCGCCAGTCCTCGAGCAGGCGGGCGCGCCGCATCTGGTCGAGATTGGCCAGCAGGCCCGGCCCGACCTCGATCGGGCGGGCCGCCTCGGGCGAGGGGCCCGGCGGCTGCGGCCCGGCCACGTCGGCCCGCACCGGCCGCAGGCTGCCGGCGGCGAGCAGGGCCTGGCCCTCCTTCGACAACATGAAGCCAAGCAGGGCCTTGGCCGCGTTGGGATGGCGGGCGTTCTTCGAGACGAACGCTATGCGCGACATCACCAGGGTGTAGTCGGACGGGAAGACCACGCCGATCTCCGGCGCCTCGGCGGCGCGCTCGGCGGCGTAGGAGCCGATGACGTTGTAGCCCAGCACGATCTCCCCCGCCGTGACGGCGGTGAGCAGGGTGGCGGTCGATTCGTAGAGCTTGGGCCGCCCCGCCCCCATGGCGTCGCTCAAGGCCAGGGACTGCGGCCAGGCCAGGCGGTCCTGGGAATAGTAGAGGAAGCCGACGCCCGACCGCTGCGGGTCGAAGGTGCCGATCGACCCCGGGATCGCCCCCGCCCGCAGCATGGCCAGCAGCTCGGCGTGGCTGGCCGGCGGACGGGCCAGCCGGCGCTTATCGTAGACGAACACGATCGGCTCGGCGGTCACGCCGTAGCCCTGGTCCTTCCATACGGCCCAGGTCGGCAGGGCATTCTTGTCCGCCGGCGCATAGGTCTGGGCGTAGCCGTCGTTGACCAGCTTGATCTGCAGGTCCATCGCCGAGCTCCAGACCAGGTCGGCGCTCGGGCGCCCGGCGGCGATGTCGGCGACATAGCGCTGGTAGAGCTCGGCCGAGTTCTGGCGCTGGAAGCTGACCTTGATCGCCGGGTGGGCCCGGCGGAACGCCCCCAGCAGCGCGGCGCTCTCCTGGTCGCCGGTGTTGGCGTAGATGACCAGCGCGCCTTCCTCGTCGGCGGCCCGGTCGATCCGCGCCTTGCTTCCCCAGGGCGCGGCCGCGCCGCACGCCGCCACGCCCGCGACGACGATCAGCACCAGGATTATCCGCAGCGCTCGCCTCACGGCCCGCCCCATCTTGTTCCCCCGGCCGCCGACGTTGCATGGTGCGCGCCCTCAGTCCAGCCAGCCAACGGAGTTCCCCGGCATGCGTGTGCTCATCGTCGAGGACGACAAGGCGCTCGGGCGGGGCATCGTCGGCTATCTGCGCGCCGAGGCCTTCACCATCGACTGGGTGCTCGACGGCGAGACGGCCGTACAGCAGGCGGCCGAGCCCTACGCCGTCATCGTCCTCGACCTCGGCCTGCCCGACATCAGCGGCCTGGAGGTCCTGCAACGGCTGCGCCGGGCGGGCAACCGCACGCCGCTGATCATCCTGACAGCGCGCGACGCCCTCAAGGACCGCGTCGCCGGCCTCGACCTCGGCGCCGACGACTACATGCTCAAACCCTTCGAGGTCGAGGAGCTGGCCGCGCGCATCCGCGCCCTCGCCCGCCGGCGCGGGGGCGACCCCTCGCCCACCCTGTCGGTGGGCAATCTGACGCTCGACCGCAACGGCGCCCACGCCGACGTCGCCGGACGCCCCCTGGAGCTGCGGCGGCGCGAGCACGCCGTGCTGCTGGTGCTGGCCGCCAACGCCGGCAAGGTGGTGTCGCGCCAGCGCCTGATCGGCGAGATCTTCGGCCACGACGACGAGGCCGGCCCCAACGCGCTCGACCTCTATGTCGGGCGGGTGCGCCGCAAGCTGGAGCCCGACGGCCCCAGGATCGTCACCCTGCGCGGCCAGGGCTACCTGCTGCAGCCGGCATGATCCGCCCCCGGTCGCTGACCGTCAGGCTGCTGCTGGGCCTGATCGTGCCGCTGGTGCTGTCGGCGGCGCTGATCGGCGTCGGCGGCGCCCTGGTGACCAAGCGCGTGGTCGACTACACCTCGGACCGCCTGCTGGCCGGATCGCTGCGCGCCATCGCCGAGTCCACGACCGTCAAGGACGGCCAGGTGTGGGTCGACCTGCCGCCCTGGGCGCTCGGCCTGCTCGACAGCCCGCAACGCGACAGCGTCTTCTACAACGTGCGCCAGTCCGGCCGGACCCTGACCGGCTACGAGGACCTGCCCGATTTCGACGCGGCGGCGGGCGCCGGCGGGCCGGTGTTCCGCACCCTGACCTATAACGGCCGGCCGATCCGGCAGTCGGCCCAGGCGATCCGCGTGCCGGGCGTCGCCGCGCCGGTGGTGATCTCCGTCGCCCAGACGCTGGAGTCGCGGCAGGCGATCCGCAGCACGCTGCTGACCAGCGTCAGCCTGATGGAGGCCGGCCTCGTCGCCCTGGTCGCCCTGCTGATCTGGCCGGCCGCCCTGTGGAGCCTGCGCCCGCTGGAGGGGCTGCGCCGCCGGCTCACCGCCCGCTCGCAGTCCGGCGATCTCGACTTCACCCCGGTCGCCGTCGACGAGGTGCCCCGCGAGCTTCAGCCGGTGGTCGTGGCCTTCAACACCCTGCTGGGCCAGCTCGAACGTTCCGTCGAAGGGGTGCGGCGCTTCACCGGCGACGCCTCGCACCAGATGCGGACGCCCCTGGCCATCCTGAAGACCCACCTTGCGGTGATGCGCCGCCATCGCCGCTCCGCCGTCGATCAGCAGTCGCTGAGCGATTCCCTGGAGGCGGTCGACCGCCTCCAGCGCCTGATCGAACAACTGCTCGCCCTCGCCCGCGCCGACGCGGTCGAGGATCGGGACGAACGTTCAGGCGATCTGGCGCGGGCCGTGGGCGCCAGCGTCTCGCTATGGGCCGGCCGCGCCGCGGCGGCCGGCGCCGATCTGGTCTACAGCCCCGACCGGTCGGGGGTGGCGGTGGCCCTGGCCGACCCCCTGATCGAGCAGATCGCCGAGAACCTCATCGACAATGCCCTGCGCTACGGTGGCCCGCGCATCCGCGTCGCGGTCGGCGCGCGGGACGGCTACGGCGTGCTCGAGGTGCGCGACAGCGGCCGACGGCCGCCGCCGACCGATCCCGGTCGCCTGTTCGAGCGGTTCGTGCGCGGCCCCGACAGCGACGGCCCCGGAAGTGGCCTGGGCCTGTCCATCGTCAAGGCGCTGGCCGAACGCTGCGGCGGCGACGTCGCCGCGGGCGCCGCGCCGGACGGACAAGGCTTTCGCGTGATCGTGCGGCTGCCGCTCAGGCCGGCCGACCCCGGCGGACGCCGGCCCTAGGACCGGCGCTCCGCATCCGCCGAACCGGTTCCGGCTCCGCCTGGCCGGGCTTGGCGGTCTTGCCCGACCCCTTGTGGTTCATCCAGGACGCCAGGTCCGCCGCCGCGGGAGGAAGGTCGTCGAGCCGCGGCGGGACCTCGTAGAGGATCTTGAGCCACATCAGGCTGGCGCCGTCGGCGACGGCGAGGTCGTCGGCCTTGATGTCGGCCAGCACCGCCAGGAATTCCGGATCGGGATAGGCGATCAGCTTGCGCACGATCTCGTCCATCATCGACCCGAGCAGATAGGCCGCGAACAGGGCCGTGCCGCCGCCGACGCCTTCCTCGTGCTGGCGGGCGAAACTTTGGGCGATGCGGCCGTACCACTGGCGATTGGAGTGATGCAGCAGGTGGGCGAACCTCGGCTCCTCGTCCGCCAGCTGGAACACGCAGCGCATGAGGCCGGCGTTCTGGCGGCACAGACCGATCCATTGCCGGTTGGCGTTGCGGACGGCCTCGGCCGGGGTCGGCGCGCCGGTGTTGGCCATGTGCATGGCGAAGAAATCGTCGAGCATCCCGGTCAGCACCCCCAGGGTGATGTCGGTCTTGTCCTTGAAATACAGATAGAAGGAGCCCTCGGCGGTCTCGGCGGCCCGCGTGACGTCGGTGATGCGCAGGCCGTGATAGCCCTTTTCCCTGAGCACCTTGGCGGCGGCGATCCTGAGCAGGGCGCGCGTGCGCAGCCCCTTACGGCTCGGGGGGTGCTCGGCGAACCTGTGTTCCAGATAGTCGATGTAGCAGAGGGTCATAGGCGCGACTCGATCAACCGCCCGCACGGTAGCAGAACATTGACGAAGGCAAAAAATGAGCTCAATCTCATTTTTATTCCATAACCGAATCCGAGTCCGCTGTTGTCCGACCTCCCCTCCCCGCCCCCTCTCGCCCCGCCCGTTCTCGCCGGCGGCTTCGCGCGGCTCCGCGCTTCCCATCCCGCACGCCCTCTTCCGGCGCGAAGCCCCGCGCAGACGGCGGAGATCGCGGCATGACGCCGGTCATCTACCGCTCGGCCGCCAAGACGGCGCGCATCACCCTCAATCGGCCCGACCGGCTGAACGCGATCAACGCGGAGCTGGCCCGCGCCTTCGCCGACGCGCTGTCGAAGGCGGCCAAGGACCCCGGCGTCGAGGTCGTCCTGATCGAGGCGGCGGGCCGGGCCTTCTGCGCGGGCGACGATCTGGTCGAACTGACCGCCGGCGCCCTGGACGACGGGGTCATGACCCGTTTCGTCGAGGATCTTCAATCGGCCACGCGCACGATCATGCTCGGCGACAAGCCCGTGGTCTGCGCCGCCCAGGGGTGGATCGTGGGCGGCGGCGCGGCCTGGCTGCTGAACGCCGATTTCACGATCGTCTCCGACGACGCCGTGATGTTCTGCCCTGAGGCGAAGCACGGGCTCTTCCCGACCGGCGGCGTCAGCCTGCTGCTGGCCGAACGCTGCGGCCACGCCGTGGCGAACGACGTGCTCTGGCTCGGCGAGAAACTGGACGCGCCCCGCATGGTCGAGCGCCAGATCGCCTCGCGGGTCACGCCTCGCGACGGCCTCGCCGACGCGGCCGAGGACCTTGTCCGCCGCCTCCTCGACCTGCCGGCGGCGTCGCGGACGCGGCTCAAGCGCTCGCGCGGCGGCCAGCTGGCGCAGCGTCTGGAGGCGGCGATGGCGTTCGAGGCCGCGCGTTGCCTCGAGGCCGGCGCCGATCCCGGCCTCCAGGCCCGGATCGCTTCCGGCGGATGGCGCTAGGCGGCCCCGCCACGCGACGCTAGGGGCCGCCCGGCGCGGCCCCTAGCGGGCGACCGGCCCGCCGAGCTTCTCCATGAAGAAGCGCATGGTCTCGCGGACGCCATAGGTCTCGCGGCCGGCGGTGTGGCCGGAATCCGGCACGATGGTCAGGTTGAACGGCTTGTCGGCGGCGATGAAGGCGTTGCTCAGCTTCATCGCCTCCTTGAGGGGCACGACCTCGTCGACGCCGCCGTAGATCAGCAAAAGATCGCCCTTCAGCCTCCCGGCCAGCCGGGCGTTGCTGGTGGTCGTGTAATAGGCGCGCGCCTGGGGCGACGACGACGGGTCGCCGAAGTACCGCTCGGTGCTCACCGGATCGGGGAACTCGGTCCAGTCGGCCGGCCCCACGCCGGCGACGCCGGCCTTGTAGGCGTCGGGGAACAGCAACATCGACCGCAGCGAGCCGTAGCCGCCGTAGGAATGCCCTGTCACCCCCACGCGGGCGGCGTCGAAATAGGGCTTCTGCGCCGCGATCTGCGGCAGCGCCGCCACATGGTCCGCCGCCCCGAACGGGTCCTCGCCGCCGAAGAACGCCTCGCGGAAGGCCTTGGAGCGATAGGCCGAGCCCCGGCCGTCGAGGACCAGCACGATGAAGCCCAGCTCGCTGACGGCGAAGGGCTCGCCGATGTCGGACGAGCCGAAGAACTGCGACACGGTCAGCGGCGCCGAGCGCCCCTGCGGTCCGGGATAGGTCATCTCGACGACCGGATAACGCTTGGACGGGTCGAAATCGGTCGGCCGGTAGAGCACGCCGTAGAGATCGGTCGCGCCGTCGGCCGCCTTGACCTTGATGATCTCCGGGGCGGCGACGCCGACCCGGGCGAAGACGCCGGGGTCGGGCTTGATCAGCTCCTTTATCAGACGGCCGGCGCTGTCACGCACGACCAAACCCGGCGAGGCCTTGGCCGTGACGTAGCTGTCCACGATGTAGCGGCCGCTGGGCGAAAGGCTGGAGCCCGGCTGCGCCGCGCCTTCCCAGAACTCGTAGCCGCCGTTGAACTCGTGATCGCCGCTCTCGGGCGTGAGCAGCACGGGCTCCCCGCCGTCCAGCGAGACCTTGTAGAGCCGGCGGTAGACCGGGATGTCGGCGGCGGCGCGACCGACCGCGGTGAAGTAGGCGGTTCGCGCGCGCTCGTCGACGCGGACGAGGTCGGCGACGTTCCAGGCCCCCTGGGTCAGCTGCCGCCGCACCTTCCCGGTCGTCAGGTCGTAGAGATAAAGGTGGCCGTAGCCGTCGCGCTCGGAATACCACACCGCCTCGCGGCCCGAGGACAGCACCTGGACGTTGGGCAAGGCGTAGTCATAGGTGTTGAGCCTGACGCTGAAGCGGTTGGTCTCGGTGATGACCGGGCGCACCTCGCCGCTGGCCAGATCGATCCTGAGCAGTTGGAAACGCCGCCCGCCCCGGTCGGCGCCGATGAGGAAGGCCGCGGCCTTCCGCTCGTCCCACCAGACCTTCTGCGCGTAGGCGTAATAGGGCAGCGCCCAATCGTTCAGGGCCTGGGGATCGAGCGCGACACGCCGCGCCGCGCCCGAGCGGGTGTCGACCAGCGTCAGGATGCTGTCGGGCCGCTTGGCGTCGCCCGACAGCGGCGCGCGGCGCCGGTAGGTCACCGGATCGCCGCCTTCCGGCGGGAGGTATTCGGTCGTCAGCAGGCGCTCGGGCGTTTGGCGAAGGTCCTGGCGCAGGCCGAGGACGAAGCGGCTGTCAGGCGACCAGACCACGCCGACCAGCGGTTCGGAAAGGCGTTGGCGGCGACGCTGGACCTTCTCGACATCGCCGTAGCTGTCGTAGTCCCCATAGGCGAAATCGGCCTCGCCGTCGCGGGTCAGGCGCCGCTCCTCCCCCGTCGCCACGGTCCGCAGCCAGAGGTCATGGCCGCGTTTGAAGACCCCCTGCGAACCGTCCGGGGCGAGGATCAGGTCGGACGGGGCCGAACGCGGCGCCGGCTCGCAACGGCGGGCGGCCATGCGGCAGGCGAAGGCGCCGGCCGGCGTCGTCACGTCGATCGCGTCGCCATGGGCGAGATCGACATCCGTCACCGGCAGGCTGTCGGGCGTCAGGGACGCGCCCATGGCCGCCCCGAGCGCGGCGGCCATGGCCTGATGGTCGAAGGCCGGCCGCTCGCCGCCGCCGGCGGCGTCGACCACGACGTATCGCCAGCCGCCCGCCTCGCGCCGCTTCATCCAGAAGCGGTCGCTCTCGCCGATCCAATGGACCGTCACCGGCGAAGCCGAACCGAGCCTGGCCCGCAGGGCCTTGGCCAGGAACGGCTGGACCTTGGCCAGGCGCGCCTCGATCGAGGGCGCGGTCTCGGAACGGGCCTGGGCCGCGAGTCCGGCGGACAGGCCCAGGGCGATCAACAGTCGAAGGGCGGGGCGTTTCATGGGCGGGTCCGACCGTGACAGGCGTTAGAAGCGGGCGCTGAGTTCGAGGCCGACCGTCCGGGGACGGCTGACGGCGATGCGCGGACGCCCAGGCAGTTCGGCGCCGAGGGGCGGAGCGTCGCCGTAATTGGCCGCCTCGTCGAACGCGTTCTTGACGAACAGGGCGTAGCGGACCGGTCCGAGCTCGACGCCTGCGCGGGCGTTGACCATGCTGTAGCTCGGCCGCAATCGCGGATGGGCGATGTCGTTGAGGGCGCTGACGCTGCTGTCGACGAAGGCGTAGTCGAGGTGGACGAAGGCCGGACGGCCGGCGATCTCCCGCTCGTAGTCGAGCGCCGCGCTGACGTTCCACTTGGGCGTCTGCTGGATGCGGTCGCCGGGACGGGCGACGCCCAGGGCGCCGCCGTCGGTGATGCGCGCGTCGGTGTAGCCGACGCCCAGCGACAGGTTGAGCCCCCTGGCGGGGTTCAGCTGCGCCTCCAGCTCCAGCCCCCGGCTTCTCGCCTTGCCGGCGTTGGCCTGGACCGAGAAGCCGCAGGCCAGCGGGACGGTCTGCTGCACGTCGCTCCATTCGATCCAGAACGCGGTCGCGTTCACCTTCAGCCGCCGCTGGAGCCAGCTCGACTTCACGCCCGCGTCGTAGCTCCAGAGGGAATCGGACTTGTAGGCCCCGGCCTTCGCCGGGGTGAGCCCCAGCGCCGCCAGGTCGGCGGCGCAGAGCGTCGGCGAGAAGCCGTTGACGCCGCCGATCCGGAACCCGCGCGCGGCGCTGGCGAACAGGTTGACGTCCTCGTTCACCTTGTACTTCACGCCGATCTTGGGATTGACGCCCTTGTCGCCCTGGCGGCCGGTGAAGGTCGCCGGGACCGTGAAGGCGCCGTCCTGGCTGTTGGCGTAGTCGACGGTGTTGTCGAAGTATCGGGCCCCGAGCGTCACTTCGAGCCGCTTGCCGAGCGCGAGGGTTCCCTCGCCGAAGACCGCCTTTTCGGTGACGTCGTTGGTGATGGTCTGCTGGTAGGCGTTGGCGAGCTTGCCGGCCACGACCGTGGGCGGGATGGCCTGGGTCTCCGAGGTCTTCTGATAGAACAGCCCCGCCGTCATCTGGAAGGGCCCGGCGAAGTCGGAGGCGAACCGGAACTCCTGCGAGAACGCCTTGAAGTCGCCGTCGACGCGGATGACCGCCTGGGCCGGCGCGCCGCCCAGCAGCAGCTGCACATATTCCGAGAAGTCCTCGGCGTCGGAATAGTCGCGCACGAAGCGCGACGTCGTCGAGATGAACTCGCCGAACCTGGCGTGATAGCGCGCGGCGAGGCTGTAGAGGGTCCAGTCGTCGGTTCCCGGCTCGTCGGCGTCGAACTGGCGCGCCTGGACGAAGTCGCCGGCCCGATAGTCGGCGTAGGGTCGGCCCTGCCGCGTCGCGCGCTGGGCGACGATGCGCGGGGTGAGCGTCAGGTTCCCGTCGAGGAGGTCGGCGCGGAGGGTCAGCGAGCCCCCGAACCGGCGGGAGCCGCCGATCCCGTCATGGGGCGCGAACGCGGTCGGCGCGTCGGGGGCGGCCACGCGCTCGAACAGGCCCGACTCGTAGCCGGCGAAGGCGAAAGCGCGCAAACCAACCACGCCCTCGACCAGCGGAACGTTCACCGTGGCGTCGACGCGCCCGTCGCGGCCGCCGTGATCGACCGTGGAGCCGCTGGCCGTTCCCTGGCCCGAAAAGGTCGAGAGATCCGGCGTCTTGGTGATGAGGCGCACCGTTCCGCCCATCGAGCGCGCGCCGTAGAGCGTGCCTTGGGGACCGCGCAGGGCCTCGATCCGATCCAGGTCGACGACCTCGGGATCGACGCTGGCCGGCAAGGGAACCTCGTCGAGATAGAGCCCCGTCGTGCCGGCGCCGTAGACGCCGCGCAAGGTGATGGTCTGGGCGATGGGCCCCGCGGACGAAGCGTAGGCGAAGGACAGGTTCGGGACCATGACGGCGTAGTCCTGGAACCCCGCCACGCCGGCGTTCTTCAGCTGCCTTTCCGACAGGGCGGTGATGCTGAGCGGCGCGGCCTGCAGCGTTTCCGACCGCTTGCGCGCGGTGACGACGATCTCCTCGATCGCGCTGGGCTCCGCGCCTTGCGCGGCCGCGGCCGCAGCCGAACCAAAAGCGCAGGCGCAGGCGAACGCCGATCCGAGCATCATGGACTTGAACGAAACCCGCATCCTGGTCCCCTCACACTGGTTCTTCGCCGTAGGTCGGCTTTAAACTGAATATGGATTCAGTTTCAGTGAATCGTCAATCGCGAGTCTGGACGCCGCGAAGACCGTATTTCGATCCTCAGAAAAATGAAATTTGACTCAGGTATTTTGCGGCGTCAGTCTTGGAACGCTCGCGCCATCCTCCGCCGCGGAGGCGGCGCCGAACGCCGATCAAGGACGCCCGTCGTGTTGAAATCGCCTGCCCGCCACGCCTGGATGGTCGAGTCCAGCGACATCGCCTTCGCCTTCGCGGACGACTATTTCTCGTCGCGGGACCGCTTCCTGCGCGCCGCGGACGAGGCCGGCGCGACCGTGACCACGCTGGCCTGCCCGGCCGTCGGTCCTGGAGACGCGCTGCTCTACATGGACGCCGCATGGACCGGCGATCCGGACGCGGAGTCCTTGATGATCGTCACCTCCGGCGTGCACGGGATCGAGGGCTTCGCGGGGACGGCGATCCAGATCGACACCCTCGGACGGCGTCCCCCGCCCCCCGGCGTGGCGATCCTCAGCATCCACGCCGTGAATCCGTACGGCATGGCCTGGACCTGCCTGGAGAACGAGACCGGCGTCGACCTGAACCGCAACTTCGTCGACTACGACGCCCCCCTGCCGCAGAACGACATCTATGACGAACTGGACGAGGTCTTCATGTGCCCGGATCTGGCCGGGCCGAGGCGCGACGCCGCCGACGCCCGCAGGGCCGCCTACATCGCCGAACACGGCCTGGAACGCTATCTGAGGGCCGCCGCCGACGGCCAGCGCCACCGGCCTGGACGGTTCAATTTCGCCGGCGACGCGCCGGCCTGGTCGAACCTCTGCCTGAACAACCTCGTCGGCGGTCTGGCCCGCCGCGCCCGGCGCATCGGCTGGGTCGACGTCCATACCGGCCTCGGCGACAGGGGCGCCGGCGTCATGCTGGTGATCGAGGCCGACGAAGCGGCCGCGCGGGCGGCCCAGGCCATGTGGGGCGACCTGATCCGCATCCCCTCAGAGGATTTTCCCTTCTCGCCCAAGGGGGCGCTGGTCGCGGCGGCGCAAGCGATGACGCCCTGGGCCGAGGTCGTCGCCGGAGCCCTGGAGTTCGGCACCGAGCCGGTCGAGCGCGTGGCGCAGTCGATGATCGACCGCTTCAGGCTGACCGCGTTCTCCAGCGTCGACGCCCCCGAGGCGGCCCAGGCCATGGCCGAGATCAGGGCCTGCCTGGCGCCCAGCGACGAGGCCTGGCGGCGCGACGTGCTGGGACGCGGACGCGAGATCGTCGACGCCACCCTGGCGAGCCTCGCCCGGCGACCTGCGATCGCCTGACCGCCGGACGCCGGGCCCTCAGGCTACGGCGTCACCGCCGTGAGGGTGACCGGCCCCAGAAGGCCCGATGGGCGGAGCGGCGCGCCGGGGACATAGGTCGGGACGACGGTGAACGTCACCTTCTTGGCCCCCGGCTGGGTGTCGCCGATCAAGCGGTTGACCCACGGATTGGCCACCTTGATCTCCAGCGCGTTGCGGCCCGCCTTCAGCACGTCGGTGACGTCGAGGCGATAGGGCGCGTGCCAGACCTGGCCCACGCGCGCGCCGTTGACGAAGACCTCGGCCAGGTCGCGCACCTCGCCCAGATCGAGCACGATCCTGCCGCCCTTGAGATCCGAGGCCTTGACCGTCAGGTCGCGGCTGTAGGTCCCGACGCCGGAGAAGTACTTCACCCCGGGGTCGGCCGCGTCGGACCAGGACGACAGGGCGTCCAGCGTCACCCCGGCCGGCGCGCCGCGCCCCTGCTCGAAGGTCAGCTTCCACGGGCCGGAAAGCTCGGAAAGCCGCGTCTCCTTCGGCGCGGGAACGACGAGCGAAGCCGCGGCCGCTGTCTTGCGGAACACCACGTGCACGGCGTCGTCGGCCAGCAGCGCCAGCGGCACCACCGTCACGCCGTTCTCGATGCGGTAGGACAACGGCTCGGTCTTGCCGGTTTCCGGCCGCCATAGCTCGGGGACCTTGCCGGCGACGCGGAAGCGGGCCTCCAGCGTCTCCGGTCGGGCGAGACGGTTGTTGACGAAATAGGAGTCGCCGTCGTCCAGGCGGCGGTGGACGAAGCGGACGTCGGCGTCGGGTTTGGCCGCGCCGGCGTCGAAGTCGCGGGCCAGCCCCATGGCCGCCAGGGCCTTGTCCGGATGGTCGACGGCGAAGACGCGGCCCTTGCCGAAAGCGGCTTCCGTCTTGCCCGCCGGCCAGAGGTCGTCGGCCAGCCGCTTGTACTCGACGGGGTCGTCGGCCAGGGCGGGCGAGCCCTCGGGCCGGACGCCGGCGACGCTCAGCCCCGCCTCGACCAGGCCGTGGACGCGCCTGAGCACCGCCAGCGACATCCGCCGGCTGGAGCCGCCCAGATACAGCAGCTGATAGCTGGCGCCGCTCTTGGCGACCAGCGCGCCCTCCTTCACCTCCAGGCTGTTCAGCAGCAGCTCGGAATTGACGAAGTCGAAGGCGTAGCCGTGCGGGGCGTCGGTCATTTCGGCGTCGACATAGAGGCCGGTGAGCGGGGCCTCCTCGCCGCTGAAATAGGCGACGTCGGCGAAGAAGCGCCCCTGCTGGAGCATGAAGGCGTTGCGGGACATGTAGTCGACCCACGGCCCCGCCATCTCGGCCCAGGTCTCGTTCCGGTTGAAGTACTGGCCGAAGATCGACAGCGACAGGCCCGGCTTCTTGTCGGTCAGCGGCTGGTGGACCGAGGTGTGGATCACCGGCCGGTTGACCCCGAGCACGAACTCCAGGTCGATGGTCGACTTCAGGTCGCGGGGCGTGAAGGCCCAGGGCGACATGGCGGCGGTCATGGATTCGGCGGCCACCAGGTTCTGGCCATAGAGGTGAGCCACCGACGCCGCGCCCCGGATGTCGGCCAGATAGGACGGCTTGGGCCCGACCTTGCGGTCGTAGGTCCACATCGCCGCCATCGGGATCGAGGTGTAGCGGCGCATCTCCAGGTCGTCGCCGAGCGACGGACGGCCGTCCTCCAGCGCCTCGCCGTAGTTGAAGAGGCCCCGCTCGCGGGCGACGGCGGCCACGGTCCCGTAGTGATGCTCGGCGTGCAGTTCGGCCAGGGTCTTGCGGAAATCGTACAGGAAGGCGTCCGACCGCGCCCCGTCGCCGATCACCGCCCCGGTCAGCGACGGCAGCCACGGCGTCGCGTCATAGCCGCGCCGGGCCTTGAACGCCGCGAGAATGTCGCCGGTCCAGTTCTGGGGGCCGACCTCGGTGGAATCGTTAAGCAAGGCGACGACGCCGCGCTTGCCCATCAGGTCGGGCCCGAGGAAGCTCTTGTAGGTGTCGAGATAGGTCTCCAGGTACGAGCGCACCGCCGTCTTGTCGAGTTTGTCGACCTCCAGGCCGGTCGCCTCCAGCGTGGCCGGATGGTTCTCGGTGCCGGTCAGCGAATAGCCGAGCCGCAGGACGCGCCAGCGCCCCTTGGGCGGCGTCCAGTCGAGCTTGCCGTCCGGCTTCATCTTGGCGGTCAGGTCGACCACCGTCTCGGGCGCCGGCCCCCGCGACGACGCCCGGTCGGCGCGTTCGAGGGCGTAGTAGTCGGTCGCCACGGCGAAGCCGGCCTTCACCTCGCCGTCCTGCACCCTCTCCTCGTCGGAAAGGACGAACTTCGAGATCGAGAAGGCGGGCTTGGCGGGCGGCGCCTTGACGCCGTTGGCGTTCAACAGGGCGAAGACGGCCGCCAGGTCGGCGCCCGGCGCGGCCGCCGCAGCGATGTTGAACGACTTGCCGCGCGCGTGCGAGAGGACCAGGCGATAGTAGCGCGCCGTCGTCGGCTTGAAGCTGGTGGTCTGCTGGTGCGACGCGCCGGTCGCCAGGTCGGCGACCTTGCGGAACGAGACGCCGTCGTCGCTGGCCTGGAGCTCGGCCTTGGTCAGATCGCCGACGAAGCGGTCGGCGGGGGCGGTCCCCAGCACGGCCGAGCGTACGGTGCGCGGGGCGTGGAAATCGTACTGCACCCAGCCCGTGCGGTCGGCGCTCTCGGTCACCGCGACCTTGGTGGTCAGGCTGTCGTCGAGCAGCGCCTCGACCGCGATCGGGCCGGCGCTGGAGGTCGCGACGGGGGCCGCCGCCGGCTTTTCCTCGGCGATGCGGTAGGCGACCACCGCGCTGTCGGCGAAATAGGTCGGCAGGGGCTCCGGTCCCTGGTGGCCGAACACGCCGCCGACCTCGGCGGGAATGTCCTGGAACGGCCCGGTGACCGAAGGCGGGGCCTTGAGGACGCCCTTGAACGGCTTGCCGCCGTCGATGTCCGTCGCGCTCCAGACCAGCTTCTTCATCGCGTCCTTGGGCTTGACCCAGGGACCGCCGGTCTCGCTCCAGCCGGGCGACGAGGCGATGGCCAGTTCGAGCCCGAGCTGATCGGCCAGTTCGGCGGTGTGCCGGAACGCCGCCTTCCACTCGGGCGTCATATAGGCCAGCCGCTTGTCGACCACCTGCGGCGTGGCGAGGTTGGCGTCGAAGTTCTGCAGGCCGCCGATGCCCACCCGCTTCATCCAGCGCAGGTCGAGGTCGATCCCCTCCTGGGCGACGTTGCCGTTCATCCAGTGCCACCAGACGCGCGGGCGCGCCGAGTTCGGCGGATCGGCGAAGCCGTCGGACAGGCTGTCGGCCCTGGTCGCCAGGGGCGCGCACAGCGCCGTCCCGGCCAGGAGCGCGACGGTGAGCAGCGACAGGGCGCGGCCTCGGATCTCGGTCTTGCGGGTCATGGTTTCCTCCGGATGGGTTTCGCGGCGGCGGCGATCAGGTGGACGGGTCGGCCGGCGGCGCGGCGCGCGCGCCCTTCCAGCCGTAGAGCGCGACCACGGCGAAGCAGGCGGCCGGCAGCAGGAAGGCGGCGGGCGTGCCGTAGAGTTCGGCGATCTTGCCCATCGGCCAGGGCAGCAGCACGCCGCCGCCGATGGCCATGACCATCATCGAGGCGCCGCGCTTGGTGGCCCCTCCGAGGTCGGCGACGCCCAGGGTGAAGATGGTCGCGAACATGGTGGACATGAAGAAGAACACCGCCACCAACGCGACGGCGGCGATCTTGGGCGCCCCGGTCGCCACCACCAGGCACAGAGCGAGATTGGCTAGGCCGTAGACGGTGAGGATCGCCCGCGGGGTGAAGCGCAGCAGCAGCGCCGTCGTCACGAAGCGGCCGATCAGATAGGCCAGCGTCGCCGCCGACAGCAGGAAGGCGCCGTGGCGGGAGGTGAGTCCCGACCAGCTCTCGGTGACGAGGTTGATGAAGAAGGCGCCGATCCCGACCTGGGCGCCGATATAGAGCGCCTGGGTGACCACGCCGAACACGAAGTGGGGCCGGGCGAGGAGCGAACCCCCGCCCTTCGCCCCCGCCTCGCCCAGGACGGTGTCGGGGCCGTGGTGCGCGTCGTGGATCTCCGGCAGGCGGGCGCGAGAGACGACGGCGGCGAAGATGAGGACGGCGACGCCGATGACCAGATAGGTGGCCTGCACCGCGCCCTGGTCGCCGCCGGTCGAGGCGGTCGGGCCCTTGAAGAACAGCGTCCCGCCGATCAGCGGCCCGAGGAACACGCCGAGGGCGTTGAACGACTGGGCCAGATTCAGGCGCCGCGAGGCGTGCTCGGGCGGGCCCAGCACGTTGACATAGGTGTCGGCCGCCGTCTCCAGGCAGCACAGGCCGCAGGCCAGCATGAACATAGAGCCGACGAACGCGGGGAAGCTGGCGGCGTTCGCCGAGGGAATGAACAGGAACGCCCCCACGGCGGTCAGCATCAGCCCGAAGACGATGCCGAACTTGTAGCCCCGCTTCTGCAGCAGCCAGCCCGCCGGCAGGCTGCAGACCAGATAGGCGCCGAAATAGGCCATCTGCAGCCAGGTCGACTGGGCCTTGCCGACGTGAAGGGTTTCCTGGAAGTGCTTGTTGAGGACGTCGAGCAGGCCGTAGGCCAGCCCCCAGACCACGAAGCAGGCGATGGCGAAGGCGAGCGGGCCCTTCAGGTTTGCGCGCCCCGCGACCCCGGTCGCGCCAGGCGCGGCGTCTGTTTCGATGACCATGGAATCCTCCCCGGGATGTCCGCGCCTCTCGGCGTTCGCCTTCTGTGGGTCCGACGCCCGCCTTCTCCGAGCGGGTCGAGGGCTTGGAACTGGATACGTCGCGCCGCCTGGATTTGCGCCCCCCGGGGGAAAAAGTGGCGTGGACGCCGAAGCGCCCACGCCGACGCCCGAGGGAGGCGAAGCCTTAGAAGGTCGCCGTCAGGGTGACGAAGAACGACCGGGGTTGGATCGGCACGACGGGAAGCAACTGGTTGGGATTGGCCTGGTAAGCGGCCTTGGTCAGGCCCTGCCGGTCCAGCGCGTTCAGGAAGCCGCCGCCCCGGGCCCAGGACATCACCCCGAACTCGTCGAACAGGTTGTTGATGTTGGCCTGGAGCTTGAGGGTGTCGTTGAACCGCCAGCTCGCGCCGACGTCCACCGTCGTATAGGCCGGCAGGTAGAAGGCGTTGTAGTTGTTGGCCGCCCGCTCGCCCATGTAGTTGACGGTGCCGAACACCGAGGCCTGGGTGACCGGCCGCCAGGTGAGGCCGCCGCGGAACATGATCTTCGGATTGTTGTCGGCGTCGCCCGACGGGATCTTGGTCAGGACGTCGTCGGAGCCGTCGCCCTTGGGCCCCTGGGTCCAAACCGAATAGCCGCTCTGCTTGGGGTTTTGCAGCGTCAGGACGGCGTTGCCCTTCAGGGTGTCGGTTAGGGTGGCGTTGGCCGAGACCTCGACCCCGTAGGTCTTGATCTCGCCATAGGCCGGCGGCGGCGAATAGCTCTGCCCCAGCGACGGGCCGCTCAGATAGGTGAAGGTCTGCGCCGTCGCGATGTTCGACAGGTGGCTGTAGAACGGGAAGACCTGAACATCGAGCCCGCTGCGGTGATACTTGAGGCCGATTTCGACCTGCTCGATCTCCTGCGGCTTGGGGAAGACGGTGGCGATCTGGCCGGGCGTATTCAGGCCGGCCATGATGCTGAAGTCCGGTGCCTTCTTGCCGCTGGTGTAGCGGATATAGGCGTCGAACTGGTCGGTGAACTTGTAGGCCGCCGATCCCGAATAGCCGATGAAATCGAAGGACCGCTTCAGCGAATAGGGCGCGGTGGGGACGTTGATCCCGTTGTCGTAGAGCGTCAGCGGGTCGCCGTCCGCCCCGCCCGTGGACAGTATGCTGCCCGGAGGATTGGTGAAATTCTGGAAGTCGAGCTTGTAGGTGATGGTCTCGTAGCGGGCGCCGATGTCCAGCGACAGCCGGTCGTTGACGCGCCAGGTGTCGCCCACGAACAGTGAATACTGGTCCTGGTCGCCGGAATACATCGGCGACGTCAGGCGGCCGAAGCGCGTGAAGCCATGCGGGTCGGTGACCTGATAGGTGCGGCCGCCCGGCGTGGTGTAGGTCACGTTCATCATGACCGGATTGGCCTCCAGGGTCGCCCAGCCGAGGCCGGCCCCGTAGGCGGTGGAGCTGAGCCGGGCGATCGAGGCGTAGCCGCCCACGGCCAGATGGTGGCCGCCGACCTCCTTGGTCAGGGTGATCTGGTCGACGAAGTTGCGGGCGTGGAAGGTCTGGTCGAACGCCGCCTCGGTCAGGCCGCCGTTCTTGAGCACGTCGGAGCCGGGCAGGTTGCTCGAAACCACCTGGCGGTCGAGGCCGGTGACCGAGCGGACGGTGGCCAGCACCGCCCCCGTGCGGGAATTGGTGTAGGTGAAGGTGCCCGGCAGGCCGACGGTGCCGTCCAGGGCGGTGACCACGAAGTCGGTGATGGCCAGCGGGAAGATCACCGCGCCGGTGTTCCAGTCGGCGCTCTTCTGCGAAACCCGCAGGCGGTTCTCCAGGGCGAAGCCGGCGCCCAAGTCCTGGTTCCAGTTGGCGCCGAAGGACAGCTCGCGGGAATGGACGAGGTTGCTGGGGTCCCAGCACCGGCGGCCGCCGGTGATGGCGCTGTAGCAATGCGCGGCGTCCTTCGGCGCCAGCACCGAACTGGTCTTGGAGAAGCCGGGCGCGATGTGCGGATCGTCGCCGCCGAACGACGGCGTGAACTCGAACCAGCCGTTGTGGTCGTCGAGATACTTGGCGGTCAGCAGCAGTTGGCCGCCGTCGTACTTCCACAGCAGGTTGCCGCGGATCTGCCCCCCGTCGTTCATCGGATAGCCGGGGTTGCGGGCGCCGTCGCTGCGCCGATAGAAGCCGCCGACCGCGTAATAGAGGTCGCTGTCGCCGATGCGGCCGCCAGCGTAGCCGTCGATGCGGTAGTAGGGGTTCTTGCCGTCGCCCTCCAGGCCGTACTTGGCCTGCACCTGCATCCCGGGGTCCGATTTCCCGGTCTTGGAGATGTAGTTGAAGATGCCGCCCGGCGCGTTCGGCCCGGTGACGACCGCCGTCCCGCCCCGCAGCCCTTCGAGATGGTTGAGCATGATGTCGGGGCGCGAGAAGTAGTCCGGCCCGAAGTTGGTCGAGGTGATCAGCTCGACCGGCAGCCCGTCCTCCTGCATGGACACGTAATAATAGCCGCCGGCCCCGTCGAGCGAGTTGGCCGAGACGCCGCGCGAGAACACGACGTTGCGGACCTCGCCGAGCGCCGAGTTCACGAACACGCCGGGCACGTTCTTCAGAAGGTCGGCCGACGAGATCGGCGGCTGCTGCTGGATCTGCTCGTTGGTGATGGCCGCGATGGAGATCGGCGCGCGCTCGACCTTGGTGGCGCCGAACACGCCGGTGACGACCACGACCGACAGCTCGGTCACGTCCTGGTTCGCCGCGCCCTTCTGGGCGGGAGCCTCTTCAGCGGCGGCGACCGCATGCGCGCCCAGTCCCAGCGCCAGAGCGATCACGGACGCGCGAAATCGGAGATTCCTCGACATTTCTTCCCTCCCAGCTTGTTTTTCGGCGGTCGTTTTCCACGCCGCTTTCGCTAACTATTTTTCGATAATGACGGACAGTCAACATCAAATCGAACAAAATACGTCAAAGATTGCGAACGACACACACATATCGATCATTATCAATCACAATGGCCGGCTAGCCGATGTCCAGGGCTTCCGGCCCGAGGGCGTCAATATGGCGGACGCCGGTCAGGGCCATGGCGACGCCCATCTCCGCGCGGATCAGGTCCAGCACATGCGTCACGCCGCGCCCGCCCCTCCCGGCCAGGGCGTAGGCCCAGGCGCGGCCGAGAACGACCCCCTTGGCCCCCAGGGCCAGCATCCGCACGACGTCGAGGCCGGACCGCACGCCGCCGTCGGCCAGTACGGCGAGGTCGCCGCCGACGGCGTCGGCCATGGCCGGCAGGGCGCGGACCGAGGACTTGACGCCGTCGAGCTGGCGGCCGCCGTGATTGGAGACGATCAGGCCGTCGCAACCGAGCCTGACCGCATCGCGGCCGTCCTCCGGATCGAGCACGCCCTTGAGGATGAGCGGGCCGTCCCAGTTGGCGCGCACCCATTCGAGGTCGCGCCAGGTGACCGACGGATCGAAGTTGTTCCGCATCCAGGCGAAGAAGTCCTCCAGCCCGGTGCGCCCCTTGAGCACTGGCGCGACGTTGCCGAGCGTATGCGGCCGGCCGAGAAGGCCGACATCGAGGGCCCATCCCGGATGCAGCAGGGCCTGCATGGCGCGGCGCGCGTCGCCGGCCAGGCCCGAGGCGCCGGCCAGGCCCGAGCGATGGTCGCGATAGCGCGTTCCCGGCACCGGCATGTCCACGGTGAACACCAGGGCCGAGCAGCCCGCGGCCTTGGCCTTGCGCAGCAGGTCGGCCATGAAGGCGCGGTCGCGGATCATGTAGAGCTGGAACCAGAACGGCCGCGCGGTCCCCGCCCGCACCTCCTCGATCGAGCAGGCCGAAACGGTGGAAAGGCAGAAGGGAACCCCCGCCCCCTCGGCGGCGCGGGCGGCCTGGACCTCGCCCCGGCGGGCGTTCATGCCGGCGAGGCCCACCGGCCCGAGGACGACCGGCAAGGCCAGGTCCTGGCCGAACAGCCGGGTCGAAAGATCGATGTCGGAAACGTCGCGCAGCACGCGCTGGCGAAGGGCGACGGCCGCCAGGTCCTCGCGGTTCCGCTTCAGGGTGATCTCGTCGTAGGAGCCGCCGTCGATGTACTCGAACAGGAACTTCGGCAGGCGGCGGCGGGCGAGTTCGCGATAGTCGCCGATGGAGGCGGGCTTCATGGCGTCAGGCCTCCCCGGCGATCCGGGCGCGCCAAAGCGCGCGATAGGGTTCGAGCGGCAGGTCGAGCGGCGCGATCCGCCGCAGGACCGACCTCGGCGCCAGGTCGGGAAAGACCAGCCGCAGCGCCCCGAACGGCACGTCGTCGTGGGCGTTGGAGACATAGACCGCCGTCTCCGGCCGCAGGGCGGCCAGCGCGCCGACGAACACCTCGGCCTCGGCGAAACGCCCCTCGACCAGGACCCGCTCCCGGGCCCCGATCAGGTCGAGACAGGCGTCGCTCATCAGGGCGAGGTACAGACCGAGCACGGCCCGCTTTTCCTCAAGGGTTTCAGGCGGATTGAGGAATATCCCGTCGCGGTCGGGGAAGGGACCGAAGCCTGGCGCGAAGGTCGGCAGCACCATCGCGCCGGCCGCCATCAGCCTGGGCAAGGCCCGGATCAGGGCCTGCGGATCGTAGTTGTCGGTGATGTGGAAGCTGTCGAGACCGGCGATCGTCTCAGCCTCCCGCCCGCCCATGAAACGGGCCGACGGGGCGGGCCGCCCGCGGGCGTCGACATTGACGAGACAGTCGCGGCCGGCGTCCAGCCGGGGCGGCTCGCCCAGGGCCGGGCCCAGCGAGCGCATGGCCACGAACCATGTCCCCGTCGAGAGGATGGCCGCGTCGTTCTCGGCGATCTCGGCGTGGCCCCGCGCCGCGAGCAGGGCGGAATTGGAATCGTGCAGGCCGCACAGCACCTCGCAGTCGGCGGGCAGGCCCAGGGCCGCCCATTCGCCGGTGACGCGCCCGAGCACGTCCGCCGCCTTGCGGATCGGCGGCAGGCGCCGCGCCCAGCCGCGGCGGACGGCGAGGTCGGACGGCGCCGCCTCGGCCGGGCGCCACAGGTCGGTGTGGCAGCCCAGGCTGGTCACCTCGCTCGCCAGTACCCCGCAGAAGCGATGGGCCCAGTATTGCGGCCACAAGACGATGCTCACGTCGTCGGGCCAGGGGCCTGTCAGGCGCTCCAGATGAAACAGTTGAAGGCCAAGATTGAGCCCCTGAGGCAGCAGGGGCGAACCCGTCGCGGCGAAGGCGTCCCGCTCGGCCGCATAGGCCCGGCGCGTCTCCGGCGGGACCTCGAGCTCATAGTCCATCGGCGGGGCGTAGAGGTCGTCTCCGCGCATCAGGACGGCGGCGGCGCCGTGCGTCACCGGCGCGATGCGTTCGACGCGGCCGAGCCGCGCCATCTCGCGCACGGTGTCCGCGACGAAAGCCTCCAACCCGTCGAGATCGAGCGAGGGATAGTCGCCGCCCGCCTGCGGAACGTTGGCGCGGGCCCGCCGGGCCACGCAGGCGCCGGCGCGGTTCCACAGCGACATCTTGGCGTTGGTCTTGCCCACGTCGAGGACAAGGGTCAGGCCGCCCTCCATCCGCTTTCCCCCCATCAGATCGTGACGATAACTTATCGATTATGATTGCTTCACACCATACGGCGATATAAGTTTTTCGAAATTGACGCTCAAATGCAAATCGTAGGTAGGAACGTGCCCCAATCCGCCACTCCGTTCCGGATTCCCGCCAATCGCTGGTCGGCCGAGGAGGCCGCGTCGCTAACCCCTGAAGGCCTCCTGCTCTATCGCTCGAATCTGCTCGGTTCGGACCTGACGGTCACCAATTTCGGCGGCGGCAACACCTCGGCCAAGCTCGACGCCAAGGACCCTCTGACCGGCGAGACCGTCACGGCGCTGTGGGTCAAGGGCTCGGGCGGCGACATCGGCTCGATGAAGCTGGACGGCTTCTCCACCCTTTATCTCGACAAACTGCTCGGCCTCGAAAAACTCTATCGCGGCGTGGCGTTCGAAGACGAGATGGTGGCCTACCTTCCCCATTGCACGTTCGGCCTCAATCCGCGCGCGGCCTCGATCGACACCCCGCTGCACGCCTACCTCCCCTTCGCCCATGTCGACCACGTCCATCCCGACGCCATCATCGCCCTGGCCGCCTCCACCGGCGGCGAGGCGGCGACGCGGGAGATCTTCGGCGGAAGCGTCGGCTGGCTGCCCTGGAAACGCCCCGGCTTCGATCTCGGCCTGACGCTCCGCGACTATGTGGCGGCCAATCCCGGCCTGCGCGGGGTGATGCTGGCCGGGCACGGCGTCATCTGCTGGGGCGACGACGCCAGGGCCTGCTACGACAACACCATCGACCTGATCGCCAAGGCCGCCGCCCATCTGAACGCACGGCTGGTCAAGGGGCCGGCGTTCGGCGGCGAGGCCGTCCCGGCCCTCGCCCCGGAAAGCCGCGCCAAGATCGCCGCGCGCCTGGCCCCGCGGCTTCGCGGCCTGATGGTCGGCGAGCGGTCCAAGGTCGGCCATTTCAGCGACACGCCGGAAACCCTGGAATTCGTCGGCTCGAAGGCGTTCGCCCGGCTGGCGGCGGTCGGCACCTCCTGCCCCGACCACTTCCTGCGCACCAAGATCGCGCCCCTGGCGCTCGATCCGGCCAGGATCGACGACGACGCCTATCTGGCCGCCGCCCTCGTCGAATACCGCAACGGCTATCTCGCCTATTACGGGCGCAACGCCGGCCCGAACGATCCCAAGGTCCGCGACCCCAACCCGGTGGTCGTGCTGCTGCCGGGCGTCGGCCAGCTCACCTTCGCCGCCGACAAGACCACCGCCCGGCTCGCCGGAGAATTCTACGCCAACGCCATCAACGTCATGCGCGGGGCCGAGGCGGTCGGCGACTATGTCGGCCTGCCGGAATCGGAAGCCTTCGCCATCGAATACTGGGCGCTGGAGGAGGCCAAGCTCCAGCGCATGCCCAGGCCGAAACCCCTGGTCGGCAAGATCGCCCTCGTCACCGGCGGCGCCGGCGGCATCGGCGCGGCGACCGCGGCGCGACTGCTTTCGGAAGGCGCCTGCGTGATGCTGGCCGACATCGACGCCGCCAGCCTGGAGGCCAAGCGCGCGGAGCTGGCCAAGGTCTTCGGCGGCGACGTGACGCGCGCCGTCCCCTGCGACGTCACCGACGAGGCCTCGGTCCAGGCGGCCTTCGACCTGACCGCGCGGGAGTTCGGCGGCCTCGACATCCTGGTGGCCAACGCCGGCATCGCCTCGTCCGCCCCGGTCGAGGAGACCTCGGTCGCCCTCTGGCGCAAGAACTGCGACGTGCTGGCCGAAGGC
>Ga0209132_1000061_pt1 | contig 70229 bp, 63 predicted proteins | sample UppTromiDAQMD023_FD_185835 | JGI IMG/M metagenome (GOLD analysis project Ga0209132, IMG submission 185835) | Upper troposphere microbial communities from Maryland, USA - DAQMD-023 (SPAdes) (version 2) | ecosystem: Environmental > Air > Outdoor Air > Unclassified | place: USA: Maryland, Virginia...
CCGGCCCCGCGTTCATCCGCGAGATCTACTACCCGACCTATTGTCGCCTCGACGGACTGTCGTTCGGCGTGCTGCTGGCGGCCCTGCGGCTGTTCCGGCCGCAGGCGGCCGCGCGGTGGCTGCCGCCGGGGCGGGCGGCGGCGGCGGGCGCGGCGGTCCTGACCTTCGCCGTGCTGCTGATCGGCGGCCAGGGAGCGGTGCTGAGCGGGCCGGCCGCCGTCCTGGGCTATCCGCTGTTCAGTCTCGGCTGCGCCCTGTGCCTGTCGGCCAGCCTGGACGTCGACGCGACGTTGCGGCGCTTCACCCCCGCCCTGGTCGGCATGATCGCCACGCTGTCCTACAGCCTCTATCTGACCCACAAGCTGGTCTGGGCGGCGATGCGCAATCTCGGCCTGGGCGCGGGGCTGCATGGCTGGACCGGCGCCCTGGCCTATTTCGCCGTCGCCTTCGCGGCGGCCTTCCTGTTGTGGGCGGCGGTCGAGCGCCCGGTCCTGCGGCTGCGGGATCGCGCCGATTCCTGAACCGGGTTGGCGTTTTCGCCGCGATTCGACCGTGTCCTGAATACCCGCCTCCCGGCTTTTCGACGCCTGTCGGGGCTGTTCATGCGACCCCGGCGTTTTGTTTTGCGTCGATCCGGCACAATATCCTTCACACGTCGGGGTGGCGTGACCGCCAGAACCTGCGCTATGCCCGGCTATGGACGGTTCTGCGTCGTCCCGCGCATTGTCGCGGCGCCATCATCAGTTTGCGGCCGAGAGCTTCGGGGTGACTATGCTGATAGAGGAGGTCGAGGGTTGCGCTGACGTCGCCGCGCCGCCGGCCAACATCGGTCACGCCCTGCCCAGCCAGCGCCCGGCGCGCCTCGTCGACACCACCATGCTCTACGCGCCCGCCAGCGGCGGCGTGAAACGATACCTGTCGGCCAAGCGTCGCTGGCTGGTGCGGCACCGGCCGCTGGTCAAGCACAGCCTGGTCCTGCCCGGCGCGCGCAACCGCGACGGCCAGGAGTTGAGCCTGATCCAGGCCGCCGCCCTGCCCTTCGGCCGCGGCTATCGCTGGCCGATGAGCGCCCGCGCCTGGACCGACCGGCTGATTCGCTGCGCGCCCTCGTTGATCGAGGCCGAGGACCCCTACGTGCCGGGCCTGGCCGCCCTGCGCGCCGGACAGGCCCTGGGCGTGCCGGTGGTCGGCTTCTGCCACAGCGACGTCGCCGCCCTGGCGCCGGGACGCAACGACGGCTGGGCGGCCAAGACCGCGCGCCGCCTGTGGGCGCGCCGCTGCGCCCGCTTCGACGCCGTGCTGGCGCCCAGCGAATACCTGGCCGACATCCTTCGCGACGCCGGCGTGCACAAGGCCCAGGCCATGCCTCTGGGCGTCGACGTCGACGTCTTCAATCCCGCCGCCGCCGACCGGGCGAGGCTATGCAAGACCCTGGGCGTGCCCGAGAGCGACCGGCTGCTGGTGTTCGCCGGCCGGCCGGCCCTGGAAAAGCGCATCGACGTGCTGATCGAGGCGGTCGAGCGCCTGGGCGAAGGCTACCGGCTGGTGCTGATCGGGGCCGGGGCCGGGGCGGGCGTTCCCCGCTCGGACCGGGTGATCTCCCTGCCGTTCCAGCAGGATTCGGCCAAGCTGGCCCGGCTGTTCGCCAGCTGTGACGCGCTGGTCCACGCCAATCCCTATGAAAGCCTCGGGCTGGTGGTGCTGGAGGCCATGGCCTGCGGCCTGCCGGTGGTCGGGGTGGCCGCGGGCGGGGTGGGCGAGACGGTCGACGAAACCTTCGGCCAGCTGGCCGATCGGCCGACCTCCCAGGCGATGGCCGAGGCGATCGAGGCCCTGTTCCGCCGCGACGTCCACGCCCTGGGCCAGCAGGCCCGCCGCCGCGCGGTCGAGCGGTACGCCTGGGACGCCGTGTTCGAGCGGCTGACGGGGCTCTATCACGACCTGACCCGCAATGTGGCCTTCGTCACCCCACGGCCCTGAGATGCGGGATCGGCGATGACGGTCGTCCACCTGCTGGGCCATTACGACGACGAGTACGGGGCCCTGCCGCTGATCTGGTCGTTCGCGCGGGCGGGCAGGGACCAGCGGTTCTTCTATCTGACCGAACCCGATCGCGGCGCGGCCGGTTCGACGCGACGGGCCGAGACCGAGGCCCTGCTGCGCGACGCCGGCGTCCGGGCCGAGGCTGTCGTCCACGTCGGCCGCGACCGCGCCATCCCCGATCGCCAGCTGTTCCGCCGCCTCGACGCGGCCTGGTCGGCGATCGGCCAGGCCCTGGAGGGCGCGGCGCCGGTCGAGCAGGTGGTGACGCCGGCCTGGGAAGGCGGCCATGTCGACCACGACATGTGCGCCGTGCTGGCGACGGCGCTGGCCGCCGCCCATGGCGGCCCGCCGCCGATCCAGTTCGGGCTCTATAACGGCCTGGGCTGGGCCGGTCCGCTGTTCGGCGCGGCGCTGCTGACCGAGAACGGCCCGGCGGAGACGCTGCCGGTGTCGGCCGGGGACTGGTGGCGCTATGCGACGGCGGTGCGCTTCTTTCCGTCGCAGGCCCCGGTGTGGTCGACCCTGTGGCCGCACATGTTCGCCCGTTTCGCCATGCGGGGCTTCTGCTTCCAGAGGCTGGCGCCCGGCCGGACGGGCGAGCGGCCGCATCCCGGCCCGCTGCTGTATGAGCGGCGGGGCTACGCCGACCACCGGGCCCTGCGCGAAGCCGCCGACGTCTTCCTGGCCGGGCGGGCGGCGCCGACGGTCTAGGACGGCTCCAGATCGGCCGGTGCGGGATCGCGGTCGGCTGCGGCGCCTTCGCCGGGCGTCTTGGCCGGCGGCCCCAGCCAGCCGAAGGCCAGCACCAGCGCGCCCAGCGCCAGCGGCAACAGATAGTAGATCGCCCGGTAGCCGAGGAACGCGGCCGCCAGCCCGGCCCTGTCGAGGTCGGGCAGCAGTTGCAGCAGGGCGCCTTCGAACACGCCCGCGCCGCCCGGCACGCCCGAGCCCAGGCCGACCAGATAGGCGCCGGTATAGGCGATGACGAACTGCAGGTAGCTGGCGCCGGGCGGCAGCAGCAGCCAGATGATCGCCACCGCCAGGGCCATGTCGACCACGCCGAGGCCGAGCTGCAGCAGGGCGTCGCCGACGGTGGGCAGAGGAATGCGTTTCGAGAACAGCACCAGCGGCCTGCGGAACGTGGCGCAGGCCAGGATGTAGGCGCCGACGGCGGCCAGGATGGCGGCGCCGGCGACATGGGCGCCGAAGGCCACCGGCGAGCGGACTGCGCCGGTCACCAGGCCGAGCCCGGTCAGGCTGCCGAGGCCGAGTATGAACGACACGCCCTGATAGAGCGTGGCGCTGGTCACCTGCATCAGACCGACCTGGCGGCGGGCGTAGACCCTGGCGCGGACGGCGGCCGAGACCAGCAGGTTGGCGCCGAGGGCGTGGCCGAAGGCGTTGGCGACGAACGAGCCGGTCAGGGCCTCGCCCAGCGGCACGCGCGCGCCGGTCCAGCGCAGGGCGCGCCATTCGACCAGCCCGACCAGGGCGAAGCTGGCCACGCAGCAGAACAGGGCGAGCGCCAGGCGGCCGGCGCCCCATCCCTCGATGAAGCCGAGCAGGTCGGTGACGGAGATCTTGTGGAACTGGCGCCACAACACCCAGCCGGCGGCGACGATCAGCGCCACGGGCAATACGCGCAGGGCTGTCCGTTTCAGGACCGACAGGTCGCGCGCGCGCCTCGGCGCGGGGCTTGGCTCCAAGGAAGGGACTCCCGGCAGGACGAACGCCGGCGGCGTCCGCATCCTCCCTTCCCTGACCGGTTCGCGCGCGCTAGGCAAGCGGCCGTCAGAGCGCGGCGTCGGCCTTCCGGCGCCAGACCTGGGTGCGGCAGAAGGGGCCGACGCAGCCCTTGACGTGAAGAACCTGGCCCGAGACCAGCGTGAGGGTGGCGGTCTGGGCGGCGTCGCCGGTGGCGGGGTCGTAGGCCTTGCCCCCCGCCCAGGTCTTGGGGCCGCCGCGGAAGCCCTGGAGCACCAGCAGGCCCTTCAGCGGACGGCCGCGCAGGGCGTGGTCCTTGTTGCGGATGTCGGTCAGGCCCGGCTGGCCGCGCAGGGGGCCGGCGTCGACCACGCGGGCGCAGACCCCGCCGCCGCAGTCGAAGATCTCGACCACGCCGCCGTCGGTCGGCGTGGTCCAGAGCCCGTCCAGTTCGGAAGCCTGCGCGGCGACCGCGACGCAGGAAAAGGCGGCCGCCGCCGCGATCGTCCTCAGCATCTTCAGGCCGCCTGTCCGGCCGGCGCGTAGCCGAGGTCGCGCTCGGCTTCGGCGAGCAGCTCGCGGTCGTCATGGTCCCACGGGTGGAAGCCGGGGCGGTAATAGGTGAAGTAGTCGGCCATCACCCGCCGCAGCAGGCCGGGCGAGACGATGAGGAAGCCGAACAACTGCAGCCAGGAGGACGGCCGGTTGGCGCCGTCCTGGCGGAACAGGTCGGCGATGTTGGCGCCGATGGCCCGGAACAGCAGCACGGTGGCCATGATCATCGCGCGGCAGCGCAGCCGCCAGCGTTGCAGCGGCGTCCAGTCGGCGGTGGCGGCGGTGAGCACGTCGAAGGCGACGGCCTTGTGCTCGATCTCCTCCATGGCGTGCCAGCGCCACAGGTCGCGGGCCTCGGCCGGGGCCCCGGCCAGGTAGCGGGGATCGGCCAGCAGCTCGTGGGCCAGGATGGCCGTGAAGTGCTCCAGCGCGCAGGTGCCGGCCAGCTGTTCGATCGGCTCGCGCTTGCGGGCGAAGTCGATCATCCGCTTGGCGCGCTCGATCAGGGGCTCGATGTCGTAGCCGCTGCGTTCGGCCATCTGGTTGAAGGCGACATGTTCGCGGCTGTGCACGGCTTCCTGGTGCAGGAAGGCGGCGACCTGCTCGCGCAGGGACGAGGTCGCCACATGGGCGTAGCGGCGCACCGCGTCCATGAAGAAACGCTCGCCGTGCGGAAAGGTCGCCGACAGGGCGTTGAACACCGCCGTGGCGGCGAGGTCGCCGCCCACCCACCAATGAGGATGGTCCTCGGCGGGGCGGAACTTCGCGTCGCGGGGGCGGATCGTCAGATCGGTCGGGGTCTTGGTCTGGTCGCTCATGCGGGCCTCCATCCATCCGTTACGACGAGATAGCTCAATATTGACATTGATGTCAATATAAATATTGGCGGGGATGACGCCGTCGTGAACTTCGATGTAAATATCCGGGGTCGGCGCGTTCGCGGGGCCGGCGCGGGGGGTTGCGACAGCGATGGCGAACGAGGATCTGGGCCCGGCCAAGCGCCGCAAGCGCACGCCCGAGGCGGCGCGCCTGGAGGCGCTGGCCGCGGCGCGGGCCCTGTTGCTGGAGGGCGGCCCGAACGCGGTGACGCTGAAGGCGGTCGGCGAGGCCATCGGCATGAGCCACGCCAACGTCATCCACCATTTCGGCTCGGCGGCGGGGCTGCAGTCGGCGCTGATGGGGGCGATGGTGCGCGACCTAGCCGACGCCCTGACCGAGGCCGTCGATCATGTGCGCTCGGACGACGCGGCGTTCCGCCGGCTGGTCGACATGGTGTTCGACGCCTTCTCGCAGGGCGGGGCGGGCTATCTGGCCGCCTGGATCGCCCTGTCGGGGGACCTCTCGCAGCTCGACCCCGTGCGCGAGACGGTGCGCAGCCTGGTCCTGGCCATCAAGGACAAGTTCGCCGACCTGGCCGACGACGAGACGGCGGTGGAGCGGATCACCTCGGTGGTGCTGTTCATCGCCCTGTCGGCGTTCGGCGACGCGGTGATCGGCGCGCCGCTGCGGGGCATGCTGGGCCGCGAGCCCGACGCCACCCGGGCGATCGTCGCCCAGCTGCTGCCCAGCTTCCTGGTCTGAGAAGAAAAGCCGGCGCGGCGGAGGCCGCCGCGCCGTGAGTCACCGGGAAGAAAACTAGAAGGTCTTGCTGACCGACACCCCGATCAGACGCGGATCGAGGGTGAAGACGTTGGTGGTCAGGCCGGTGTCGTCGCTGTTGGTGAACGAGTCGGTGATCGGCGTCTTGTCGAACAGGTTCTTGGCGTAGACCTGGAAGACCAGGCCCGCCTGCGGCCGGGCGACGGTCAGCGACAGGTTGGCGTTGTTCCAGCTCTTCAGGCGGTCGTACGAGGTGTTGTAGACCCGGGCGTAGCTGCTGCTCTGCTGGTAGAAGTCGCCGCGCAGCACCGCGTTCCAGCCGGCCGGCAGGTCCCAGGTGTACTGGGCGCCGATGTTGAAGGTCCAGTGCGGCGAGTTGGGCAGCTCGTTGCCGCCGACGTCGGCGTAGAAGCCCGCCCCGCCGTTGGGCGCCTGGGTGGCCGGATCGTAGTGGATACCGGTGATAAGCGAAGGAACGCTGGTCGGGTCCTTATAGTTGCCCAGATAGCTGCCGCCGCACAGGGCGGTCAGCAGGACGGGCGCGGTGTCGCCAAAGGTCAGAATCTTCGAGACGAGACTGGTCGGCGCGATGCAGTTCGAGGCCAGCTGCAGCCAGGGCCGGACGAGGGTCCAGTCCGGGTTGCCCTGGGTGCGGTTCATCAGGTCGATGGACTTGGAGCCGCTGGCCAGTTCGGTGTTGAGATAGCCGAGGTTGGCGTTGATCTGCAGGTTGCGAGTCGGTCGCCACACCGATTCCAACTCGACGCCCCACATGGTGGCGTCGAAGTTCTCGTTGGCGGCGGTGCGGTCGACGATCTTGGACACCTGGTAGTCGGTGTAGTCGTAATAGAAGGCCGAGGCGTTGAGGGTCAGGGCCCCGTGCATCAGGGTGTTCTTGGTCCCGACCTCGAAGGCGTTGATGAACTCCGGCCGGAAGGTGGTCGGCTGCGGCGCGAAGTTCAGCACCTGGGGATTGGAGCCGATGCCCGGCGGGTTGGCGCCGCCGCCCTTGTAGCCGCGCGAATAGAAGGCGTAGACCAGGGTCTGGTCGGTGAACGACAGCTGCGGCTTCCAGTCGACGCCCAGGCGGCCGGTGAATTCGCCCCAGCTCTGCTTGATGTCGGGCAGGGTGGGATAGCCGCTGCTGACATAGCCGCCGGCGACCGGGCCCGGCGCCAGCAGCAGCTGGCTGGGGGTCGGGGTGAAGCGCTTGTGGTCGTCGGTATAGCGTAGGCCCGCGGTGATCTTCACGTCATTGGCCAACTGCCAATAGACCTCGCCGAACACCGCCGTCGAATTGACGACATAGGGGTTGGCGCTGCGGAAATAGTTATGGCCCTGGCCATTGATCTTGTTGATCGGGTTGGGGTCTACATAGACGCAGCTTTCCGTCGGCGTGGTCGGGCAGGGTACGCCAGGGTCGGCGCCGCCATTAAGGAAGCTCTGGGCGATGGCCGAGGCGATGTTGAACATCACATAATAGTCTTCCTTGGTCTCGTAGCGCAGATAGTTGGCGCCGACGCTGAAATTCACCGGGCCGTCGAAGGACGACTGCAGGCGGAACTCCTGAGACCATTGCTTGCTGCGGGCCTGGTTGACGTCCATGCCGACGATGGTGCTGGACGGACCAAGTTGCGGATCGGTGTATATGCCGCCCGGCGTGATGCCAGGATTGGTGAGCGGCGTGCCAAAGAGATCGTATAGCCCGCTCGAATTATTGAACACAGGTTGAGTGTTGAATCTATTATAATCTTGAGAGGAGTAATATCTGTCTTGCGTATACAGTGTTTGCGAGAACAGTTTTAAACTATTAGTGAGATCAAAATCCAAATTAAGTTGATAGACGTCGTTCTTCGCCCTGAATCGTGGATCGAATTTCGATGCGATCGTGCGAAGATCAGGCGACTGCATCTGATTTCCGTAAGGATCTACGCCTGGCCTAAGCAGTGGCACTTGGTTGCCGAGCGCATCAAAGCCGAGCACTGCTACGGATTGAGCAGCAATTACCAGAGGAAGACTATTGCCATTGGGCGTACCGTAGGAGGCGGTGTTGAATAGCGATCCTGGAAGACAGCCCTGGCTCAGTATCCCGCGGATCTGATTCGTGGTCGCGTTTGGATCGGCGGAGAACGGAAAGGCGGCGGCGTTGATCTGCCCGAAGCCGGCGATGGAGCTCGGTCCCGGATCGCGCGTGCAGAGTTGCTTGCCGGTCCGTGAGCGGTTGTCGTTTTCGTTGAAATGCTCCCAGACGAAATTGGCCCGGAAGCGGTCGACCGGCTTCCATTGCAGGCTGACCCGGCCGGACCACAGGTCGCGGCCGTTGACGTCGTTGCCGGTGATGGTGTTGTGGTCGAAGCCGTTGCGCTGGGTCGAGGCGCCGGCGATGCGCATGGCGAACGTGTCGCCCAGCGGCACGTTGACGAAGCCGCTCAGGCGGCGGGTGTCGTAATTGCCGACCTCGGCCTTGAGCTGGCCTTCGAAATTGTCGGTCGGCTTGGCGGTGATGACGTTGACCACGCCGCCGGTGGCGTTGCGGCCATAGAGGGTGCCCTGCGGCCCGCGCAGCACCTCCACCCGCTCGATGTCGAAATATTCCTGCTCGAACAGGCGGTTGCGGATCATCGGCGTGTTGTTGAAGCTGATGGCCACCGCCGGGTCGGTGGTCACCGACACCGCCTTGGTGCCGACGCCGCGGATCTGCAGGTTGTAGCTGCTGAAATTGTTCTTGGAGAAGGTGACGTTGGGAATGGCCTTGAGCAGGTCGGGGCCGCCCTCGATCTTCTGCTGGTCCAGGGCCTTGCCGGTGAACGCCGAGATGGCGATCGGCACGCTCTGGATGCGCTCTTCCTTCTTCTGCGCTGTGACGATCAGCTCATCGACCGCCGCCGCGCCCGTCGCCTGGCCCTGGGCCGGCGGGGCCGCGGCGGCGAACTGGGGGGAAGCGGGCCGGCCCTCCGCGCTGATCTTGGTCACCACGAAGACGTTGCCGTCGCGCTTGTACTTCAGGCCGGTGCCGTTCAGCAGGGCCTTGAGCGCGGTCTCGGGGCTGGCCGAGGCGGCGTAGCCGCGCGTACGCTTGCCCGCCGTCAGGTCGGTGTCGGCCAGGATGGTCACGCCGCTCTGATCGCCGAAGGCGCGCAGGGCGCGGTCCAGCGGCTGGGCCGGAATGTTATAAGCGTTGTCGGCAGCGTGGGCGGCCGATCCGAACGCGGTCAAAGCCAGCAACGCCGCGCCGCACAGCAGGCGGGCGTCAAGACGAGCACCGAAACCCATGACTGGTTTCCCCCTATTGGTCCGGGATTTATCCCGTTTTCTTTGCGGAGGGCCTCGCCCTCTCGTTTTGTCAGACGTCGCGCCGTCGAAGGCGGGGGGATGGCGATGGAAAGATTTTTGAAAGGATGTCGGACGGCTTTGTCGGAACGCGACATCAACCTGCTTCCGACGGTGCAATTCGCCGTCGAAGCAAACGCGATCAGCAATATAACGAATGTATTCTCAGCTTATCGGCTAAGGCAGAAGAATAACACCAGGGAATGTCAATTTGGCGCCGATGTTGCAATCGGGAGCAAGCAATTGATTTGTGAAGCTCGCGATCGATGGGGAACCATTCTGCCAACTTACGCTCAGTGTGCCTGGTCCACAATCACCGATCGGGGTGTTGATGGCAAAACCCGAGATGAATACATGCGTCGTATCTGGCGCTGTCATAGTCCAGGGTAAACTAGCCGCCATAATGGTCGGGCATATTCCCAGCATGCCACCAGAAAATATGGCTGAGGTGATACTCGCACTGCTTCCATCGACGTTTATCTTTCCATTGACTGTCATCGTACAGCTTATCGATGACCCACCCTTAACCAGAGTAAAGGGGCCACTGCCCGTGAACGGGGCGTTGCGTGGAGAAAGTGTCGCGGCGGATGCACTGGCGGCGTAAGCGATGGACGAGACGGCGGCCAGACAGGCGATCTTGTAAGCCCTCATGACGGTTTCCTCGCTTCATTGCGAGATGGCGGACGCCACCTCTAAGAGAATAGACGCGCCGCGTTTGCAATCGGGGGGTGAGCGAACCGGGCCATCCGTGATGGTGGTGGCTAAAGAAGAAGCCCCCGACGGCGGCTTGCGCCATCGGGGGCCGAAGTTGGCGACAGAACTCTACGCGGCCTCGTGACCCGGCGGCCCGTTCGTCGCGATTGGATTCAGGACTCGCTGATCAGGGAACCAGCGTGAGGCCCGGGACATTCAGCTTGCCGCTGACCGAGCAGCTGCCGGACAGCGGTTGGTTCACGAAAGTCAGGACTGACGGCGAGCCGTTGGCCCAGCCGGCGGTCAGGTTGGTGGGGCCGCAGTTGCCGATCGGCGTGGTGACGGCCACGTTAGCGACAGTGACCGAGGTCGTGCTCGGAGCTGTAATGGTCCACGGCACGGTCGAGGTCACAAGGGCGCAGAAGCCGAGCGGGTCGCCAGAGAACGTGGCGCTGGTGACGGTGGCGAACGTGCCGCTCGCATCGACGGTGCCGGTGAAGACCGCGTTACAGTTGAGTTTGACGCCGTTCTTGATCAGCTGGGTGGTGCCCGTGGCGGTGAACGATCCGCCGGCCGGCGTCACCGTGGCGGCGGAAGCAGCGCTGGCGAAGGCCACGGACGCGGCGGCCGCCAGGCAGAGAACTTGCAGAGCCTTCATGACGATTTCCTCTTGTGTTTGACGTGGGCTGTTTTCGCCCTTCAGGGGGTGCGAAACACCCCACACGGGAATAGACGCCCCTTGCGCGCGGGGAGGGGGGATCGCCCCGACGTTTTTTTGCGCGGGCTGGGGGTCAGGGCGCGATGCTGAGCGCGGGCGTCGTGGGAAGGATCATGGAGATGGTGCAGTCGCCGAGCGGCTGATTGACCGCGGTGAATCTCGATAGGGTGTTGTCCCAGGAGCCGCTGACCGAGCCTGTGCAGGTAAGGGGGGCCGCAACGATGCTCATGCCGGAGATCGTCATGGCGGTTGGTGATGTCGGGGTGGCGGTCCAGGGCAGGCCGCTTGTGCTCCATACCGCACAGATGCTTCCGCCCGAGAAGGCGGCGCTGTTGATGGTGGCGTGCGAGCCGTCGGCGGCGACAACCCCGGCCACGGTGAGCGTGCAGCCCAGGACGCCGGTTCCGATGTGGGCCGAAAGGGCCCCCCTGGCGGTGAAGTTCGTTCCCGTCGGGGAGATGGTCGCCGCCGAGGCGGCGCCGGCCAGGGCCGCGCAGGCGGCGGCGAGGCACAGGACGTTCGAGGTCTTCATGGCGTCTTTCCCTGTCATGCGCGGGGCGACGTCGCGGCTCGGGCTGAACCGCGCGGCCCCGTCCAGATAGACGCGCCGCCGCCTTCGCCAGGGGGAGGTGAGGACAGCTTTTCGGGGATTTTCTCTGGAATTACCGGATGGGTTGCGTGATCGCGCGAGGCGCAGCGATCGTGGGGCGGCGGCGGGTCGCGGCCCGGGCCGGCGATCGGCCTATCTCTGGACGGACAGCTCGATGCGGTCGTCGGTGATCGCGGTGATGCGGGCCAGGTGGTACATCTCGACCGCCTTGGCGAAGCTCTCGGTGTCGCCGGCGCGGAACACCCCGACGATGTGCTTGTCGGGGATGCGGCCGCCGCGGAACACCACCTTGCGCACCGAATAGCGGTTCACCTCGTCGACGGCGTGGGAGAGCGGCTCGTGGAAAAAGTTCAGCCGGCCGTTCAGCCAGCCCATCTCCTTTTGCAGGTCGACCTCGGTCAGCGACCAGTCGCGCGCGTCGCCGGCCACCAGCTGTCCGCCGGCGGACATGTCGGTGCGCCGGGCGGTCCGCGTCCCGGCGGCGGGCTGTTCGACCCGCACCTTGCCCTCGACCAGGGTGACGGTGATCTCGCCCGGGTCGCGCCGCACGTCGAAGGCGGTGCCGGTGGCGCGGACGGTCTTGTCGCCGACGGCGACGATGAACGGCCGGTTCGGGTCCTTGGCCACCTTGAAATAGGCGCGGCCCTTGTCGAGGAACACCAGCCGCTGGCTCGGCGTCTCGCGCAGGCGCAGGGCCGAGTCGGTGTCGAGGGTGACCAGCGAGCCGTCGGGCAGGGTGAGCAGGGCGCTCTGGCCGATATTGGTGCTGAACGCCTGCATCGGCCGCTCCGGCGGCGGCGCGGGCGGTCGCGGCGTCAAGAGGCCCGAAGTGAACAGGGTCCAGCCGGCCGTCACCGCCAGCACCAGTCCCGCCGCCGCTGAACAGGCCGTGCGCAGGTGCGAGGGCCGGTCGAAGGCGGCGGCGTCGTGCTCGCGCGCGGCCATGATCTCGGGGTCCTGGGCCACCCCGGCCAGCAGCTCCCAGTGCTGCTCCAGCCGGCGATAGGCGTCGCGGTTGGCGGCGTCGCGCTCGAACCACACCTGGAAGGCGCGCAGGTCATAGGCCGACATGTCGCCCGAGCGCCTCTGGCTCAGCCAGTAGGCGGCCTGGGAGCGAGGGTCGAGGCAGTCGCTGAACCGCAGGGCGCTCATCGATCCTGCTCCAGCTGTTCGGCGATCCGGACGATGGCCCGATGCATGAGCTCCTTCACCGACTCCTTGGAGATGCCCATCCGCTTGGCGATGGCTCCATACGTCATGTTCTCGAATCGGTGAAACTGGAATGCGGCGCGTGCGCGCGGCGGCAGGTTGAGGATGGCCTGGATGGCGCGGGCGTAGTCCTGCCGCGCGGCGGTGATGCGCTCGGGCGACAGTTCGTCGGACAGGTCGGCGGCGTTCTCCAGGCCGCCGCCCTGCGGCCAGCCGCGGGCGGCCTCGGCCCGGTGGCGGCTGACCAGCACGTGGCGGGCGACGGTGAACAGATAGCCCTCGACGTTTTCGATCGGCTCGCGCAGCTGGGCCGAGTGCAGCCGCACGAACACGTCCTGCACCAGATCGTCGACGTCGGACGGGTTGGCCCTGCGCTTGAAGAAGCGGCGCAGGCCGGGCCCATAGGCCGACATCCAGGCGGTCAGGTCGCGGGTCGCGCCTGGGGGCGGCTTGGCCTCCAAGGCTTGATCCGACACATTGGCCATCGGGCGCCCCTTCGGGACAGAGTCATCCATCGTCGGGCGCCTTCCCGTTCGCGTCGCGGGCCAGGACGGGCGTCCTTAACCTTGTAGACGCATGAAAACGCAGATGAGGGGGGCTGCGACGAAACGCGCAGCCCGGATGATCGTCCCGCGCCCGTCCCGTCGCGGCGGTCATGACGGGGCCCCCGGGGTCGGCGGCGGCGCGGGCGGGGTCCAGACCACGGTGTCGCCGGGCTTCAGCCCGCCAAGCACCTCGATGCCGTCGGGGGCCGCGAAGCCCAGCCTGACCGGGACCTGCCGCACCCCCGACCGGTCGCGGACCTTGACGGCGGCGGCGGTCAGCACCCCCTGCACCGCCGCCGGCGGCAGCACCAGGGCGGCGTCGCTGCGGTGCAGGATGATCGTCACCTCGGCGCTCATGCCGATGCGGATGACGGCGGCCTGCTCGGGGGTCATGCCGTCGATCTGGACCCGGGCCGAGAAGGTGGCCTTGGCCGCCCCCAGCGGACCGGACGGCGCGGCCTCGCCGGCGACGCTGGCCACATGGCCGGATAGCACCGCGCCGTTGAAGCCCGGGCCGGTGACGCGCACGGCCTGTCCCGGGCGCACCCGGTTGGCGTCGGCCTCGTCCAGCTTGAAGGCCACGGCCAGCCGGTCGGGGCGGGCGATGGAGCCGATCAGCTGCCCCTTGGCGAGGGTGCTGCCGACATGGACGCCGGCGTTGGCGTCGGCCTTGTCGGACGGGGGGCGGACGACGATCCCGGCCTCCGGCGCGCGGATCACCGCGCCCTGCAGGCGGGTGTTGAGGTCGTTCAGCCGCGTCCCGGCGTTCTGCAGGTCGAGGGCGGCGACCCGCCGGCCCGACCCGCGCGACTTGCGGATGGCCTGGGCCAGGTCGTCGCGGGCGGCGTCGACGGCCATGGCCTGGAGCTGCTGCTGCTGGGCCAGGGTGTCGTACTCGGTGCGGGCGACCAGCCCCTTGTCGAGCAGGCCCTTGGTCTCCTGCATCCGGCGGTCGACGTCCTTCTGGCTCAGCTCGGCCCCGGCCAGGGCGCGGCGGGCGCGGGTCACGTCGGGGCCGCCGCCGGGCGAGGCCGCGTCGGTCTCGGCGTCGACCGCCTTGAGGTAGGCCGACTCGGCCTCGTTGCGGCGCTGGGCGGTCTCGCCGGCGTCCAGTTCGGCCAGGACCTGGCCCTGGGTCACCGGCGCGCCGTACTCGAAGCCGAGCTTGCGCACGCCGCCGTCGAACGGGGCGATGATGTCGATCCGCTCGCCCGCGACCACGGTCCCGGCCAGGCCGACCGTGGCCTCGAACGGGCGCGGGGCCAGGGTCAGGCTCTGCTCGGCCGGCTGGTCGCCGCCGCCGGCCTTGCCGCCGCGGCCCGTCGCCAGAGCGCCGACGGCCGCGACCACGGCCAGGCCCGCCGCCGCGCCGGCCCATCCGCGCCAGGTCCGCGGCCTCAGTCGTTCAAATCGATCCGCCATGTGTCCAACGTGGTCCCGAGCTGTTGGTCGAGCGTGGTCAGCGCGTTGAGGTAGGCGATCGTCGCCGACAGGGCCTGGGTGTCGGCCGCGCGCAGGTCGCTCTGGAAGGAAAGCACTTCGAAGTTCGAGGCCCGGCCGGCCTTGAGCTTCTCGCGCTGCAGGTCGAGCGCCCGCGCCGACAGGTCGCGCGCGCGCTTGGCGGCGTCGAGCTGGCGCCAGGCGGCGTCGACGCTCTGCACCGCGTCGCGGATCTGGGCCTCGGCCGACTGCTTCAGGTCGTCGAACTGCAGCTCGGCCTGCCGCAGGCCGATGTCGGCCTGGATCTCGCCCTGGCGCAGGCTGTAGTCGCCGATGGGGATGTTGAGCTGAACGCCCACCGTGCTCGCCGATCCGGGGTCCGGCCCGCCGGCCGGCTGGCCGGTCGACAGGCTGCGCCGCGACACCCCCGCCGTCAGCGACAGGTCCCAGAGGCGGTTGTTCCTGGCCTGCAGCAGGCCCAGGCGGCTCTGCTCGACCGACTTGCGCTGGGCCAGCACGTCCATGCGGCCGTCGAGGCCGAGGGCGATGACCTTGTCCAGGTCGATGTCGACGCGCGGCGCGGTCATGTCGTCGGCCGCCACGACGTCGGTGCGCAGGTCGACGGCCAGCAGCCGCAGCAGGGCCAGCTGGGCGCTGTTGCGCTGCTGCTCGGCCTGCAGCACGGCGACCTGCTGGTTGGCGACGCCCGACTCGGTCTGCACGATGTCGGCGGCGGCCATGCGTCCGGCGTCGATCAGCGCCCGGTTGGTGGCCAGCAGGTCCTGGGTGCGCTCCAGCGAGGCCTGGGCCAGCCGGACCTGCTGCTGGGCCTGGGCGAGGCTGCGGTAGGCGACGATGATCGCGGTGACGGTGTCCGAGACCGAGGACTTGAGCTGCAGGCGGTTGATCTGCTCCTGCAGGCGGGCGATGCGCACGGGGGCCATGTTGACCGCGATCCCCGCCCCGCGCAGCAACGGCTGGGAGATGGCGGCGTTGGCGGTCTCGTTGCGCACGCGGCCGGTCTTGTCGCGGGTCTCGGTCCTGGCCCAGGAGAAGCGCAGGGCCGCGCCGGTCGGCGTCAGCCAGGTCGCCGTCGGCGCCAGGGTCGAGGTGGTGACGACGTCGCCGCCGCCGCGATCGCGGTTGATCCCGGCCGACAGCACCAGCTTGGGCTGGAACCGGCTCTCGGCGACGACGAGGTCGAACTTCTGGGCGATGCGCGACAGATAGGCCGAGCGGATCGCGCGGTTGTCCCTCAGGCCCAGGGCCACCGCCTCGGCGAGGGTGAGCTTCACCGGCGCGCCGGTCGGGGCGGGGGTGGGGGGCGGCGGCGAGGCCACCGGCGAGCTCGGCCCCCGCGTCTGGGCGGTTGCCGGATCGGCCGGCAGGCCGCTTACTAGGGCGAGGACGGCGGCCAGCGCCGCCGCCAGGGGAGCGACCCGCCGATGCCCACGCCAAGGCCCATGTCCGGAGCCGCGACCGCGATCGGCCTCGCCGCCGTCGCGACCCTGGCGCTTCTGGTCGCCGGCTGCGCCACCCCCTCGCAACTCAAGCGCGGGCCGTCCGCGCCCCGCTTCGTCGGTCCGGTTCCGGCCGCGCCGATCGGCGCCTATGCGGTCCCTATTCCGCACGAAGCGCCTCGATCGGATCCAGGCGCGAAGCCTTGACGGCCGGATAGAGCCCGAAGGCCATGCCGACCAGGGCGGCCATGCCCGGCCCCAGCGGCAGGACGTAGAGCGGCAGGCTGAAGGCCCAGCCCGAGGTCTTGGCGAACACCAGGGCGGCGACGAGGCCGAAGGCCAGCCCCGCCGCGCCGCCGACCAGGGCCAGGGCGGCGGCCTCGACCAGGAACATCAGCTGCACGTCGCGGGCCGTGGCGCCGATGGCCATGCGCAGGCCGATCTCGCGCCGGCGCTCCATCACCCCCATCAGCATGACGTTCATCACCCCGATGCCGCCGACCAGCAGCGAGATGGCGCCGATGGCGGTCAGCAGGCGCGAATGCACCGCCTTCTGGGCGTTCATGGTCTTGATCATGTCGCGGGCGCTCTGGGCCCGCAGCTGGGCGGTCGGGGTGGCCAGCCGGGCGATGGCCCGGTCGCCGACCGCCTTGGCGTCGGCCTCGGGCCGCAGCTTGAGCATGGCGGTATTAGGCTCGGGGGCGTCGATGGCCCGGCGGGCGCTGGCCAGCGGGATGATCACGGCGTCGTTGAAGTCCATCGGGTCGAGGGCGGTGAAGCCTATGGGCTTCAGCACGCCGACGGCGGTGAACACGTAGTCGCGGATGCGCAGCTTGCCGCCGACGGTGAAGGGCGCGCCGACGTCGGACAGCTTGTCGGCCGCCCCGGCCCCGACCACGGCCACCAGGCCGCCCTCGTCCATCGGCGTCAGGAACCGCCCCGTCGCCACCCGCAGCCCGGTCAGGTCGACCAGGGCCGGCGTGCTGGCGGCCACGCCCAGATCGGCGCTCTTGCCGCCGCCGCCGACGGGAAGCCGGCCGAGCGCCAGCGGGGCCGAGGCGATCACCGCCGGGTCGAGCCGGGGCATGGCCTCGATGGTCGCGCGGTCGAGGGCCGCCGGCGCCTCGCCGATCGGCGCGCCCTGGATCTGCACGATGTCGACGCCCATGTCGGCGAACAGCCGCAGGGTCTCGCGCTGGGCCATGTGGCCGACGGTGAGCATGGCCACGATCGAGGCGGTGCCGATCAGCACGCCCAGCAGGGCCAGGGCCGAACGCTGCCGCTGGGCCGCCAGGTTGGCGAAGGCCTCGGCGACGGACTCGCCGAACGAGGCGGCGGCGCGGTCGTGCGCGATCGCGGTCATGCCGCCGCCGTGTCGGCCACCACGCGGCCGTCCAGCATCTCGATCCGCCGCTGGCAGGCGCCGGCCAGGTCGCGGTCGTGGGTGACCATCAGCACGGTGACGCCGAGCCGGCGGTTGAGGTCCCTCAGGAGCTCCATGATCTCGCCGGCGGTGACGCTGTCGAGGCTGCCGGTCGGCTCGTCGGCCAGGATCAGCCGCGGTTCGCCGATCAGGGCGCGCGCCACGGCCACGCGCTGGCACTGGCCGCCGGACATCTGGGACGGGCGGTGGTCGGCGCGGTCGGCCAGGCCCACCGTCTCGAGCATGGCCAGGGCCAGGGGGCGCCGGCGCGCGCGCGGCACGCCGCGATAGAGCAGGGGCAGGGCGACGTTCTCCCAGGCGGTCAGCCGGGGCAGCAGGTGGAAGGCCTGGAACACGAAGCCGAGGGCGCGGTTGCGGATCTCGGCGCAGCGGTCGGCCGAGGCGGTCGCCACCTCCTGGCCGTCGAGGGCGATCGACCCGGCGGTCGGCCGGTCGAGCAGGCCGACGAGGTTGAGCAGGGTGCTCTTGCCCGAGCCGGACGGCCCGGTGACCGCGCAGAACTGGCCGGCGGCGACGTCGAAGGACACCTCGCGCAAAACGGGAACCGACCGGTCGGCCGTCCTGTAGGCCTTCTCGACTTGGCGCAATCGGATCATGGGTGCATCGGCCTGACTGAACGCTGGCGAATGGGTGGAACTCGCCGCGTCCTTGCCAGACGCGCGGCGGCTCCTCCATGCACCCGTAAGCGCACAAAACCTCGACTTCGCCGGTGTGGCCGGCGAACGACTTGTCGTCTGCTCATGGCGGCGCGAACGCGCGCCCGAAGACCCGCCGCCGCCTCGCGTGATCTATGTTTTCGTCGACCGCATGCTTGGTTTCCGCCCTGACTGCGTGAAGCTGGCCTTGCGGCTGCTTCAACTCTCCGGCGAAATCTCGCCCTGTTTCTACAGGGGTGTCAATCTGTCCCGGACGGCGGCGCGTCCCGGCGGCGGCCTATTCCGCGGCGAAACGGTAGCCGACGCCGGCCTCGGTGAGGATCACCCGGGGCATGGCCGGGTCGGCCTCCAGCTTCTGGCGCAGCTGGCCGACGAAGACGCGCAGGTACTGGACGTCCTCGGTGTGGGCGGGGCCCCAGACCGCCGTGAGCAGCTGGCGGTGGGTCAGCACCTTGCCGCCGCCCTCGGCCAGCCGGGCCAGGAGGTCGTATTCCTTGGGCGACAGCCGCACGCCCTCGCCCCCCCGGGTGACGCGGCGCTTGACCAGGTCGATCTCCAGCCCCCCCGCCGCGCGGAAGACCGGCTGGGCCCCGTTCTGCACAATCCGATGGCGCAGGGCGACGCGCAGCCGGGCCAGCAGTTCGCCGACGCCGAAGGGCTTTTCGATGTAGTCGTCGGCCCCGGCGTCGAGGGCGTCGATCTTTTCGGTCTCGCGGTCGCGGGCCGACAGGATCAGGATCGGCCCCTCGTAGAAGGCGCGCGCCTTGCGCAGGGCCTCCTTGCCGTCGAGGTCGGGCAGGCCGAGGTCGAGGACCACGGCGTCGGGGGCCGAGCGGGCGATCAGGGCCAGGCCCTCGCCGGCGGTGTCGGCGCGCAGCGGCTCGTAGCCGGCGGCGTCGAGGGCGGGGCCGAGGAAGCGATGGATCTGCGGTTCGTCGTCGATGACGAGGATGCGCGGGCGAAAGGCGGTCATCGGCGCGGCCTATAGCAGACTGGGATGGGTGCGGACGGTCTTCGGCAGGCTGATCAGCACGCGCGTGCCCTTGCCGTCCAGCAGCGGGCTGACGGCGACGATGCGCCCGCCCATGGCCTCGACGAAGCCCTTGGCGATGGACAGGCCGAGACCGACGCCCTGGCCCGGCCCGCGGACCCGGTCGGTGGATTCCTCCAGCCGGCGGAACTTGTCGAACACCTTGTCGAGCTCGGCCTTGGGGATGCCGGGGCCCTCGTCGTCGACGCTGATGACCACGTTGCCGAGGTCCTCATAGGCCGAGACCTCGATGCGCGAGCCGTCCGGGCCGTAGGCCACGGCGTTCTCCAGGATGTTGACCACCGCCTGTTCGAGCAGGCTGGCGTCGAGCTTGACCGAGGCCAGTTCGGCCGGGACGTCGCGGACCAGGACGCGCCGGCCCAGGCGCCGCGAGACGCGGGTGGCGGCCGCGTCCAGCACGTCGCGCACGTCGGTCCATTGGCTGCGGGTCTTGAGGGCCCCGCCCTCCAGGCGGCTCATGTCCAGCAGGTCGCCGACATAGCGGTTGAGACGGTCGGCCTCCTCGCTGATCGAGGACAGCAGGTCGCGGCGCACCGGCTTTTCCATCTTCTCGCCGAACGACAGCAGGGTGGTGGCCGCGCCCATCACCGTGGCCAGGGGCGTGCGCAGGTCGTGGCTGATCGAGTTGAGCAGGGCGGTGCGCAGCCGGTCGGAGCGGCGCAGGGCCTCGGCGTCGGCCGCCTCGGCGGCCAGTTCGGCGCGCTCCAGGGCCACGGCGCCCTGGTCGAGCAGGGCCAGCAGGTAGCGTTCGTCGATGTCGCCCCGCGCCTCGACCCCGGCCACGCCGGCGCGGGCCTTCAGGCCCTGCAGCGGATGGAAGGTCCAGGCCGCCTGCGGCAGGGTGCCGGTGCCGGCCCCGGCCGGCTCGCCCTTCTCCCAGGCCCAGCGGGCCGCGCCCATGTCGGCGGCGCTGAGCGCGGCGGCGATGTCGGGATCGGGGGCGCCGGCCGCCGGCTTGACGTCGGTTCCGTCGGGCAGCAGCACCACCGCCTTGCCGCCGATGGCGGCGGCGGTCTGCTCGGCCAGCACCAGGGCGGCGGCCTCCTTGCCGGCGGCGGCCGACAGCCGCCGGCTGGCGGCGAGCAGGGCGGCGATGGCCGAGGCGCGCTGCGAGGTGGCCCGCGCCTGGTCGCGGACCCGCCCGGCCAGGCCGCCAACCGCCAGGGCCACCGCCCAGAACACGATCAGGGTCAGGATGTCGGTGGGCGACCCGATGGCGAAGCTGTAGCGCGGCTGCAGGAAGAAGAAGTTGTAGACCAGGAAGGCGACGGTGGCCGCCGCCAGGGCGGGGCGCAGGCCGTAGAGCACGCCGGCCGCCAGCACGGCGCTCAGATAGATCATGCCGAGATTGGCGTTCTCGAACATGCGGTCGAGCAGGAAGGCCACGCCGCTGGCGGCGGCGACGAAGGCCGCGCCGATGATGTAGCCGCTGATCTCGCGGCGGAAGGTGAAGGCGGGCCTGGGCGGCGGCTCGGGCGCGCTCTGGGCCGGCGCGTCGGTGACGATGTGCAGGGCGGTCCCGGCGGCGCGCTTGAGCAGGGCCTGGGCCAGGGAGCGGCCGAAGCGCTCGCGCCAGCCGGGCGGCGACTGGCCGATGACGATCTGGGTGACGTTGTTGCGCCGGGCGTAGCTGAGGATGGTCTGGGGCAGGTCCTCGCCGGTCAGGACCACGGTGGCGCCGCCGAGCTGCTCGGTCAGCTTGAGCGCCTCGTTGAGCCGCTGGGCGGCCAGGGCGCCGGGCGGCGGCCGGTCGGGCCGCTCGACGTGGGCCACGGTCCAGGGAGCGTCCATGGTGTCGGACAGCCGGCGGCCGGCGCGGACCAGCGAACTGGCCACGGCGTCGCCCCCGACCAGGACCAGGATGCGTTCGCCGGCCGCCCACGGGCCTTCGATGCCCTTGTCGCGCATCACCCCGACCAGCTGGTCGTCGACGGTCTGGGCGGCGCGGCGCAGGGCCAGTTCGCGCAGGGCGACCAGGTTCTCGGGCTTGAAGTAGTTGTCGGCCGCCAGGCGGGCGGTGTCGGGCAGGTAGACCTTGCCGTCGGCCAGCCGCTCGCGCAGCTCTTCCGGCGTGATGTCGATCAGCTCGATGTCGTCGGCCCGCGACAGGGCGCTGTCGGGCACGGTCTCGCGCTGGCGCACGCCGGTGATGCGCTGGACGACGTCGACCAGGCTCTCCAGGTGCTGGACGTTGAGCGTCGTCCAGACGTCGAGCCCAGCGACGAGCAGCTCCTCGACGTCCTGCCAACGCTTGGGATGGCGCGAGCCGGGGGCGTTGGAGTGGGCGTATTCGTCGACCAGCAGCAGCTTGGGCCGCCGGGCCAGCGCCCCGTCGATGTCGAATTCCATGTACGAGCGGCCGCGGTGCTCCAGCGGCCGCCGGGGCAGGACCTCGAGGCCGCGCAGCAGCGATTCGGTCTCGCGCCGGCCGTGGGTCTCGACCACGCCGATGACGACGTCCGCGCCGTCCGCTTTGCGTTTGCGGGCGGCGCGGAGCATTTCGTAGGTCTTGCCGACCCCCGGCGCCATGCCGAGGAACACCTTGAGCTTGCCTCGCGAGGCGCGCTTGGCGGCGGCCAGCAGGGCGTCGGGGTCGGGTCTGGTCGGATCGTCCGGGTTCATCGCGCCCCAGGGTGAGCCCTGGGCTGCAAGGCGTCGAGTGCCAGATTGGCCTCAAGCACGTTGACTCGCCGCTCGCCGAGCACGCCCAGGGTCGGCTCGCGCGTGGCGTCGGCCAGGACCTTCTCGACCTCGGACGGCGACAGGCCGCGCGCCTTGGCGATGCGCGGGGCCTGCAGCGCCGCGTATCCGGGCGAGATGTCGGGGTCGAGCCCGCTGCCCGAGGCGGTGACGGCGTCGGCCGGCAGGACCGCGCCGGCCCGGACGGCGTCCGGGTTGTCGGCGCGGATCTTGGCGGCGTCGCCGGCGACCCGGTCGATCAACTTCTTGTCCATCGGGCCGAAGTTCGAGCCGGACGAATTGACCGCGTCATAACCGTTGCCGGCCGCCGAGGGGCGCGGGTGCAGGTATTCGGGCCGGGAGAACCCCTGGGCGATCAGCCGCGAGCCGACCACGTGGCCGGACCGCTCGACCAGGCCGCCGGCGGCCTGGGCCGGGAACAGCAGCTTGGCGATCCCGGTGATGGCGAAGGGATAGGCCAGGCCGCACAAGGCGATGAACAGGGCCATCATGACGAAGGATGCGCGAAAGAGTTTCAGCATGTCGGCCTCTCCTCAGGCCAGTCCGATGAGGGACACGATCACGTCGATGATCTTGATGCCGATGAACGGCGCGATCACCCCGCCCAGGCCGTAGAGCAGAAGGTTGCGCGACAACAGCCGCGCCGCGCCGATCGCCCGGTAGCGCACGCCCCGCAGGGCCAGCGGGATCAGGGCGACGATGACCAGGGCGTTGAAGATCACCGCCGACAGGATGGCGCTGTGCGGCGAGTGCAGCCCCATGATGTTGATCGCCCCCAGGGCCGGCAGCGAGGTGACGAACATCGCCGGGATGATGGCGAAGTACTTGGCCACGTCGTTGGCGATCGAGAAGGTGGTCAGGGCGCCGCGGGTGATCAGCATCTGCTTGCCGACCTCGACGATCTCGATGAGCTTGGTCGGGTCGGAGTCCAGGTCGACCATGTTGCCGGCCTCGCGGGCGGCCTGGGTGCCGGTCTGCATGGCGACGCCGACGTCGGCCTGGGCCAGCGCCGGGGCGTCGTTGGCCCCGTCGCCGCACATGGCCACCAGCCGGCCCTTGGCCTGCTCGGTGCGGATCATCACCAGCTTGTCCTCGGGCGTGGCCTCGGCCAGGAAGTCGTCGACCCCGGCCTCGGAGGCGATCGAGGCGGCGGTCACCGGGTTGTCGCCGGTGATCATCACCGTCTTGACGCCCATGCGGCGCAGGTCGGCGAAGCGCTCCTTGACCCCTGGCTTGACCACGTCCTTCAGGTGGATGACCCCGACCAGCCGGCCGTTCTCGGAACAGGCCAGCGGCGTGCCGCCGGCGCGGGCGATGCGGTCGACGGCGGCGTTCAGCTCGGCCGGCGCCTGGGCGGCCTCGAGGCCCAGCGAGCGGTAGATCGCGTCCACCGCGCCCTTGCGCCAGTGGGTTCCGTCGGCGTCCAGGCCCGAGGCGCGGGTCTGGGCGCTGAACGGGATGGCGACGGCGCCCTTGGGGGTTTCGGCGTCCAGGCCGTTGTCGCGGGCCAGGGCGACGATCGAGCGGCCCTCGGGCGTCTCGTCGGCCAGCGAGGCCATCAGGGCGGCGCGCAGGGCCGCCTGCTCGGGAACGCCGGGGGCGGGGATCACCTCGACCGCCATGCGGTTGCCGAAGGTGATGGTGCCGGTCTTGTCGAGCAGCAGGGTGTCGATGTCGCCGGCGGCCTCGACCGCCCGGCCGGAGGTGGCCAGGACGTTGTGCTTGAGCAGCCGGTCCATGCCGGCGATGCCTACGGCCGACAGAAGGCCGCCGATGGTGGTCGGGATCAGGGTGACAAACAGCGCCCCCAGCACCATCGGGTCGAGCTTGACGCCGGAATACTGGCCCAGGCCCACCAGGGTGACGACCACGATCAGGAACACCAGGGTCAGGCCGGCCAGCAGCACGGCCAGGGCGATCTCGTTCGGGGTCTTGCGGCGGTCGGCGCCCTCGACCATGGCGATCATGCGGTCGAGGAAGCTCGATCCCTGGGCGGCGGTGACGCGGACCTTGATCCAGTCCGAGACCACCGTGGTGCCGCCGGTCACCGCCGAGCGGTCGCCGCCGCTTTCGCGGATGACCGGAGCCGACTCGCCGGTGATGGCGGCCTCGTTGACGCTGGCCAGGCCCTCGATGATCTCGCCGTCGGCCGGGATCATGTCGCCGGCCTCGACCAGCACCACGTCGCCGACCGCCAGCTTGTAGGCCGAGGTCGGGACCACCGAGCCGGTCTGCGGGTCGATGATCAGCTTGGCCTTGGTGTCGACGCGGGCGGCGCGCAGGCTGTCGGCCGCCGCCTTGCCGCGGCCTTCGGCCACGCTCTCGGCGAAGTTGGCGAACAGCACCGTGGCCCACAGCCACAGGGCGATCTGGATGGCGAACCAGGGGTTCTGGCCGCCGACGACGGCGGCGACGGACGAGACGGTGGCCAGGGCGGCCACCACCTCGGTCGCCAGGATCACCGGATTGCCGGTGAGCTTGCGCGGGTCGAGCTTGACGAAGGCGTCGCGCCAGGCGCGGGACAGGATCGCGCCTTGCGATCCGACCGCCGTGATTGCGGAGGGCATCTTCGTGCCTTTCCTTTTCCGATTAGCGGGCCACGGCCGCGAGCATCTGGAAGTGCTCGACGATCGGGCCAAGGGCGAGGGCGGGGAAGTATTGCAGGCCGCCGAGGATCAGGATGATCCCGACCAGCAGGGCGACGAACAGGCCGTTGTCGACCGGCAGGGTGCCGGCGGTGGGGGCCAGCTTGGGCTTGGCCGCGACGGCGCCGGCGATGGCCAGCACGGGCACGACGTAGGCGAAGCGGCCCAGCGCCATGGCGATCCCCAGGGTGGTGTTCCACCACCAGCTGTTGGCGGTCAGGCCGGCGAAGGCCGAGCCGTTGTTCCCCACCGCCGAGGTGTAGGCGTAGAGGATCTCCGACAGGCCGTGGACGCCGGTGCTGAGCTGGCCCTGCAGGGCGATGGGCAGCACCAGGGCGACGGCCGAGAAGCCGAGCAGCACCACGGGCAGCACCAGCACCGCCAGCACCGCGAACTTGACCTCGCGCGCCTCGATCTTCTTGCCCAGGTATTCCGGCGTGCGCCCGACCATCAGGCCGGCGACGAACACCGCCAGTATGGCCATCACAACGATGCCGTAGAGGCCCGAGCCGACGCCGCCGGGCAGCATCTCGCCCAGCTGGATCATGAACATCGCCACCCCGCCGCCAAGCGGCGTGAAGCTTTCGTGCATGCCGTTGACCGCGCCGCAGGAGGCGCCGGTGGTCATGGCCGCGAACACCGCCGTGGCGGCGGTCCCGAAGCGGACCTCCTTGCCCTCCATGTTGGCGGTCTGGCTGGCGCCGACGGCGTGCACGGCCGGGGTCGGCTGGCTTTCGGCGACATAGATCGAGGCGGCCGCGCCCGACAACAAGATGGCCATGGCGCCGAACAGGGCCATGGCCGCCTTGCGCGCCCCGGCGACGATGCCGAAGGCGATGACGCAGGCGAAGCCGATGACGTTCATCGCCACCATCTCGATCAGGTTGGTGAACGGGGTGGGGTTCTCGAACGGATGGGCCGAGTTGGCGTTGAAGAAGCCGCCGCCGTTGGTGCCCAGCATCTTGATCGCCTCCTGGCTGGCCACGGGGCCCAGGGCGATGGTCTGCTTGGCGCCTTCCAGGGTGATGGCGTCGGCGTGGGCGGCCAGGGTCTGCGGCACGCCCAGGGCGACCAGGACCAAGGCGACAACGATCGACATCGGCGCCAGCACGTAGATCACGTTGCGCACGATGTCGGACCAGACGTTGCCGATGGTGTCGCCGCGATTGGCGGCGAAGGCGCGGGCCAGGGCGGCCGCGGCGGCCATGCCGACGCCGGCCGAGACGAAGTTCTGCACCGTCAGCCCGGCCATCTGCGACAGATGGCTCATGGTCTGCTCGCCGCCGTAGGACTGCCAGTTGGTGTTGGTGACGAAGCTGATCGCGGTGTTGAACGCCAGGTGCGGCGACAGCGGGCCGAAGCCCTGCGGGTTCAGCGGCAGGTGGTCCTGCAGGCGCAGGATGCCGTAGAGCAGGAAGAAGCCGGCGGCGTCGACCGCCAGCAGGCCGATGGCGTAGACCAGCCAGCCCTGACCCTTGCTCCCGTCGACGCCGGAGGCGCCGTAGAACACGCGTTCAAGCGCGGAAAGCCAGCGGACCTTTCCCCGCCAGACGTTCGCGATGTAGATCCCCAGCGGCCAGGAAAGCGCCAGGGTGAGGCCGATCACGAAGGCGATCTCGGCCCAACCTTGCCATGTCATTGTCGGATATCCGTCGGAAGGGCGCCGGTCAGAACCGGTCGGGGCGCAGCAGGGCGGCGATCATGTAGATGCCGATCCCGACCGCGGCGGCGGCGTAGATGAGGGCGACGATCACGGTCACACCTTGCGCAGGACATAGGCGTAGAGGCACAGTAGGCCGAACAGCCCGCCCCCCAACGCCAGGACGATCAGGTCGGCCATCGGCCAGTCTCCATCGGCTGCGACGAGCAGGGCGCGCCTGCGCGGGGGTCGTGAACCAGCCCCCGCCCAGGCGCGCCGCCGCTCGCATTTGAGCGCGGCTCCGAGGGAGCCGCCGCACAGTGCTACGCCCGGCCGCCGTCAGCCTTCCAAGCCGAAGGTTCGCGTGGCGCATAAAGGCCGCATAAAGGCCGGCGCGCGCGCCCTCTTTCCCTGGCGGCCGCGAACGGCTTTGCTGGCGCTTCGCCGAGCATGGAGTCCCTTGCGTGAACCCGACCTTCGCCGCCCTGCCCACCACCATCTTCGAGGTCATGTCCGGCCTGGCGCGCGAGCTCGGCGCGGTCAATCTGGGCCAGGGGTTTCCCGATTCCGCCGGGCCGGAGGACGTGCGCCGCGCCGCCGCCGAGGCGGTGCTGAACGGCTCCAACCAGTATCCGCCGATGGCCGGCCTGCCCGTGCTGCGCGAGGCCGCCGCCGAGCACTACGCCCGGCACCAGGGCCTGGCCCTCGACCCGGCGACCGAGGTGATCGTCACCTCCGGCGCCACCGAGGCCCTGGCCGCGTCGCTGTTCGGCCTGATCGCGCCGGGCGACGAGGTGCTGCTGTTCCAGCCGCTCTACGACGCCTACCTGCCGCTGATCCGCCGGGCGGGGGGCGTTCCGCGCCTGCTGCGGCTGGAGCCGCCCGGCTGGCGCATCACCCGCGAGGCCCTGGCCGCCGCCTTCACCGAGCGCACCCGGCTGGTGGTGTTCAACAACCCGCTCAATCCGGCCGCGCGGGTGTTCGACGGCGAGGAGCTGGCCCTGCTGGCCGAGTTCTGCGTCGCCCGCGACGCCGTCGCCATCTGCGACGAGGTCTGGGAGCACGTGGTGTTTGACGGCCGCGCCCATACGCCGCTGATCGCCCTGCCCGGCATGCGCGACCGCACGGTCAAGATCGGTTCGGCCGGCAAGATCTTCTCGCTCACCGGCTGGAAGGTCGGCCTGGTCTGCGCCGCGCCGCAGCTGATCTCGGCGGTGGCCAAGGCCCACCAGTTCCTGACCTTCACCACCCCGCCCAACCTGCAGGCCGCCGTCGCCTACGGCCTTTCCAAGGACGCGGCCTATTTCGAGGGCATGCGGCGCGACTTCGCCCGCTCGCGCGACCGCCTGACCGAGGGCCTGCGCGCCGAGGGCTACGCCGTGCTGCCCAGCGAGGGCACCTATTTCCTGTCGATCGACCTGGCCGCCAGCGGCGTCGACATGGACGACGAGACCTTCTGCCTGCAGGCGGTCAAGGAGGCGGGGGTGGCCGCCATTCCGGTGTCGAGCTTCTACGCCGAGAACCCGGTGCGCTCGGTGGTGCGCCTGTGCTTCGCCAAGAAGGACGAGACCCTCGACGCCGGGATCGAGCGCCTGGCCCGGGCGCGGCGGATGTTCTGAGGGCCCGGCGGGCCGTTCAGGAAGCGCCCGGCGGCGGGCCGAAGGCGCGGGCCAGGTCGACCGCGTCGACGCCCTCGATCTCCAGGATCTTCAGCCGCGCGGTCGCGCCCGAGGCCACCGTCACCGCCGAACGCGGCCGCTTCAGGGCCTTGGCGACCAGGGCCTCCAGGGCGGCGTTGGCCTCGCCCTCGACCGGCGGCGCGCCGACCCGGACCTTGAGATGGGGCCGGCCGTCCTCGCCGACCGCCCAGCCGTCGATTGCGTCGCGCCCGCCGCGCGGCGTCAGGCGCACGGCCAGCCGCAAGGCGTCAGCCGATGTAGGGGGTGACGAACGAGAAGAACAGCCAGGGCAGCAGGAACTTGCGCACCGCCTCGATGATGATGATGGCGATCACCGGGGTGATGTCGATGCCGCCCAGCGGCGGGATGACGCGCTGGAACGGCGCCAGCATCGGCCGGGTGATCCGGTCGAGCATGTGGGCGATGTTGTAGACCGCCCGGTTGCGCAGGTTGATGACGTCGAACGCCACCAGCCAGCTGAGGACGGCGTTGAGCACCAGGGCCAGCTCGGCCAGGCCGAGAAGGGCGCTCAGAACGAAAAGGATGGCGCTGCCCATGAGGCTCCCCAGACTGTGCCTCCGGCTTCTAGCCGAACGGGCGCGGCGCTGACAAGGACGCCGCCGTTCGCGCCCCGCGGGCCGGCCCTGCAAGTCGGCCCGCAAGCCAGCTTGACGGGCACGCCCCGGTCCCGTATGTCCCCGCACCACTCTGGGCGCATGTCTCAGGGGGCCGTAGCTCAGTTGGTAGAGCGCCTCGTTCGCAATGAGGAGGTCAGGGGTTCGACTCCCCTCGGCTCCACCATTCCCTTCCGGAATGGTCGAACCCCGGCAAGATCAATGACTTAGGCTTGTCGCGTTGATCGCGATGGGCCTCAGCTTGGCTCGAAAATGGGCCTCAGTTGCAGCGCCAGATTGGCCCGAATTTTTTTGCGGCGGCCCCCAGCGGCTCGGCTTAGGATTCCCCCGCGCCCCTGTGACGCTCGCCAGCGATGATGAAGTTGACCGCCAGCCCTCCATATGACGCCCGGTCGGTGGCGAACCTCCTGTTGGACATCGCGGACGCGCGCGGCATGCCCATCACCAACCTGACCCTCCAGAAGCTCCTCTATTTCGCCCACGGACAGTTCCTCGTCACGCGGGGTGCGCCGCTGGTGAACGGCTACTTCGAGGCGTGGAAGTATGGGCCGGTTCACCCCCTGGTCTACGATGCGTTCAAGGAGGCGGAGAGCGCTCCGATCCAGCGGCGAGCGATGGGCTTCGACTTCAAGACAAGGAAGGCCCACCCGCTCCCGCCGCCGAGCGATCCGGTGGCCAAGGAGCATATCGAGCGCGTCGTGATGCAGCTTGGGAGGCTCCCGACCGGGCGGCTGGTCGAGCTGTCGCACGCGCCCCGAGGTCCCTGGGCGGAGACGGTGAACAGAGCCGGAACCAGCGCCGTGCTTGGCCTTCAGATTTCTGATAGGCTGGCTTCATCCTCATCTGCTGCTGAAGGACGCGCCGTTCGTGTTCGCGGTGTTTCTGGTGTTTCAGCTGGTTCTCCGGCGGCGGTTCATGCGGGCGGCGAGGCCCGATCGGCGTGAAACGGAGCCGGGACGGCGCTAGAGCCCGGTCGCGTGCGGCCCGCCGCCGGAACCCTCAGGGCCGGTTCCGCATTGGCGAGGGGTGGCCAGGGCGCGGACAAGGAGCTTGCAGACATGAACCGGACGACGATGCGGTCGATCCTTCCTTTCGGTCTCGCGACGGTGTTGCTGGCGGCGTGCGGCGACAAGGCGGCCAAGCCGCCGGCCGGCGCCCAGCCTGCTCCCGCCGCGACCGTCGCGCCGGCCTCGACCCCCGCCCCGTCGTCCCCCGCGCCCGGCCCAGCGTCTGGACCGCCGGCGTCGACGCCGCTGCGCTGGCCGCCGCTCGACGGCCTGGTCGGCAAGTATCCGTCCGACAGCGGCCTGTTCGAGACCGGCCCGATCGCGTCGGACCTTAAGGCGCTGCTCGGCGACCGCCTGGCGGCGTTCAAGACCGACATGCAGGTGCAAAGCCCGCTGCAGCAGGAGGGGGGCGTGCTCTATGTCTCGGGCAACAAGGTGCACGAGGGCGGGCGTGAAATGGCCTACCTGCTGATCGACCCGGCCCAAGGGGCGCTAGAGGTCGGCCTGTGGACCGGCGGCGTGCTCAAGACCTACGCCAGCCCGGCCGGGGCGGCCATCGCCAGGCCCAAGGACATCCGCGCCCTGCTGAAGAACAGCGCCGGCTGATCCTGGCCGGTCGGTCTCCCGGTGGTCGCGGCGCGTCCCCCGACGGGAGGACGCGCCGGCCGGGGCCGCTCAGGCGGCCTGTTCGAGTTCGTCGGTGAGGATGGCGTCCAGCGAGATCAGGCTGATGATGCGCCCGTCCAGGATCATCACGCCGCGCACGAAGTCGCGGGTGTCCTCGCCGCCGACCTCGGGGGGCGGCTGCAGCTGGCCGTCGCCGGCCGCGAGGATGTCGCAGACCGCGTCGACCAGCAGGCCGATCATCCGCGCGCCGATCTGGGCCACCACGATGACCGAGGATTTGTCCGGCTCGGTGCGGGCCAGGCCCAGGCGTTCGCCCAGGTCGACCACGGGCAGCACCGCGCCGCGCAGGTTGATCATGCCGCGCACATAGTGCGGCGCGTGCGGCAGCGGCGTCGAGGCGGTCCAGCCGCGGATCTCGCGCACCGACATGATGTCGATGGCGAACTCCTGCTCGCCGATGCGGACCGAGATCAGTTGCGAGGCGTCGTCAAGGATCGAGGTCATGGCTCAGAACTCCTCCCAGCTTTCTTCCGCCAGAGCGGTCTGCAGCTTGCGCGCCGTGGCCGCGCCGTGGCCGCCGGCGTAGCCGCGCCGGGGCGAGGCCGGCGCCTGGGCCGGCCGGCTGGAAGCGGCCTTGGCGGGCGGCGCGGCGGCGCGCGGGCCGGCGGACGAGGCCACGCGGAAGCGGCCCATCATCCGGCTCAGCTCTTCGGCCTCGCGGGCCAGCGAGTGGCTGGCGGCGGTCGACTGCTCGACCATGGCCGCGTTCTGCTGGGTGACCTGGTCCATCTGGTTGACGGCGGTGTTGACCTCGTTGAGCCCGGTGGCCTGCTCGTGCGCCGAGGCGGCGATCTCGGAGACGACGCCGTTGATCTCGGCCACCTGGCCGACCAGCCGCTCCAGGGCCTGGCCGGTCTGGCCGACCAGGTCGACGCCGGCGCCCACCTGCTGGGTCGAGGTCGAGATCAGCGACTTGATCTCCTTGGCGGCCTCGGCCGAGCGCTGGGCCAGGGCCCGCACTTCCGAGGCGACCACCGCGAAGCCCTTGCCGGCGTCGCCGGCCCGCGCCGCTTCGACGCCCGCGTTCAGGGCCAGCAGGTTGGTCTGGAAGGCGATCTCGTCGATGACGCCGATGATCTGGCTGATCTGCTTGGCCGAGGCCTCGATCTGGCCCATGGCGGCGATGGCCTGGCCGACCACCTCGCCGCCGCGGTTGGCGTCGGCGGCGGCGTTGGAGACCACGACGCGGGCGTGGCCGGCGCCTTCGGCGGTCTTCTTCACCGTGGCGGTGATCTCGTCGAGGGCGGCGGCGGTCTCTTCCAGGCTGGCGGCCTGCTGCTCGGTGCGCCGCGACAGGTCGTCGGCGGCGGCGCTGATCTCGCCGGCGCCGTTGTGGATGCCGCCGGCGGCGGCGAGAATGGTGCCCATGCTCTCTTCAAGCACGACCAGGGCGGCGTTGAAGTCGCTCTTCAGCTTCTCGGCCTTGGGCGCGAAGGTGGCGGTGATGCGGTGGGTCAGGTCGCCCGAGGCCAGGCGGTCGAGCGCCTCGGCCAGCGAGCCGATGGCCACGGCGTCCTGTTCGGCTTCCAGGGCCTTTTCGCGTTCGCGGGCCTGACGCTCCTCGTCGGCGCGCCGGCGGGCGTCGGCGGCCTCGGCCTCGATGCGCTGCTTCTCGATGGCGGCGTCCTTGAAGGCCTGGACGGCGGCGGCCATCTGGCCCAGCTCGTCCTTCTGGCCGATGGCCGGGATGGCGACCGAGTTGTCGCCGGCGGCCAGCTTGTTCATGGCCCGGGTCATGGCCTGCACCGGGGTGGCGATGGCCCGCGACAGGATCCAGCCCATCAGGCCGGCCAGCAGCATGGCGGCGGCTCCGCCGAGCAGCAGGGTGGTGCGGATCGTGGCGATCTTGCCGTCGGCGACCACCATCTCGGCTTCCGACCAGGTGTTCGAGGCCTTGACCACCTTGGCGGCGGCGGTGCGCACCATGTCCATCGAGGCGCGGTCGGCCGGGTCGACGACCTTGGCGATGGCCTGGTCGTGGGTCGCCGGGTTTCCGGCCAGTTCGATCTCGGGGTCGCGGGTCTGGGTCCGCCAGCTGGCGGCGGCCTGGTCCAGCTCGTCGAGCATGCCCAGGATCTCGGTCTGGCCGGCGGCTTTCTTGCGGGCGGCGACCATGGCGTCGGTATAGAGGCCCTCGTTGCGCCGGACGTTGTCCAGCGACTGCTGCGCGCCCGAGATCACGTACTTCCGCACGTTGGTCGACTGTTCCAGCATCGCCGACTTGGCGTCGTTGACCGAGCTGACCAGATCGGAGGAGCGGTTGTTCAGGTCCTGCGCCTGGACGAGGTCGTGGATGGCGAAAAACATCGTGACGCTCATCGCGAACACGGCGCTGAGCACCACGGCGAAGGCGATCACAAGCTTTCGAGATATGGCTACGTTCTTTAGCGACATGGAATCCCGGCCCCTGTTTCTGGTCGGGGCCGACCCTCAGCGCCGGCTCGCGGATGCGAACCCATGACCCCCCTGGCCGATGCGCTGCGCCAGCCCCCGACGCGATGCGACGGCGGCTTTTCGCCGTCTCGTACCGGTTATGCTTAAAAGGTTTATGTGGCCTTAAATATGAGAATTCATCGAAAACTGTATTTCGACAAATCAGTCATGCATGGAGCGCATCTTGGTATAGCCGCCAGCGGCGTCGAGGTGATGCTTATATGATGAAGTATGCCTTCGGGTATTACCCGTCATCCCGTGCGTCATTCCTCGCGACGCCCCATTGCGCCCCGACCACGGCGCCCTTGACGAACGGCAGCAGGACCAGGGTGGCCACGCCCATGGCCGGCACGGTGGCGCCCAGTAGGACCGCCGTCGGCAGGGCCCACAGGCCCGGTATGGCCAGCAGCGGGGCCACGAACAGGTGGCCGACGATGAGAATGGTGAAATAGGGCGGGGCGTCGTCGGAGGGATAGCGGCCGTTGTCGTGGCCGCAGGCGGCGCAGGTCGGCTCGATCTTGAGATAGCCGCGGAACAGCCGGCCGGCGCCGCAGTTGGGACAGCGCCGCGCCGCGCCGCGTTTCAGGCCGAGCAGAAGGCCATGCCGTTCGGACATGTGGACAGGCGCCTTTCGATGGATGAGGCCGCAATATCGGCCAGGGGGCGGCCCCGTTCAATGCGGGGCGGCGTCAATGGGGCGGAAACCCTCGCCGGGGGACAAACGGCCATGCTCGACCGCCGCCTGCTCGTCCTGTCCGTCCTCGCTTCGGCCGCCGCCTCGGCCGCGCGCGCCGATTCCGAGCCCGGCGACCGCAAGAAGGGCGGCGGCGCCGCGTTCGTGCAGATCCCGACCCTGACCGCGACCATCGTGCGGCCCAGCGGCGGCCGCGGCGTGATGACCGTCGAGGCGGGGCTGGACATCAAGGACGACCGCCTGCGGGCAAGGGCCCAGGCCTCGATCCCCCGGCTGCGCGCCGCTTACGCCCAGGCCTTGCAAGTCTACGCCGCCGGCTTGCCGCCGGCCGCGCCGCCCAGTCCCGACCAGATCGGCGACGCCCTGCAACGCCAGACCGACCAGGTGCTGGGCCGCCCGGGGGCGCGGCTGCTGCTCGGCTCGATCCTGTCGAACTGAGCCGCGCCGGCTCACATGGCCGAGATGCCGCCGTCCAGCTTGAGTTCGGCGCCCGTCATGAACTTGCTCTCGTCCGAGGCCAGATAGAGCACGGCGTTGGCGATGTCGGCCGGCTCGCCGATGTGGCCGAGCGGGATCTGCCGGGCCAGCTTGGACTCGGCGACCTCCTTGCCGAGCATCTGGCGCAGCGGGTCGAGGATCGGCGTGTCGATGAAGGTCGGGTGGACCGAGTTCGAGCGGATGTCGAGGCCTTGCTTGGCGCAGTGCAGGGCGATGCCCTTGGACAGCAGCCACACCCCGGCCTTGGAAGCGTTGTAGGCGGGCGAGTTGTGGGCGGCGATCAGGCCGGCGATCGACGAGATGTTGACGATCGAGCCCGGCTGGTGATCGCGCATGTACTTCAGGGCGTGCTTGGTCCCCAGGAAGACGCTGTCGACATTGACCGACATCACCAGCTTCCAGTTCTCGAACGACAGCGCCTCGATGTCGCCGCCGCGCGAGATGCCGGCGTTGTTGACCAGCACCGAGATGCCGCCCATGGCCGCGTCGGCCTCTTCCAGCGCGTAGATCCACTGGTCTTCCTGGGTGACGTCGAGCGGGAAGGCGAAGGCGGTTCCCTCGCCGTGTGCGGCGTTGATCTCGGCGGCGACGGCCCTGGCCCCGTCGATGTTGATGTCGGCCAGGGCGACCTTGGCGCCTTCCTCGGCCAGCCGCCGCGCCATGGCCGCGCCCAGGCCCTGGGCCGCGCCGGTGATGAAAGCCTTCTTGCCGGCGACCCGGCCCGTCTTGCCGCCCATGCGCGCCTCCTTGAATTCAAACGCTAGTTTGAATGGGAGGATGCAACGGCGTCCATGAACTTGGCAAGCTGTACGTCGCGCTCGCTGACGCCGTCGCAGTCGTGGGTGGTCAGCACCACCTCGACCCGGTTGTAGACGTTGAACCATTCGGGGTGGTGGTCGGCCTTGTCGGCGGCGATGGCCACGCGGGTCATGAAGCCGAAGGCGGCGTTGAAATCGGCGAAGACGAAGGTCTTGCGGACGGCGTCGCGGTCGCCGGGCAGGGCCTCCCAGCCCGGCAGGCGGGACAGGGCGGCGGCGGCGCCGATCTTGGCGGGGGCGGTCATGGGCGGTTCTCCGGTTTTCTCAGTCGGCCAGGTCGAGGCCGACGGCGCGGGACAGGTCGGCGAGCAACTGGGCCTCGCCCGACACCTTGATGGCGGTCATGCCCATGGCGGCGGCCGGCTTGCAGTTGATTCCGAGGTCGTCGAGATAGACGCACGCGGCGGGCGCCGTCCCCAGCAGGTCGCACATCATGGCGTAGATCCTGGGGTCGGGCTTGCGCACCCCGGCCTTGGAGCTTTCGATCACCGCGTCGAACAGGCCCATGATCGCGGCCACGGCCAGGGCCTTGTCCGGATCGCCCGCCATGCCGGCGCCTTGGCCGGTCTGGACGTTGTTGGTGATGCAGCCGGTCTTGAGGCCCGCCGCCTTGCAGGCCCTGAGAGCCGCGACCACGGCGGGGCGGACGTCGCCCGACAGCAGCGGCAGCACCTCGGCCCCGCGCACCGGATGGCCCAGGGCGGTCGCTTCGGCCAGGAAGCGGGCGTCGAAGGCCGCGGCGTCGATCTCGGCCCGTTCGAACAGCGCCCAGGCGTTGGCGTCGGGGTCGGCGGCGTTGACCGTGCGGATGAAGTCGCGCGGCAGGCCGCGCTCGGCCTCGTAGCGGTTGAACGCTTCGAACGGCGAGGTGGTGAACACGCCGCCGAAGTCCCAGATCACGGCCTCGATCGCCATTCGCGTCTCCCCGTCGCGCTGATTTTGTCGCGCTGTTCTCGTCGGCGCGCGCCTGGACCGAGCTCTAGAGAGGGGCGTCTGGACTCGCAAGGCCGCCGCGCCGATGATTCGCCTGACGCCGGGCGCGGGGCCTTTCCGGTTCGCGCCTGAGGAGAACGAGGCGGCGGCGCGGCCAGGGCGGGCTAGACTGGGCCTTTCCGGCGTCCGCGCTGTTCGCCGGATCGCGATGAGGCACGCCCATGATCCGCCGCCTGGCCCTGCTCGCTCCGTTCGTCGCCGCCCTCGGCGCCTGCGCCTCGACGCCGCCGCCGCAGGAGACGGCCTACTATCCGCAGCCGGCGCCGGCCTACCCCCCGGGGCCGCCGCCCGTCGCCGCCGATCCGGGCTTCGCCCCGCCGGCGGGGGCGCGTCCCGGCGAATGCTACGCCCACGTGGTGGTTCCCGCCCGCGACGAATGGGCCCGCGTCGGCTGTCCCGACCGGGGCCAGGGCCGCCCTTATCCCTCGACGGCGGTCGGCCCGTGGGGCCGTCCCGGCTACGGCGGCGGGGCCTACGCCTACGAGGCCGGCTACGGCGACCAGGGCGCCGGCCCTTACGGCCCCTACGGCTGGAGCGGATACGGCCGCGTGTGGCCGACGCCCTACGCGCCCAACGGCAATCTGGTCTGGCCGGGGAAGTCGCCGGGCCCGCTCAGCCCGGCCGCGCCAGGATATTGAACCCGTAGCGACGGAACACCGCCGTCGCCTCCGGCCCCTGCAGAAAGCCCAGGAACCCCGCCGCCGCCGGATTGCGCGAGGCGGCGGTGAGCGCGCCCGGATAGACGATGCGCGGGTGGCTGGCCTCGGGGAAGGTTCCCACCGTCCGCACCTTGGGCTCGACGGCGGCGTCGGTGGCGTAGACGATCCCGAACGGCGCCTCGCCCCGGGCGACATAGGCCAGGGCGGCGCGGACGTTCTCGGCCGACGCCACGTGGCCCGAGACCTGATCCCACACGCCCAGCGCGGTCAGCGAGGCCTTGGCGTACTTGCCGGCGGGGACCGTCGCCGGGTCGGCCAAGGCCAGCCGGCCCGGCCCCAGGGCCTTGGCCAGGGGAAAGCCCTTGGCGATCCTCAGCGTGGCGCGCGCGTCCTTGGGGGCGATCAGCACAAGGTCGTTCGACAGCAGGTCGCGGCGCGATGCGGCGACGATCAGCCGCCGCTGGGCCAGGTAGTCCATCCATTCGACGTCGGCCGAGATGAACAGGTCGGCCGGCGCGCCCTGCTCGATCTGGCGGGCGATGGCGGACGAGCCGGCGAAGCTGAAGCGGATCGGAACGCCGGTCTTGGCGGTGTAGGCTTGGCCGACGTCGGTCAGGGCGTTCTGCAGCGAGGCGGCCGCGAACACGGTCACCGGCGGGGGGGCCGCCGTCGCCGGCAGGGCCGCGATCAGCCACGCGGCGAGGGCCGCCAGGATCGCGTTGAATCGGGTCATGGCCGGCCCCCTCCGCCTTCGATCCGGCGACAATGGCAGGGCGGCCTGCGCGCGCAAGCTGCAAATCTCGCCGATATGACGCAAGCCGCGTTGTGCGAATCCGCGTTTTCGCGCTAAGATTGTTTCGTCGGATACCCGGGCCGCTTCGTCCCAGCGACGGCCCATCCCCTCTCCGGCTATCTCCTGCGGATCTCGGCTATGCCGAGGTCCGCTTTTTTAGGCGGGTCCCGCTTCGTCGCCTCCGGCCTCGCCGCCTAGGGCGCGCGTGGAAGGCGACGGAGCGAAGGCGTGGTCCGCCATGGCTCGCGCCTGGTCGCGGATGTCGGTCGGCCAGCCGTCGCTGCGCTCCAGGAAGGCGGCGCGGTCGCCGGCGTAGAGGGCCCGCAGCGCCTCCTCGAAGCCCTCCAGGTTCCCGGCCATCACCGTCATGAACCGATAGGCCGCCTCCTGCGTCCGCCGCAGGCGGGTCCTGGGGTCGTCGACCCGCGAGGCGGCCTCGACCAGGCGGCGCAGGGCGGCCGAGGCGCCGCCCGGCTGGGCCGCCAGCCAATCCCAGTGCCGGGGCAACAGCGTCACCTCCCGCGCGGCCACGCCCAGGCGCGGACGGCCGCGTCCCCGGGCCGGCGGCGGGACGGCCGCGTCGGGCTGGGTCTCGACGTCCAGCTGCTCGCCGGTGACGGCGTCGAACATCAGCACCGGGTCGCCGGTTTCGGCCAGGGCGCGGCGGGCGGCCTGCGCCACCTCGGCCATGCCGCCGGCGGCGATGCGCCGCGCGCCGCAATAGGCGACGCAGGGTCGGGAGGGGTCGGTCATGGCCCGTTCTAGCCCCGGCGCGTCGGGGCTGCAATAATCATCCGGGTGAAATGCCGGGCAGGCCGGCGTCGCCGGCGCAGGCGTCGAGAAAGGCCCGGTCGAGAACGGCGAAGGCCATCTCGCGCTTGCCCTCGACCGAGAACAGCACGCCCCAGCGCCCGGGGCCGATCTCGGCCACGGCCGGGTAGGCCGCCTGGCCCCAGCGTCCCTCCGCGGCGAGGTCGCAGCCCCTGGCGAAGCGCATTCCGTCCAGCGAGAAGGCGAGGCTAAGAGTCCGACGATCCCGTCGTCCGGGATTATAGATCAGGACGATACGGCCCGGCCGGTCGCTGAAGGCCTCCACCGCCGAGCCGGGATTGGCGAGGTTGGTCGCCGCCGCCGCCGACCAGGCCGGCCGTCCCGGCGACCATGTCGAGACATGCACCCACCGCCGCCGGCGGTCGCGCATCGCCGCCAGCACCCGGCCGTCGCCCAGGGGGGCCAGGCTGGGCTGCAGCAGGGGGCCGTGGGTCGGAATGGGCAGGGTCCGCATGGCTGGCGGCGCGCCGGGGGCCAGGGCGGCCAGGTCGAGGACCAGCACCGCCGGCCGTCCGCTTTCGCGATAGACCGGCAGCAGGTCGCCGACGCCGTCGACGTGCAGGGGCCGGCTGCGCGGCAGCGCCCCCGGCCGGTCGTCCAGGCGGGTCGGCGGCGACCAGCTGCGTCCGTCGTCGGCGGAGACGCGGAAGTCGACCCGCCCGCATCGCCAGCTGCGGCAGGTCTCGAGGCCCAGCAGGCGGCGGCTTTGCACCTCGCCCGAGATCATCACCACCCGTCCGGTCGCGTCGCGGGCCAGGACGACGTTGCCGACGCTCTTGGCCGGCGCGCCGGCGCCGGCCGCCCGGGTCCCCGGCGTCGAGGCGGGGGCGGCCGGGCTCCAGTCGCGGCCGGCGTCGTCGCTGCGGCTGCATAGGATGGCCACGTCGCGGCCGGCCTCGCTGGCGCCCGACCACCAGCAGGCCAGCAGGGCGTCGCCGCCAAGGCCCAGGAGGCCGCCGCCATGGTTGACGGCGGCGGGGGCCGGCAACAGCCGCACGGGCGGCGGGAGAGGCGGCGGCGTCATGGTTCACAGGTCCTGGCCGGGCCCCAGTCTGCCGGCGGATCGCGGCGAAGCCGGGGCGCCCTTCGGACCGCCGGGTTCAGCGCGCCAGCCGGGCGGCCTCGTCGAAGCGCGGATCGCGGAGGCCGTCCAGGGCCGCGCCCAGCCTCGCCCGGCCGTAGGCCAGCCGCCCTTCGGCGGAGCCGAGCACGGGTTCGCCGGCCCGCATGACGGCGTGAAGGTCGGCCAGCACCGGCGGCGGCCCGGCGTCGCGCACGGCCAGTCCCGGGCGTTCGGCCGCCGCGAGGTTCAGGAAGGCCAGGGCGTAGTAGAGGTGGTTGACCTGTCGGGCGAGATAGAGGCGCGCGGCCTGGGCCTCCCGGGGCGGGGCGCTCCAGTATGTCGCCTGCAGCAGGACCTCCTCCTCCGGCGTGGCGGTGAAGAAGTTGGCCAGGGCGGCGAGGTCGAAATAGCGGTCGGCCAGGAACGCCGCCTCCCAGTCGACCAGCCACAGCCGCCGCCCGTCATAAAGGATGTTGCGCGGGTTGAGGTCGTTGTGGCTGGAGACCGGCGCCGGCTCCAGGCCCCGGTAGATCCGGGCCAGTTCGGCGTAGAGCGACAGCGGCGCGTCGAGCTCGGCGTCGTCCAGCACGCTGGCGGCGCGCTGCTGGGCGATCAGGACGTCCATGCCGTCCAGGAAGTCGATCAGCGGCGGGAAGGCGGGGGCGGCGTGCAGCAGGCGCGCGGCCTGGGCCAGTTCGGCGATCAGGTCGGCGCGGGTTCCGGCGTAGTCGAGGAGCAGCGACCGCTCGGGGATGAAGTCGAGGATGGCCACGCCGTCCTCGGCGCAGGCGTAGCGGACGCGCGGCGCCAGCAAGGCGTCGGCGGCGATGCGCATGCAGGCGTAGCCCCGGGCGGGATCGCCGAAATGGGTCCGCTCGGCCTCGATGCGCAGCAGGTAGGCGACGCCGCCGACCCGGATGCGGAAGATGTCGGCCCGCGACAGGCCGCCGCCGACCGGGACCAGGCCGTCGATCTCGGCCCCCGGGCCGAAGGCGGCGGTCAGGCCGCGCGCGACGGCGGCGCGTTTCTCCGGCGGCAGGCTGGTCATGGCGGGCTCCTTGGACAGGGCGGGGCTTATCGGACCAGGCGGCGCGTCTGTCAATATTACCCGGGTAAATATTAGGGGCCCGCGAGATGGCCGTGTCAGGGCAGGTTCGGCCGCCGCCCCGGCGGCGCCTCGCCCTTCCCCGCATCTTTCCATCTGGTGTAAATCGGCCGGCGCACAACCGGCTTATCCCGCGGCCCAGGCGCCGGTTCTGGAAGAATCTTCCGTTTTCCAGGCGAGATTCCGAACAAGCTTCCGAATGGGTCCGGTCGCCGGCCGCGCCTTGCCTGCAAGGGAAAAGACCGCCTCGATGTCAGGGGTCGGAGCGGCCGACGGGGAGAGCGCCGAGGCGATCCATCGCCGGGATTGTCTGATAATAAAATCGCTTTCTAATGATAAAATCTCGCGCTAAGGATGTTGGGAAATAACAAGAACAGACCTGGGCGCGAGGCCTTGCGGGGCGGCGCCCGCGTCGCGCCCTTGGGGGAAATGCGCATGGGTTCGCGTTCGGGTTCGGGATCGGACTGGTTCCGCCGCTGGCTGCTGCCCGGCTTCGCGTTCAAGGCGGTGGTGATCGGCGGCGGCTACGCCACCGGCCGCGAGCTGGTCTCGTTCTTCATGCCCAGCGGGCCGCTCGGCGGCCTGGCCGGCATGGCCACGGCGACGGTGGTCTGGAGCGTGGTGTGCGCCGTCGCCTTCCTCTTCGCGCTCAAGACCGGGAGCCGGGATTACCGGACCTTCTTCAGCCATCTGCTCGGCCGTTTCTGGCCGGTGTTCGAGGGCGCCTACATCCTGGCGATGATCGTCATCCTGGCGGTGTTCGCCGCCGCCGCGGGGGCGATCGGCGCGGCGCTGTTCCACTGGCCGAGCCTGGTCGGCTCGCTGATCCTGATCGGCATGATCACCGCCGTGGCGACCTTCGGCAACGAGTCGGTCGAGGGGTTGTTCAAGTACGTCTCGATCTTCCTCTACGCCACCTACGGCGTGTTCCTGGTCCTGTCCCTGACCCGTTTCGGCGACAGGATCGCCGCCGCGCTGGCCGCTCCCGCCCCTTCCGACGGCTGGCTGACGGGGGGACTGACCTACGCCGGCTACAACATCGTCGGCGCCGCCGTGATCCTGCCGGTGGTCCGCCACATGCGCGGACCCAGGGACGCCGTCGTCGCCGGCGTCCTGGCCGGTCCGCTGGCCATGGCCCCGGCCGTGCTGTTCTTCCTGGCGATGACCGCCTTCTATCCGGGCATATCCGACCACGCCCTGCCGTCGGACTTCCTGCTCGAACAACTGCACGCGCCGGTGTTCAGGCTGATCTTCCAGCTGATGATCTTCGCCGCCCTGCTGGAGAGCGGAGCGGGCCAGGTGCACGCCATCAACGAGCGCATCGACCAGGCCCGCCGGGCGGGCGGACGGGCGCCGTTGTCCCGGCGCGTCCGGCTGGCGGTCACCGCCGCCATCCTGATCGGCTCGATCTTCGTGGCCGAGCGCATCGGCCTCGTCGCCCTGATCGCCGACGGCTATCGCTGGCTGGCCTATCTGTTCCTGGCCGTCTTCGTCCTGCCGCTGATGACGCTCGGCCTGGCGCGCCTGATCGGCTCGGCCAGGGCCCGGGCCGCCTGACGGTCGCCGCGTCGCGGCCTCAGGCCGTCGCCGCCGCGTCGTCGTCGAGACGGGTCCGCGACCATCGGTCGACCACGCCGATCAGCTCGGCGACGGAGATCGGCTTGCAGATATGGCCGTTCATGCCGGCGTCGCCGGCGGCGAGGATGTGTTCGGGCAGCACGTCGGCGCTCAGGGCGACGATCGGCGTGCGCCGGTTGCCGCCGGCCAGGCCGCGGATCGCCCGGGCGGCGGCGAAGCCGTCCATGCCGGGCATCTGCAGGTCCATGAGGATCAGGTCGAACCGCCGTTCCGCGGCGAGGCGCAGGGCCTCCGCGCCGCTGTCGGCCTCAAAGACCTCGTGGCCGACCGCCTGGAGCATGGCGCGGACCAGTTCGCGGTTCACGGCGAGGTCGTCCACCACCAGCACCCGCGCGACGTCCGTCCGCGCCTCGGCCTCCGCGCCGGCGGCGTCGGCCGACGGCTCCAGCGCGGCCGGGGGGGCCAGGACATGGAAGCGGAACGTCGAGCCGCCGCCGGGCGAGGGCGCCATCTCGATGTCGCCGCCCATCAGCTCGACCAGGCCCTTGCAGATCGACAGGCCCAGGCCGGTGCCGCCGTGGCGGCGGCTGACCGAGCCGTCCACCTGCGAGAACCGCTGGAACAGCCGGGCCTGCTTGTCCGGCGGCACGCCGACGCCGGTGTCGGAGACGGCGACGTCCAGCCGGTCCTGCCCGGGGCGATAGGAGGCCGCCACCCGGATTTCGCCGTGGTCGGTGAACTTGACGGCGTTGCCGACCAGATTGACGATCACCTGCCGCAGCCGGTCGGCGTCGGCGGCGAGGACGGCGGGGGTCTCCGGGGCGATGTCCAGCCGCAGGGCGATCCCCTTGGCCCGCGCCTGTTCGGCGAACATGGCGACAAGGTCGTCGAAGAACGGCGCCAGGGCGAACGGCTTGGGATCGAGCGCGACATGCCCGGCCTCGAGCTTGGAGAAGTCGAGGATGTCGTTCACCACCGCCAGCAGGGTCAGGCCGGCGGCGTTCACCCGCCGGACATAGACGTCGGCCGGCGGCGGCAGGCCGTCCATGTCGCTGAGCAGGCTGGAGAAGCCGTTGATCGCGGTGAGCGGCGTGCGGATCTCATGGCTCATATTGGCCAGGAACTCGGCCTTGGCCTCGGCGGCGGCCTCGGCCCGCAGCTTGGCGTCCAGCAAGGCCTCCTCGCGGGCGTGGGCCTCGGTCACGTCCATGAAGGCCCCGAACATGGTCTCCACCTGGCCGCTCGCGCCCAGCTCGGCGGCGCCGTGGCAGATGACGTGGCGCACCGCGCCGTCGGCCCGCCTCAGCCGGCCTTCCAGCTCGAAGGGCTCGCCCGTCGTCGCGGCCGCCTTCAGCCGGGCCCGCAGTTCGCGGCGTTCCGGCGGGTCGTAGTGGGCGAGCTGGTCGTCGAGGCTGGGGGCCTCGGCCGCCGGCTCCAGGCCGTAGATGCGATAGACGCCTTCGGACCAGGTGATGACGCCGCTGGCCATGTCGACGCGCCAGTGGCCGACCCCGGCCATGGTCTCGGCCATCAGGGCGACGCGGTGGGCCTCGCGGATCCTGCGAGCGTCGGCCAGGGCGCGGGCCGAGGCCTCGACCATGCCGTCGCGCGACTGGAGCAGGTCGATCTGCACCGAACGGAAGGCCCGGAACACCAGATAGGAGGTCGCCAGCACGGTGACGATCTGCCAGGGCTGGCGCCGCTCGAGCATGAACACGCAGGCGGCCGACTGGATCAGCGCCATCGAGATCAGCATCGGCGTCAGGTTGGTGACCAGCCGCCTGGGCCGGACATAGTCGTGGGCCAGGATCTCGAACATCACCACGCCGTAGAGCGTGACGCCGAAGGTCTGGGCCGCGCCGGTCTCGACCAAGGTGATGTAGAAGCCGGCGACGGCGTAGCCGGCGCTCTGCAGCCAGGCGAACAGGCCGGGCCGGCCGCCGCCGCGTTCGGCGACGGCGAGGGCGGCCATCGCCGCCATCCAGCCGCACGGGATGGGCCAGGGCACATAGGGAAGCGCGGCGGCGAACACCACGCCGGAGAACATCAGCCGCGCGCCCAGGCCGCGCGCCTGCCTGGGCGAGACGGCCAGCACGTCGCGCGCCGATGCGAGGATGCTGCGCCACCACACCGGTCCGTCACGGCCCGTCGGAATTGCAGCCGCCATGGAACGCCCTTCGCTTTCGGCCCTGCGGCGATCCTCCCGTCAAGCCTTGAAGGAAAGATTGAGCCCCCGCGCCGGCGGGCGCGATCCTGCGCGCCGGGCGGTGGAAAGCCTAGCCGGCGTTCTGGGGCGCCCGCGTCACCCGCGGCCCGGGGGCGTCGTCGCCATGGGTTATCAGCGCCTCCTTCATCTCGGTCTCGGACGAGGTGCAGACCGACAGGACGCGGCAGCGGCCCTCGTCCGCCGCCAGGTAGGCGTGGGCCATGGTGCTGTCGATATAGATGCCGTCGCCCTTCTCCAGCACCACCGGGGCGTAGAACTCGGTGCACACCTCGACGCGGCCCTCCATGACCACGGTGAATTCCTCGCCCGGGTGGCGCATCAGCGGCCCGAACTCCTCGAGGGTGCGCGCCTTGAGGTCGACCAGGATCGGGGCCATCAGCTTGTGCGACAGCTCTGAGGCCAGGTAGGTGTGGTCGTAGACCGGGGTGGAGACCCGGGCGCCGTCGCCGTCGCGGTGGACGCTGCGGCGCCCCGTCACCATCGACCGCCCCCCCGGCTCGGCGGCGGTCTCGGCGGCTTCGGGCGAGAAGAAGTAGGTGACGTCGACGCCGAGGCCGGCGCTGAGGGCGACCAGCTTGTCGTAGGTCAGCGACATCTGGCCGTTCTGCACCTTGGACAGGGCCGAGATCGACAGGCCGGATCTGCGGGAGATCTCGGCCAGGGTCCAGCCGTTGCGCTTGCGCAGCTGCTTCAGCGCGTCGCCCAGGCGCCGCAGGTGCGGGCTCTCGGTCGCCTCGTCGGCGAGGTTCGCGGCCGATCCTTTGGTCTTGCTGGGCATTCCCGGTCCATCTTCGACGCCGTCCGGTCGGGACGACCAGGCCATTATAGGCCAGATGGGACCATACGAAACATGCGTCGCGGCGCGGCGGCGCCGCCGCGGTCGCCGTCGGGCCCGCCGCAACCCGTTTCGCCAACGATATCCGGGCGGCCCGCGATCCCGTCGCCGCCGCCGTCCCGGGACGAGGCCGCGCACGGTGATTCGCCTATCGGAAAATCAAATGCGCAGGCCCGCGCTGGAGAGCTCGTGCGTCCCGTGGGCTGGAAACCCGGCGGCGGGTCCCATAGGTTGCAAGACGTCCCGTCGATCCGGCGGCCCGCCATGCGGCGCCAGCTCGGACGTGCGTTCGATGTCCGGGCGGGACGCGTCTGTTTTTCCGATGGCTTTGGCCGCCCGCCGTCTGCGCGGCGCGAAGGCGGCGAGGGAAGGAGGCGATGCGATGACGCCGCTCGGCTATTATGAAGCGATGGGCTGGTGGTTCTGGATGGGCGCCGACATGCCCGCAAAGTCGATCTTCCCGGACGACGGCGGCGGCCCCGGCTGGGCGGAGGGAGAGATCCCCGGGGAATTCCGCGACACCAAGCATGACGTCCAGGGCTGGAAACTGCATGTCTGCGTGCAGCCGGGCGAGATCGAGGGCCTGTTCGTGGCGCTCAGCCCGCTGCTCAAGACCGTGGCGCACAAGTTCGCGCCGGTCGACACCTACAACAAGCAGAGCGCCGGCTACGCCGCCTACCAGCTCATCAGCCCCGGGCATGGCGACGGCGCGGCGGGCAAGGCCTGCGTCATCTATCCCAACACCCCTGTGGAGCTCGCCGGGCTCGTCCTCCAGATCGACCAGGCGATCCGCAACCTCAACGCCGTGCTGACGCGGCCGATAAGAGGCAGGACGTCCCCGGGGGTGCGTCCCTTTCCCGGCGGCGTGAAGGGCGATCTGGCGCTGGGCTCGACCGGCTTCGTCTACACCCGCTACGGGGCGTTCAGCGGCAAGTTGGCCGACCAGAACAAGGTCTACGACCCCATCGCCAAGCAGGCGTGCCCAGACCCCCGCTTCGTCAAGCCCCACCCCGACTTCATCAAGGCGATCCCCGCCGAGATCGACGCCGTCCGGCGGCGGTAGGACGTCTGCTGGGTCTCATCGCCGATCGCCCCATCTCGCTGGGGGACAGGTTGGGTAGGTCCGTTTGAGCGGCGGGGCGCTTCTTCCAAGGGCCCCTTGGCGGTTCCCGTCTTTCCGCCGCCCCGGCGGGAAGATAGGTTGCGCCTGGGCGCAAGGCGGCGACGTGGGGGCATGGCCGGGCCGGTCGCCGGAGGCTGCTCTGCATCTCCGGACGGCGGCTGGGGCGCTTGTCCGAAGCGAAGCCAGGATTTCAGGGGGTAGGCATGGGCTTTTCGAGGCGTCCTGCGGATCGGCGAGGGGTTCGGGGCCCGCGCGGCTCGGGGCTCGCGGCGCTCATGGCCGCCCTGGCCTGGGCGGCGGCGGTCCCCGCCGTCGCGACCGCCCAGGACAAGCCGAACTATTTCGCGGCCTGGGTCGCCGTCGCCGAGCCGGCGGGCAAGGAGACGCGCATCGCGGAAGGACGATGGGCGCCTGTGGTCCGCTTCCGCCCCGAAACGGTGTTCGTGCTGGACAGCCCCGCCGTCGACGCCGCCAAGGGCAAGACGCTGCTGGCGGCGGGGACGCGGATGGTCGGCATGGCCGGCCGCCCCGGCCTGGCGTGCGAGCTCGAACGGCCGCGCGGCGGCTATCTGATCGGCTGCGTCGAGGACAAGGACGGCGACGGCCGGTTCGAGACCTTCTTCGATCTCAACCACGCCAACCCCTTCCTGTTCTCCGCCTTCCGCCAGCCGCGCTCCAAGGACCGCGCCATCGGCCCGCTGTCGCTGTCGCCGGCCTCGGCCTCGACCGCGCCGGCGGGCGGCGAGCCGGTGAGCATGGTCCTGTTCTACCGCAACCGGGCCGAACTGACCGGGGTCAGCCGGTTCGAGCTGTGCGTGCTCCAGCCGGACAACCGCAACATCTGGGGGGACAAGGCCGTCGGCCGGGGGTGCCTGCCGGCCATCTCCATCGGCGACCACGACTTTCCGCGCGCCGTGCCGATCTACGGGCGGACCCTGACCTTCCTCTCGCGCGACGCGGACGGCGTGACGATCGCCGTCACCGGCGCGGACGCCGACCTGCCCGCGCGCCTGTAGCGGTCCGTCCGCGCAGGAGGACAAGTCACGTCCGACCGGAAAGGACAGCGAGATCGCGGACCGCGCGGGTGATCAGGCCATGGGCTTGGGGGTGGTCTTCTTCGAACACCAGCTTGGCCGCGACCGACAGGTTGGCGATGATCGCCTCGAAGCTGGCCGCGGGCGTGGGCGGCATGGCCTTCAGCAGGGCTTGGCTTTCTGCTTCCAGCACATCGAGCCGAGCATCGATCTCGGCGAGTCTTGCGCCATCGGGTAACGCGGCCTGTTCGGACTTTGACAGTTGGAACCAGCGTCGCCGCTTTATCAGCCATGCTTCGTGGTTGCTCCATTCCGCCTGGAGACGCCGCTGCTCAACCTCGACGATGAGCCACCGACGGCAGATGGCGATGGAGAGATCGGCGCCAGCGCTGACTGCAAACGCAGGTATCGCCGAACCGCCAACAAATACGGCGCGTCTTGATGGCTGCGACGTGCGCGCAACAGCATCCCCCGCCTTGCGACGTGAGCTCATGACTTATGATCCAGAGCATGTATTATTCCTTTAGTATCATCCGCGACACTATTAGGCAAGCGAAAAATATCGTGAACTTTACTAATAGTAACATTCCGTGCTGACGGCCGCTCAAATCCGGGCTGCGCGCGCCCTCGTCGACTGGAGCGGACCACGGCTGGCGGAAGCGGCCGGTCTGTCGCTGCCGACGATCCGACGAATGGAAAGCGCCGTGGGGCCGGGCCGCAGCTCGGTCGACAACGTCGAGGCCGTGCGCCGCGCGCTTGAGGCCGCCGGCGTCATCTTTCAGATGGCGGATGATGCGGCGGGCCCTGGCGTACGGCTGAAGCGACCCGAAGAGGCTGGCGGGCATGAGCCCGATCAGGCAGGCGATCGGGCGCGACGGCGGGAATAAAAACCCGCTCGATCCTGTCCTGAAGGCGGTGGGATAGCCGCTTCTCCCCAGATGCGGACGTCCGCGCTTCAGCCGGAGGACGCGATGGACCATGCCGAAACGCCCCGAGCCCCGCTCGTCGCCTCGGGGGCGCCGCGCTATGACGGCCTGTCGATGGCGCTGCATTGGCTGACCCTGGGCCTGCTGATCGTGCTGTTCGGAGCGATCTGGGCGCGGGAACGGGCCAGCGACGGCGACGCCGCCCTGGCGTTGCTGACCATCCACCGTTCGGCCGGCGCGCTGGTCTGGGCCGTCACGCTGGCGCGCCTCGCCTGGAAGGTGAGGGGCGGCCGGACGCCGGCCCTGCCGTCGTCGACGCCGCGCATCCAGCGATGGGCCGCGCGCGCCAACGAATACGCGCTCTATCTGCTGCTGGCGGTCCAGCCCGTCACCGGGTTCGTGCAGAGCGTCGCGCGCGGCAAGCCTTTCCCGCTGCTCGGCCTTTCCGTCCCCGCCGTCATGGCCCGCGACAAGGATTTGTCGCACCTGTTTCATGCGGTCCACGAGGCGAGCGCCGCCGCTCTGCTGATCCTTGTGGGGCTGCACGCCTGCGCCGCGCTGTTCCACGGCCTGGTCCTGCGCGACGGCGTGCTGGGAACGATGCTTCCGGCCGGCCGGCGACCCCTTCGCAAATAAATTCGCCGTTTTCGGGAATAGCCCGCCGCCGCGGCCGATCTTTCTCTTTGGACGCCATGTTTATGGGAAACGAGCCGATGACCGACGATCTTGATGACGGAATGAGCCGCCGCCGCCTGCTGGGCCGTTGCGCCGGCTGGGCCGGGGCCGGGGCGCTTTACACCATGACCGGCGGGGTCGCTTCGTCGATCAGCCTCGACGCGGCGCTGGCCGCGCCCAAGCGGGCCGGCGGCGCCAGGCCGTTCACCTTCCTCCAGATCAGCGACACCCATATCGGCTTCGACAAGGCCGCCAACCCCAACGCGCGGGGAACCGCCATCGAGGCGGTGGAGAAGATCAAGGCGCTGGCCGACAAGCCCGACCTGATCATCCACACCGGCGACATCACCCATCTGTCGACCGACGCCCAGTTCGACGACGCCGCGCAGATCCTGTCCGGCCTCGGCGCGCCGGTCTTCTATGTGCCGGGCGAGCACGATTTCCTCGACGAGGGCCAGGGCAAGGCCTTCCTGGCGCGCTACGGCAAGGGCGCGCACGGAACCGGGTGGTACAGCTTCGACCACGACGGCGTGCACTTCGTCGCGCTGAACAACATCGCCAACCTGAAGCCCGGCGGCATGGCCCATCTCGGCGAGGAGCAGCTGGCCTGGCTGAAAGGCGACCTGGCGGGCCAGGCCTCCAGCACGCCGATCGTGGTGTTCGGCCATATCCCGCTCTGGACCGTCTACGAGGCCTGGGGCTGGGGCACCGACGACAGCGCGCAAGCGCTGGCGCTGCTGCGGCGCTTCGGCTCGGTCACCGTCCTGAACGGCCACATCCACCAGGTCATCCAGAAGGTGGAAGGCAATGTCTCCTTCCACTCGGCGCGGTCCACCGCCTATCCCCAGCCCGCGCCGGGCGCGGCGCCCTCGCCGGGCCCGCTCAAGGTGCCCGCCGAGCAGCTTCCTTCAATGCTCGGCATCCGCACCGCCCGCTTCGTGCGCGGCGGCGAGCCGATCGCCCTGATCGACCAGGCCTTCGCCTGACCCCCATTTTCCTCAGGAGCCGCCCATGCGCTTCAAGTTCTCAATCCTGCGTCGCGTCGCCCTCGTCGCGGCGCTGACGGTTCCCGCTGTTGCGTTCACCACGGCCAAGATCGAGGCCGCGACGCCGGCCAAGGTCCAGGCCGTGGCGATCAAGGGCTTCGCCTTCACGCCGCAGGTGGTGACGGTCGCGCCTGGGACGACGGTGACCTGGACCAACGTCGACGAAGACCCCCACACGGTGACCGCCAACGACAAGAGCTTCCACTCGGCGGCGCTGGACACCGACGACAAGTTCACCTTCACCTTCACCAAGCCCGGCGAGTACGCCTATTTCTGCTCGCTTCATCCGCACATGACCGGCAAGATCGTCGTCAAGGCAGGTTGACCACGATGTGGAAGCGCGAGGTTGGACCCCGATGAGCGGCCGCGGATTCTTCCGCCCCCGCCTGGTGTCCGGCTCGCGCGAGGGTCCGCGCGGCGACGAGCCGATCCAGGCCCGGACCCAGGCCGATCAGTTTCGGCGGATCATGCTTCCGCACATGGACGCCGCCTACAGCTACGCGCGCTATCTGTCGCGCGACGCCGCCGCCGCCGAGGACATCGCGCAGAACGCCTTCGTGCGGGCCATTCGCGGGTTCGACCGCTGGCGCGGCGACAATCCCAAGGCCTGGCTGTTGGCGATCGTGCGCAACTGCCATCTCGAAATGGTCGGCGGCCGCCGCGATCCGCTGCGCGGCGCCGAACCGATCGAAGCGGCCGACGACTGCGCCGCGGCCATGTCGGAGGCGGAGTCGCTGGAGGACGGGGTGGCGAGACGGCAGGACGCCGCCATGTTGCGCCAGACGATAGAGGACCTGCCCGAGCCGTTCCGCGAGACGCTGATCCTGCGGGAGCTGGAAGAGCTGAGCTACAAGGAGATCGCCGCGATCACCGAGGTTCCGATCGGCACGGTGATGTCGCGCCTCGCCCGCGCCCGCGCCATGCTGGGCGCACTTTTGCTCCCGTCGAGCGCAGACCGGTGGGAGGCCCAGTCATGACCGCATGTCCCGACAAGTCGCTGCTGCTGCAGGCCCACGCCGACGGCGAACTCGACGCCGCCAACGCGCTGGCGCTCGAGGCGCACCTGCGCTCGTGCGCGGCCTGCGCCGAAGAGCTGGCCCGGATCGACGCGCTGCGCGCCCTGCTCGCCGCCCCCGAACTCGATCACCCCGCGCCGGAGGCGTTGCGTGAGCGGATCGAAGCGATGATCGACGCCGAGGCGGCGCGTGAAGCCGCCGCGCGCCAGGCGCCGGAGCCCGCCTCGCCGCGCCCGCGACGACGCGGGGCCGGTCTCGCGGGCGGGGCGATGGCGTTCGGCCGGAGCTGGGGCGGAGGCCTGGTCGCCGGGCTCGCCCTCAGCGCCGCGGCGGTCCTCGTCCTGCCGCGGACGACCGGGATCGACAGCGAAGACCAGTTCGTCGCCAGCCATGTCCGCTCGCTCTCGCTCGACAGCCATCTCGTCGATGTCGCGACATCCAACCGCCATGTCGTCAAGCCCTGGTTCAACGGCAAGATCGACTTCGCGCCGCCCGTCCCCGAGCTGGCCGCGTTCGGCTTTCCCCTTGTCGGAGGGCGGCTGGACTATGTCGACGGGCGCGAGGTGGCGGTGATCGTCTATAAGCGGCGGCTGCACGCCATCAACCTGTTCGTGCGGCCCGCCGGCGCCCTGACGCTCCCGGTCGGCGTCGCCGCCAAGCACGACGGCTACAGCCTGGTGCGCTGGACGGCCGGCGGGATGGAGTTCTGGGCGGTTTCCGACATGGACCTCAAGGAACTCGAGCTGTTCCGCCGGACCTTCGCGAGCCAGCCCAGCCTGTGAGAGGCTCCCGCGCCCAGGCCGGCCAGGGCGCGGTGGATGATCGGGCTGGCGTCATCGTCGCCACCGTCGCCTACTGGCTCAATTGAGTCCGGGCCCTAGGGCGGCGCTCGCGGCCGACGCCCTTGTGGGCGGGTGGTCGAATCGTCGACCATGGGCGGTCAGCGCCCCGCCGTTGCGGAAGGGTCGGTCGGTTTCGTCCCTTGCCTGAAGCGCAAGTCGTGTCGAGATGAGGCCGCCCATGTCCCCGCCGTATCGCAAATGGATATTGGCCGGGCTCGTGGTCGCCGGGCTGTTCGGCGCCTATACGCTGGCGGGGTTCTATCTGGTCCCCAAGCTTGTCCGCTCGCAGGCCCAGGGCTGGGTGCGGACCAATCTCGACAAGTCGCTGGCCATCGGCGAGGTGCGGTTCAATCCGTTCCGCTTCACCCTGGACATCGGCGACCTCGCCTTGCCGGAATCCGGGCGGCCGATGGTGGCGGTCGGCCATCTGCACGTGCGCTTCGCGCCGCTGTGGCTGCTGCGCGGCGTCTATCATTTCGACGAGGTCCGGATCGAGCGCTCCTACGTCCATGCGGTGGTCCGCCCCGACCGGACGCTGAACCTCGCCGAACTGCAGTCGCGCAAGCCGTCGAAGGGGCCGAGCCCGACCGTCCAGATCGCCACCCTGGCCGTCGATCGCGGCAAGGTCGTCTACGCCGACCAGAGCCTGGCGCAGAAGCCGGAAAAGATCCTCGCCCCGATCAGTTTCACCCTGAAGGACTTCCAGACCAACCAGGCCAAGGGCGGCGAGTTCACCTTCAACGCCCGCAGCGAGCGCGGCGAGAGCCTGGCCTGGACGGGCGGCCTATCGATGGCCCCGATCGCCTCGCGCGGCCGCCTGACCGTCGCCGGGCTGCAGAGCGACACGATCCAGAACTTCCTGGGCGCGGACCTGCCGGTCGCGCTGACCGGCGGCCGCGTCGACCTGGGCGCGACCTACGATTTCGCCTACGGCCGCGAGGGCCTGCGCCTGAACCTCGACGTTCCCAAGCTGTCGCTGGCCGGGCTGGCCCTCGACGGCAAGAGGCTGTTCCGCGGCGCGGCCAAGGTCGAGCAGATCGACCTCGACCAGAGCCATGTCGATTTCGCCAGCGAGGGCGGCGCCGTGCGGCGGATGCGGGGAAGCGCCCCGCGACTGACCCTGCGCGGCCTGCGGCTGACGGCCGCCGGGGCGGCGGCGGGCGAGGCGATCGGAACCTCAGCCGTGGAGCTGACGGACGCCAAGTTCGATCTGAACGGCCGCGCGGTGACCCTCGGCGCCCTGACCATCGACAAGGCTGAACTGCCGGTCCGCCGTGAGCGCGACGGGCGGATCAACCTGATGCAGTTAGCGCCGCCGCCGGCTGCCGGTCCGAAGCCAGCACTGAAGCAGGAGGCCGGGCCGCCCTGGAGCGTGCGCTTGGCCAAGTTCTCGCTGACCTCGGCGCGCCTGCGGTTCGACGACCGCGCGACGACCCCGGCGGCGCGGTTCGAGGTCACGCCGATCAACATCTCGGCCAGCAATCTCGGCACGGACCTGACCCAGGCGGTCGATCTGCGCTTCGACGCCCGCATCGACGGCAAGGCCACGGTGCGGGGCGAAGGCGTGGCGACCCCGGCCACCGGCGTCGCCGACCTGAAGGTGGCGGCGGCCGGCCTGCCGCTGCGCGCCGGGCTGCCCTACCTGCCGCCGCATCCGCAACTCGATCTGCAGTCGGGCAGCCTCAGCGCCGCCGGCCAGCTGCATCTCAAGGGGGGCGACGTGTCGGCGGCGCGGTTCCGGGGACAGGCGGCGATCGACGATCTCAACGTCACCGAGACCGTGACCAACAGCTCGCTGGTGGCCTGGCGCGCCTTCAGGCTGACCGGCCTCGACTACCGTTCCGGCAAGGTCGATGTCGCTCGCGGCGACCTGATCGGTCCCCAGGGCAGCGTCGCCGTGCTGCCCACGGGGCAGTTTAACTTCGCGCCGTTGCTCGGCCCCGACGGCGAACAGCCGGTGACGGCCGCCGCGCCGCAGGCCGCGACGCCGATCCTCGACAACGTCCTGCGGCGGGGCAAGACAGCGGCCAAGGCGTCGCCCCGCCGCGTCGCGTCCGGGCCGTCGGCGGGGCCGGCGATGATGGTGCGCCTGCATCGCCTCGACATCGAAGGCGGCTCGCTGAACTTCGCCGACCGTTCGATCGAGCCCAATTTCCAGGCCCGGATCGACGCGCTGCATGGCACGGTCAGCAATATCTCGAACGTCCCCGGCGAAGCGGCGACCCTCGATCTGGCCGGCCAGGTGATCGACCCGTATTCGCCCGTCGCCATCAAGGGCGACATGAACGTTCTGGCCTATGACCGCCACACCGACATGCGGGTGGCGTTCCGCAATATCGAGCTGCCGGTGTTCAACCCCTATTCGGGACGCTACGCCGGCTACGCCATCGCCAAGGGCAAGCTGAGCACCGAGTTCAGCTACAAGATCGAGAACCGGGCGCTGAAGGCGGACCACCACGTGGTCATCGACCAGCTGCAGTGGGGCGAGGCGACCGAGAGCAAGGCCAAGGTGCCGCTGCCGGTCCGGCTGGCCACGGCGCTGCTCAAGAACAAGGACGGGGTCATCGACCTCGATGTTCCGATCACCGGCTCGCTGGACGATCCCAAGTTCCGGGTCTGGCCGATCATCTGGAAGGTGGTCGGCAATCTGGTCGAGCGGGCGATCACCGCGCCGTTCCGCCTGATCGGTTCGCTGGCGGCCGGGGCCGAGAAGGCCCAGTACGTCGACTTCGCGCCGGGCTCGGCGGCGTTGCCGGCGGGGGCGGGCGAGGCGCTGGGCGCGCTGGGCAAGGCCCTGGCGGACCGGCCGGAACTCAAGCTCGACATTCCGGCCGGCGCGGGAACCAAGGACGACGCCACCGCAATGGCGGACGCCCGCATCGACGCGGCGCTGATGGCCAAGGAGATCAAGAAGGGCGGCCCGGGCGATCCGGCCGCCTTGAAGCCCGACGAGCGCTACGACCGCCTGAAGGACCTCTACAAGGCCAAGCTGGGACGGAAGCCGGCCTTCAAGGCGCCGGAAGCGGCCGGCGCGCCGGCGACCGCCGAGGGCGGTCCCGAGCTGAAGGACAAGGATCGCCGCAAGCTGCAGGAGGCCCTGCAGATGCGGTCGGAATTGCGGACCGCCTTCAACCCGTCCTCGGCCGAACTGACTGCGCTGGGGGCGACCCGCGCCGCCGCCATTCGCGACGCCCTGCTCAAGAGCGGGAGCATCGACCCCGCCCGGGTGTTCATGCTGACCGAAACGGCCGCGACGCCCGAGGCCGGGCGGTCGAGGGTCGAGTTGAAGCTGAAATAGTCCGGTTCAGGATGTTATGGCGCACCCGACACGATTCGAACGTGTGACCTTTGCCTTCGGAGGGCAACGCTCTATCCAGCTGAGCTACGGGTGCATGGCCGCGAGGCGGAGGTAGGCCTTCTAGCGGAAAGGCCGCGCCGGCGCAATCAAGGCGCGGCGCCTTTCGTGGGCCAGGGCCGCGCCGGCCTGTCGGCGGGGCGGCGGGCGCGAGGGCCGGTCAGTCGCGGGTCGGGTCCAGGGCGTCGGGATTGTCGTAGGTCAGGGCCAGGAACACGTCCTCCAGGTCGGGGTCCTCGGTGGCCAGGTCCTTGATCGACACGCCGGCGGCGCGCACCGCCTGCAGCACGGCCTCGACGCTGGCGTCGCCGCTCTTGAACGACACCGCCAGGCGCCCGTCGTGGCGCAGCCGACCCTCGAACGGGCCGAGATTGGGCACGACCGCCAGGCTTTCCTGGGGCGTGACCACCACGGTGCGGGTGTCGAGCCGGCGCAGGAGCTGGCCGGTCGGCTCGCACGCCACCACCTCGCCACGGTTGACGATGGCGATGGTGTCGCAGAGCTCCTGGGCCTCTTCCAGATAGTGGGTGGTCAGCACCACGGTCACGCCCTGGTGGTTCAGGCCGACCACATAGTTCCACAGCTGGCGGCGCAGCTCGACGTCGACGCCGGCGGTGGGTTCGTCGAGGATCAGCACCGGCGGGTGGTGGACCATGGCCTTGGCCACCATCAGGCGCCGTTTCATGCCGCCCGACAGCTGGCGCACATAGGCGTCGGCCTTGTCGCCCAGGCCCAGGGCGCCCAGCAGCTCCTGGGTGCGCCGCTCGCCCTTGGGCACGCCATAGAGGCCGGCCTGCACGTCCAGCGACTCGCGCGGGGTGAAGAACACGTCGGCGGCCAGCTCCTGCGGCACCACGCCGATGGCGGCGCGGGCGTCGCGCGGCCGCTGGTCGATGTCGCGGCCCCAGATCCTGACCTCGCCCGAGGTCTTGCGGACGAGGCCGGCCAGGATGTTGATGAAGGTCGACTTGCCGGCGCCGTTGGGGCCCAGCAGGCCGAAGATCGAGCCGCGCGGGATCTGCAGGTCGACGCCCTTCAGCGCCTGCTTGGCCGGCATGGTCTTGGTGGCCGGATAGGTCTTGACGAGGCCCTTGGCTTCGATGGCGAATTCGGGAAGGTCCATGAGGGCTCGATCCGGATGGTCTGCGGCGTCCTGCTGAAGCGCGTCGCGCCGACGGCCGAATTGACGCTGTCCGGCCCGGCGCATAGGTATGCGCGGCGAAACCCCTTGCCAAGACGCGAGCCCCGTTCATGCCGCTCGATCCCGAAGAAACACCCGCCCGCCGCGCGCTGATCACCGACGGTCAGGCCCAGGCCCCGGCCGCCGCCCCCGAAGTGGTGGCGGTGCGCTCGCGCCGCGTGGCCTGCGACGGCGTCGGCGGCGCCCTCGGCCACCCGCGCGTGTGGCTGGAGATGGGCGAGGAAGACTTCGTCGAGTGCCCCTATTGCGACCGCCGCTTCGTGCTGGCGCACGGCGCGGACGGCCACGAGAACGAGGAACTGGCCCCCGGCGTCTACGAAGGCGCCGGCGGGCACTAGGCGCGCCGGCGGGCCGACCCCCCGCCGCTTCGCGGCGCGGGTGGCGGCAGCCTTGCAGGATGCTTGACGCCGCGCGCTGGCGTATCGCCGTTCCCCCACTATCTTGTCGGCATGACCCAAGCCGCAGCCTTCCGCGCTCTCCACGCCGGGCCCGACCCGCTGATCCTCGCCAACGCCTGGGACGCCGGCAGCGCCCGGCTGATCGCCTCGCTGGGGGCGCGGGCGATCGCCACCTCCAGCGCGGCGGTGGCCTGGTCGCACGGCTACGCCGACGGCCACGCCCTGCCGATCGAGGCCCTGGCGGCGACGGTGCGCGAGATCGTGCGGGTGGTCGACGTCCCCGTCACCGCCGACGCCGAGGGCGGCTATGACGACGATCCCCGGGCGGCGGCCGAGAACGTTGGCCGGCTGATCGACGCCGGCGCTGTGGGCGTCAACCTGGAGGACCAGGGCCAGGCGCCCGACCTCCTGTGCGCCAAGATCGAGGCGGTGCGCGCCGTCGCCGACCGCAAGGGCGTGGCCCTGTTCGTCAACGCCCGCACCGACGTCTATCTGCGCCGGCTGGCCCAGGGCGAGGCGGCGGCGGCCGAGAGCGTCGCGCGCGGCCGCCGTTACGCCGAGGCCGGCGCCGACGGCCTGTTCGTTCCCGGGATCGCGGCGCCGGAGGAGATCCGGCGGGTGGTCGAGGGCGTCGCCCTGCCGGTCAACGTCATGGCCCTCGGCGGCCTGCCGGCGGCGGCGACGCTCAAGGACCTGGGCGTGCGCCGGCTCAGCGCGGCCACCGGCCCGGCCCGGGCGGCCCTGGCGGCGACGCGGGCGGCGGCGGCGGCCTTCCTGGCGGACGGCGATTCCGACGTCCTGGCGGCGGCCGGCGGCGGGCCGTTCGACTACAACGCGCTTTTCACCGCCCGCTGACGGGTGACCGGGACGGGCGGAGAGCCTATCTTCGCGCCATGACCGACGCCCTCGCGCCCGCCGCTTCCGCCGCCCTTGACGACACCCCGCGCGAGACCGCCCAGGACGGGCCGCGCGTTCGGCTCTATCTGGTCGACGGCTCGGGCTACCTGTTCCGCGCCTACCACGCCCTGCCGCCGCTGACGCGCAAGTCGGACGGCCTGCCGGTGGGGGCGGTGCAGGGCTTCTGCAACATGCTGTGGAAGCTGCTGGTCGACATGCGCGCCGACCCCGAGGGGCCGACCCACCTGGCGGTGATCTTCGACCATTCCGAGAAGACGTTCCGCAACGCCCTCTATCCGGCCTACAAGGCCCACCGCCCGCCGCCGCCCGAGGACCTGATCCCGCAGTTCGGCCTGGTGCGCGACGCCACCCGGGCGTTCGGCGTGCCGGCGATCGAACTGGCCGGCTACGAGGCCGACGACCTGATCGCCGCCTACGCCTGCGCCGCCCGCGACGCCGGCGGCGAGGCGGTGATCGTCTCGTCCGACAAGGACCTGATGCAGCTGGTCGGCGACCGGGTGTCGATGCTCGACACCATGAAGAACCTCAAGATCGGCCGCGAGCAGGTGTTCGAGAAGTTCGGCGTCACGCCGGACAAGGTGGTCGACGTCCAGGCCCTGTGCGGCGATTCGGTCGACAACGTGCCGGGCGCGCCGGGCATCGGGATCAAGACCGCCGCCCTGCTGATCAACGAGTACGGCGACCTCGACACGCTGCTGGCGCGGGCGTCCGAGATCAAGCAGGACAAGCGCCGCCAGACCCTGATCGACTTCGCCGACCAGATCCGCCTGTCGCGCGAGCTTGTGCGGCTGGACTGCGAGACGCCGCTGCCCGAGCCGGTCGGGGCCCTGGCCGTCGCCGATCCGGACGGCCCGACCCTGGGCGCCTTCCTCGACCTGATGGAGTTCCGGTCGCTGGCCCGGCGGGTGTCGGGCGGCGTGGCGGCGGCGGCCGAGGCCAAGGCGGCCGGGACGCCCCGACCGCTCAGCGCCCCGACCCTAAAGCCCCGCCCGATGAGCGGCGAGACGGCGGTTCTGGCCCCGACGGCGCCGGCCCAGGTCGACACCGCCGCCTATGTCTGCGTGCGCGACCTGGCCACGCTCGACGCCTGGATCGACAAGGCCCGCGCCGCCGGCGTCGTCGCCTTCGACACCGAGACCGACGCCCTGTCGTCGGCCAACGCCGACCTGTGCGGGGTCTCGCTGGCGACGGCGCCGGGCGAGGCCTGCTACATTCCGGTCGGCCATGCGCCGGAAGAGGGCGGCCTGCTGCTGGAGGCGGTCCAGCCCATCGACCAGATCCCGCTGGAGGCGGCCATCGCCCGGCTGAAGCCGCTGCTCGAGGACCCGGCGGTGCTCAAGGTCGGGCAGAACGCCAAGTACGACATCGCCGTCCTCGGCCGCTATGGGATCGAGGTCGGTCCGATCGACGACACCATGCTGGTCTCCTACGTGCTGGAGGCGGGCCTGCACGGCCACGGCATGGACGAGCTGTCCAGGCTGTGGCTCGACCATGAGCCGATCCCCTTCAAGTCGGTGACCGGAACCGGCAAGGCGCAGAAGAGCTTCAAGCACGTGCCGCTGGAGCCGGCCACGGCCTACGCCGCCGAGGACGCCGACGTCACCCTGCGGCTGCACCGCCACCTGCGCCCGCGCCTGCCGCGCGAGAACCTGCTCACCGTCTACGAGACGCTGGAGCGGCCGATGCCGGCGGTGCTGGCCGACATGGAGCGGGCGGGCGTCAAGGTCGACCCCGAGCGCCTGCGCCGGCTCAGCCACGACTTCTCCCTGCGCATGGCCGAGCTGGAGGCCGAGGCCCAGAAGATCGTCGGCCGGCCGTTCAACCTCGGCAGCCCCAAGCAGATCGGCGACATCCTGTTCGGCGAGCTGGGCCTGCCCGGCGGCAAGAAGACCGCCACCGGGGCCTGGGGCACCGACGCCTCGGTGCTGGAGGAGCTGGCGGCCCAGGGTCACGACCTGCCGCGCGTGCTGCTCGACTGGCGCCAGCTGTCCAAGCTGCGCGGCACCTACACCGAGAACCTGGTGGCGGCGATCTCGCCGCGCACCGGGCGGGTGCACACCTCGTTCGCCCTGGCCTCGACGACCACCGGGCGGCTGTCCTCGTCCGACCCCAACCTGCAGAACATCCCGATCCGCACCGAGGAAGGCCGCAAGATCCGCCAGGCCTTCATCGCCGAGCCTGGCCACGTGCTGATCTCGGCCGACTACAGCCAGATCGAACTGCGCCTGCTGGCCCACATCGGCGACATCCCCCAGCTCAAGCGGGCCTTCGAGGCCGGCCTCGACATCCACGCCTCGACGGCGTCGGAGATGTTCGGCGTGCCGGTCGAGGGCATGGACCCGATGATCCGGCGGCGGGCCAAGGCGATCAACTTCGGCATCGTCTACGGCATCTCGGCCTTTGGCCTGGCCAACCAGCTGTCGATCGACCAGGGCGAGGCCGCGGCCTACATCAAGACCTATTTCGAACGCTTCCCCGGCATCCGCGACTACATGGACCGCACCAAGGCCCTGGTGCGCGAGCAGGGCTTCGTCACCACCATCTTCGGCCGCAAGGTCAACATCCCCGACATCCGCGCCAAGTCGGTCGGCCAGCGGCAGTTCGCCGAGCGGGCGGCGATCAACGCCCCTATCCAGGGCGCGGCCGCCGACGTCATGCGCCGGGCGATGATCCGCATGCCGGACGCCCTGGTCCAGGCCGGGCTGGCGACGCGCATGCTGCTGCAGGTGCACGACGAACTGGTGTTCGAGGCGCCGCAGGCCGAGGCCGAGGCGGCCGCCGCCGTGATCCGCCGGGTGATGGAGCGGGCGGCCGAGCCGGCCGTGCAGATCTCGGTGCCGCTGGTGGTCGAGGCGCGGGCCGCCGCCAACTGGGACGAGGCCCACTAGGCCGGGGCGGGGGCCGGATCGTCGGCCGCCTCAGGCGGCCAGCCAGACCGTCTGCATCAGGTCGCGGATCGGCTCGACCGCGTCCGGGGTCGCGGCCAGTTCGGCGCGGACCATCGGCGAGCGCATCATCCGCACCGCCTCGACGCGGGCGCGGTCGGCGGCGGGGCCGATCGGCGCGGCCTCGCCGGCCGCCAGCCGCAGCAGCAGGGTCAGCCGGTGCAGCACCGGCGCGCCGGCCTTGACCACGGCGGCGACCAGCTTGGCGTCGGCCTCGACCAGGCCGCCGACCAGGCCGATCTTCTCGCGGATGGGGGCGGCCTCCTCCTCGACGAAGCCGGCGCGCTTGACCGCGATCTGCAGGTCGGCCAGCGCCGCCAGCTTGGCGGCCGGCGAGTCCGGGCCGTAGCGCATCTCCTTCTCGAAGCGCAGGGCGTCGATGACGGCGCTGATCCAGCGGGCCGCCGCGCGCTTGTTGGCGCCGCCGGTGACGTTCTCGGCCAGCCAGAGCAGGGCCTCGACCTCGCCGATGGCCGAGCGGCCGGCGCCCAGATAGGCCTCGACGAAGTCGCCGCGCACCAGCATGCGCGAGCGTTCGATGAAGGCTTCCTGCACCAGCTCCAGCGGCGTCAGCCGGCCGGAGGCCGCGGTCAGGGCCATGGCCAGGGCGCGCAGGACGTGGATCTCGCCCTCGGCGTCGTCGGGGCGCAGGCGGCGCGGACCGTTCAGCTCGCCCAGGACGCGCTTGGCGATGGCCCCGCGCACGCCTTCGAAATGCGGTCCGTCCAGCCAGTTGGCCAGCCGGGCGGCCGGGCCCTCCAGCGGCGGCATCACCCGCGCCACCGCCGGCTCGATGCCGATCAGCAGCTCGACCTCCTCGGCGGCGGCCAGCCGGGTCATGGCCGCCAGCGTCTGGCCCAGGTCCATCTGCGATCCGCCCAGCAGGTCGGCCAGCCCGGCCCGCGAGCCCAGGATCTCGGCCAGGGGCTGCCCGAGCACCTCGAAGGCCAGGGCCCGCGCCGCCGGCGACTGCGGGGCGGCGTCGGCGAGGTCGAGCAGGCGGTTGACCTTCTCGCTCCAGCCGTCGCCGCGCGACAGGGTGGCGGCGACGCCTGCGCCCAGCAGGTAGACCCGGTCGGGCTGCTGGGTCAGGCGTTCGGCGGTCTGGGCGAAGCCGTCGCGGTCGACGTCGGGCAGCTTGCCCTTGCGGGCGTCGCCCAGCACCCGCTCGATGGCCGACTTGATCAGCCGCTGGAAGGTGCGGATCACCTCGTGGACGCCGACGCCGCGCTCCTGGGCCTCGGGGATGGCGATCTTCTGGATGGCGTGCTGCAGCTCCATGCCCGAGGCGTCGAGCCGCTCGATGAGGTCGGGCCGGTGCAGCAGCTCGAACGGCGTGGCCTGCTCGCGGGTCAGCCAGGAATCCAGCAGGCGGCCGATGCGCTCGCGGGCGTGGATGCTGTAGAGGTCCGACGGGGTCACGCACAGGGGCTGCTGGTCGTCGCGCGGCTTCTTGGCCTTGACCTTGTCGACCGCGCCCAGGGTGAGGATGACCAGGCTGCGGAACTCGCGCGTTTCCTCGTCCAGCGTCTCCTTGGACACCCGCACGCCGACGGCGCGGCCCTCGGCCAGCATGTCCTCGGCCTGCTCGACGGCGTGGGCGCGGTTCTCGGTCGCGATCTCCAGCGTCCAGCCGGCGTTGGCCTTGCGCCGCGCGAACACCTCGTAATGCACTTGGGCCTTGTCCATGGCGGACGAGCTTGAGCCATAGGACTTAAGAGCCGGTTGAGGCGCGGGCCCCGCTCCCGCCTCAGTTTCGCCCTCACGGCTTGATCCAAGGGCGCGGCGATGCGTTATGCAGACGGCGGATCGGTTTCCACCGCGCGCGAAAACGCATAGCTATGCCGCTGAGAAGGACCGCGACGGACGAACGATGGCGAATATCACCCTGGTGGATGACGACGAGAACATCGTCGCCTCGGTGTCCCTGGCGCTCGAGAGCCACGGCCATACGGTCAAGGCCTATTACGACGGCGCCTCGGGCTTGGCCGCCCTGGAGAGCGACCCGCCGGACCTGGCGATCCTCGACGTGAAGATGCCGCGCATGGACGGCATGGAGGTGCTGCGCCGCCTCCGCCAGTCGTCGGACCTGCCGGTGATCATCCTCACCTCGAAGGACGAGGAGATCGACGAGATCCTCGGCTTCAACCTCGGCGCCGACGACTACATGCACAAGCCGTTCAGCCAGCGCCTGCTCATCGAGCGGGTCAAGGCGGTGCTGCGCCGCGCCCGCGCCGGCGGCGAGGAGGCGACCCCGGCCGCCGGAGCGGCGGCGGCGGCCAAGGCGATCAAACGCGGCCGGCTGACCCTCGACCCCGCCCGGCACGACTGCCTGTGGGACGGCCGGCCGGTCAAGCTGACGGTCACCGAGTTCCTGCTGCTGCAGTCGCTGGCCCAGCGGCCCGGCTTCGTGAAGAGCCGCGACAACCTGATGGACGCGGCCTACGACGATCAGGTCTATGTCGACGACCGCACCATCGACAGCCACATCAAGCGGATGCGCAAGAAGTTCCGCCAGGTGGACTCCGAGTTCGACGCGATCGAAACCCTTTATGGCGTCGGCTACCGCTACCGCGAAATCTGAGGCCGGGCGCAAGCCGCGGCGCGGCCGGTGGCGGCTGCCGGGCTCGAGGCTCGGCCGGCTGATCATCGCGCTGCAGCTGCTCGGCCTGGCGATCCTGATCGTCGGGGCCCTGGTGCTGAACGAGCTGCGCCGGGGCCTGATCAATTCGCGCATCGACAGCCTGACCACCCAGGGCGAGTTCATCGCCAACGTCATCGACAAGGCCGCCACCCAGGGCGAGCCTGAGCCGATGCTGGAGGCCACCCGGGCCGCCGACACCCTGCAGCTGCTGTTCATTCCGCGCTCGCAGCGGGCGCGGCTGTTCAACGCCAAGGGCGACATGATCGCCGACAGCTACGTCATCGCCGACCGGGTCGAGTGGAAGCCCCTGCCGCCGGTCCGCAAGCCCGGCGAAATGCGCTTCGGCTGGAAGCCCCAGGACGCCGACGCCAAGCCCAAGGTCCTGCCCGAGGCCCGCGCGGCGCTGCAGGCCGAGGTGCGCCGGGCGTTGCAGGGCGAGGCCGTGGCCGGGGTGCGCATCGCCGAGAACGGCGACCGGGTGGTGTCGGTGTCGATCCCGCTGCAGCACGTCCAGGCCGTGCTGGGCGTGCTGACGCTCGAGGCCGGCGACGTCGACGAGATCATCGCCGCCGAGCGCCGGGCGCTGACGCCGTTCATCCTGATCGCCATCGGCGTGACCCTGACCTCGTCCTTCCTGCTGACGCGGGTGGTGGCCCGGCCGGTGCTGCGGCTGGCCCGCGCCGCCGACAGCGTGCGCCTGTCCCAGGCCAGGGCCATCTCGCTGCCCGACCTCGCCGCCCGCGACGACGAGCTGGGCGACCTGACCCGCTCGCTGGAGACCATGACCCATTCGCTGTCCGAGCGGATGGACGCCATCGAACGGTTCGCCGCCGACGTGGCCCACGAGATCAAGAACCCGCTGACCTCGATCCGCTCGGCGGTCGAGACCCTGGACATCGTCAAGGAGCCGGCCCAGCGCGAACGCCTGATCGCCATCCTCAACCAGGACGTCGGCCGGCTCGACCGGCTGGTCACCGACATTTCCAACGCCTCGCGCCTCGACGCCGAGCTGTCGCGCGAGCGGCCGCGCGCCTTCGACCTGGCCAAGCTTCTGGGCGACATCTGCAGCATGTACGACGCGGGGGCCCGGCCGAACGAGCCGCCGATCCGTTTCGTCGAGCCGATGGGCCTGGAGCCGGTGATGGTCATGGGCCGCGAGGGGCCGCTCGGCCAGGTGTTCCGCAACCTGATCGACAACGCCCGCTCGTTCACGCCGCTGTCGACCGGCGCCGACAGGCCCGAGGTGCGCGTGAGCCTCGCCCGCTCGCACGGCCAGGCGGTGGTGGCGGTCGAGGACGACGGGCCGGGCGTGCCGCCCGAGAACCTGGAGACGGTGTTCGAGCGGTTCTACACCTCGCGGCCCAAGGGCGCGGTGTTCGGCGCCAATTCCGGCCTCGGCCTGTCCATCGCCCGGCAGATCGTCGAGGCGCACGATGGCCGCATCCGCGCCGAGAACCGCGCCGACGAGACCGGCGCCGTGGTCGGCGCCCGTTTCCTGGTCAGCCTGCCGGAGCATCGCGGATGATCGTCCACGCCGGATTGTCGGCCCGTCGCATCGGCGGAACCTGGCGGGGGGCGCTGATCCTCGGGCCGTCCGGCGCCGGCAAGAGCGACCTGGCGCTGCGGGCCACGGCCCACGGCCTGCGCCTGGCGGCCGACGACAGGGTGCTGCTGTGGCGCTCCGGCGGGCGGCTGTTCGGCCGGGCCCCCGACGCCCTGGCCGGACTGGTCGAGGCGCGGGGTCTGGGGGTGCTGCCGGCCCCGGCCGTGCGGTTCTGCGAGATCGTCCTGGCGGTGCGCTGCGAGCCGGCCGAACGCCTGCCCGATCCCGAGACCGAAACCGTGCTGGGCATAGAGGTTCCGTTGATCCGCCTGGCCCCGTTGGAGCCGTCGGCCCCGGTCAAGCTGGCGCTGGCCTTTGATCGTCTGGCGGGAATATCCTGATTGGAACCCTCCATGCGTGCATCTCGCGCGCGGGGCCTCCCGGCGAAAGCGCGGACTCATCTTGGAGTCCGCCCTTAACAAGCGTATCAAGCGTGCCGTCCGGCGGCGGCGGCGCCCCGCCCGGGGCGGGGTCGACGGGGGTCGAAGAGAAGCAGGCATGACGTTAGGCGTAGCTGGGGCATGATTGGGCTCGTGATTGTCACGCACGGGCGGCTGGCCGAGGAATTCGTCTTCGCCATGGAGCATGTCGTCGGACCGCAGACCGCCTTGAGGGCGGTGTGCATCGGTCCGGAGGACGACATGGAGCAGCGGCGCCGCGACATCCTGGCGGCCTGCGCCGAGGTCGACGACGGCCAGGGGGTGATCCTCTTGACCGACATGTTCGGCGGCACGCCGTCGAACCTGGCCATCTCGGTGATGGACCAGACCAAGGCCGAGGTGATCGCCGGGCTGAATCTGCCGATGCTGATCAAGCTGGCCAGCGTGCGCCAGCGCGAGAGCCTGCAGGCCTGCGTCGCCCACGCCCAGGAGGCGGGCCGCAAATACATCTCGGTGGCGTCCTACGTCCTGGCGGGGGAAAAGTGAGCGCGCGCCGCGTCGTCAACATCTGCAACGAACGCGGCCTCCACGCCCGGGCTTCCGCCAAGTTCGTCAAGCTGGCCGCCAGCTTCGACGCCGAGGTCAGCGTCACCCGCGACGACCAGACCGTCGACGCCCGTTCGATCATGGGCCTGATGATGCTGGCCGCCGGTCCCGGCTGCGACATCGAGATCGAGGCCGTCGGTCCCGAGGCGTCCGAGGCGGTGGTCGCCCTGGCCGACCTGGTCGAGGCCCGCTTCGACGAGGAACGCTGACCACTTCTCACGGAGCGGCGAGGGCGGTCTCAGCCTAACGCGCCGCCTCGCCGTCGGCGTCGACGACGCGGACCTCGCCGAGGTTCAGGCCGCGCACCGTCTTCTCGATCCTGGCCCGGTCGCCGACCACGATCCACGCCGTCTCGTCGGGCCTGACCATCGTCCGCGCCGCGCGCGCCACGTCGGCGACGGTCAGGGCCCGGACCGCCTGCGGGTAGCGGTCGTAGTGGTCGGCCGGCAGGCCCAGCAGCACCATCTGGCCCAGCGATCCGCGCACGGCGGCGGCGGTCTCCCAATAGCCGGGCAGGGTGCGGATCAGGTCGTCCTTGGCCTTTTGCAGTTCGTCGGCGGTGGGCGGCGACGCGCCGACCACGTCGGCCAGCTCGCGGCGGACCTCGGCCAGGGATTCGCCGGTCTTGTCGGTCTGCACCGGCGCATAGGCCCCGAAGCCGCGCGGCCCGGCCGAGCCGAGGGTGAAGCTGGAGGCGCCGTAGGACCAGTGCTTGGCCTCGCGCAGGTTCATGTTCAGGCGCGAGACGAAGGCGCCGCCGAAGATGTCGTTGAAGGCCTCGATCGCCGGCTCGTCGGCCTCGTTGCGCGGCGGGGCCGGATTGACCGCCAGGATCACCGACTGCTCGGCGCCGGGCTTGTCGACCAGATAGACCACGCGACGCGCCGGCGCGGCCGCCGGGGCGGCCGGGCGGGCCGCCGGCGCCGGCGGCCGCCAGCCGCCGAAGCGGGCCTCCAGCTTGGGCAGCACGGCCTCCAGGGTGGTGTCGCCGACGACCAGGATCGCCGCCTCCTGCGGCTTGACGTGGGCGGCGTAGAAGTCCTGGACGTCCTTGCGGTCCAGGCCGGTCACCGACGCCTCGGTGGCCAGGCGCCCCAGCGGGTGGGACTGGCCGAAGACCACGGCGGGGGCCAGGCGGAAGGCGACGCTCTCCGGGCTTTCCCGCTGCCGCCTCAGGTCGGCCAGGGTCAGGGCCTTGACCCGGTCGAAGTCGTCCTGGCGGAAGGCGGGGCTGAGGGCGACGTCGGCCAGAAGGTCGAGCGAGGGGTCGAGGCGCGCGGTCAGCGCGGCCAGCGACACCGTCGAGCGGAACGCGCCGGCCTCGGCGCTCAGCGCCGCGCCCAGCTCGCTCTGCCGTCGGCTGAGGGCCAGGGCGTCGCGGGCGCCGGCGCTCTCGTCCAGCATGGCGAAGGTCAGGTCGGCGAGCCCGGCCTTGCCGGCGGCGACGTCGCGCCGGCCGGTGTCGAACGACACCGACACCTGCACCGTCGGCGTGGCGTGGCGCTCGACCAGCAGCACGGCCATGCCGTTGGACAGCGTGGCGCGGCGCACCGGGTCGAAGCGCGGCGCGGCGATCTCGGCCGCCGGCGGCGGCTTGGAGCGGTCGGCGCCCGTGGCGGCCGGGGCGTAGTCGGGGAAGGGCGTCACCGTCAGCGAGAAGGCGCCGTCGCTCAGCCAGCGGCGGCCGGCGTCGCGCAGCTGCTCCGGCGTCGCCGTCCGCACCCGCTCCAGGCTCTGCTTGTAGGCGTCGGGCGAGCCGGCGAACACCTGGCTCTGGGCCAGGATGTCGGACTTGCCGCCGAAGCCGCCGATGCGCTCGGCCCCGCGCACGAAGGCGGCCAGCCGGGCGGTCTTGATCTTGGCCGCCTCGGCCGGCGTCGGCCCGTCGCGCAGCAGGCGGGCCATCTCCTCGTCGAGCGCCGCCTCCAGCCGGGCCGGATCGACCCCCGGCTTGCCGGTCAGGGTGACGACGAACTGGCCGCCGATCTCGTTGCCGCTGACGGCCGCGCCGACCTCGGTGGCGATCTGGTCGCGATAGACCAGCCGCTCGTAGAGACGGGCGGTCTTGTCCGAGGACAGCACGTCGCTGAGCAGGTCCAGATAGTCGGTGTCGGCCGCGCCGTAGGCCGAGACGTTCCAGACCTTATAGAGGCGCGGCTGCGACACCCGGTCCTGCATGACGGCGCGGTGCTCGCCGGTCATCCTGGCCGGCCAGACGGTCTGGCGGGCCAGCGGCGGCCCCGGCGGGATGTCGCCGAAATACTTCTCGACCTTGGCCTTGGCCTCCGCCGCCGTGATGTCGCCGGCCAGGACGACGACGGCGTTGGACGGGCCGTAGTACTTGGCGAACCAGGCCTTGACGTCCTCCAGCGAAGCCGCGTCCAGGTCGGCCATCGAGCCGATCACCGTGTGGCCGTAGGGATGGTCGCGGTGATAGGTGCTTTCGGTGATGATCTCGCCGGCCGCCGCGTAGGGCTGGTTCTCGTCCTGTCGCTTCTCGTTCTGGACGACGCCCCGCTGTTCGTCGAGCTTGGCCTTGTCGATCGCCTCGGCCAGATGGCCCATGCGGTCGCTCTCCAGCCACAGCACCTGGTCGAGGGCGCCGACCGGCACGTTCTCGAAATAGTTGGTGCGGTCTTCGTTGGTGGTGCCGTTCATGTCGGTGGCGCCGAGCTTCTCCAGCGCCTTGAACCAGTCGTCGTTGAAGTGCGCCGAGCCGTTGAACATCAGGTGTTCGAACAGGTGGGCGAAGCCGGTCTTGCCCGGCGGCTCGTTGCGCGAGCCGACGTGGTACCAGATGTTGACCGCGACGATCGGGGCCTTGTGGTCCTCGTGCACGATCAGGGTCAGGCCGTTGCCGAGCACGAACCTGGAATAGGGGATGTCGAGCGCCGGCAGGGCCGCCGGCGTCGGCTCGGACGCCCGCGGCGCGGCCGGCGCGGGGCCGGCGACGGAACAGGCGAGCACGGCGGCGACCGCCGCCGACGACAACAGACGCTTCATGAGAGATCCCCTCGACGCAACCGGACGGTGCAGGACAGCACGTCCGGCGCGCGCGGGGAACTTGCGAAATGCCGGGCTATTCGGCGGCGATGACCGCCGGGGCCGGCGTCGGGGCGGCGACGCCCATCGGCCGCAGCCCGAGCTCGCGCAGCAGGGCCGCGTCGTCGTCCCGGTCGGGATTGGGCGTGGTCAGGAGCTTGCCGCCGACGAAGATCGAATTGGCGCCGGCCATGAAGCACAGGGCCTGCAGTTCGCGGCTCATGTGCTCGCGCCCGGCCGACAGCCGCACCACCGCCTTGGGGCAGACCAGGCGGGCGACGGCGATCATGCGCACGAACTCCAGCCCGTCCACCGGCGCCGAGCCGCCGAGCGGCGTGCCGGGGATCGGCATCAGGTCGTTGATCGGCAGGCTGTCGGGGTGGGCGGGCAGGGTGGCCAGCTGCTGAAGCAGGCCGGCGCGGTCGCGCCGGGTCTCGCCCATGCCGACGATGCCGCCGCAGCAGGTGGAGAGACCGGCCTCGCGCACCAATTCCAGGGTGTCGAGCCGGTCCTGATAGGTGCGGGTGGTGACCACCTTGTCGTAATAGTCGGGACCGGTGTCGAGGTTGTGATTGTAGTAGTCGAGCCCGGCGGCCTTGAGCGCCTTGGCCTGTTCGCCGTTGAGCATGCCCAGGGTGACGCAGGTCTCCAGCCCCAGGGCCTTCACGCCCGTGATCATCGCCGCCACCTTGGGCAGGTCGCGGTCCTTGAGGTCGCGCCAGGCCGCGCCCATGCAGAAGCGCTGGGCCCCGCCGGCCTTGGCCTCGGCCGCCTTGGCGATCACCGCCTCGGCGTCCATCAGCTTGGAGGCGCCGACGCCGGTCTTGAAGTGTTGCGACTGGCTGCAATAGCCGCAGTTCTCCGCGCAGCCGCCGGTCTTGACCGACAGCAGTTGCGAGATCTGCACCTCGGAGGGGTCGAACCAGCGGCGGTGCACGCTGGCGGCCTGGAACACCAGTTCGGCGAAGGGCAGCTCGAACAGGGCCTCGACCTCGGCCAGCGTCCAGTCGTGGCGCGGGGTGGAACGGTCCTGAACGGCGGCGGCGGCGGTTTCGCGAACGGTCATCGGCGCGGATCTCCTGCTTGCGGTGCGCGGCGTAGCAACTGGAAGCGTCCGCGCCAAGCCGGCTTCGCGCTTCGGCGGCGTTCGCTTGGCCGATCGGCCGGTCTGCGGCATGGTCCTGACGAGCCCTTGTTCTGGACCGTGACGAATGACCGACGCCGCGGCGCGTGAGACCGAATTGAAGTTCTTGGTCGATCCCGGGGCGGCCGGGGCGCTGTTCGACGCCCTGCCGCCGGGGACGGACAAGGCGGCGCGCACGCTGGTCTCCACCTATTTCGACACCGACGACCAGGCGCTGCGCCGGGCGGGGTTCAGCCTGCGCCTGCGCGAGGGGGTGCAGACGGTCAAGTCGCTGGCGCCGCTGGAGGGCGTGTTCGGCCGCGGCGAATGGGAGGCCCCGGCGGCCGGCGACGCGCCCGATCCCGATTTCGTCGCCGGCACGCCGGCGGGCGCGTTTCTGGGGGAGGCGGCGCCGTCGCCGCGGTTCCGCATCCAGGTCTCGCGCCGCGTCCGCCTCGTCGAGCGCGGCGGCGCGTCGATCGAGGCCGCCCTGGACCAGGGCGCGGTCGAGGCCGGCGCGCACGGCGGCGGACTGTGCGAGCTGGAGCTCGAGCTCAGGTCGGGTCCGACGGCGGCCCTGTTCGACCTGGCCCGCGACCTGGCCCGAATCGCGCCCATGACCCTGGCCTTCGCCAGCAAGGCCGACCGGGGCTTCGCCCTGCTCGACGGCCTGGCCCCCGCCCCCCGCGCGCCCGCGCCGGCGCCGGTCCTGACCGAGGCGATGTCGGCCGGCGCGGCGTTCCAGGCCGTCGGCCGGGCCGGCCTCGCCGCCCTGG
>Ga0209132_1000067_pt1 | contig 67749 bp, 71 predicted proteins | sample UppTromiDAQMD023_FD_185835 | JGI IMG/M metagenome (GOLD analysis project Ga0209132, IMG submission 185835) | Upper troposphere microbial communities from Maryland, USA - DAQMD-023 (SPAdes) (version 2) | ecosystem: Environmental > Air > Outdoor Air > Unclassified | place: USA: Maryland, Virginia...
GCGCGAGAGCGGTCCCCGGGCGCGCGACGCGCGGGCGCTGGCCGACCGCTGGGCCCGGACGGCGGGCGAGGCCGCGCGCGGGCCTGGAGGCGGGACGAAGGAGGCCGAACCGCCCGACGACGGCCTGCTCCTGGCGGAGGCCTATCCCGAACGGGTGGCCAAGGCTCGCGGCGGCGCGGGCGAGTTCCAGCTGGTCACCGGCCGCGGCGTCTATGTCGAGCCGACCGACGCGCTTGCGCGCGAGCCCTGGCTGGCGGTGGCCGAACTGGGCGGCGGGGCCAGCCGCGACCGCGTCCTGCTCGCCGCGCCGCTGGAGCCCGCCGCCCTGGCCGAGGCCTTCGCCGGCCAGATCATCGAGGAGGACCGCGTCGAGACCGACCCCAAGGGGCGGGTGCGCGCCCGCCGGGTCCGCCGTCTTGGGCGGCTGATCATTGAGGAGAGGCTGTTGGACCGGCCCGATCCCGCCCTGATCGCCGAGGTGCTGCTGAACCGGGTGCGCCAGGAAGGGCTCTCGGCCCTGAATCTGGGCGAGCAGAGCCAGGCCCTGCGGGCCAGGGTCGCTTTCGCGCGCGGCCTGGACGAATCAGCCGCCCCCGACATGAGCGAGGCGGCGTTGATCGCCCGGCTGGACGACTGGCTGGCGCCGCTGGTCGCCGGCCGCTCGACGCTGGCCGGCCTGGACGACCACGCCCTCGCCGGGGCGCTGGCCGGGCTGATGTGCTGGCCCGAACGGCAAGGGCTCGACCGGCTGCTCCCGGCGGCCTGGACCGCGCCGACCGGCACGCGGGCGTCGATCGACTACGCCGCCGAGGGCGGTCCGCGCATCGAGATCAGGGTGCAGGAGCTGTTCGGGCTGGCCGCGCATCCCGCCGTGGCCGACGGCCGGGCGCCGCTGACGCTGGCGCTGCTGTCGCCGGCGCGGCGGCCGGTGCAGGTGACCAAGGACCTGCCCGGTTTCTGGGCGGGATCGTGGAAGGCGGTCCGCGTCGAGATGAAGGGACGCTATCCCCGTCACGTCTGGCCCGAGGACCCGGCCGCCGCCGCGCCCACCACCCGCGCCAAGCCGCGCGGAACCTAGTCCGTGGCGGCGTAGATCATGACGCCGGTGGCGACCGACAGGTTGAGGCTGTCGGCGCGGCCGCGCATCGGGATCTTGACGTTGACGTCGCAGACGGCGGCCAGCTCGGGCGGCAGGCCCGCCTGTTCGTTGCCCATCAGGATCAGGGCGGGGTGCTGGTACTGGGCGTGGCGATGGTCCACCGAGGCGGTCAGCAGGGTGCCGACCACCGAGCCGGGCCACGACTGGCGCCAGGCGATGAACTCGGCGACGCCGGTCTTGATCAGCGGCACGGCGAAGATAGAACCCATGGTGGCCCGCACCGCCTCGACCGAATAGGGATCGCAGCAGTCACCGACCAGGATGACCCCGCCGCAGCCGGCCGCGTCGGCCGTCCGCACGATGGTGCCCAGGTTGCCGGGATCGCGCACCGCCTGCAGCGCCACCCAGCACTTGGCGCTGTGCGGGCGCAGGGCCTCCAGCGGGACGAACGCCTGCCTGAACACCGCCACGACGGTCTGCGGGTTGTCGCGCCGCGACACCTTTTCGAGAATGTCGCGGTTGACCTCGATCACCTCGCCGCCCGCGGCGACGGCGGCCTGGACGGCGCGCCTGAGCACCGGATGGTCCCTGGCCTCGGGGCCGTAGAGCAGGATCTGCGGGGCGTGGCCGGTGTCGAGGGCCTCGACGACGATCTTCAGGCCCTCGGCGAGGAACAGGCCGCTCTCCTCGCGCTCCTTGCGCATGTGCAGGGCGCGGACGGACTTGACGGTGGGGTTCGACAGCGAGGTGATCTGGCGCACGGTCATGGCTGGCCGCTCCAGCGGGCGAAGAACGACAGGCCGACGCCGCGCTCGCCGCCTTCCTCCATCAGCGCCAGTTCGCCCCAGTCGATCGCGCCGCCGCGCCCGGCCGCATGCCCGGCCATCAGGCCGGCGAGGGACAGGCCGGAGATGCGCTCGGCATAGGCGTTGAGGATGAGAAACGATGCTTTTTCCGAAAGAAGCTCGGCGCATAGGCCAAGAAGTTCGGGAAGATCCTCGAACAGCCGCCAGACCTCGCCGGTCGGGCCGCGCCCGTATTTCGGCGGGTCGAGGATGACGCCGTCATAGCGCGAGCCGCGCTTGACCTCGCGCTGGACGTAGCGTCGGGCGTCCTCGCAGATCCATCGGATCGGCCGGTCCTCCAGCTTGGACAGCGCGGCGTTCTCGCGCGCCCAGCCGATGGCCTTCTTGGAGGCGTCGACATGGGTCACGGCGGCGCCGGCGGCGGCGCAGACCAGGCTGGCGACGCCAGTATAGCCGAACAGATTCAATATCTTCAGGGGCTCTTTTGAGTTTCTGACCCGCTGGTCCAGCCACGACCAGTTGGCGGCCTGCTCGGGAAAGAAGGCCAGGTGGCGGAAGGCGGTGAAGCGGCCGTGGAAGCGCACGTCCCCCCAGGCCAGCGGCCAGGTCTCGGCCGGCGGCCGGGAGAAGCGCCAGCGGCCGGCCTCGTCCTCGTCGGTGGGGTCGAAGACGGCGTCGGCCCCGGCCCAGGCGGCGGCGTCCAGGCGGGGCCGCCAGAGGCATTGCGGCTCGGGACGGACCACGCGGTAGCGTCCGTAGCGCTCCAGCTTGCGCCCGTCGCCGCTGTCGATCAGGGCGTAGTCCTTCCAGGCCGTCGTGCGCATGACGATCGGCGCGGGGGCGACGGCGGGCGGGCGGGCGGAAGCGGTCATGCGTCCGCCTTAAGCCCGGGGGGGCGGGCAAGTCCAGTCGTCGCGAGCGTGACCTGCGGCATGTTCACCTTGCGACAACAGCGTGATTCCCGTTTAGTTGAAGGTCCATCGGTGGGAGGGAGCCGTTTTCGTGACCATCACGCTCAAGAAACCTGCCAAATCGGCCCGCAAGGCGAAGGGCGACGGTCATCTGCGCCGCGCGGAGATCCTCGAGGCGGCGGAGCGTATCTTCATCGCCGAGGGCTACGAAGGCGCCACCATCCGCAAGATCGCCGACGAGGTCGGGGTGTCTTCGACGGCGCTCTACATGCATTTCCGCGACAAGGCGGAAATCCTCATGGAGATCTGCGAGCAGTCGATCCGCAGTCTTTTGACCATCAACACCGAGATCGCCGCCCGCCCGGTCGACCCGGTCGCCCGCGTGCGGTTGATGCTCGAGGCCTATATGCGCTTCGCGCTCGACAATCCGAACGCCTACCTGATCGTGTTCTGCGCCACGCCGCGCGAGATCGTCGGCGAAAAGAAGGACCTCGTCACCGACCTGGGCGAGCTCTGCTTCGAGCGGTTCAAGGGCGTGGTGGCCGAGATCGCCGCCAGCGGCCGCCTGCGCACCGGCACGGTCGAAAGCGCGGCCCAGACCCTGTGGGCGGCCGTCCACGGGCTGGCGGCGCTGCTGATCGCCCGGCCGGACTTCAACTGGTCGCCGCAGGACGAACTGGAGCGCGTCATGCTCGACGGCCTGCTATACGGTCTCGTGATCGACTGAGGCGTCCGTCGCGCCGATCGGCCCTTGCCAGGCCGGGGCGGGGCGCTAGAACTGCGCCATGCCTCAAGTTCAGCTTCCCGCCTTCGCCGACGTCCTCGCGGCGGCCGACCGTTTGCGCGGCTTCGCGGTTGAAACGCCGCTGCTGCGCTCCGACGTCCTCGACGCCGCCGTCGGCGGCAAGGTCTTCGTCAAGGCCGAAACCCTCCAGCGCACCGGATCGTTCAAGTTCCGCGGCGCGTTCAACCGCCTGTCCAGCCTGACCGACGAGGAGCGCGGCCGCGGGGTCGTCGCCTTCTCGTCCGGCAACCACGCCCAGGGCGCCGCCGCGGCCGCGCACCTGCTGGGGATCAAGGCGGTGATCGTCATGCCGGCCGACGCCCCGGCGATCAAGATGGACGCCACGCGCGCCTGGGGCGCCGAGATCGTCACCTACGACCGCTTCACCGAATCGCGAGAGGTGATCGCCGCCGCCGTCGCCGCCAAGACGGGCGCGGTCGTGGTGCCCTCCTATGACGACCCCTACGTCATCGCCGGCCAGGGCACCATCGGCCTGGAGGTCGCGCGGCGGCTGGAGGCCCTGGAGACCAAGGCCGATCTGCTGCTCAGCCCGGCCTCGGGCGGCGGCCTGATCGCCGGCGTCGGGTTGGCCTTTGACGCCCTGTCCCCGGCGACCGCGCTCTACGCCGTCGAACCCGAGGGCTACGACGACCACGGCCGCAGCCTGGCGGCCGGCGAGATCGTCGAGATCGTCCCGCCCGGGCCCAGCCTGTGCGACGCCCTGCTGATGACGCGGCCGGGGGCGCTGACCTTCCCGCTCAACAAGCGCAAGCTCAGCGGCGCGCTGACGGTGTCGGACGACGAGGCCCTGGCGGCGATGGCGTTCGCCTTCCGCCATCTCAAGCTGGTGATCGAACCGGGCGGGGCGACGGCGCTGGCCGCGTTGCTGAGCGGCAAGCTCGCCCTTGACGGCCGGACCGCCGTGGTCGTGGCGTCCGGCGGCAACGTCGATCCGGCGGTCTACGCCCTGGCCCTGGCCCTGGTCTGAGCTGAGCCCTTATCGAGGGGCCTGATCGGGGCGGCTCAGCGCCGCCCCATGGGCGAGGCCGGAGCGGCGGCCGGTTGCGACGAGGCCGGCGTCGGCCCCGAATAGACGTAGCCGCCGCGCTTGAGGTCCGCCGCCAGCATCACCGGGGCCGTGCCGTTGTTCAGGCGGGCGCGATAGACCTGGGTGGCCTCAAGCACCCGCATCACATAGTTGCGGGTCTCCGAGAACGGGATGCACTCGATGAAGTCGGCCGGGTCGGTGCTGGAAGTGCGCGGGTCGCCGCAATAGGTGATCCAGGTCGCCGGCCGGCCGGGGCCGGCGTTGTAGGCGGCGGCGGCCAGCACGTACGAGCCGCTGAAGTCGTTGATCATGTGGCCGAGGAAGGTCGCCCCCAGCTTCATGTTGTAGTCGGGGTCGTAGAGCATCTCGGCCGAATAGCCGACGCCGACCCGGCGGGCGAGCGACTGGGCCGTGGCGGGCATCAGCTGCATCATGCCGCGGGCGCCGGCGGGCGAGCGCACGCCGGGATCGAAGCCGCTTTCCTGGCGGGTGATGCCGAAGACGATGGCCGGTTCGGGCGCTTCGGGGCCGGTCGGGGTGACGCGGACCGGATAGCCGCGCTCGGGCAGGACGAAGCCGCGCTGGGCGCAGGCCCGCACCACCCGCATGCCGAGGTCCTGGTCGCCGTAGCCGCGGGCCAGATCGACCAGCAGGGCGCATTCCTCGGCGTTGGGCAGGGTGTCGTCGATGGTCAGCACGAAGCTGCGGAACAGGTCGCGCTGGCCGATCGCCGCCAGCATCCTGGCGGACTGCACGAGGTCGCGACCCTCGAAGCGGGCGCGGTCGGCGGCGGTCGGGGCAGGGTCGCGGCCGAGGGTGATGGGGCCGAGGCCGGCCTTTTCGCGGGCGAGCTGGCCGTAGAAGGTGGTGTAGTACTGCCCGCCCTGGGCGTAGAACGCCTTGGCGGCGGCCTTGTCGCCGCGCGCCTCGGCCGCCCGCCCGCGCCAGTAGAAGGCGCGGCCCAGGGTGATCGGCGTCGCGCCGACCTTCTGGATGTTGGCGAAGTGCCTGTCGGCCTCGGCCGGGTCCTTGAGCTTGGCCAGGGCCAGCCAGCCGGCGTAGAACTCGGCTTCGGTATAGTCGGTCCCGGCCCTCAGGCCGGTGTTGTTGGCCGCCGCGTAGGCCGAACGGTAGTCGCCGGCCCGCAGCGCGGCGTTGATCAGCTGTTTGCGCTCGCCCCAGACCAGCTTGGCGCCCTGGTCGTGCAGGCTGGACGAGGGGAACTGCCGGACCAGGGCCAGGGCCAGCGAATCGAGATTGTGCTTGCGCAGGTAGCGGGCCTTCTCGACGGCGAAGCCCGGCGAGGCCTGCAGCGCCGCCGGCGTCTGGGCGGCGACGTCGTTGGCGTTGGCCGCGTCGGCGCGGAAGGCCATGCGGGCCTGGGCGGCGGCCTGCTGGTCGGGCGGCAGCAACGGCAGCAGGTCGCGCGCGGCCGGTCCCTGCGGACCATAGAGCAGGATGTCCTCGCGCTGGATGTGGTCGTCCACGGTCAGCATGTCGCCGAAGCGCGCCAGCATGGTGCGCTGGACGTCGGCCTCGAACAGTTCGTCGCGCCAGAACCGCTGGATCAGCGCCTTGGCGTCGGCCTGCCGCGCGCTGGCGCGGTAGGCGGCGGCGAGGGCCATCGCCCCCTGGGCGGTCTGGGGCTGTTCGCCGCCGAACCAGGCGATGGTCTGGCTGGGGCTGTAGCCCGAGGTCTCCAGCAGCTTTTCGGCCACCGCCTGCCGGCGATTCGGGCGCGGCCAGCCGGACAGCGTGCGGCGCGCCTGATCGATCTCGAAGAAGGACAGCTGTTCGCCGGCGCTGTCGGTCAGGGCCCAAAGGGCCAGTTTCTTGGCCGTCGGGCTGGTCAGCGAATCCATGGCGCCGCGCGCGCGGGTCCCGTCTCCGCTGCGGGCGGCGGCGATGGCCGTGCGCAGATAGCCGAAGTCGGCGTCCGAAACGGCCTGCTGGTAGCCTGTCGCCGTCGGTTGCGCGACCGGAGCCGCCGTGGGGGCCGCCTGCGGCGCGGGGGGCGGGGTGTCGTCCTCCGTCTGAGCAGCCGCGACCGACCCCGCGAGGACGCAGCAGGTCCCGACCAACAACGCATTACGCAACAAAGACGACAATAGATGCTCCCGCTTCCCGCTCGCACGTGGATGGCCTGTTGCGGCCAGGCCCCGCGCCGCCATATTGTCCGGCCCGGTCACAACGCCGCAACTCAAAGCGGCCCCATATCACGGCTTGTTGCTCCCGATGTCCCAACCGTTGTTCCAGGGCGCGCTCACCGCGCTCATCACCCCTTTCCGTGACGGCGCCGTCGACGAGGCCGCCTTCACGAAGCTCGTGGAGCGTCAGATCGCCGCCGGAATCCACGGCCTGGTGCCTGTCGGCACCACCGGCGAGACCGCCACCCTCAGCCATGACGAGCACCGTCGTGTGGTCGAGCTTTGCGTCAAAACGGCGGCGGGCCGGGTGCCGGTGATCGCCGGCGCCGGCTCCAACTCGACCGAAGAGGCCATCGAGCTGGTCCGCCACGCCAAGACCGTCGGCGCCGACGCCGCGCTGGTGGTGACGCCCTACTACAACCGTCCGAACCAGGAAGGCCTTTATCGACACTACGAGGCGATCAACGACGCCGTCCAGCTGCCGGTCCTGGTCTACAACGTGCCCGGCCGCACCAGCATCGACATCGGCAACGACACCCTGGCCCGCCTGGCCAGGCTGCCCAACGTGGTCGGCGTCAAGGACGCCACCGGCGACCTGGCCCGCGCCAGCCTGCAGCGTCTGGTCTGCGGCGAGCACTGGACCATGCTGTCGGGCGACGACCCGACCGCCCTGGGCTATATCGCCCACGGCGGCCACGGCTGCATCTCGGTGACCAGCAACGTCGCCCCCGAAGGGATGGCCGCCTTCTTCAACGCCTGCCTGCAGGGCGCCTGGACCACGGCGCTGGAGTGGCAGGACCGTCTGGTGCGGCTGCACAAGGCGCTGTTCCTCGACGCCTCGCCGGCGCCGACCAAGTTCGCCCTGGCCCATCTGGGCCTGTGCGCCGAGGACGTGCGCCTGCCCATCACGCCCTGCGCCGAAGCCGTGCGGCCGGCGGTGTTGGACGCCATGAAGGAAGCCGGCGTGATCTGATGGCGGAGAAGAAGCCCCTGGCCCAGAAGCTGGTCGCGGAGAACCGCCGCGCCCGCTTCGACTATTTCCTGGAGCAGACGTTCGAGGCGGGCCTGTCCCTGACGGGCACCGAGGTCAAGGCGCTGCGCGAGGGCCGGGCCAATATCGCCGAATCCTACGCCTCGACCGAGGGCGACGAGATCGTGCTGATCAACGCCTACATTCCCGAATACGGCCCGGCCAACCGGTTCAACCACGAGCCGCGCCGGCCTCGGAAGCTGCTGCTGCATCGCCGCGAGATCAACCGCCTGCTGGGGTCGATCCAGCGCGAGGGCCGGACCCTGATCCCGACCCGGCTCTATTTCAACGAAAAGGGCAGGGCCAAGCTTGAACTGGCCCTGGCCAAGGGCAAGAAGCTGCACGACAAGCGCGCCACCGAGGCCGATCGCGACTGGAAGCGCGAGCAGGGCCGCCTGATGCGCGACAAGGGCTGAGCGGGTCGGGCCGGGGCAGGCTCGCGGCCGGCCCTCAGTTCCGCTCGATGTGGGCGCGGGCCGCGCGGAAGACGTCCTCGAACATCGCCGGCGTCAGGCGGCCGGTGTTCGTGTTCAGCCGCGAGCAGTGATAGCTGTTGAAGATGCGGTACGGGCCGACGTCCATCTCGACGCCGTGGCCCGGCGGGGCCGCCGACGCCTTGGCGCCGAGGGCTTTCAGCACGTTCTTGCGCGACACGTCGCCCAGGGTGACGACGGCCTTGAGGCGCGGCAGCGCCCGCAGCGTCGATAGCAGGAACGGCCGGCAGGCGTTCTCTTCCTGGGTGGTCGGCTTGTTGCCCGGCGGCGCGCAGCGCACGGCGTTGGTGATGACGCAGTCGACCAGCTTCAGGGTGTCGTCCGGCCGGGCTTCGTAGACGCCCGAGGCGAAGCCCATCTTCAGCAGGGTGGCGTAGAGCAGCCAGCCCGCGCCGTCCCCGGTGAAGGGGCGGCCGGTGCGGTTGGCCCCGGAGCGGCCGGGAGCGAGCCCGACCACGATCAGCCGCGCGTCGGGATCGCCCCAGGTCGGGGCCGGGCCGTTGTACCAGTCCGGGTGCTCGGCCCTGTTCTCGTCGCGATAGGCGACCAGCCGGGGACAGAGCGGGCAGTCGCGGGGCGGCTCGGCCGTGGCGGCGCTATAGCTCATCTTCGGCGTCGAGCTCGGCGGGAGTCTGGTCGCCCTGGATGAAGCGGGGCAACGGCGACTGGCGCGGCCGGCCGACCACGTTGGCCAGGTCGCTGAGGTCGACGAAGGCGTCGGCCTGGCGGCGCAGGTCGTCCGAGGCCATCGGCGGCTGCGACTTGACCGTGGAGACCACGGTGACGCGGGCGCCCTTGCGCTGCACCGCCTCGACGACGCGGCGGAAGTCGCCGTCGCCGGAGAACAGCACCAGATGGTCGGCGTGCGCGGCCATCTCCAGCATGTCCACGGTGATCTCGACGTCGACGTCGCCGCGGAAACGCTTGCGGCCCTGAGCGTCGGTGAACGTGCGGGCGGCCTTGGTCACCACGGCGAAGCCGTTGTAGTCGAGCCAGTCGACCAGCGGGCGAATCGGGGAGTAGTCGTCGTCCTCAACCAGGGCGGTATAGTAGTAGGCGCGGACGAGGACGCCGCGCTTCTTGAACTCGTCGAGCAGCTTCTTGTAATCGATGTCGATGTTCAGGCCGCGAGCGGCGGAGTAGAGATTGGCTCCGTCGATGAACAAGGCTATCCGATCTGTCGGATAAAACGTCATAAAATCAACCTCTTGATGAAAAAGTGCAGTGAATGAATCTGGACGAGGCGGTCATTGTCGCCCTCGGCGCCAACCTCGCAGGCCCCGCCGGTCCGCCCATCGCGGCGCTGGAGGCGGCGCTGTCGCGCTTTCCTGCGGCCGGTCTGCGTGTGACCGCGCGTTCTGGTTGGTGGCGTTCGATGGCGTGGCCCGACCCCGCTCAGCCTGAGTATCTGAACGGTGTGGTGCTTGTCGAGACGGCGTTGGAGGCGAGGGCGGTCCTGGCCGCGCTGCACGACATCGAGGCCGGGTTCGGCCGCGAGCGCCGGCGGGTCAACGCGGCGCGGCCGCTCGACCTCGATCTGGTCGCTTATGGCCGGCTGATCGTCGACGAACCGGGGTTCTCGACGCCGCACCCGCGCGCCGCCGAGCGGCTGTTCGTCATGGGGCCGCTGGCCGAGATCGCGCCGGACTGGCGCCATCCGTCGAGCGGGCTCAGCGCCCGCGAACTGGCCGGCCGGGCCAGCGTCGGCCTGGACGCCTGTCCCGTGGCCGAACAAGCGACTGGACAAACAGCCGAACCTCCCGCATAAGCGGCGCCCTGCGAAAGCGGCGCGCGAGGCCGACGGCGTTGCACAACGTCGTCGAAATCCTTATTTTCAATGCGTTCCGCTGTAGGTTCGAGGACTCCATGGCCCGCGTCACCGTCGAAGATTGCGTCGAGAAGGTCCCCAACCGCTTCAGCCTCGTGCTGTTGGCGGCGCATCGGGCGCGTTCGATTTCCGCCGGGTCGGCGCTGCTGGTCGACCGCGACAACGACAAGAACCCCGTCGTCGCCCTGCGCGAGATCGCCGACGACGTGGTCGACGCCGAGAGCCTCCGCGAAAACCTGATCGGCACGCTGCAACGCGTCGACGAGCGCACCGAGGCCGAAGAGGAAGCCGAGACCCTGGCCCTGCTCGCCGATCCGCAGCACCAGCACATGAGCGAGCAGGAACTGGTCCGCGCCCTGCAGAGCGACCGTGACGGCGGTCAGGAGGAGCGGTACTGAGCCCCCCGGGCGCAGACCCTCTCATCCTGGAGGCGGCGGAGACCGCCGCCCCCGAAAAAAGCGCGCCTGAAGACGAATCTGTCGATCAGGCTCGGGCCGCCGCCAAGGCGGCGCGTCCGAAGTTCCTTCGGCAATATGAACTGATCGAGCGGGTCCGCTCCTACGACCCGACGGCCGACGAGGCGCTGCTCAATCGCGCCTATGTCTACGCCATGCGGATGCATGGGTCGCAGACCCGGGCCTCGGGCGACCCCTATTTCGCCCACCCGATCGAAGTCGCCGGCATCCTCACCGACTACCGGCTCGACACCGCCACCATCGTCACCGCCCTGCTGCACGACGTGATCGAGGACACGCCGGTCACCCGCGAAGAGATCGACCAGCTCTTCGGCGAGGAGATCGGCGAGATGGTCGAGGGCGTGACCAAGCTGTCGCGCCTGGAGCTGAATTCCGAACACACCCGCCAGGCCGAGAACCTGCGCAAGTTCATCCTGGCCATCTCCAAGGATGTGCGGGTGCTGATGGTCAAGCTGGCCGACCGCCTGCACAACATGCGCACCCTGCAGTTCATCCCCAAGCAGGAGAAGCGCGAGCGCATCGCCCGCGAGACGCTGGACATCTATGCGCCCCTGGCCCGCTCGATCGGCTGTCATCGCATCTGTTCCGAGCTTGAGGAGCTGGCCTTCAAGCACCTCAACCCCGTGGCCCGCGACGCCATCGTCCGCAGGCTGGAAGCGCTGCGCGCCGAGCAGGGCGGGGCGGTCTCCGTGGTCAGCGCCGAGATCGCCCACGAGCTCGAGGCGGTGGGCATGCACGCCCGGGTGTTCGGCCGGGAAAAGCATCCCTATTCGATCTGGCGCAAGCTGCAGCGCAAATCGATCGGCTTCTCGCAGCTGTCCGACATCTACGCCTTCCGCGTCATCGTCGACACCGAGGAGGACTGCTACCGCGCGCTCGGCCTGATCCACCGCGCCTGGCCCTGCGTGCCCGAGCGGTTCAAGGACTTCATCTCGACGCCCAAGCGCAACAACTACCGCTCGCTGCACACCACGGTCGTCGGCCCCAAGGGCATACGCATCGAGATGCAGATCCGCACCGAGGCGATGGACCGCATCGCCGAGGAGGGGGTGGCGGCGCACTGGCGCTACAAGGACAAGTCCTACGGCTTCGACGCCGAGGCCCAGGAGGCCGCCGGCGGCCGCGACCCGCTGGTCAACCTGCGCCACCTCGTCCAGGTGCTGGAGCACGGCGGCGACGTCGAGGAACTGGTCGAACACGCCAAGATGGAGATGTTCCTCGACCAGGTGTTCGTCTTCACCCCCAAGGGCAAGCTGATCAGCCTGCCGCGCGGGGCGATGCCGCTGGACTTCGCCTATGCGGTCCACACCGACGTCGGCGACACCACCATCGGCGTCAAGGTCAACGGCGAGCTGAAGCCGCTGCGCACCGCTCTGAACAACGGCGACGTCGTCGAGGTGATCCGCGGCGCCAAGCCCGTGGTGCCGCCCGACTGGCGGTCGCTGACAGTGACCGGCCGGGCCCGTTCGGCCATCCGCCGCCATATCCGCCAGAGCGAGAAGGAAGAGTTCGCCCGCCTGGGCCGCGCCTCCATCGACCAGATGTTCGAGCGCGCCGGCAAGTCGCTCAAGGACGTCTCGCTGCGGCCGGCCCTGGACCGCTTCGCCCTGGCCGTCGAGGACGAGCTGTTCGACGCCGTCGGGCGCGGGCGGGTGGCCCCCAACCAGGTGCTGGAGACGGTGTTCCCCGGCCTCAAGGACACCGAGAAGGCCGCCGCCGCCGCCCGCCGGCGCATCGAGGGCGGCAAGGGCGCGCGGCTCTATGTGCGCGGCGGCGGCCTGACCGCCGGCGTCACCCTGCACTTCGACCCGGACTGCAGCCCGGTGCCGGGCGACCGCATCGTCGGCATTCTGGAGCCGGACGGGCAGGGCCTGACCGTCCACACCATCGACTGCCCGCATCTGGCCGACTACGAAGACCGCGACGACCTGTGGCGCGACCTGCAATGGACGCCCGAGGCCGACCGCAACACCGTCTCCCAGGCCAAGCTGCGGGCCACCATCCGCAACGCGCCGGGCGTGCTGGGCCAAGCCTGCACCATCATCGGCGAGGCCGGCGGCAACATCGTCAACCTGCGCATGCATCACCGCCAGTCGGACTTCTTCGACGTCGACATCGACCTCGAGGTCCGCGACGCCAAGCACCTGACCAACATCGCCGCGGCCCTGCGCGCCTGCCCCTCGGTCGAGACGGTGGACCGCGCCCGGGGCTGACGACGCCTCGCGCGATTTGGGGAGGCGACTCCCACCGGTTCGATGTATGGGATCGCCATGAACACTGACGACGTCCTCGACGAATTCCGCGCGGCCGGCGCATTGCGCGAAGGCCATTTCGTCCTGTCCTCGGGCCTGCACAGCCCGACCTTCCTGCAGAAGAACCTGGTCTTCATGGACGCCGCCCGCTGCGGGCGTCTGTGCAAGGCCCTGGCCGACAAGATCCGCGCCGCCGTGGGCGCGGTCGACGTGGTCATCTCGCCGGCGGTCGGCGGCATCATCCCGGGCTACGAGACCGGGCGGCAGCTCGGCGTCGCGTCGATGTACGTCGAGCGCGAGGGCGGGGCCTTCAAGCTGCGGCGAGGGTTCTCGGTCGAGCCGGGCGCCCGCGTGGTCATGGTCGAGGACATCGTCACCACCGGCCTGTCGTCGCGCGAATGCATCGCCGCCATCCGGGCGACCGGCGCCGAGGTCGTGGCCGCCGCCTGCATCGTCGACCGTTCGGGCGGCAAGGCCGATGTCGGCGTGCCGCTGATCGCCCTGGCCTCGCTGGAGGTTCCGGCCTATCCGGCCGACGCCCTGCCGCCCGAGCTGGCGGCGATCCCGGTGGAAGACCCGGGCAGCCGCAGGCTGGCCAAATGAGCAGGCTGCGCCTCGGGGTCAACATCGATCACGTCGCCACCATCCGCAACGCGCGCGGCGGCGCCCATCCCGATCCGGCGCGGGCGGCCGAACTGGCGATAGAGGCGGGCGCCGACGGCATCACCGCCCACCTGCGCGAGGATCGCCGGCACATTTCGGACGCCGACATCGACCGCATCGCCGCCCTGTGCCGCAAGGTCTCGCGCCCGCTGAACTTCGAGATGGCCGTCACCGACGAGATGCTGGCCATCGCCCTGGACCACCGGCCGCACGCGGCCTGCCTGGTGCCCGAGCGCCGCGAGGAACGCACGACCGAGGGCGGACTGGACGTCGCCCGCGGCCACAACGCCGTCGCGCCCGTGGTGCGCCGCCTGCGCGAGGCCGGGGTGCGCGTGTCGCTGTTCATCGAGCCGAGCTCGGTGCAGGTGGCGGTGGCCGAGGCGATCGGCGCCCAGGTGGTCGAACTGCATACGGGCGCTTATTGCGAGGCCGTCCAGCATGGCCGGGTCGACGAGGCGGCCGCGCTGCTGGCGCGTCTGACCTCGGCGGCGGAGGAGGCCGCGCGGCGGGGCCTGGAGGTCCATGCCGGCCACGGCCTCGATTTCCATAGCGTCAAGCCGGTCGCGGCCATCTCCCAGGTGGTCGAGCTCAACATCGGCCATTTCCTGATCGGCGAGGCGATCTTCACCGGGCTGTCCGCCGCCATCCATCGCATGCGCGCGCTGATGGACGAGGCCCGGGCGGAGGTCGCGGCGTGATCCTCGGCATCGGCTCGGACCTCACCGACATCCGCCGCATCCAGAACTCGCTGGACCGCTTCGGCGAACGCTTCACCCACCGGGTGTTCACCGAGACCGAGCGGACGCGCTCCGAGCGCAAGGCCGACCGCGCCGCCAGCTACGCCAAGCGCTTCGCCGCCAAGGAAGCCTGCGCCAAGGCGCTGGGCACCGGCATGCGCCGCGCCGTCTATTGGCGGGACATGGGCGTGGTCAATCTTCGCTCCGGCCAGCCCACCCTGGCGCTCACCGGCGGCGCGGCCGAACGCATGGCCGAACTGGCGCCGCCCGGCTTCCGCCCGATCATCCATCTCAGCCTCACCGACGACCATCCCTACGCCCAGGCGTTCGTCGTCATCGAGGCCGTGCCCGTCGAGCCGCAGGCTTGACGCCGCCTGGGGCCTTTGGACGGCGGGCGACCCGCTTGCTCCGGCCCTGCCGAAAGTCTAGCAAGGCCTAACCGCGATCCGCCGACAGGCCATTCGAGAGACCGCTTCCGCATGACCGCCACCGCCAAGCCCGAGCCGTCCGAAAAGCCCGGCGCCGTCAAAGAGACGGTCGAGATCGTCAAGACCATCGCCTATGCGCTCGGCATCGCCCTCGTTCTGCGGGTCCTGCTGTTCCAGCCCTTCACCATCCCCTCGGCGTCGATGGTCCCGACCCTGTCGGAGGGCGACTACATCATCGTCTCCAAGTTCTCGTACGGCTGGTCCAAGAACTCGATCCCGTTCAGTCCGCCCCTGTTCCACGGCCGGATCATGAACCGCACGCCGGAACGGGGCGACGTCATCGTCTTCAAGCTGCCGCGCGACGGGCACATCGACTACATCAAGCGGCTGGTCGGCCTGCCGGGCGACCGCATCCAGATGAAGGCCGGCGTGCTCTACATCAACGACAAGGCGGTCGGCATGAAGCGGCTGCCCGACAGCAGCCAGGAGACCCCGCCCTACGGTCTGCAGAAGCCGGTCCGCGCCTATGAGGAGACCCTCCCCAACGGCCGCACCCACCTGATCAACACCGACTTCGACGACCATGGCCTGGGCGACGACACCGTGACCTACGTGGTGCCGCCGAACTGCTACTTCATGATGGGCGACAACCGCGACAACTCGGCCGACAGCCGCTTCGATCCCGGCCTGCCGCCGGGCGTGTCCGGCCCCGGCGTGTGCGCCTGGAACAGCGCCGCCGACGCCGCCACCGGCGGCGAACTGGGCGTCGGCTTCGTGCCCGAGGAGAACCTCGTCGGCAAGGCGCAGATCGTCCTGTTGTCCTGGGGCCGGGAAGCGTCGCTGTTCAAGCCTTGGACTTGGTTCACCGAGGCGCATTTCGACCGCTTCTTCCGCCCGATCAAATGAGCCTGCGAGACGCCGCCGTCGCCGCGCTGGAGCGGCGTCTCAAACACGTCTTCTCCGACCGCGAGCTGCTCGACCGGGCGCTGACCCACGCCAGCGTCGGCGACGGGGCCAAGCGGGTGCGCGACAACGAGGTGCTGGAGTTCATCGGCGACCGCGTGCTGGGCCTGCTGGCCGCCGAGCGGCTGGCCGTGCTCTATCCCAAGGCCCCGGAGGGGGATCTCGCCCCGCGCCTCAACGCCCTGGTCAGCCGCGAGACCTGCGCCCGCGTCGCCCGCCGCATGGAGCTGGGGCCGGCGCTGAGGCTGTCGGGTTCGGAGACCAAGACCGGCGGCCGGGACAAGGACTCGATCCTGGCCGGCGCCTGCGAGGCGGTGATGGCCGCCCTCTATCAGGACGGCGGCCTGGAGGCTCCCCGGGCGGTGTTCCTGGCGTTCTGGGAGGAAGAGACCGCCAGCCTGGGCGCGCCCAGGCCACGCGACCCCAAGACCGCCCTGCAGGAATGGGCCCAGGGCCAGAAGAAGCCGCTGCCGGCCTATTCTGTGATAAACCGGCAGGGACCGGACCATGCGCCGCGCTTCACGGTCGAGGTGACGGTGCTGGGCCTCGAACCTGTCCGCGCCGAGGGACGTTCGCGCCAGGAGGCCGAGAAGGCCGCGGCGGCGACGCTGCTCCAGCGCGAAGGCCAGTCTTGAGTACGAGAACGATGAACGAACACAACACCCGCGCCGGCTTCGCAGCCATCATCGGCGCGCCGAACGCCGGCAAGTCGACCCTGGTCAACCGCCTGGTCGGGGCCAAGGTCTCGATCGTCACCCAGAAGGTGCAGACCACGCGCTTTCCGGTGAAGGGCGTGGCCCTGGCCGGCGACGTCCAGATCGTGCTGGTCGACACCCCCGGCATCTTCAAGCCGCGCCGCCGGCTCGACCGGGCCATGGTCCGCTCGGCCTGGGGCGGCGCCGAGGACGCCGACGCCGTGGTGCATCTGGTCGACGCCCAGGCCGAGATCGCCGTCGCCGGCGGCCGCGCCACCGGCGCGGAGAAGAAGTCGGCCGACGACGTCGAATCCATCGTGGCCGGCCTCAAGGGCGCCAAGCGCAAGGCGATCCTGGCGCTGAACAAGATCGACGTGGTCAAGCGCGACAACCTGCTTGGCCTGGCCGGCCGCCTGTTCGAGACCGGCGTCTACGACGAGGTGTTCATGGTCTCGGCCGCCAACGGCTCGGGCGTCGAGGACCTGAAGAACCGGCTGGCCGAGCTGATGCCGCCGTCGCCATGGCTCTATCCGGAAGACCAGACCGCCGACCTGCCCAGCCGCCTGCTGGCGGCCGAGATCACCCGCGAGAAGATCTATCTGCGCGTCCATGAGGAGCTGCCCTATGCGGCGACCGTGGAGACCACCAGCTTCGCCGACGCCAAGGAAGGCTCGGTGCGCATCGAGCAGACCATCTTCATCGAGCGCGAGGGCCAGCGGGCGATCATCCTCGGCAAGGGCGGCCAGACCCTGAAATGGATCGGCGAGAACGCCCGCAAGGAGCTGACCGAGATTCTCGACCGGCCGGTCCACCTGTTCCTGCACGTCAAGGTCAAGGAGAACTGGGCCGAGGAACGGGGCCTCTATTCCGATCTCGGCCTGGACTTCGACGTCTGACCGGATGGAGTGGGAGGACGAAGCCTTCGTCTTGTCGGCCCGCGCCCACGGCGAGGCCGGGGCCATCGTCGAGCTTCTGACCTGCCATCACGGCAAGTTCGCCGCCCATGTGGCCGGCGGCGCCTCGCGCCGGATGCGTCCGTTCCTGCAGCCGGGGGCCAAGGTGATCGCGCGCTATCGGGCGCGGGTGTCCGACCAGTTGGGCTCGGCGTCGCTGGAGCCGATGGGTGAGGGGCCGTCGGAGCTGTTCGACGACGCCCTGGCGCTTAACGGCTTGGCAGCCGCCGCCGCCGTGGCCGCCGGCGCTCTGCCCGAGCGCGAACCGCATCCCGGCGCCTATCTGGCCTTCGAGGCGCTGACCGAGGCCCTGCGGCTGCCCGCCGTCTGGCCGGCGGTGTTCGTGCGGTTCGAGGCCGGCCTGCTGCAGGACCTGGGCTTCGGCCTCGACCTGTCGAAATGCGCGGCCACCGGCTCGACCGACGACCTGATCTATGTCAGCCCGCGCACCGGCCGGGCGGTCAGCCGCGCGGCGGGCGAGCCCTACAAGGACCGCCTGCTGCCCTTGCCGCCGTTCCTGCTGTCGGCCCAGGGGGGCCTGGCCGAGGGCGACATCCGCCTCGGCCTCGACCTGACCGGCCATTTCCTCGAGGCCTTCGTGTTCTCGGTGATGAACCGGCCCCTGCCGCCCGCCCGGGTGTGGCTGGTCGAGCGGCTGGGCGAGGCGGGGCGGCTCTGACGGCTCAGGGCTTCAACCCGACCGTCCGCCCCGGCGCGCCGGCCGCGTCGTAATAGGGCTTTCCGGCCGCTTCCTGCATGTTGAGCACGGTGAGGAAGCCGTTGGCCGCCGGCTGCGAGCGCACGGTGCGGGCCTTGAAGGCGGTCGGACGGCCGCCCTTGAGGGCCTCGCTCATCACCCGGCCGGTCAGCTCGCCCTTGGCCTTGAGGTCGATCCGCATCAGGCGCGCCAGAGTGATCGCCCAGTCGGCGTTGCTGACCGGGGCCGGGCTGACGAAGCCCTTGCGGAAGTCCGGTCCGACGGCGGCCATGAAGTTGTGGGTGTCGGCGCGGCTGAACGCGCCGTGGATGCCCTGGCCCTGCTGCAGGGTGGTGTCGGCCACCTCGGCGGCGCACAGCTCGGCCTTGGGGCAGCCGGGAACCTGGAAGCTGCGGAAGCTGACCACGATCGACGGCGTCGGCGTGCGGGCCGACCCCTTCAGGCTGATGGCGCTGAGGGGCAGGGCCCCAGGGACGGCGCCCAGGGCGTCGTCGACGAAAATCGCCGCGACATAGTCCTGCCGTGTCAGGGCCTCGACCACGCGCGGGGCCAGGGTCTTGGCGTCGGCGTCCGGCAGATAGATCAGGTCCGAACCGCCGTTGGCGGCGATCACCGCCTTGGGCTTGGCCGGATCGGCGCCGAGCAGGGCGCTGCCGCTATGGGGCGGATGGCCGTCCTCCAGCAACACCGGCAGGCCGTTGGGCTCGAAGATCGGCAGGCCGAGCGCCTTGCCGAGGTCGATGGCCAGGAAGCCGGGCGGCAGGAAGCCGGCGGGCACGTCGTCGAAACGCATCTTGGCCGCGCCCGAGGTGGCGCTGGCCTTGGACACCGTCGAGAAGCCGTGGTCGGCGGTGACGACGATGTTGGTGGTCTTGTCGAGCCCGAGGTCCTTGAGCGCCTTGCGCAGTTCGCCCAGGTCCTTGGAGGCGTTGCGGATCGCGGCCATCGCCGTCGGCCCGTTGATGCCGGGCGCCAGGGTGTTGAGGCTGTCGCCCTGATTGTGCTGGGTGCCGTCGGGGTCGCGCGACCAGAACACCATCACGAACGGCTTGTTCGCCGCCTTGAAGCGCGGCAGCAGCACCTTGGTCGCCACCGCCGTGAACCAGTCCTGCTGCTCGACGTTGGCGACGCGCACGCCGGGCATGATCGAGGTGCCGGGCCAGCTGTTCAGCCCCCGGTCCGGCGGCGTCGCCTGCAGGCCGGCGGCCCTGATCGCCGCCTTGACGTCGGCGGGGAGGGGGAAGTCGTCGGGCGGGAAGGCGTCGTCGAGGACGATGGTCCCCTTGCCGTCGCGGGCGGCGGCCGACTGGATGGCCACCGGCCCCAGCTTGCCGATCGCCGCAGTCGAATAGCCCTTGGCCCGCGCCGCCTCCAGAAGGCTGGTCTCGTTCAGGAAATTGCCCCCGAAGCGCTGGTTGAGCAGGCCGATGACCGCATTGTCCTCGATGAACGGGGCCGGGCTCATCACCGGAAAGCCCAGCGGCGCGCCGACGAACAGCGCATTGCCGAAATCGCCGGTGTCGCCCAGGCGGTGCCCGGTGGCGATGGCCGAGGCGTTGGGCGTGGTGACGGTGGGGTAGAGCGAGTGGCTGTTCTGGAAATCGACGCCCTCGGCGCGCACCGCGGCGAGTTCGGGAGCGGTCTCGGGCGTGACGACGCCGGAACGCAGGCCGTCGGCCACGAAGATGATGACGTTGTTCGGCCGTCCCGCCGTCCCGCGCCAGATCAACCCGCCGGCGACCAGGGCCGCGACCAGCGCCGCCGCGGCGATCAGGATGCGTCGTTTCTCGAATAAGCCGGCCACTGTCATCCCCCGATTGTCGAACGGGGCGCCTTATGGCCGGCTTCCATGACGGTCTGACGACGGGCGCGGCGCGGATGCGCCTCGGGGGCGTTGACGTTATGCTGCGAAAGAGCGATTCCCCGACTGACCCATGACCAAGCATTTCGATCCGCCGGATGACGGCGACCGCATCGTCGACGAGCCGTTGAGCGAGGCGCTGTCCAAGCGTTATCTCGCCTACGCCCTTTCGACCATCATGCACCGCGCCCTGCCGGACGTGCGCGACGGCCTCAAGCCGGTGCACCGCCGGCTGCTGTACGCCATGCGCCAGCTGCGGCTGGACCCGACCACGACCGCCAAGAAGTGCGCCCGCGTCGTCGGCGACGTGATCGGCAAGTATCACCCGCACGGCGATACGGCGGTCTATGACGCCCTGGTCCGCCTGGCCCAGGACTTCGCCCAGCGTTATCCGCTGATCGACGGCCAGGGCAATTTCGGCAACATCGACGGCGATAACGCCGCGGCCATGCGATACACCGAATGCCGCATGACCGAGGCCGCGAGCCTGCTGCTCGACGGCATTGACGAGGACGCCGTCGACTTCCGGCCGACCTACGACGGCGAGGAGGAAGAGCCGGTCGTGCTGCCGGCCGGCTTCCCGAACCTCTTGGCCAACGGCTCGTCCGGCATCGCCGTCGGCATGGCCACCTCGATCCCGCCGCACAACGCCGCCGAGCTGATCGACGCCTGTCTGCTGCTGCTGCAACGGCCCGAGGCGACGACGGCCGACCTGATGGAGCGGGTGCAGGGCCCCGATTTCCCGACCGGCGGCGTCATCGTCGAGCCTCGCGCCTCGCTGCTGGAGACCTACGAGACCGGCCGTGGCGGCGTGCGCGTGCGGGCGCGCTGGACCCGGGAGGAGCTGCAGCGCGGCGGCTATCAGATCGTCATCACCGAGATCCCGTATCAGGTGAAGAAGGCCGATCTGGTCGAACAGCTGGCCGAACTGATCGACAACAAGAAGGCCCCGCTGCTGGGCGACGTGCGCGACGAGTCGGCCGAGGACGTGCGGCTGGTGCTCGAGCCCAAGTCGCGCAACGTCGAGCCGGAAGTCTTGATGGAGAGCCTGTTCAAGCTCTCGGCCCTGGAAAGCCGCTTCCCGGTCAACATGAACGTGCTCGACGCGCGCGGCACGCCGGGGGTGATGGGTCTGAAGCCGGCCCTGCTGGCCTTCCTGGCGCACCGTCGCGAGGTGCTGGTGCGGCGGGCCAAGTGGCGGCTGGCCAAGATCGAGCAGCGCCTGCACATCTTGGAAGGCCTGCTGGTCGTCTATCTCAATCTGGACGAGGTGATCCGCATCGTCCGCTACGAGGACGAGCCCAAGGCCAAGCTGATCTCGACCTTCGAGCTGAGCGACATCCAGGCCGACGCCATCCTCAACACCCGGCTGCGCCAGCTGGCCAAGCTGGAGGAGATGGAGATCCGCCGCGAGCACGCCGAGCTGTCGGAAGAACGCGACGGCATCGTCGGCCTGCTGGCCTCGGACCAGAAGCAATGGAGCCTGGTCGGCGTCGGCCTGCGCGACGTCCGCACGGCGCTGGGCCCCGGCACGGCGGTCGGCAAGCGCCGCTCGACCTTCGGCGAGGCCCCCGCCGTCGACGCCGTCGCCGCCGTCGAGGCGATGATCGTGCGCGAGGCGATCACCATCATCATGTCTGATCGCGGCTGGATCCGCGCCGCCAAGGGCAAGGTCGAGGACCCCTCGGAGCTGAAGTTCAAGGAGGGCGACAAGCTGGCCTTCCTGGTGCCGGCCGAGACCACCGACAAGCTGCTGATCTTCGCCTCCGACGGCCGTTTCTTCACTATCGGCTGCGACAAGCTGCCGTCGGCGCGCGGGCACGGCGAGCCCTTGCGGCTGATGATCGACCTCGACGACCGGGTGAAGATCGTCGACATGTTCCCGCACAAGTCGGGCCGCAAACGCTTCCTGGCCTCGAAGGCCGGCTACGGCTTCGTCCTTCCCGAGGACGAGGCCCTGGCCAACCGCCGCGCCGGCAAGCAGGTGTTGACCGTCGACGACAAGGGCGCGGCGGTGTCGCTGGAGATGACCGGCGACCGGGTCGCCGTGGTCGGCGATAACGGCAAGATCCTGATCTTCCAGGCCGACGAGCTGCCGGAGATGCCGCGCGGCAAGGGCGTCAAGCTGCAGGCCTATCGCGAGGGCGGCCTGCGCGACGCCCTGGTGTTCGACAAGGAGCAGGGCGCGGCCTGGATCGACACCGCCGGCCGCACCCGCGCCTGGCCGGAATGGGCCGAATGGGTCGGCAAGCGGGCCGGGGCCGGCAGGCTGGCCCCCAAGGGCTTCCCGACCAGCAAGCGTTTCCGGCCGCGCTGAGCCTTTGCGGCGGGCCTTGCCAGGCTCGCCGGACGCCTTAGGCTCGGCCGGCTTGCGCCATGAACGGGAGAGCGGCGATGGGCTGGAAGGCGATGCTCGCTGCGGCGGGCGTTCTGGCGATCGGATGCGGCGGGCTGTCGGAGGCCCGCGAGCCGCCCAGGGCCGCCCTGCTGCGGCCGGCCTCGCCGGCGGCCGAGGGTTTCTCGCCGCAGACGCTGGCCGAGATGAACGCCGCCATGCGCGGCCTGGTCGACAAGGGCGCCTTTCCCGGCGTGATGACCATGCTGGTCCGGCACGGCCGCGTCGTCGACGTCCAGACCTACGGCAAGAAGAACCTCGCCACCGGCGCGCCGATCGCCCGCGACACCATCTTCCGCATGTACTCCCAGACCAAGCCGGTCACCGGCGTGGCGATGATGATGCTCTACGAAGAGGGCAAGTGGAGCCTGGACGACCCGGTGACCAAGTACGTCCCGGAGTTCGCCGACCTGAAGGTGTTCAAGGCGGTCGGGCCGAACGGCGAGCTTCAGGTCGAGCCGGTCGCGCGGCCGCCGACGATGCGCGAGCTGATGACCCACACCGCCGGCTTCGCCTACGGGCTGGTGATCGACAACCCCGTCGACAAGGCCTATCGCGACTCCGGCCTGCTGGGCTCCAAGAGCCTGCACGACATGGTCGTCGGCGTCGCCAAGCTGCCCATGGCCGACCAGCCCGGCGTGCGCTGGAAGTACAGCGTCGCCGTCGACATCCAGGGCTATATCGTCGAGAAGCTGTCGGGCCAGTCCCTGGCCGATTTCATGCGGAGCCGCATCTTCGGCCCCCTCGGCATGAAGGACACCGGCTTCTATGTCCCCGCCGGCAAGCGGCCCCGGCAGGCGGCGCTGTACGCCTTTGATCCCAAGCGCAAGGTCATCGCGCCGGCCACCGGCTTCATGGTGCTGGACGTGACCAAGCCGCCGACGGCGGCCTCGGGCGGCGGCGGTTTGGTCTCGACCGCCGCGGACTACGCCCGGTTCTGCCAGATGCTGCTCAACGGCGGCGAGCTGGGCGGCGCGCGCCTGCTCAAGCCTGAGACCGTGGCCCTGATGCGCACCAACCAGCTGAGCGACGCCGTGCTGGCCGGGCCCGACGGATCGACGCCGCTGGGACCGGGCGTCGGCTTCGGCCTCGACTTCGCCGTGGTCACCGACCCGGCCAAGGCCAAGACCGGCGCGGGGCGGGGCACCTATAGCTGGGGCGGCGCGGCCGGCACCTGGTTCTGGATCGATCCGGAGAACGACCTGTTCTTCCTGGGCATGATCCAGGTGATCGGCCGGCCCAAGACCCCGGACCTCACCGAGTTCAGCCAGGGATTCGTCTACAAGGCCCTGGTCGATCCGGCGCGATGACCCGCGCCGGCGCTCCGGCCCGCGAAATCGGGTGAAGTCCGTTTAAGTGGCGGGAGGCGTGCGCTTCGGTTAGCCTGACGGCGACGCCTTCAAGGAAACTCCATGCTCCCGCTTGTCATCGTTCTTGTCGTCTTCGGCGTTCTGGCCCTGTTGCTGGCCGGAACCTACAACCGGCTGGTCGCCTTGCGGCAGAACGCCAACCAGGCCTTCGCCGACATCGACGTCCAGCTCAAGCAGCGTCAGGACCTGATCCCCAATCTGGTCGAGACGGTGAAGGGCTACGCCGCCCACGAGAGCGGGACGCTGGAGGCCGTGATCGCCGCCCGCAACGCCGCCGGAGCGGCCCGCACGGTCGACGACAAGATCTCGGCCGAGAACGTGCTGACCGGCGCCCTCGGCCGGCTGATGGCGGTGGCCGAGGCCTATCCCGACCTCAAGGCCAACCAGAACTTCCTCAGCCTGCAGGGCGAACTGTCGGACATCGAGAACAAGCTGGCGGCCGCCCGGCGGTTCTTCAACAATTCGGTCGGCGAGTACAACGCCTCGGTCCAGGCGTTCCCGGCCGTGCTGTTCGCGGGCATGTTCGGCTTCGCCCAGCGCGACTTCTTCGACGTCGGCGAGGAGCGCGCCGCCCTCAACGTCGCGCCGCAGGTGAAGTTCTAGGCAAGGTTCGGCGTGGTGCAGGCCGTCGGCCTCCAGACCTACATCTGGAACAACAACCTCCGATCGACCCTGCTGCTGATCGGTTTCCCCCTGCTGCTGATCGGCATGATCTACGTGCTGCAGCTGGGGCTGATGGGGGCGGGCTACCTGCCGTCGACCGGCAGCCTGAACGGCGACCTGGGCTATTCCCTGCGCCTGCTGATCGGCTCGGCGCCCTTGGCCTTGGTCGTGGCCGGCGTCTGGTTCGTCATCGCCTATTTCTCCAACCAGCTCATCATCAACCTGGCGACGGGCGCGCAGCCGGTGACGCGGAAGGACGAGCCCGAGCTCTACAACCTTCTGGAAAACCTCTGCATCTCGCGGGGCATGCGGACGCCGACCCTGCAGATCATCGAGACCGACGCCCTGAACGCCTTCGCCAGCGGCCTGCACGAAGGCCAGTTCTGCGTCAGCGTCACCCGCGGCCTGATCCAGACCCTGGACCGCGACGAGATCGAGGCCGTGCTCGGCCACGAACTGACCCACATCATCAACCGCGACGTCCGCACTATGGTCATCGCCTCGGTGTTTGCCGGCATCATCACCTTGCTGGCCCAGGTGGTCTATCGGGCGGTGCTGTGGGGCGGGCTCGGCCGGCGCTCGCGCGACGACGGCCGGCGCGGCGGCAACGCCGTCTTCGTGCTGCTGGCCCTGGCCGTGGTGGCGGTCGGCTACGCGCTGGCCATCGTCATCCAGTTCGCCATCTCGCGTCAGCGGGAATACATCGCCGACGCCGGGGCGGTCGAGCTGACCAAGAACCCCGACGCCATGATCTCGGCCCTGCGCAAGATCAGCGGGCGTTCGCACCTCGAAGCCCCGCGGCAGGTGCGCGGCATGTTCCTGGAGAACGACGACGAGGGCGTGATGGGCCTATTCACCACCCACCCCCCGGTCGAGAAGCGGGTGGCCGCGCTGGTGCGTTTCGCCGGCGGCCTCGACCTGCCGGTGACTCCCGACCGCCCGGCCGTCCCGGCCGCCGAGCCCCCGCCGGCGTCACGGCAGGATCAGGAATGGCCGTGGGGTCCGCCGCCGCCGGACGACGGCGGCCAGCGCGGTCCCTGGGGCTGAGGCGGGGAAGGCGAGACCGCCGGGCCGTCACTCGGCGGCGGGCTCGCGGTCGCGGCGCGACATCAGCACCCAGCCCCCGGGACGCAGGATCTCGATCGGGTTGAAGCGGGCCTTGTAGGCCATCTTGACGCTGCCGTTGACCCAATAGCCGAGATAGACGTAGGGCGCGCTGGTCAGCACCGCTTGGATGACGTGGTCGAGGATGATGAACGAGCCGAGACTGAGCTTGGTCATCGCCGGATCGTAGAAGCTGTAGACCAGCGACAGGCCGTCGTTGAGCATGTCGACCAGCACGCAGGCGATCAGGTCGCCCGGGCCGCCGTCGGTCGAAGGGGCGCGGTATTCGACGATATGGGTGCGGACCGCGGTGTCCTCGACCATGGCCACATAGTCGGGCCAGGTCATGTCGGCCATGCCGCCTTCGGCGTGGCGGGCCAGGAGGTAGCGGCGCAGCAGGTCGAACTGCTCCATCGTCGCCTCGGCCTCGACGATGTGGCGACGCAGGTGGCCGTTACGGTCGAGGATGCGGCGCTCGGAGCGCGAAAACCGATAGTCGACGGCCGGGATGCGGGCGGAGACGCAGGCCTCGCACGCCTCGCACGCCGGGCGGTAGGCGATGTTCTGGGAACGGCGGAAACCGACCTGGGTCAGGGCGTCGTTGACGCTGGGTCCGTCATTGAGCGGCAGGTGGGCGAACACCTTGCGCTCCTGGCGGCCAGGCAGATAGGGGCAGGGCGACGCCGCCGTCAGGAAGAAGCGTAACTGGCGCGTCGCAAAGTGGTGTGTCACGGACGGGCGTCATCCCAGACGGCCCCCAACCGGGCCGGCGCTGTCTCGGATTAGGACGCAAGCCGGGCTTTCACGCAAGCGTCGCTTGCGCCGCAGGCCCCAGGGCGGCCTGAAGCTTCAGAGGCTGTGGTCGGGCGGCAGCACGGGCGCCTCGCGCAGCAGCACGATGGCGATGCGGCGGTTGCCGGGCAGGGTGGGATCGTCCGGATAGAGCGGGTCGGAATTGGCCTTGCCCGACACCTGATAGACCCGGTCGGCGTCGACGCCGGCCGCCTGCATGATCTGGCGGGCGGCGTTGGCCCGCGCCGCCGAGAGCTGCCAGTCGTTCTCGGTTTTCGAGCCGTCGGCGTTGGCGCTGGTGTGGCCCGAGATGGTGATGCGGTTGGGCAGTTGGTTGACGATCTTGGTGATGGCGCGCAGCAGGATCTTGGCGCGGTCGTTGGGCGCGGCCGAGCCTTCCTTGTACATCGACCGGCCGTCCTGATCGACGAGCTGGATGCGCAGGCCCTCGGGGGTCTGGTCGATCAGCACCTGCTTGGACAGCTCGGCCAGTTCGGGCATGTCCTGCAAGGCCTGGCGCAGCGACTGGGCCGCGCTCTGGAAGGCCTGGTCCTCGCGCCGCTCCAGCGCCTTCTCCATGGCCGCCTGCTGGGCGGTCTTGGCGTCCTGGGGCTTGCCGTCGCCGCGGCCGGTCTGGCCGGCCGGCTGGCTGTCGGGGGCGATCTGGTCGATCACCGTCATCGAGCCGTTGCTCTTGACCCCGTCGTCGCCCAGGGCGGTGCCGCCGAGGATGCCGCCCGAGCCGCTGGTCGACTGCGAGACGCTGGCCGGCGCGAAATAATCGGCGATGCCGCGCTTCTGCTCGGGGCTGGTGGTGTTGATCAGCCACATCAGGAGGAAGAAGGCCATCATCGCGGTGACGAAGTCGGCATAGGCCACCTTCCAGGCGCCGCCATGGTGGCCGTGCCCCATCACCTTCTTGACCTTGCGGATGGTCACCGACCCGTCGCCGACCGCCATGACCCGTCCTTAAGCGCGATTAACCTCAGTTGGGATGAAAGTGCCCGGCGGACGTTAAGATGGGGTTGCGGCGCCGGCGCGCGGCGGCCTAATCCCCAGGCACGGGTTCACGAACTGGGGTGGCGGTGATGAAGGTCGCGTTCGTCGGGTTGGGCGTCATGGGCTTTCCCATGGCGGGGCATCTGGCCAAGGCCGGGCACGAGGTCTCGGTGTTCAACCGCAGCCCGGCCAAGGCCGGGCGCTGGGTGGAGACCCATGGCGGCCGGGCGGGCGCGACCATCGCCGAGGCGGTGAGGGATTGCGAACTGGTCGCCCTGTGCGTCGGCAACGACGACGACGTCCGCGCCGTGCTCAAGGAGGCGCTGCCGGCCATGGCGGCGGGCGGGATCGTCGTCGACCACACCACGACCTCGGCCAAGCTGGCGCGCGAGGCGGCCGAGGCGGCGGCGGCCCAGGGCAGGACTTTCCTCGACGCGCCGGTCTCCGGCGGCCAGGCCGGAGCCGAGAACGGCCAGTTGACCATCATGGTCGGCGGCGACGAGGCGGCGTTCGAACGGGCGCTGCCGGTCCTGGAGGCCTACGCCAAGGCCATCCGCCGCATCGGCGGGGTCGGCGCCGGCCAGCAGGCCAAGATGTGCAACCAGATCGCCATCGCCGGCGTGGTGCAGGGGGTGGCCGAGGCCGTTCACTTCGCCAAACAAGCCGGTCTCGACACCGACGCCGTGCTGGAGGCGATCTCCAAAGGCGCGGCGCAGTCCTGGCAGATGGAGAACCGCTGGAAGACCATGGTCGAGGGCCGGTTCGACTTCGGCTTCGCGGTCGACTGGATGCGCAAGGACCTGGGCATCGCCCTGGAAGAGGCCCGCGCCAACGGCGCGCAGCTGGCGGTGACCGCCTTGGTCGATCAGTTCTACGCCGAGGTCCAGGCCATGGGCGGGCGGCGTTGGGACACCTCCAGCTTGGCGGCGCGGCTGGACCGCTGAGCAGACGAAAGATTAAATAGGGGCGAGATATGCGTGTTCTTTCAATGGTCTTGGCCGGAATTCTGGCGGCGCTTTCGCTCGGCGCGGCCAAGGCTGAGGTTCCCGCCCTGGCCCAGGCGAAGGAAGGCGACTTCGTCGTCCGCGACTTCCGGTTCAGGTCCGGCGAACGCCTGCCGGAGCTGCGGCTGCACTACACCACCCTCGGCCAGCCCAGGCGCGACGCCCAGGGCCGCGTGACCAACGCGGTGATGGTCCTGCATGGCACCGGCGGGACGGGGCGGCAGTTCTTCGCCCCGCAGTTCGCCGACGTGCTGTTCGCGCCGGGCGGCCTGCTCGACCCGGCCAAGTACTACGTGATCCTGCCGGACGGGATCGGGCACGGGAAATCCTCCAAGCCCAGCGACGGCCTGCGCGCCCGCTTCCCGCATTACGACTACGACGACATGGTGCTGGCCCAGCACGAGCTGCTGACCAAGGGCCTCGGGGTGGACCATCTGCGGCTGCTGATGGGCACCTCGATGGGCTGCATGCACGGCTTCGTCTGGGGCGAAACCTATCCGGCCTTCGCCGACGCCCTGATGCCGCTGGCCTGCCTGCCGGCCGAGATCGCCGGCCGCAACCGCACCTGGCGCAAGATGCTGATGGACGCCATCGTCAAGGACCCGGCCTGGAAGGGCGGCGACTACGCCGAACAGCCGAAGGAGGGTTTGCGCACGGCGCTCGACCTCTTGCTGATCGCCGGCGCCTCGCCGCTGCCGATGCAGAAGGCGCTGCCAACCCGCGAAGCGGCGGACAAATATCTGGACGAGTACTTCGCCCAGAGGTCGGCCGCGCTGGACGCCAACGACCTGCTCTATCAGGTCGACGCCTCGCGCGACTACGATCCCTCGGCGGGACTGGAGAAGATCGTCGCCCCGGTGATGTGGATCAACTCGGCCGACGATTTCATCAATCCGCCCGAGCTGGGGATCGCCGAGCCGGCGGCCAGGCGGCTCAAGAACGGCCGTTTCGTGCTGATCCCGGTCGGCGAGAACACTCACGGCCACGGCACCCACACCTGGGCGGCGATCTGGAAGGACAGGCTGGCCGAACTGCTGAAGACGTCGGAACGCTGATCAGTCCTCGACGGCATCAAGGATGAAGTCGGTCAGCAGCTTTTCCGACAAGGGGTGCGCGCCGCGGATCTGGTAGTTGGTGGTGGTGATCACCGCCGTCAGGTCGAGGTCGGGCGCGACGATCACCTTGTTGCCGCCGGTGCCGCTCATGATCCAGGCCGGATGGGCTTTCCCCTTGGCCGGGAAGCTCTTGAGCCACCACAGATAGCCGTAGTTGGTCTGGTCGTCGACCTGGGCGTGCGGCGAGGTCGAGGCCTTGACCCATTCGGCCGGCACGACGCGCCGGCCGTTCCAGACGCCGCCGTCGAGATAGAGCTGGCCGAGCTTGAGCAGGTCGCGGCTGCGCAGGCCCAGGCCGCCGCCGCCCTGGGGCAGGCCCAGCGGCGAAAGCTGCCATTCGGGCTTGTCGATCCCCAGGGGCGTGAACAGGTTGCGTTCGGCGTAGTCCTGGAGCGGCGTCTTGGTCGCCCGTTCCAACAGGGCCCCAAGCGTGGTGACGCCGGCCGTGCAGTAGCTGAAGCTGCGGCCGAAGGGGGCGTCCTTGGGCTTGGGCTCCCAGCTGGGGAAGCCCTTGACCGGCAGGTCGAGGGCGAACTTCACCCAGTCCTCGATGAGGTACATCCGCTCTTCGTTGCCGCGCGAAAACTGATTGTTGTCATCGCACTCCAGGAGGGAGCTCATGCTGAGCAGGTCCTCTACGGAGATATCGTCCTTCCGCTTGTCGGGGTTGGCCAGCGGCTGCTTGTCGGGGAAATAGGGCAGGACGCGGGCCTGAACCCCCGGGATGGCCTTTCGATCGATGGCGATCCCGACCAGCATGCTGGTCACGGTCTTGGTGACCGAACGGGTGTTGCGCCGCGCGTCGCGGCCGCCGGCGTCGTAATAGGCCTCGTGGATCAGCCGGCCGTGGCGGGCGATCAGCACGCTGGTGATCTGCTGGAAATCGCCCTTGCGCACGGCCGCGTCCATCGCCGCCAGGCGGTCGGCGGACAGGCCCTGGCTTGCGGGCGGCGTGGGCTGGGCGTCGTCCAGCATGGCGCGGCGCGCGGGCTCGGGCGCGGCGGGGGCCGCCGACGCGGGCGCGGCCTGCGACAGGGCGGCGGCCAAGACCAGAACGGCGACGCGCTTCATGAATGTCTCCCCGGACGGACGATTGCGAGGCGGTCTCTAGCTCCGCCGCGGGCGGCGGTCTTGTATCGGCGCAACATCTTCGCCGCCGCCCCGGCGGCGGTAGCGGCCGGGCGTCACCCCGAAGGCGGAGCGGAACGCCCGGTGCAGGTGGCTCTGATCGACGAAGCCGGTCTCGGCCGCCACCTCGGCGAGCGAGGCCCGCGCCCGCCCGAGCAGGGAGGCCGCGCGCTCCAGCCTGCGCCCGCGCAGGTATTCCCCCGGCGCGCAACCCAGATAGCGCCGGAACACCCGCGCCAGATGCACCGGATGCACGCCGACCTCGCGGGCCACCGTGGCCACGCTCAGTTCGGGATCGTCGGCTTCCCAGATCATCTCGTGCGCCCTGGCCAGCCAGGCGGGGGGCTGGTTCGCCCGCGCCCGGTCGGGAACGAGGCTGCCGAACAGTTGCATGGCCAGGGCTTCGAGGGCGAAGTCGCCGCACGGGCCGCCCAGTTCGCGGGCGATCAGCCGGGCGGCGTGCACGGCGTAGGGATCGTGCAGCCGGACGGCCGGGCCCAGGCGCGGCGCGTCGGCGATCAGGCCGCCCTCGACGCCGCGCGGCACGGTCAGGGCGACGAAGCGCCCCTGGCCGTGCAGGAAGCGGTCTCGATGGGTGACGCCGGCCGGGTTGAACACCAGGAACGGCGCGCAGGCTAGGGGCGGCGCCGAACGGGCCGTCGACAGGTAGACCCCCGACAGCGCCAGGACGAAATGGGCGTCCTCGTGCGTGTGGGTGCGGACCTCCTCCTCGGGGGTCGTGGCGGCCAGCCGGGCGAAGCCGAGCCCCGCGGCCTGGCGCGCGGCCTCGCCGCGACCGTAGAACTGGCCCGAACGCCGCAGCAGGGGCGCGTCCGGGGCGATCGGCGTCAGGCCCCGAGCAGCCGCGCCGCGCGGGGCGCGAAATAGGTGACCACGCCCGAGCAACCGGCCCGCTTGAACGCCGTCAGGCTTTCCAGGATGGCGCGGTCCTCGTCGATCCAGCCGTTCTGGGCGGCGGCGGTGATCATCGCGTACTCGCCGGAGACCTGGAAGGCGAGGGTCGGCATGGCGAAGGTCTCGACGACGCGGCGGACGATGTCGAGATAGGGCATGCCCGGCTTGACCATGATCAGGTCGGCGCCTTCGGCGATGTCGAGGGCGACCTCGCGCAGGGCCTCGTCGGTGTTGCCCGGGTCCATCTGATAGGTCTTCTTGTCGCCCTTGAGCGCGACGGCGGTGCCGATGGCGTCGCGATAGGGGCCGTAGAAGGCCGAGGCGTACTTGGCCGCATAGGCCATGATCATGGTGTCGGTCCGGCCGGCGGCCTCGAGCGCGGCGCGCAGCGCGCCGACCCGGCCGTCCATCATGTCCGAGGCGGCCAGCACGTCGGCGCCGGCCTCGGCCTGCATCAGGCCCAGCTCGACCAGGCGCTCGATGGTGGCGTCGTTGAGGATGCGGCCGTCCTCGATCAGGCCGTCGTGGCCGTGGTCGGTGAAGGGGTCGAGGGCCAGGTCGCACATCAGTCCGACCTCGGGGGCGGCGTCCTTCATGGCCTTCAGCGCGCGGGCCACCAGGCCGTCGGGATTATGGCCCTCGGTTCCGAGGGCGTCCTTCTTGGCGCCGTCGACATGGGGGTGGACGGCGATGGCCGGAATGCCGAGCGCGCGGGCCTCGACGGCGGTGCGGGCCGCCTCGGCGACCGACAGGCGGGCGACGCCGGGCATGGAGGGCACGGGCACGCGGGCCTCGTCGCCGTCATGCACCACGATGGCCCACACCAGGTCGGCCGGGGTGAAGACCGTCTCGCGCGTCAGCCGTCGAATCCAGTTGGCCTGCCGCAGGCGGCGCGGACGAAGGGCGGGGAAGGGCGCGAGCGGCGCATTGAACATGACGGGCCTCGGCGGCGTGCGGTGCGTTTGGATCAGGCCCGCACGTGGCCTATCGGCCGTCCGGATGCAAGCCGGACGAACCCGTAGGCCGACGAAATCACCAGCCACAGGGCGCTGGCCACGCCCAAGGCCACCGAGGCGATCATGAAGGTGATCACCCACCGGCCGATATGGATGTCGGCGAGGCGGACCGACACCGCGTCGAGGAGATCGAAGTCCGAACCCACCGCCACATGGACCATCTCGCCGATGATCGCCAGCACCGCCGCCAGGCCCGACACCCCGGCCAGCAGCGCGAAGCCGAACCCGACCCAGAAGATGAAGATCTGGAAGCGGTGATGCGACCGCGCCAGGGCCGTCGCGTCGCCCCGCCGCGAATAGGCGATGGCGGCGGCGATCAGCGCCGGCGCGCCGGCGAAGAAGATCGAGAAGAACAGCAGCCCATAGGTCAGGAAGGCCAGATTGCGGTCGACCTCGTCGTTGGCGCGAGAGGCGGTCGTTGAGGCCGTGGTCATGGCGGCGTGATGCTCCGGCGCCGGCGAACCGGCCTCTGGTGGCGGCAGGGTGCGCCACCACGGCCCGCGGCTCAACCCCCCGCGGCCGCGACGCCATGGCGGCTGCGCCGATCGATCCGCGATGCTAGGTTGCCGCCCGCCGGCCGAGAACGGCCGGCGCAACGAAGATGTGGGGAGTTCCAATGTTCCGTCATCTCGCCCATGCGGCCGCGGCCGCGGCCCTGCTGGCCGCCGCGCCGGCCGTCCTCGCGGCCGAAGCCGTTCCCGCCAACGTCGCCGCCGCCGTGGCCGACGCCGCCCGGCCCGCCGACGACAAGGCGCGCGACGCCGCCCGCAAGCCGGCCGAGATGCTGGCCTTCGCCGGGGTCAAGCCTGGGGACAAGGTCGCCGACCTCATTCCCGGCAAGGGCTATTTCACGCGCCTGTTCGCCAAGGCGGTCGGGCCCAAGGGCGCGGTCTACGCCTTCATGCCGGCCGAGTTCGCCAAGTTCTCCAAGACGCCGCTGCCGGCCGCCGGCTCGCACCCGGACGCCGCCAACCCCAACATCACCTTCCTGACCGCGCCGATGAACGACTTCGCGACGCCGGAGAAGCTGGACGTGGTGTGGACCTCGCAGAACTACCACGACCTGCACGACAGCTTCGCCGCGCCGGCCGATCTCGCCGTGGTGAACAAGCGCGTGTTCGACGCGCTCAAGCCAGGGGGCGTCTATGTGGTGCTGGACCATGCCGCCGCGGACGGCTCGGGCCTGCGCGACACCGACACCCTGCACCGCATCGACCCCAAGTCGGTGCGCGCCGAGGTCGAGAAGGCCGGCTTCGTCTATGTCGGCGAGACCACGGTGCTGCGCTCGGCGGCCGACCCCCACACCGCCAACGTCTTCGACCCGTCGATCCGCGGCAAGACGGACCAGTTCGTCTACAAGTTCCGCAAGCCGGGCTAGGCGGCGCGGCCCTTGGTCATTATGTCCATTTGTTGACGGCCCGCGTGTGGACATAGGATGAGGGATGGGCCAATAACGCCCGCAGTTTGAACCCGGCCGATCCCTTGCAAGGACCGACCACGGCAGGGATGTTCAAGAGCATGGACTACAAGGCCGCTTTCAAGGCCGCCGTCGAGCAGGTCAGGGCCGAGGGCCGCTATCGGGTCTTCGCCGATCTCAAGCGGCGCCGGGGGGCGTTTCCCCAGGCCGTATGGACGCGGCCTGACGGTTCGACCGGCGACGTCGTCGTCTGGTGCTCCAACGACTATCTCGGCCAGGGCCAGAACCCGGTCGTCCTGGACGCCATGCACGCCGCCATCGACGCCACGGGCTCGGGCTCGGGCGGCACGCGCAACATTTCCGGCACCACCCATTACCATGTCGAGCTGGAGGCCGAGCTGGCCGACCTGCACGGCAAGGACGCGGCGCTGCTGTTCACCTCGGGCTACGTGGCCAACGAGGCGGCGCTGTCGACCCTGCAGAAGATCCTGCCGGGCCTGATCATCTTCTCCGACGCCCTGAACCACGCCTCGATGATCGCCGGCATCCGCAACGGCGGCTGCCAGCGCCACGTGTTCCGGCACAACGACCTCGAGCATCTCGAACAGCTGCTGGCCGACGCCCCGGTCAATGCGCCCAAGCTGGTGGCCTTCGAGAGCGTCTATTCGATGGACGGCGACATCGCCGACCTGGCCGGCACCATCGCCCTGGCCCGCAAGTACGGCGCGCTGACCTATCTCGACGAGGTTCATGCGGTCGGCCTCTATGGCCGGCGCGGCGCGGGCGTCGCCGAGCGCGACGGCGTCATGGCCGACATCGACATCATCGAGGGCACGCTGGGCAAGGCGTTCGGCGTGATGGGCGGCTACATCGCCGGCGACGCCGATCTGGTCGACGCCATCCGCAGCCACGCCTCGGGCTTCATCTTCACCACGTCGCTGCCGCCGGCACTGACCGCCGGGGCCATCGCCTCGGTGCGTTGGCTCAAGGAGCACGACGAGGTGCGCCAGGCCCACCAGGAGCGCGCCGAGACGCTCAAGCGCCGCTTCCGCGAAGCCGGCCTGCCGGTGATGCCGTCGGTCAGCCATATCGTTCCGGTCCTGGTCGGCGACCCGGTGCACTGCAAGCTGATCTCGGACATGCTGCTGGCAGACCATGGCGTCTATGTGCAGCCGATCAACTATCCGACCGTGCCGCGCGGCACCGAGCGCCTGCGCTTCACGCCGACGCCGTTCCACACCGACGCCATGATGGACGACCTGGTCAAGGCGATGGACCGGCTGTGGTCGCACTGCAACGTCAAACGGCTCGGCGGCCAGGCGGCCTGATCGGGACGGCCTGAGCGGCCCAAGCAAAAAGCCCCGCGCGACGCGCGGGGCTTTTTCTGTTGCGGAGGAGGAGCGGTCAGGCCTTGTGCCGACGCACGCCGCGACCCAGTCCGATCTGCTTGGCGAAGTCCGACCGGCGCGCGGCGTAGGCCGGCGCGACCATGGGATACTCCGGCGGCAAGCCCCACTTGCGGCGATATTCCTCGGGGCTCATGTCGTAGCGCGAGCGCAGGTAGCGCTTGAGCATCTTCAGCTTTTTGCCGTCCTCGAGGCAGATGATGTAGTCGTCGCCGATCGACCGGGCCACCGGCACGGCGGGTTTCGGCTTTTCGGTCGGCCGGGCGGGTTCGGCCCGTCCCAGGTTGGCCAGGGCGTCGTGCACGGAGCGGATCAATTCGGGGATGGCTCCGGCGGCGACGGCGTTCTGGGCCACGTAAGCAGCGACCACGTCCGCGCTCAGCCTCAGAACTTCCTGATTGGAAAGTTGGTCGGCGTTCGCGTTCGGGGTTGATTCGGCGTTCATGCGGAGTGTTCCAGCGACCTTAAGCGTTTTGTCCGGGGGCGGCGCATGGGCGCACCGCTCGTCCTTGATGGTGGCGAACGCGTAAAACCGTTGAGAGTTCCGTCACATCCGCATTGCGACGGTTGATCGGCGCGCGCGGGCGAGTAAACAGAGGCCCATCGCTCGCCGCTCCCTCGGAGGCCCTGATGACCGTTCACGAGACCAGCCCCGCCGTCGCGCATGACGCGTTCTTCACCGCGGGCCTCAAGGGCGCCGATCCGGCGATCTTCGACGCCGTGCAGCACGAACTGCAGCGGCAGCAGAACGAGATCGAGCTGATCGCGTCCGAGAACATCGTCTCGCGCGCCGTGCTGGAGGCCCAGGGTTCGATCCTGACCAACAAGTACGCCGAGGGCTATCCGGGCCGTCGCTACTATGGCGGCTGCGAATATGTCGACGTCGTCGAGAACCTGGCCATCGAGCGGGCCAAGCAGCTGTTCGAGGCCGGCTTCGCCAACGTCCAGCCGCACTCGGGCGCCCAGGCCAACCAGGCGGTGTTCATGGCGCTGCTGCAGCCGGGCGACACCTTCATGGGCATGGATCTGGCGGCGGGCGGCCACCTGACCCACGGCAGCCCGGCCAACCAGTCGGGCAAGTGGTTCAAGCCGGTGGCCTACACCGTGCGCGCCCAGGACCAGTACATCGACTATGACAACGTCGCCGAGGTCGCCCAGCGCGAGAAGCCCAAGCTGATCATCGCCGGCGGCTCGGCCTACGGCCGCGCCATCGACTTCGCCAAGTTCCGCGAGATCGCCGACAGCATCGGCGCCTATCTGATGGTCGACATGGCCCACTACGCCGGCCTGGTCGCCGGCGGGGTCTATCCGAACCCGGTGCCGCACGCCCACGTCGTCACCACCACCACTCACAAGACCCTGCGCGGCCCGCGCGGCGGCCTGGTGCTGACCAACGACGCCGAGATCGCCAAGAAGATCAATTCGGCGGTGTTCCCCGGCCTGCAGGGCGGCCCGCTCGAACACGTGATCGCCGGCAAGGCGGTGGCGTTCGGCGAGGCGCTGAAGCCGGAGTTCAAGACCTACGCCCAGGCCGTGGTCGCCAACGCCAAGGTGCTGGCCGAGACCCTGGTCAAGGCGGGCCTGGCCATCGTCTCCGGCGGCACCGACAGCCACGTCATGCTGGTCGACCTGCGGCCCAAGGGCGTCACCGGCAAGGCGGCCGAGGCGGCGCTGGGTCGTGCGCACATCACCTGCAACAAGAACGGCATCCCGTTCGACGCCACGCCGTTCACCATCACCTCGGGCGTCCGCCTGGGCACGCCGGCGGGCACCACCCGCGGCTTCGGCGAAGCCGAGTTCCGCCGCATCGGCGAGCTGATCGCCAAGGTCGTCGACGGCCTGGCGGCCAATCCCGAGGACAACAGCGCCGTCGAAGCCGAGGTGCGGGAGGAAGTTCTGGCGCTGTGCGCCAGGTTCCCCATCTATAGCTGAGCTTGCAAGGCGCCACACGGTCGGGGAGGGCCGCGATCTAGATGCGTTGTCCATTCTGCGGCCATGCCGAAAGCCAGGTGAAGGATTCCCGCCCGTCCGAGGACGGCGCGGCGATCCGTCGCCGGCGCTCCTGCCCCGAATGCGGCGGGCGCTTCACCACCTTCGAGCGCGTGCAGCTGCGCGAGCTGACCATCATCAAGCGGTCCGGGCGGCGCACGCCGTTCGACCGCGAGAAGCTGGTCCGGTCGATCGCCGTGGCCATGCGCAAGCGGCCTGTCGACGCCGAGCGCGTCGAGCGGATGGTCAACGGCATCGTCCGTCAGCTCGAAAGCCAGGGCGAGACCGAGCTGTCGTCCCATGTCGTCGGCGAGATGGTGATGAAGGCGCTCAAGTCGCTCGATGACGTGGCCTATGTCCGCTACGCCTCGGTCTATCGCGATTTCCGCGAGACCGACGATTTCGCCAAGTTCCTCAACGCCGAGGGCCTGAAGGAAGGCGAAGAGACCGAGGAATGACGGCCCGCGGCGCGCCGCGCGTCACCCTGAAGCTCGCCACCTCGCTCGACGGCCGTATCGCCACCGCGGCCGGCGAAAGCCGGTGGATCACCGGGCCGGCGGCGCGAGAGGCGGTGCATCGCCTACGGGCCGGACACGACGCCGTGCTGATCGGGGTGGAGACCGCCCTGGCCGACGATCCCGAATTGACGGTCCGACTGGCCGATTTCAACGGCCGCCAGCCGGCGCGGGTGGTGCTGGACAGCCGTCAGCGCCTGCCGGCCGACGGCAGGCTGGCGCGCTCGGCCGCCGACGTCCCGCTTTTCGTGGTCGCCACGGGCGCGCCGGAAAGGCGCTTGACTGACGTCGGGGCCCGCGTGGTCCAGGTCGAGGCGGCGCAGGACGGCCGTCCCGATCCGGCGGCCGTCGTCGGGCGGCTGGCCGAGGAGGGGCTCGCGCGCCTGTTCGTCGAGGGCGGCGGCCAGGTGGCGGCGAGCTTCCTGCGCGCCGGGCTGGTGGACGAGATCGAGTGGTTCCGCGCCCCGATGATCCTGGGCGGCGAGGGCCGCCCCGCCGTCGGCGGCATGGAAATCTCGGCCTTGGCCGCCGCGCCCCGGTTCAGGCGCATTGATCTTCGCACGGTCGGCGACGATCTGTGGGAGCGTTACGAGAGGCTCTGAATGTTCACAGGCATCATCACCGACGTAGGCCGCGTGCGCGCCGTCCGCGACACCAACCGCGACCGGCGCTTCGAGATCGAGACCCGCTATGACCTCTCCGGCGTCGACATCGGCGCCTCCATCTCGCACGGGGGCTGCTGCCTGACCGTGGTGGACAAGGGCGCGGACTGGTTCGCCGTCGAGGTCTCCAACGAGACGCTGTCCAAAACCACGCTGGAGGCCTGGGGCGAGGGCGACCCGGTCAATCTGGAGCGGGCGGCGCGGGTCGGCGACGAACTGGGCGGCCACATCGTCTCCGGGCATGTCGACGGGGTGGGCGAGGTGGTCTCGGTGACGCCGGAAGGCGGCTCGCACCGGGTGCGCTTCAAGGCGCCGGCGCCCTTGCACCGTTTCATCGCGCCCAAGGGCTCCGTCGCCATCGACGGGGTTTCGCTGACCGTCAACGAGGTCGAGGGCGACGAGTTCGGCGTCAACCTCATTCCGCACACCTGGGAGGTCACCACCCTGGGGCGGCTGCGCGCCGGAGCCAAGGTGAACCTGGAGATCGACGTGCTGGCCCGTTACGTCGCCCGCTGGCAGGAGACAGCCGCATGAGCGAAGACACCCCCATCTCGCCGATCGAGGACATCATCGAGGACGCCCGCCAGGGCCGCCCCTACATCCTGGTCGACGCCGAGGACCGCGAGAACGAAGGCGACGTCATCATCCCGGCGCAGTTCGCCACGCCGGACCAGATCAACTTCATGGCCAAGCACGCGCGCGGGCTGATCTGCCTGTCGATCACGGCCGAGCGGGCGCGGCAGCTGCGCCTGCCGCCGATGGCGGCCGAGAACCGCGCCGAGCACGGCACCGCCTTCACCGTCTCGATCGAGGCCAAGGAAGGGGTGACCACCGGCATTTCGGCGCACGACCGCGCCCGCACCGTCGCCGTCGCCATCGACCCGACCCGGGGGCCGGACGACATCGTCGCGCCCGGCCACATCTTCCCGCTGGTGGCCAAGGATGGCGGCGTGCTGGTCCGCGCCGGCCACACCGAGGCGGCGGTCGACATCTCGCGCCTCGCCGGGCTGCAGCCGGCCGGCGTCATTTGCGAGGTGATGAACGACGACGGCACCATGGCCCGCCTGCCGGACCTGGTCGCTTTCGCCCAGTTGCACGGCCTGAAGATCGGCACCATCGCCGACCTGATCGCTTATCGGCGGCGCACCGAACGCCAGGTGGAGCGCGTGCTCGAAACGCCGTTCGAAAGCGCCTACGGCGGCCACTTCCGCATGCTGGTCTATCGCAACACCCTCGACCGCACCGAGCACGTGGCTCTGGTCAAGGGCAAGGTCGACGCGGGGCGTCCGACCCTGGTGCGCATGCATCAGGTCGACTTCGCCGCCGACATGCTGGGCCATGTCGAGGCCCGGCGCGACTATATCCCCCAGGCCCTGCGCACCCTGTCGGCGCACGACGGCGCGGGGGTGGCGGTGTTCATCCGCGACCCCAACCCGGCCTGGCTGTCGGAACGCTATGGCGGCATGGAAAGCCACGCCGTGCGCACCAACGCGTTGCGCGACTATGGCGTCGGCGCGCAAATCCTGCTTGATCTCGGCGTCCGCGACATGGTCCTGCTGACGTCCAGCCAGGCCAAGCTCGCCGCGCTGGAAGGCTACGGCCTCAAGATCGTCGAACGGCGGCCGATCCCCGCGCCGGCCGGCAAGGAATAGATTGATGCCCGCTCAAGAAGAGAAAATCCGCATCCTGGTCGTCGAGGCGCGGTTCTATTCCGATCTCGCCGACGAACTGCTCAAGGGCGCGACCGACGCCCTGGAGGCCCTGGGCGCGGAATACGACGTGGTGACCGTTCCGGGCGCTCTGGAGATCCCGGCCGTGGTCGCCCTGGCCGAGGAGGGCGGCCATCGCCCCGCCGGCGTGCGCTACGACGGCTATGTCGCGCTCGGCGCGGTGATCCGCGGCGAGACCTATCACTTCGAGATCGTCGCCAATGAATCGGCGCGCGGCCTCACCGACCTGGCGGTCTCGCGCAAGATCGCCATCGGCAACGGCGTGCTCACCGTCGAGGACGAGTCCCAGGCCTGGGAACGCGCCCGCGTCTCCAAGGGCGACAAGGGCGGGTTCGCCGCCCGCGCCTGCCTCGACGTGGTGGCGCTGAAGCGTCGCCTGCTGGGCCAGGCGCGATGAGCATCGCGCCCAAGAAGCGCCAGGCGCGTTCGGTCGCGCGGCTCGCCGCCGTGCAGGCGCTCTACCAGATGGAGGTCTCCGGCGCCGGGGCCGAGATCGTGGTGCGCGAGTTCTCCGACCACAGGTTCGACGGCGACATCGAGGGCCAGCCCCTGGCCGAAGCCGACGAGGCCTTTTTCGGCGAGATCGTCCGCGGCGTCGTCGGCGACCAGGCGACCATCGACAAGGCGATCGCCCGCCGGCTGGCCCAGGGCTGGCGGCTGGAGCGGATCGACGCCACCCTACGCGCCATCTTCCGGGCGGCGACCTTCGAGCTGAGCCGTCGCTCCGACGTGCCGGTCGAGGTGGTGATCGACGAGTATGTCGAGATCGCCAAGTCCTTCTTCGACGGCCCGGAAGCCGGCTTCGTCAACGGCGCCCTCGACGCCATCGCGCGCGATGAGCGGGCCTGACGCCCCTGGCGCGCCGGTCGGCGGAGCCGCCGACGAATTCGAGACGATCGCACGCCTGCTGCGGCCGCTGACCGGCGGCGCGCCGGAGGCGTTGAACCTCGCCGACGACGCGGCGGTCATCCCGTCGCGTCCCGGCTTCGACCTGGTGGTGTCCAAGGACGCCCTGGTCTGCGGGGTTCATTTCCTGCCCGACGACCCGCTGGACCTGGTGGCGCGCAAGCTGCTGCGGGTGAACCTGTCGGACCTCGCCGCCAAGGCGGCCGAGCCCTATGGCTACTTCCTCGCCGTCGCCTGGCCTGAAAACACCGGCTGGCCGGAGCGCGAACGGTTCGCCGCCGGGCTGGCGAAGGACCAGGACCTATTCGGCCTACGGCTGTTCGGCGGCGACACGGTGGCCACGCCCGGTCCGTTGACCCTCAGCGTCACCATCATCGGCTGGGTTCCGCAGGGGCGCATGGTTCGCCGCTCCGGCGCCCAGCCCGGCGACCACCTGCTGGTCAGCGGCGAGATCGGCGACGGGGTGCTGGGCCTGCGCGCCGCGCAGGGGCGGCTGGCGGCGATGTCGCCGGCCGAGATCGAGGCCCTGGCCGACCGCTACCGTCTGCCGCGGCCGAGGCTCGGCCTGCGGGCGGCGTTGCTGGGCCATGCCCGCGCCGCGGCGGACGTCTCCGACGGTCTGCTGGCCGACGCCGGCCGCGTCGCCGAGGCCAGCGGCCTCGGGCTCGACCTCGCCCTCGAGCAGGTTCCGTTGTCGGCCGCCGCCGCCGCCTGGGCCGAGCTCCAGTCGGATCGCGCCGCCGCCCTGGCCGCCCTGGCCGCCGGCGGCGACGACTACGAAATCGCTTGCGCGGTCGCCCCGGAAGAAGCGTCGGCCTTTATCGAGGCGGCCCGCGCCGTCGGCGTCCCCGTCGCGCGCGTCGGCGTCTTTCGCCAAGGCCGGGGCGTCGCCGCGTCGTTCGAGGGACGCCCCTTGGCCGTCGACCGGCTGGGCTATCGCCACGGCGCCGGCGACAACGATCGCTAAGGGAATCGCGCTAACTGGCGGGCATGGATCGCCGCGCCTTCCTCGTCCTGGGCCTGTCCGCCGTCGCCGCCTCCGCGCGGGCCGCCGAAGGCCGGCCGGCGACCGAGGAGCACCTGGTCAATCTCGCCCCGGTCGCCTTGCCGGTCGTGGTCGGCGGCCGGGTGGTGAACTACGTCTTCGTCACCGTCCGCATCGACCTCGACGCCAATGTCGACGCCGCCAAGGTCCGCGACAAGGAGCCATACTTCCGCGACGCCCTGGTCCGGGCCGCGCACCGGACGCCGTTCACCCTGGCCTCCGACCACAACCGGATCGACGAGGCCAAGCTCAAGGCCGCCCTCTGGCCTGAGGCGGTGCGGATCGCCGGGCCCGGAGCGGCCAAGGCCGTGGTCGTCGTCAGCCAGCAAGCCCAGCACCGCGTCGCCAATCCGCGCCCCGCCGGACCGCAACCGCCGCGATAACGCCGTTAGGCGGAGTTGCGCGCCTCCCTCAGTTTTGGCACGCTCGCTTCACCCCTGTTGAAGAACGCAATCCTTGCGGTCGTGGGGGCGCACAAGGAGCAGGCTGTCACGCCGCAAGCCGGAACAACCGGCGGCTCCGGGTCTTAGGGATTAAAAGGGGCGCTTCACATATGGGTTTGATTAATCTTTGGTCGGTCCTGGCGGCCGGCTTGCTGGCGGTGCTCTATGGCGTCGTCCAGACCGCGTCCCTGATGCGGAAACCGGCCGGCAGCGAGCGCATGCGCGAGATCGCCGCCGCCATCCAGGAGGGCGCGCAGGCCTATCTGCGCCGCCAATACGCCACCATCGGCGTGGTCGGCCTGGTCATCCTGGTCGCGGTCTACTTCCTCATCGGCAAATGGGCGGCGCTCGGCTTCCTGCTGGGCGCGGTGCTGTCGGGCGCGGCCGGCTTCGCCGGCATGCTGATCTCGGTGCGGGCCAATGTGCGCACCGCCCAGGCCGCCAGCGAGAGCCTGGCCAAGGGGCTGTCCCTGGCCTTCACCTCCGGCGCGGTGACCGGCATGCTGGTCGCCGGCTTCGCCCTGATCGGGGTGGCGGGCTACTACGCCTTCCTCACCGAAGGGCTGGGCCTCGAGGCGACCAGCCGCGACGTGGTCGACGCCCTGGTGGCCCTGGGCTTCGGCGCTTCGCTGATCTCGATCTTCGCCCGGCTGGGCGGCGGCATCTTCACCAAGGGCGCCGACGTCGGCGGCGACATGGTCGGCAAGGTCGAGGCCGGCATCCCCGAGGACGACCCCCGCAACGCCGCCACCATCGCCGACAACGTCGGCGACAACGTCGGCGACTGCGCCGGCATGGCCGCCGACCTGTTCGAGACCTATGCGGTCACGACCGTGGCGACGATGGTGCTCGCCGCCATCTTCTTCCGGGGCGGCGAGGCGGTGTCGACCATGATGCTGCTGCCCCTGGCGATCTGCGGCGTCTGCATCGTCACCTCGATCATCGGCGCGTTCTTCGTCCGTCTCGGCAAGAGCGGCAACATCATGGGGGCCCTCTACCAGGGCCTGATCGTCACCGGCGTGCTGTCCATCGGCGCGGTCTGGTGGGTGATTCACCAGCTGGTCCAGAAGCCCGTCATGGTCGGCGACAAGAGCGTCGACGCCAACGCGCTGTTCTATTGCGGACTGGTCGGGCTGGCGGTGACGGCGGCGATCGTGATCATCACCGAGTTCTACACCGGCACCAACTTCAACCCGGTCAAGTCCATCGCCAAGGCCTCGGTGTCCGGCCACGGCACCAACGTCATCCAGGGGCTCGCCGTCTCGCTGGAGTCCACGGCCGCGCCGGCGCTGGTCATCATCGTCGGCATCATCCTGACCTACACCTTCGCCGGGCTGTTCGGCGTGGCCATCGCCACCACCACCATGCTGTCCCTGGCCGGGTTCATCGTGGCCCTCGACGCCTTCGGGCCGGTGACCGACAACGCCGGCGGCATCGCCGAGATGGCCGGCCTGCCCAGCGAGGTCCGCGTCTCCACCGACGCGCTGGACGCCGTCGGCAACACCACCAAGGCCGTCACCAAGGGCTACGCCATCGGCTCGGCCGGCCTCGGGGCCCTGGTGCTGTTCGCCGCCTACACCCAGGACCTGCACTACTTCGCGGCCAACGGCGACAAGTTCCCCTTCTTCGCCTCGGTGGGGCAGGTGGCCTTCGACCTGTCCAACCCCTATGTCGTCGTCGGGCTGTTCTTCGGCGGCCTGCTGCCGTTCCTGTTCGGGGGGCTGTCGATGACCGCCGTCGGCCGCGCCGCCGAATCCGTGGTGGCCGAGGTGCGCCGGCAGTTCCGCGAGATCCCCGGCATCATGGAGTTCAAGGCCAAGCCCGAATACGGCAAGGCCGTGGACATCCTGACCAAGGCGGCCATCCGCGAGATGATCATCCCGTCGCTGTTGCCGGTGGCCTCGCCGATCGTGCTGTTCTTCGTGATCAAGGCCATCGCCGGCAAGGCTGAGGCCTTCGCCGCCCTGGGCGCGATGTTGATGGGCGTCATCGTCACCGGCCTGTTCGTGGCCATCTCGATGACCTCCGGCGGCGGCGCCTGGGACAACGCCAAGAAGTTCATCGAGGAGGGCGCCTACGGCGGCAAGGGGTCGGACGCGCACAAGGCGGCGGTCACCGGCGACACCGTCGGCGATCCCTACAAGGACACCGCCGGCCCGGCGGTCAATCCGATGATCAAGATCACCAATATCGTGGCGCTGCTGCTGCTGGCGGTGCTGGCCCACGCCGCCGCCTAGCCGGGCGAGCGGAACTGCAAACGAAGACGCCCCGGACCTTGCGGTCCGGGGCGTTCTCTTTTGGCGTCGCGGCGGGCGAGGGGCTTAGTTGCGGCCCTGGCCCGGACGGTTGCCCGGGTCGTAGTCCTGCGGCAGCAGGCCGCCGCGCCCGATGTTGCCGAGCAGCTGTTCGAGGATGGTCATCTCGCGGCCGCGGGTCGGCGTCTCGCGGCCGTTGAAGGCGACGATCTTGCCGTCCTTCAGGGAATAGGTGTTCACCGACGTCACCTTTTCGCTCTCCTTGTCGAAGGCGATGGCGACGATGTCGCGCTGGCGCACGTGCGGCCGGTAGAACGACACCTTCTCGGTGATCTGGGAAATGTAGAACCAGGTGTTGGGATCGAAGGTCGACACGGTCGACGGCGAGCCCAGCGAGGTCAGGACCGTCGACTTGGTGTCGGCGCCCACCCGCACGTCGGCCGGCTTGGCCTCGATCGCCTGGAAGCCTTCATAGGCGATGGTCGGCGTGCACGCGCTCGTCAGGACGGCTGCGGCTGTCAGAACCGCCATGGAGACGGCGACGCGACGGAACATGGATAGCGATCTCACAAGCGACATTTGGCTAGCCTTTGACCTATCGCCCTAAGGACCTTAGTTCAATGCCCGAAAGGCGGCCGCAATGACGGCGCCAAGCGGCGGAAGTGAGGCGGACCGGTGTTATTGCGGCGATTGTTCAAGGTCCGACCCGCCGTGGAGGCCGGGCGAAAGCTCTATGCGGCGGCGGTCGCCCAGGCGCGGCAGCCCCGATTCTATACCGATTTCGCCGCGCCCGACACGCGCGAGGGCCGCTTCGACCTCTACACCCTGCACGTCGTGCTGCTTGTCCGCCGGCTGAAGGGGGAGGGCGAACAGGCGGCTGAAACGTCGCAGGCCCTGTTCGACGCCTATTTGCGCGGGCTCGACGACGCCTTCCGGGAACTGGGCGCCAGCGACCTGTCGGTGGCCAAGAAGATGAAGAAGCTGGGGCAGGCGTTCTACGGCCGGGCCAGGGCCTACGAGGAGGCCTTCGCCGCCCTGCCGGACACGGCGGCGTTGACCCGGCTGATCGGGCGCATCCTTTACGACGACGAAGGGGCCGCCCCGGCGGCCGGGCTCGCCGACTACGCCGGCCGCGCCGTCGCCGGGCTTGGCGAGGCCCCCCTTGAAGCCCTGTTGCAGGGCGAGGTCCATTGGCCGGAGATTTCCGCATGAGCGCGCAACTGTCCCTGTGGCCGCAGCCGGTCCGCCTCGTCGAGGTCGCCCAGTCCGGCCTGCGGCGGACCCTGGCCGCCGACGAGGCGGCGCGGGCGCGAATCGCCAAGGCGTTCGAGCTGGTGTCGCTGGACATGCTGGAGGCCGAGCTCTCCGCGACGCCATGGTTCGACGGGGTGCAGATCGAGGGCCGGTGGCGGGCCAGGGTCGTGCAGACCTGCGGCGTCAGCCTGGAGGACTTCGCGTCGGATCTCGGCGGCGCGTTTCGGGTTCGCCTGGCGCCGCAGGGCAGCGACCTTTTGCCCGACCCGGAGGCCGAAATCCCGCTCGACCTGGAGGCGGACGACCCGCCCGAACTGCTCGAAGGCGATGAGATCGATCTCGGCGGCTACGTGGTCGAGCACCTCGCGCTTGAGATTGACCCTTTCCCCCGCAAGCCCGGGGTTGTATTCGAGCCGCCCGCGGACACCGAAGAGCGCTCGCCCTTCGCTGTGCTGAAACGCTTGACGGACTCGCCTCCGAAGGAGTGATTTGGGCCTGAAACGGGGTCTTTTCTCGCTGCTTGCGCCGTGAGCGGGGGCATGTATCGTCCCGCCGCCTCGGTCGCGACGTCGAGGATCTGACGCGCGGGGATCGGCCGAGACCGCCGACGGCCGCGCTGCAAGGTGCGGATTTGGGGCCGACGGTTCTCGCGAGCCGGCCGAGCCCAGGGACTTTCATCGAGGGGCGCTGGCGCCGACGTGTCCGAAACCACCGTCATTTCGATCGACGCCATGGGCGGCGACCATGGGCCTTCGGTCGTGGTTCCAGGCTTGGCCATCGCCGCCGAGGCCCTGGCCGGGCGGGCGGTGCGCTTCCTGCTGCACGGCGACGAGGACCGCCTGGCCGCCGAGCTGGCGCGGGTCCCATCCCTGAGGGCGATCTGCGAGGTCCGCCACGCCGAGCGCGTGGTGGCCATGGACGAGAAGCCGGCCCAGGCATTGCGCCGGGGCAAGGGCACCAGCCTCTGGAACGCCATCGAGGCCATCCGCGAGGGCCAGGCCGACGCGGCGGTGTCGGCCGGCAACACCGGCGCGCTGATGGCGATGTCCAAGCTGATCCTGCGCATGGCCGCTGACCTGGACCGGCCCGCGATTGTCGCCGGCTGGCCGACCCTGCGCGGCGTCTCCACCGTGCTGGACGTGGGCGCCAACATCGAGTGCGACGCCGAACGGTTGGTCGACTTCGCCATCATGGGCGAGGCCTTCCACCGCGCCGTCCACCGGGTGGAGCGGCCGACGGTCGGCCTGCTGAACGTCGGCTCCGAGGACCAGAAGGGCCATGAGGAGGTGCGCGAGGCGCATCGCCTGCTGCGCGACGGCGGTCTCGACATCGACTATCGCGGCTTCGTCGAGGGCGACGACATCGGCAAGGGGGCGGTCGACGTGGTCGTCACCGACGGCTTCACCGGCAACATCGCCCTGAAGACCGCCGAGGGCACGGCCCGGTTCATCTCCACCCAGATGCGGGCGGCGTTCATGTCGAGCTGGCTGTCCAAGCTCGGGGCGCTGGTGGCGTCCGGCGCGCTGAAGACGCTGCGCGCGCGCCTCGATCCCAGCTCGCTCAACGGCGCCCCGCTGCTCGGGCTGAACGGCGCCGTGGTCAAGAGCCACGGCGGAGCCGACGCCAAGGGGTTCGCCAACGCCGTCAAGGTCGCCGCCGACCTGGCCCAAAGCAACTTCAATTCTGAAATCCACCGCAACCTGCAACAGGTGACGGCGGTGCTCGGGCGCGCCCGCGAGGCCGCCGAAGCCGCGGGCGGGGAGCCGGAGAGCGCCAAGTGACATCAGTTCTGCGTAGCGTGGTTACCGGCGTCGGCGGCTATCTGCCCGACGAGATCGTCACCAACGACGACCTGGCCAAGGTGGTCGACACCAGCGACGCCTGGATCGTCGAGCGGACGGGCATCCGTCAGCGGCATCGCATGGCCGAGGGCCAGACGGTCTCGGACATGGCGGTCGAGGCGGCCCGCAAGGCCCTGGCCGCCGCCGGCCGGACGGCCGCCGAGGTCGACATGATCATCGTGGCCACCACCACGCCCGACCTGACCTTTCCGGCCGTCGCCGCCATCGTCCAGCGCAAGCTGGGCGCGCCGGTCGGCGTGGCCTTCGACGTCCAGGCGGTGTGTTCCGGCTTCGTCTACGCCTTGAGCGTCGCCGACGGCTTCGTGGCGCGCGGCCACTCCAGATGCGCCCTGGTCATCGGCGCCGAAGCCATGACCAAGCTGATGGACTGGACCGACCGCGGCACCTGCGTGCTGTTCGCCGACGGGGCCGGGGCGGTCGTGGTCGAGGCGCGGGAAGGCGAGGGGACCACGGAGGACCAGGGCCTGCTGGGCTTCGCCCTGCGCTGCGACGGGACCAAGCAGGACCTGCTCTATGTCGACGGCGGGCCGTCGACCACCGGCACGGTCGGCCACCTGCGCATGCAGGGCAACCAGGTGTTCCGCCACGCGGTCGTCAACATATCCGAGGCCGTGGTCGCCGCGGCCAAGGCCGCCGGCGTCGAGACCTCCGCGGTCGACTGGTTCATTCCCCACCAGGCCAACCAGCGCATCCTGCTGGGCGTGGCCCACCGTCTGGGCATCGACGAGACCAAGGTGATCTCCACGGTCGCCGAGCACGCCAACACCTCGGCGGCCTCGATTCCCCTGGCCCTGGCCCAGGCGGTCGAGGATGGACGCATTCAGCCCGGCCAGCTGCTGCTGCTCGAGGCGATGGGCGGCGGCCTGACCTGGGGCGCCTGCGTTCTCAGACTCTGAGGCTCTACCGGGAACCCTTTGACTTGGCGCGATAATCGCGGCATTGAGAACGCGGTGGTGTCGCTTAGGCATTTTGGGGGCGTCGTCCATGAAAGGACAAACGCTGACACGCGCGGATCTGTGCGAAGCCGTGCATGAAGAGGTGGGGCTGACGCGGCAGGACTGCGCCGGCCTGGTCGAACGCACCTTGGATCTGGTCGCCGAGGCGCTCGAGAACGGCGCGACGGTGAAGCTGTCGGGATTCGGCGTGTTCCAGGTGCGCGCCAAGCGCGAACGCATGGGGCGCAACCCCAAGACCGGCGAGCCCGCGGCGATCGAGCCGCGACGCGTGATCGGCTTTCGCGCCTCGCAGGTCATGAAGGCGCGCATCGACAGCGCGCTGAGCGAATAGGCGTCAGGGACCGGGCCGTGGCCAAGGGACCCGACGCTTTCCGCACCATCTCCGAAGCGGCGGACGAGCTCGGCGTTCCTCAACACGTGCTGCGTTTCTGGGAGACCAAGTTCTCCTTCATCCGCCCGATGAAGCGGGCCGGCGGCCGGCGTTTCTACCGGCCGCAGGACATCGCCGTGCTGAACGGCGTGCGGGCGCTGCTCTACGAACACGGCTACACCATCAAGGGCGTGCAGCGGCTGCACCGTGAGCACGGCGTCAAGCGGCTGGCCGCCGCCGGGCGCGGGGAAGCGATCGAACCGGCCGATCCCGTCGACGCCGATTCGCCCGCCGCGGGCCGCGATCTGGACCCGGCGGCCCGAATCCGCCTGGAGGCTTCGCTCGACGAACTCCAGGCCGCCAAGGCGCGGCTGGACGAATTGCTGAAGCCTCGCTGAGAGGGAAAATTCCCGATTGCGGCGGTCGGGGCGCCTGCCTATAAGGGCGCTCCTCTCGCGTCGGAGCGTAGCGCAGCCTGGTAGCGCACTTGACTGGGGGTCAAGGGGTCGTGGGTTCGAATCCCGCCGCTCCGACCATTCTCCTGGACTGGCCCTAGCGGCCGCGATCCATCCAGGAGAGGAGAGGCAGAAGCGGCGCCCCCCACGCCACCCCAGCCACGACATAGAACAGCAGCTGCACGGCCTTGTTGCCCGGAAGGTGCGCGGCCAGCGTGGCGGCCAGCCACACATAGGCCGGCAGGAAGATCAGGATCAGCACGCCGCCGATGGCCTTGCGCAGGCGGGGGTTCATGGTCGGACCTCGAACAGGGACAGGCCCGTTCAACTACCGGCCTTCGGCGGGCTTGTCAGCCTTGCGGCGGCGCCTGGGCGGCCGGCGACGTGGACGGATGGTTCGGCAGGGGCTAAATCGGCCTCCTCGCCGGTCGGGCCGGCGCCGTACGGGATCAGCCGCAACATGACGTCGTTCTTGAGATCGGATCGCTCGCGCCCGGTCGCGGTCTGGCTGTTCGCGGTCGCCTTCCTGGTGCTGGCCATGGTCGTCGTCGGCGGCGCCACCCGTCTCACCGGCTCGGGCCTGTCGATCACCGAATGGAAGCCGATCAGCGGCGTCATTCCTCCCCTGTCGCAGGAGGCCTGGGCGGCGGAGTTCCGCAACTACCAGCGCATTCCGCAGTTTCACCTCGTCAATCCCGACATGACCGTCGAGACGTTCAAGGCCATCTTCTGGTGGGAGTGGGCGCACCGGCTGCTCGGCCGGCTGGTCGGCTTCGCCTTCGCCGCGCCGTTCGTGGTCTTCCTGGCCCTGCGGCGGATTCCCTCGCGGTTGATCTGGCGTTGCGCCGCCCTGTTCGCGCTGGGCGGGCTCCAGGGCGTCGTCGGCTGGTGGATGGTGGCCAGCGGCCTGGTCGAACGGGTGACGGTCGCGCCCGAGCGCCTGACCATCCACCTCGGCCTCGCCCTGATCCTGTTCTGCGCCCTGGTGTGGACGGGGCTGGAGGCCTGGAGCGGCAAGGCGCGGGCGCCCGCCAGGGGGCCCTGGGCGCCGGCCGCGGCGGCCCTGGCCGTGCTGGTCTATGTCCAGAGCCTGCTGGGCGGCCTGGTCGCCGGCAACGCCGCCGGACAGGTCTATAACGACTGGCCGCTGATGAACGGGGCGCTGTTCCCGGTCGAGTACGCCGGCCGCGGCGTTTGGGGCACCCTGGCCCACAGCCAGGCGGCGGTGCAGTTCAACCACCGGCTGGCCGCCTATCTGCTGTTCGCGGGGGCGCTGGCCTTCGCCGTCTGCGCCGTCCGCTCGCGCACGGCGCCGGCGGCGGTCCGCAGCCTGGGCGCGCTGCTCGCCCTGCTGGTGACGCTGCAGGCGGGGCTGGGGATCGCCACCCTGATGACCCACGTTCCGCTGGCCCTCGGCGTCACGCACCAGTTCGGCGCCACGCTCGTCCTGGCGGCCGCGATGGTCCTGGCCTGGCGCTCGCGGCGGATTTGAGCCAAGAAATGTACGGTATGATAATACCAGTATGAAAATGCCTATATAATACAATTAGATGATGGTTTCAGCGCGCCGCAAAGCTTGTTGACGCGCCCGGTTCGCTCCTGTATCAGCGCCACCTCACCGCGGAACGACGCTTCCATGTCGTCCGCCGACAAGGATCATTTTTGATGACGACCAAGATCACGGCTTCGCTGAAGCCGGCGGACGTCGAGAAGAAGTGGATCGTGGTCGACGCCCAGGACGCCGTTGTCGGCCGTCTGGCGTCGTTCATCGCCATGCGTCTTCGCGGCAAGCACCGTCCGGACTACACCCCCCACGTCGACTGCGGCGACTTCGTCGTGGTCATCAACGCGGACAAGGTCAAGTTCACCGGCAAGAAGCTGGCCGACAAGATCTACTACTGGCACACCGGCCACCCGGGCGGCGTCAAGCAACGCACCGCCGGCCAGATCCTCGACGGCCGCTTCCCCGAGCGCGTGCTCGAAAAGGCGGTCGAGCGCATGCTGCCGAAAGAAAGCCCGCTGGCCCGCAAGCAGATGACGCACCTGCGCATCTACAACAGCGCCGAACATCCGCACGAAGCTCAGAACCCGGAAGTCGTCGACTTCAAGGCTCTGAACGCCAAGAACGCCCGGAGCCAATAACCGATGGCCGAATCCCAAGGTCTCGAGGCTCTGCAAAGCCTCTCCTCGAACCCGGCTCCGGAAGCCGTGGTTCGTGAACCGCAAATCGACGCCCAGGGCCGCGCCTACGCGACCGGCAAGCGCAAGAACGCCATCGCCCGCGTCTGGATCAAGCCGGGCAAGGGCCAGATCACCATCAACGGCCGCGACCAGGAAATCTACTTCGCCCGTCCGGTGCTGCGCATGATGATCGCCCAGCCGCTGCAGGTCGCTGACCGCCTCGGCCAGTTCGACGTCGTCGTCACCGTCGAAGGCTCGGGCCTGTCGGGTCAGGCCGGCGCCGTGCGTCACGGCCTCGCCAAGGCGCTGACCTATTACGAGCCGGGCCTGCGCACGGTCCTGAAGCCGCACGGCTTCCTGACCCGCGACAGCCGCGTCGTCGAGCGTAAGAAGTACGGCAAGGCGAAGGCCCGCCGCAGCTTCCAGTTCTCGAAGCGCTAAGTCGCGAGAGCTATTTCGCGAACGAGGGGCGCTTCGGGCAACCGAGGCGCCCTTTCTCTTTTCAACCTGCATCGGAGACGCGCATGACCGCCAAGGTCTTCATCGACGGCGAAGCCGGCACCACGGGCTTGCAGATCCGCGAGCGGCTCGAAGGTCGTCGCGACATCGAACTGCTGTCGATCGACCCGGCGCTGCGCAAGGACGCCGGCGCGCGCGCCGAACGGCTCAACGGCGCCGATGCGGTGATCCTGTGCTTGCCCGACGACGCCGCGCGCGAGGCGGTCTCGCTGATCGAGAACGAGAAGGTGAAGGTCATCGACGCCTCGACCGCCCACCGCACGGCCGACGGCTGGACCTACGGCTTTCCCGAGATGGCGTCCGAACAGCGCGGGCTGATCGCGGCCGCGATGCGGGTGTCGAACCCGGGCTGCTATTCGACCGGCGCCATCGCCCTCATCCGGCCGCTGGTCGCGGCCGGCGTGCTGCCGCAGGACTATCCGGTCTCGATCAACGCCGTGTCGGGCTACAGCGGCGGCGGCAAGGCGATGATCGCCGAGTTCGAAGATCCCGCGGCCGAGACCTATACGACCGCGCCCTACCGCATCTACGCCATGGGCCTGCAACACAAGCACGTGCCCGAGATCCAGGTTCATGGCGGCCTGCTGAGCCGGCCGATCTTCGCGCCGGCGGTCGGCCGCTACGCCCAGGGCATGATCGTCGAACTGCCGCTGCACCTGTCGCTGCTGCCGGGCGCGGCCAGCCTGGAGAGCCTTCATGCGGCCCTGTCCGATGCCTATGCCGGCGCCCGCTTCGTCGAGGTGGTCGGCCTGGACGAGGGCAAGGCGCTCAAGACCCTGGACCCTGAGGGCCTGAACGGCACCAATCGCATGAAGCTCTATGTTTTCGGCTCGGACACGTCCGGCCAGGCCCGGCTCGTCGCCCTGCTCGACAACCTGGGCAAGGGGGCGTCGGGCGCGGCGGTGCAGAATCTCAACATCATGCTGGGGCTCGACGAGGCCGCCGGGCTCTGAGGGCGTCGGCGGGGGCGAAATCGGCCCCGCCGCGTAACCTTTCCGCCGCTCGTCCGTATATCTGGACATGAGCGCCTCGATCCCCTTCCTGCAACGGCGCGCCGTGCTGCTTGGCGGCGCGGCGCTGGCCCTTCCTGGCGGCCGCGCCCTGGCCGCCGCTCCCGCCGAACAGGCCTACGCCTCGTCTCCGTTCCGCAAGATCGCCGACGCGGAATGGCGACGTCGGCTGCCCGCCGCGTCCTATGGCGTGCTCCGCCACGAGGACACCGAGCGGCCGTTCAGCAGCCCGTTGAACCGCGAGCATCGCCGCGGGGCCTTCGTCTGCCTTGGCTGCGGGCTGCCGTTGTTCCGTTCGGAGTGGAAGTTCGATTCCGGCACGGGCTGGCCCAGCTTCTGGCGCGTGATCGACGGCGCCGTGGGCGAGAAGCGCGACACCCAGCTGTTTGGCGAGGTGCGCACCGAATATCACTGCGCCCGCTGCCTGGGCCACCAGGGGCACGTGTTCGACGACGGCCCCAGGCCGACCGGCCTGCGCTATTGCAACAACGGCGTCGCCCTGGCCTTCGTCCCGGCCTGAGGTTTCAGGACTTGATCTTCACATAGGAGCCGGGAGCGTCCTCGATCGGCTTCAGCGGTCCCTTGGCCGGGTCCCGCGCGGCCGTCATGCGGCCGGAACGCTCAGCCAGCCAGGCCGCCCAGTGCGGCCACCACGACCCGGGACTTTCGACGGCCCCGGCCATCCAGTCCTCGACGGAGGCGGGCAGGGCGGGGTTGGTCCAGTGCTGGTACTTGCGCGCGTCCGGATGGTTGATGACGCCGGCGATGTGGCCCGAACCGGCCATGGTGAAGGTGACCGGCCCGCCGAACAGCCGCGCGCCGCGATAGACGCTGCGGTAGGGGGCGATGTGGTCGTCCCGCGACGACTGCACGTAGATCGGGATCTTCACCGCCCCGAGGTCCAGGCGCTCGCCCCCGACGACGAGGTCGCCGGCGGCCAGGCGGTTATCCTTGTAGAATTCGCGCAGATAGAAAAGGTGCAGGGCCTTGGGCATCCGCGTCTGGTCCGAATTCCAGAACAGCAGGTCGAAGGGCTTGGGCTCCTTGCCCAGAAGGTAGTTGTTGACGAAGAACGACCAGATCAGGTCGTTGCCGCGCAGGGCGTTGAAGGTGTCGGCCATCGACTGGCTGGACAGGAAGCCGCCCTCGGCGTCCATCCGCTGTTCGAGGTCGCGCAGCCAGGCGTCGTCGGTGAACAGCCGCAGGTCGCCCGCCTCGGTGAAATCCTGCTGGGCGGCGAAGAAGGTCGCCGAGGCGATCATCGCATCGCCCCGGGCCGCCATATAGGCCAGGGCGCAGGAGAGCAGCGTGCCGCCGATGCAGTAGCCCACGGTGTTGACCTGCTTCACCCCGGCCTGGCGGCAGGCCGCCTGGCACGCGGCGTAGACGCCCTCGACCATGTAGTCCTCGAAAGTTTTGCCGGCCAGGCGGGCGTCGGGATTGACCCAGGAGACGACGAACACCGTGAAGCCCTGGCCGGTCAGCCAGCGGATCATCGAGTTCTCGGGGCGCAGGTCGAGGATGTAGAACTTGTTGATCCACGGCGGGAAGATCAGCAGCGGCGTCTCGTGCACCTGCGGCGTCGACGGCGCGAACTGCAGCAGCTGGATGATGTCGTTCTGGAACACCACCTTGCCCGGCGCGGTGGCGACGTTCTCGCCGACCTCGAATCGCGAGACGTCGGTCTGGCTGATGGCCAATTGGCCGCCGCCCCGTTCGAGATCGGCGGCGAAATTGGTCATGCCGCGCACCAGGCTCTCGCCGCGGCTTTCGCGGATCTCGCGCAGCGCCGCCGGGTTCGACAGCAGGAAGTTCGACGGCGCGAAGGCGTCGGTGAGCATGCGGGTGAAAAACTCCACCCGCCGCTTGGCGACCGGATCGACGCCCTCGACCTCGGCGACCAGGCCGTTCAGCCAATTCGACGTCAGCAGATAGGACTGCTTCATCACGTCGAACATCGGATTGGACGCCCATTCGGGGTCGTTGAACCGCTTGTCGCCCTTGGCCGGCTCGACCACGGGCTCCGGCGATTCGCCGCCCAGCCGCCGGGCCGCCGCCTGCCACAGGTCCATGTAGCGGGTGAACAGGTCGGCCTGGGCGCGCAGGAGGCGGTCGGGCTGGGCCGCCAGCCGCCCCATCACTTCGGTGAGGGCGGGCGTGACGTGGAAGGGGTCGGCGCTGAGGGCGGCGGGGCGGTCGGCCTGGCGCAGGGCCGCCTCGGCGATGGCGCCCTGGGCGGTCATCGCCGCCCGGGCCAGATTGGCGGACATCGCCTCGATCGCCGCCCGTTGTTCGCCGGAGAGCAGGCCGAAGGCGTCGATGAAGTCGCCAGCCGGCGCGGGGCCGGGTTGCGCCTTGGCCTCAGGCGGCGGCTCGGGCGGCGGTGAAGGGGGCGTCGTCTGGGCGGTCTTCCGGGCGCGAGGCGGCTTGGCCGACGGCGCGGGCGGGGTCTTGGAACGAGACTTGGCTCGGGCGCTGGTCGGCAGATCCGTCATCGCTTCCTCCGCAGGCGCTCATATGTCGAGCCCGCCCTTCCTCTTTGCGCGATCATCGCATAAGACCGGAAGAGAATTGAACGGCGAACCTGCGGAATTTTCGATGGCTTGGGCCTCCCTTCAGCGTCTGTCGACGTCGGCCCGGTTGGCGCTCTGCCTGGGCGTCGCCGGATTGACGGGCGGCTGCGTCGATCTGCCCAAGGTGCTGGGGCCGGCGCCGGTCGATCCGACCTCGGCGGTGGCGCAGGACGTGCTGGCCGCGTCCAAGGCCAAGGGGCCGTTCCCGACCTTCCGGCAGATTCCCGCGGTTCCGACCGACGTGCGCCCGGTCACGGCCTGGCGCGCCTCCGTCCTCGCCATGACCGCCGAGAAGGCCGCGCTCGACCGCAACATCGCCGCCACGCCCATCGACCAGACCGACCCCGAGCTGTGGGCCAAGCGCGTGCGCGCCCAGTCGGGCCTCGACGCCGTCGGTCCGGCGCCCGGCGCAAGCTCCGCCGCCGACGCTGAAGCTTTCGCCAAGGCCCTGAGGGAACGAGCTACACCGCCCCCGCCGCCCAAATAAAGCGCGTCGGGGGCGAAAAATGCCTTCGCTCGCGTGGATTTGGCACCGCAAGGGGGCTATCCATGCGCCGCCAGTCCCTCTTTGGGCCCCGAAAGGGGCGTTTCATCCATGACGCACGATTTCCATCGCATCCGGCGCCTGCCGCCCTACGTCTTCGAACAGGTCAACCGCATCAAGGCGGGGCTGCGCGCCAAGGGCGTCGACATCATCGACTTCGGCATGGGCAATCCGGACATGCCCACGCCCAAGCACATCGTCGACAAGCTGGTCGAGACCGCCCGCGACCCCAAGTCCGGCCGCTATTCCGCCTCCAAGGGCATTCCGGGCCTGCGCAAGGCCATGGCCGGCTATTACGACCGCCGCTACGGCGTGAAGCTGAACCCCGACACCGAGGTCATCGCCACCATGGGGTCGAAGGAGGGCTTCGCCAACCTCGCCCAGGCGATCACCGCCCCCGGCGACGTGGTCATCTGCCCGAACCCGGCCTATCCGATCCACGCCTACGGCTTCATCATGGCCGGCGGCGTGATCCGCCACGTGCCGGCCCTGTCGCCTGAAGACTACCTGTCCGGCATCAGCCGGGCGGTGAAGCACTCGGTGCCGCCGCCCAACGTGCTGATCGTCAGCTATCCGTCCAATCCGACGGCCCAGTGGGTAGACCTGGAATTCTACAAGGACGTGGTCGCCCTGGCGAAGAAGCACGACCTCCTCGTGCTGTCCGACGTCGCCTATTCCGAGATCTATTTCGACGACAACCCGCCGCCGTCCATCCTTCAGGTCGACGGGGCCAAGGACATCGCGGTCGAGGTCAATTCGCTGTCGAAGACCTACGCCATGGCCGGATGGCGCGTCGGCATGGTGGTCGGCAACGAGCGGATGTGCGCGGCCCTGGCCAGGGTGAAGTCCTATCTCGACTACGGCGCCTTCACGCCGATCCAGGTAGCCGCCGCCACGGCGCTCAACGGGCCGCAGGACTGCGTCGACGAGATCCGCGGCATCTACAAGGCCCGTCGCGACACCCTGGTCTCGTCGATGAAGCGCGCGGGCTGGGACATCCCGGCGCCGCCGGCCTCGATGTTCGCCTGGGCGCCGATCCCGGAACAGTACCGCGAAGCCGGCTCGATGCTGTTCGCCAAGCTGCTGGTCGAGGAGGCCGGCGTCGCCGTGGCGCCCGGCCTGGGCTTTGGCGAGTATGGCGAGGGCTATGTCCGCATCGGCCTGGTCGAGAACGAGCAGCGCATCCGTCAGGCGGCGCGCAACGTGAAGAAATTCCTCGACCAGTCGGGGCAGATCCTCAGCCGCGTGCGGGACCAGGTCCCGACGGCTGCGCAATAGGGGCGGTGATGGCGAAGGATGTATGGCGCGTCGGCGTCGCCGGGCTCGGCACGGTGGGGACCGGCCTCCTGAAGTTCCTGGCCGAGCGGCCCGGCTTCGCGCCGGCCGGCGGCAAGGTCGAGATCGGGGGCGTCTCGGCGCGCTCGCGCTCGCGCCCGCGTGAGATCGACATCTCGCCCTATCCCTGGTTCGACGACCCGGTGGCCCTGGCCGCCTCGCCGGACATCGACCTGTTCGTCGAGCTGATCGGCGGCTCCGACGGGCCCGCCAAGGCCGCCGTCGAGGCGGCGCTGGCCCTGGGCAAGCCCGTGGTCACCGCCAACAAGGCGCTGATCGCCGAGCATGGAACCGAGCTGGCGCGCCTGGCCGAGGCCAAGGGCGCGCCGCTGCTGTTCGAGGCGGCGGTGATGGGCGGCACGCCGGCGGTGAAGATGCTGCGCGAAGCCATGGTCGGCGACGACGTCGCCGGCGTCGCCGGCATTCTCAACGGCACCTGCAACTACATCCTGACCGAGATGGAGGCCGCCGGCCGCACCTTCGCCGACGTGCTGGGCGAGGCGCAGCGGCTGGGCTACGCCGAGGCGGACCCGACCATGGACGTCGGCGGCTTCGACGCCGCGCACAAGATCACCATCCTGGCCGCGCTGGCCTTCGGCTGCGCCCCGAACTACGCCGCCGCCGAGATCGAGGGCGTCGATCAGGTCGACCTCCTGGACATCAAGCTGGCCGGCGACCTCGGCTATCGCATCCGGCTCACCGCCTCGGCGGTCAAGACCGCCGACGGCGTCTCGGTCAGCGTGCACCCGGCGCTGGCCCCCAAGAGCCATCCCCTGGCCCAGACCACGGGCGCGCTCAACGCCCTGTTCATCGAGGGGCGGCGCATCGGGCGCATCTTCATCCAGGGCCCCGGAGCCGGGGCCGGGCCGACGGCGGCGGCCGTGGCGGCCGACATCGCCGACGTGATGACCGGGGCGGTGCGGCCGGTGTTTCAGGCCCCCGCCGGCACGCTGGAGCCGTTCGTCGCCGTCGATCCCAGCCGCGCCGTCGGCAAGGCCTATCTGCGCCTGCTGGTCAAGGATCAGCCAGGGGTGATCGCCGCCGTGTCCGAAACCCTCGCCGAAACCGGCGTCTCGATCGACAGCTTCCTGCAAAAGCCGGTTGAGGATGCAGGCGGGGTGCCGATCGTGCTAACCACCCACGCAACACCGGAGTCCGTGCTTCTGGACGCCGTCGAACGCATCGCCGCCTTGCCCGCCGTCATCGAGCGGCCGCGGATGCTGCGGATCGCCCGCGTCTGAACCCTGGGCCCTGAACCCTGACGATGCGCCCTGAACGGGCTGGAGACGCCATATATGAGTTCTGAGATCCTCGATCGCGGCCTGGTCCTCGACGCCGTCCGCGTGACGGAGGCCGCCGCCGTCGCCAGCTGGACGATGGTGGGCCGGGGCGATGAGAAGGCCGCCGACCAGGCCGCCGTCGACGCCATGCGCACCGCCCTCAACGAACTGGCCATAGACGGCGAGATCGTCATCGGCGAGGGCGAGCGCGACGAGGCGCCGATGCTCTATATCGGCGAGAAGGTCGGCCAGGGCCGCGGTCCGGCGATCGACATCGCCCTCGACCCGCTGGAAGGCACCACCCTGACCGCCAAGGCCATGGCCAACGCCCTGGCGGTGATGGCCTGGGCGCCCAAGGGCACGCTGCTCAACGCACCTGACACCTATATGGACAAGATCGCCTGCGGGCCCGGCTATCCGGCCGGGATCATCGATCTGGACGCCAAGCCCGCCGACAACGTCCGGGCCCTGGCCAAGGCCAAGGGCGTCGAGCCGTCGGAGATCACCGTCTGCGTCATGGACCGGCCGCGTCACGCCGAGATCATCGCCAACCTGCGGGCCGTGGGCGCCCGCGTCTACCTGATCACCGACGGCGACGTCGCCGGCGTGATCCACACCGCCGATCCGGCCACCGGCATCGACCTCTATGTCGGCCAGGGCGGCGCGCCGGAGGGCGTGCTGGCCTGCGCCGCGCTCAAGTGCGTCGGCGGCCAGTTCCAGGGCCGCCTGGTGTTCCGCAACAACGACGAGCGCGCCCGCGCCGAACGCTGGGGCATCACCGACCTCGACAAGAAGTACGACCTCGACGACATCATCCGCGCCGACGCCATCTTCGCGGCCACCGGTGTGACCAAGGGCGCGCTGCTTGACGGCGTCAGCTACAAGAACGGGTTCGTGCACACCCACAGCCTGGTGATGAATTCGGCCACCCGCACGGTGCGCGAAGTGCGGATGAAGCGGCCGGTCTGATGACCGGCCCGGCGGCGCCCGAGCCGTTCCTCGGGGTCACGCGGTCGCTCAGCGGCCGGGTCTGGCGCGAGCGCCCGGCCGACCCCGCAGTGGCGCGCAGCCACGCCCTGCGCCTGGGGCTTTCCGAGCCCCTGGCGAGGGCCCTGGCGGCGCGCGGCGTCGACGAGGCCGCCGCCGACGACTATCTGACGCCGACGCTCAAGGCCCTGTTTCCGGACCCGTCGGCCTTCACCGACATGGACCGGGCCGCCGAAATCCTGGTCGACGCCCTGCAGCGCGACCGCCCGATGGTGGTGTTCGCCGACTACGACGTCGACGGCGCCTCCAGCGCCGCCCAGCTCGTGCGCTGGTTCCGCGCCATGGGCAAGGCGCTGCCGATCTATGTTCCCGACCGGCTGACCGAGGGCTATGGCCCCAGCCCGACCGCCTTCCGCCATATCCGTGAGCAGGGCGCCGACCTCGTGGTCACGGTCGACTGCGGGGCGGCGGCCTATGACGCCGTCAACGCCGCCGCCGAGATCGGCCTGGAGGTGGTGGTGATCGACCACCACCTGATGCGCGAGGACCCGCCGCGCGCCGCCGCCGTGGTCAATCCCAACCGTCCGGGCTGCCGGTCGGGGCAAGGCGTCCTCGCCGCCGCCGGGGTGACTTTCGTGCTGCTGGCCGCGCTCAATCGTGAAGCGCGCCGCAGGGGCCTGTTCGAGGCGCGCGCCGAGCCCGACCTGCGGCAGTGGCTCGACCTGGCCGCCCTCGGGGCGATCTGCGACGTCACCCAGCTCGTCGGCTTCAACCGGGCGCTCACCGCCCAGGGGCTGAAGGTGATGTCGGCCTGGCGCAATCCAGGCCTCAAGGCCCTGCTCGACGTGGCCCAGTCGTCGGGACCGGCCAGCGCCTTCCACGCCGGGTTCATTCTCGGCCCCCGGATCAACGCCGGCGGCCGCATCGGGCGCGCCGACCTGGGCGCGCGGCTGTTGTCCACCGACGACGCGCAGGAGGCGGCCGAGATCGCCGGCCAGCTCGACGCGCTGAACGCCGAGCGCAAGGAGGTCGAGCGCGAGGTCGTCGAGGCCGCGGCGGCGATGATCGAGCGCGGCTCGAATCTCGATCCCGACCTGCCGGCCCTCGTGGTGGCGGGGGAGGGGTGGCACCCTGGCGTCATCGGCATCGTCGCCGGCCGGCTGCGCGAACGCTATCGCAAGCCGGTGATCGTCATCGGCGTCGATTCGGCCGCCGGCGTCGCTAAGGGGTCGGGACGCTCGCAGCCCGGCGTCAATCTCGGCCGGGCGGTGCAGGCCGCCTACGAGGCCGGGCATCTGCTCGCCGGCGGCGGGCACGCCATGGCGGCGGGCCTGACCATGCGCCCCGAGGCCATACCGGCTTTCCGGGCCTTCATCGAGGAGCGGCTCGCCGAGGAAAGCGCGGCGGCGGCCGAGCTGGACGCGGTGGAGATCGACGCCCTGGTGACGCCGGCCGGCGCGAACCGGGGGCTTTACGAGGATTTCCAGCGGCTGACGCCGTTCGGGCCGGGCAACCCCGAACCGGTGTTCGCCCTGGCCGATGTCCGCGTCGAGCAGGCCAGCGCCCTGCGCGGCGGCCACATCCGTTGTCAGCTGACCAGCGCCGGCGGGCGCATCCGCGCCGTCGCCTGGCGGGCGGGCGAGACCGAACTGGGCCGCGCCCTGCTGGCGGCTCCCGGCGCGCTGCACGTGGCCGGGAAACTGAAAGCCGACGACTGGCAGGGCCGCAACGGCGTGCAGTTCGAGATCGAGGACGCCGCCGATCCCAGAATGCGCTCGATCTGAAATCGTCTGTGGACAGTTCCAGAGGGGGGTTGCGCACCCCGGCCGACGCGGCTATATCGCCCTTCCTCGCCGCTGCGGTCCCTTCGTCTATCGGTTAGGACGTCAGATTTTCAATCTGAAGAGAGGGGTTCGACTCCCCTAGGGACTGCCATCGGCCTGCAAGCCTGCGACAACTTAGCGCGCGGCGATGCAGCCTATACGCGTAAAATCGGCGTTGACGCACCCTCCGTTCCAAGAACAGTGTTATGCTGTGTTGCCCGCCTCTAAGGTTTTCGGGCGGGCCAGAGGGGCTGCATGTCTGGTTTCGATTACAATGGGGCGGATGCGCACGAAGAGGCGGTGCGCATCAGCGGGCGGGTCAAATGGTTTGATGCCGGGAAGGGGTACGGTTTCATCGTGCCTGACGATCCCGGTCAGACCGGACTTAAGGATGTTCTTCTTCACGTCACCAGTCTGCGACAGTGCGGACACGAGAGCGCGCTTGAGGGCTCCTCCATCGTCTGCGACGTGATCCGAAGGCCCAAGGGCTGGCAGGTCGCCGAAGTGGTCGAACTGGACGAGACCGCCGCGCCGCCGGCTTCCGAGCGACCGCAACGACATTTCGAGCGCGACGGCGGCCGGCGCGACAGTTACGAGCCGCGCAGTTTCCGCAGCCCGACCGACCGCGGACGCCGTCCGGCCCTGGCCGCGGAAGGTCCGCTGGAGCGGGCCAAGGTCAAGTGGTTCAATCGCACCAAGGGCTACGGTTTCGTGGTGCGCGACAGCCAGCCGGGCGATATCTTCGTGCACATCGAGACCTTGCGGCGCAGCGGGCTGGACGACCTCCAGCCTGGCGACGACGTGATGGTCCGTTTCGCCGAGGGGCCGAAGGGTCTGGTGGTCGCCGAGATCAGCCCGACCTGACGCCTCCCCACAGGGAGTTTCGTCTTGTCCTTGAAGACCTCCACGCGGCGGGCGGCCTTGGCGCTGCTCGCCGGCCTGTTCGCCGCGGCCGCGGCCCCGGCGCCGCCCGCCGTGAAGCTGCGCGTCGAGCCCCTGGAGGTGGTCTCGGCGAAGGGGGTCGCCAAGTTCCAGGTCGAGATGGCCGACACGCCGGCCAGCCGCGAGCGCGGCCTGATGTTCCGCAAGGCGCTGGCCCCGGACCGGGGCATGCTGTTCGACTTCAAGACCCCGCAGGAGACGGCGTTCTGGATGCGCAACACGCTCATCCCGCTCGACATCCTGTTCGTCGCCCGTGACGGGCGCATCATCACCATCGCCCGCAACGCCGCGCCGCTGGACGAGACGCCGATCCCCTCCGGCGGGCCGGTGCTGGGCGTCCTGGAGTTGAAGGGGGGCAGGGCGGCCGAGCTGGGCCTGAGCCCCGGCGACCGGGTGCGTCAGCGGATTTTCACGGGTGGCTGACGCGGCGGAGGTTCCGGCCCCGCCGCCGGGCTTCCTGCCGTCGCCGTCGCGCGGCCCGTTCAGCGCCCACAACGGGCCGTTCTTCGACCGCGAGGCCGACGAAGGGTTCCAGCGCGCCTTCTATGCGCTGAAGCGACACTGCAACGGCCTGGGGCTGGTGCACGGCGGCATGCTCACCAGCTTTCTGGACAGCCTGCTGGCCGCCGCCGTGCATCGCGCCACCGGCGCGGCCTGCGTGACCATCCACCTGTCCGTCGACTTCCTCAGCATGGCGCGCGCCGGCGAATGGGTGATCGGCGAGGCGCGCCTCACCCGCGCCGCCCGCGACACCGCCTTCGCCGAGGGACGGGCGATGATCGCCGGCCGCGACGTCGTGCGGGCCAGCGGCGTGTTCAAGCTGATGCCCCGTCGGGCGCGCGAACGGGTCGGTTGACGTCGCTGATGCGTTGCGGCGGGGCGCGGCTCATGGCAAGAACCGCGCTTCCGAGGGCCACGGGGCGTAGCGCAGTCTGGTAGCGCATCTGCTTTGGGAGCAGAGGGTCGCAGGTTCAAATCCTGCCGCCCCGACCATCGGAGGGATTTCAGAGGCTGACCGTCATGCTCGCGCGCATCTATCGCCCCGCCAAGAACGCCATGCAGTCCGGCAAGGCCAAGACCAAGGACTGGGTGCTCGACTTCGCCCCGGCCTCGGCCCGGCTGCCCGACCCCCTGATGGGCTGGCAGCAGTCGAGCGACATGAACGGCCAGGTGCGCCTGACCTTCGAGACCCGCGAGGAGGCGGTGGCCTACGCCCAGGCGCACGGCATCGCCTTCCAGATCGCCGAGGCCAAGGAACCCAAGCGCATCCTCAAGGCCTACGCCGACAATTTCGCTTTCGGCCGCAAGCAGCCCTGGACCCATTGACCCCTTTTCGCGCCCTTAGCTCAGCTGGATAGAGCATCCGCCTTCTAAGCGGACGGTCGCAGGTTCGAGTCCTGCAGGGCGCGCCACTCCCGCGGCGAGGTCGACGCCGACGGGCGCCTGGACGTGAAGGCGGGTCCGGCGCGGCCTTAGTTCGACGACCAGGCGGGGAAGGGATCGGGCAGCCGCGACCAGGCCTGGGGCCCGAGGGCGAACTGGGCCTTGGACAGCAGGCAGGCGTCGAAACCCGCTTCCAGCGCCCGACGGTCCATATCCTGGCCGATCAGCACGATCTCCTGCCGGCGGTCGCCGTACCGGGGCCGCCAGATTTTCTGCATGCTCGCCCGCCAGCGCGGATCGTCGGGCCACATCGCCTTGGGCGCGGTCGCCCACCAACGGCCGCCGAGCTCGACCTGGGTGGCGGGGCCGGCCTGGCTCCATGAGCCGACGCGGTCGTTGCGGGTGGCGAGCCAGAAGAAGCCCTTCGACCGGATGACGCCCGGCCATTCCGATCGAAACCATGCGTCGAGCTTCGCCGGGTCGAACGGGCGGTCGGCCCGATAGACGAAGTGGGAGATGCCGTATTCCTCGGTCTCGGGCACGACCTCGCCGACCAGGGCCTTGCGCCAGCCCGGCGCGAGCTCGGCGCGCTCGGGATCGTAGAGCCCGGTGTCGAAGATCTCGTTCAACGGCACGGCCCCATAGGCCGCCTCGACCAGACGGGCCTGGGGATTGAGCGCGGCGAGGACGCCGCGCAGACGGCCCATCTCCTGGGCCGAAACCAGATCGGCCTTGTTGAGCACGATCACGTCGGCGAACTCGACCTGCTCGACCAGGAGATCGACGACGGTGCGGTCGTCGCCCTGGTCCGCGGCCTCGCCCCGGTCGGCCAGATGGTCCCTGGAGCCGTAGTCGCGCAGGAAATTGAAGGCGTCGACCACGGTGACCATGGCGTCGAGCCGGGCGAGGTCGGCCAGGCTTTCGCCGGCCTCGTCGCGGAAATCGAAGGTGGCCGCCACCGGCATGGGTTCGGAGACGCCGGTGGATTCGATCAGCAGGTAGTCGAACCGCCGTTCCGCCGCCAACCGGCGGACCTCGATCAGCAGGTCGTCGCGCAGGGTGCAGCAGATGCAGCCGTTGGACATCTCGACCAACTTCTCGTCGGTGCGCGAAAGGCCGCCGCCGCCCTGGCCGACGAGGGCGGCGTCGATGTTCACCTCGCTCATGTCGTTGACGATCACCGCCACGCGCCGCCCGTCGCGGTTGTTCAGCACGTGGTTGAGCAGGGTGGTCTTGCCGGCGCCCAGGAAGCCCGACAACACGGCGACGGGGAGGCGAGGGTCCATCGGGCGTCTCCAGGTTCGATGGTTGGAGGCCCGGATCGACGGTCCTGATCCGCGTGCACCGGAACATCCGCCCGAGCCCCGGCTGGTTATGAAGTGTTATATTATAACATTCAAGCCCGTCGAAGCGCTACGCCGGAATGGGTGCGGCCAAGGCCGGCAGGTCAGAAGAACCCGGCCAGGAACGCGGCGGCTTCCTCCGACACGCCGGCGATCTTGTTCGTGGCCTGCCGGTAGAACTTGAAGTTCAGCTCGGAACCGGGCTGGCCGTCGCCCCAATCGGCGTAGGACTTGAGCTGGCTTCGCCCCAGGGGCCGCTTGGCCAGCGCCGTTCGCCGGATCGAGAGGCTGACCCTGGGCGTCTGCCGCGCGACGCCCGGCTTTCTCGGGACGACCTTCGCGGTGGTGACGACGCCGCGGGCCAACAGACCCCGTCCGCCTTCGTTCTCGCTGGCGAAAATGAAGACCGTGTCGCCCTCGGCGATGAGCTTGCCGCCGTACATGGTCTTCTGGGCCTCGAGGATGAACACCTCTGACCCCGGATCGACGATATGCGCCTTGACGACATAGGCCATGATCCGCCCCCTGACGGGCCGGGCAGCGTCGTCCAGGCCTCGCGCCCGTCTTGATATATCTCAGAAGTAGAGCAATGTCGGCGCGATCGGGGGATCGGACGGATGAAGGCTGAGGCGACGTTGCGGGATGACTGCCGACCCCGAGCATGAGGCGCTCCTCACCTGGGACTATACCTCCGAGGTGTGGAGCTGGTCGCCCGCGGACGGGCCCTGGTCGCCGGCGCACGGCCGCCCCAAGACCAGCGGAGCCCGCCTTTCCGCCTCGACCGGAAGCCTCGGTCCCGACGACGCCTACGAGTTCTGGCGCGAGGTGGTCATTTATGACTTCGCGGCCGGCCGCATGGACGCCGAAGCGAAAAGGGAATTTCGGGGCGCGGGGGAAGTCTTGGCCGCTCCGCGAGGCTCCATATTCACCTGTCGGCTGGGGCCGCTGAGCGGCGAGCGGACGCGCGCGCAGAGCCGGGCGGACGGTTGCGACGAGGTCAGCTTCGGCCTGGTGCGCAAGGGGCGGCGGCGGACGGTCGGCCCCGACGGGACCGTAAGCTCGTCCGAGGCGGGCGACTTCTATGTCTATGACGCCGCCATGCCGTGCCGGCTCGAATGGACGGCCCACGAAAGCATCTATCTCGCCGTCCCCCGGGACCTGCTCCGCTCGACCTTCGGCGGCGACCCGCCGCCCGCCGAGCAGCTTCGGACGGCGCTTCAGGCTTCCGGCCTGGCTCCCTTCCTCAAGGGGCAGCTCGACCTGATGGCGCGGCGATGGAGGCGAACGCCCGAGCGCGACCAGATGGTCGTGTTCGACGCCGCGCTCGACCTGCTGCTGGCGGCCCTGGCCGGCGTGCTGGGTTCGGCGAGCGCCGAGGGAAGCGAGGCCGTCGGGGCGGGCCAGTTCGCCGCCGCCTGCCGGTTCATCGAGGCCAATCTCGCCGACCCCGATCTCGATCCCGTCCGGATCGCCAGGTCGGCGGGCTGCTCGCGCGCCACGCTCTACAGGCTGTTCGCCCGCCGCGAACTGACGGTGGCGGGCTATGTCCGCGATCGGCGGCTGCAGCGGTTCATGCGGCTGCTGCGCGTGGCGGGACCGGACGCCACCATCGCCGCGCTGGCGGCGCGCTGCGGCTTCTTCGATCCGCCGACCTTCAACCAGACCTTCCGCCGCCGGTTCGGCGTCAGCCCGGGCGAACTGCGCCGCGAGGCGATGAAAATCGCCCTGGTGAGACGCTGACGCAATCCGATTGAGACGCGGTCGTTACCGCTCGTCCGACGCGTTTCCTACTCTGCCGGAATCAGGGATCGGCTTGGGTTGAGGCAGGGCATGGCGCGGATCGACGGCGGCCGGAAGGCAGGGCGGGCGAGGAACCTCAGGCGCGCCTTGACGGCCGGGGCGGTGCTGGCGGGGGTGCTGGCCGGCCCCGCCATGGCCTGGGCGCAGGGCGTGCAGATCGGCGGCGGCGGAAGCGGTGGCGGGGGCGGCGCCAACACGGTCGCCGGCGCTGGCGGAACTGCGGGATCGGCCGGCGCCGCCGGCGGCGGCGCTGACGGCAATCCCGCCGGCGGGGCTCCGGGGGCGGGCGGCCAGGGCTATCCGGCGCACACCTTCGCGGGCGGCGGCGGCGGCGGCGGCGGCAGTTCGGCGGTCGACGGCGCGGTGGCCA